>Ga0209295_1000022_pt1 | contig 353114 bp, 276 predicted proteins | sample Porto_5metaG_FD_187428 | JGI IMG/M metagenome (GOLD analysis project Ga0209295, IMG submission 187428) | Marine algal microbial communities from Porto, Portugal - Porto_5 metaG (SPAdes) (version 2) | ecosystem: Host-associated > Algae > Red algae > Unclassified | place: Portugal: Porto...
AATATACCCATGCGGCTTTTGTTTTGGTACCTTGGTACTTCATAACATAGTAATATGTTCCTACTGGTAGTATATCTCCGTTATCAGATTGTCCTTCCCATTGGTTTGTATAATTAGTTTTAGAGTACACTTTACGTCCATTACGATTAAAAATCTCTAAACTTTGAACATCAAAACTACTTAAATCAAAATTATCATTATAACCATCATTATTTGGTGAAATACCTTGAGGTATGATACAAGTTTCTAACTCGGTTACTTCTACAAAAGCTGATTGTGAACAACCTGTGTCGTTAAAAGTTACTTCTATTTCGTATTCTCCTGCTGTTAATACAGTGTTTAGTGCTAAATCATTAGCTCCTGGTATGATAACACCTTCATTATACCAAACAATACTTACCTCTGAGGCTGTATAATTTACAGCTTCTGCTGTTATGGTAATTGGTGACGTTGCATTTGGACAAACTTCATAAGTTATAGTACTGTCAAAAGTAGTTTCTGGTGTAATACCAAACACTAAATCAAAAGTTGTAGTTTCAAAACATCCAGTCATAGTGTTTTCGGCTCTAACATAAACGGTTTCAGCTCCAGGAGATTCATAAGTTGTTATGTTAACAATTGGATTATTACTCATATTAGCATCATCTAAGGATGTGTAGTAAGTGAACACTAAATCAGTTTGTCCTCCAGAGATAACGGATTCGTTAGTAGTTAAATCAAATTCTGAAATACCATCTTCATCATTATCACAACCTATAATATTTTCAGATTGAATTAACACAGGTTTAGGAGCTAATTCTAAATTAAAAAGATTAGTTTCAAAACAACCTGTTGTAGCGTTTTCTACTCTAAAATATATAATAGTATTAGCTGCTGCGCTATATGTGTTAATGGTTGTAATTGGGGCTGTTCCATCTAATGCATCTTGTTCTGTTTCAAAATAACTAACAACAACATCTGTTTGTGTGCCAATAATATTAGCTTCATTTTCCGTAATATCAAAAATAGCTGTTGATGTATTATCAATATCACAAGCTAGAATAGTTGGTTGTGCTTCTGCTTCCGGATTCTCAAAGAACTCGACAACAACGTCATCAGAATAGAAACATGATGATGAAGTACCTGTAAATACAATATCAACTTGGTATGTGCCAGTTTCGTTTACGGTTAATGTAGGGTCAGTTTCACCTGCTATTGGTTCTGTAATTCCGTTACCTACAGTATACCAAGTAATAACTGTTCCAGCAGGTTGAGGTACACCAATGTCTAGTGTTACAGCATCACCTTCACAGCTTGCTAAACCACTATCTAATAAAATATCTTCACCTAAATCTATTTCACCAATATCAAAACTACTAGCTTCTAAGAATACAGCTGAGTCAAAAGCTGTATCTCCATCATCTGCTACTACTAATTTAATACTGTAAGTGTTATTTGGTATTACAGTTGCTAAAGCAGTTAAAGGGACTGTTCTACCTATAAAGTTTGTTGGATTTGAAATCGCAGGAAGTCCAGTTCCTGCACCATAATATGCATCAAATAAAGAAGGGTTTGAAGAAGCACAACCTGTGTTATGTACATTATCTCTAATAGTAAACACTGAAACTGGATCTGATGTTCCTGGTACTACAGCAATATTTATTGGTGCTCCACCAGAGGTTAAATCTGTTAAAATAAATGCAAACGCATCAGAGAAATTACATTGGAATGATCCGTATTCTTCAGCAGCAAAAATAAAGTTAAATGTTAATTCGTCAATTAATGGAGTAAATTCAAATTCTATTATTGAAGCATTATTTGTTGGTCCTTGATTAATAAATGATTCTAAGTCAGTATCACCAGGCCAACCGGAATCACCATCACTTAATACTCCGGTTTCTGGTCCAGGCGCATTTAATACGTTACCTGTTGTCATTACAATTCCGCTTTCAAAAGGGAAACCAGAGCCATTTGCTTCAAAATATCCAATACCATTTGGACCTCCAAAATCGGTACCTGTAGATGAGGTTACATTGTTAACAATTGCACAAGGTGAATTAACTAATATGTTGTTTACAAGTTCATCAACTGTATATTGAGTGTCATCTGTAGTTATTGGTGGTGGAATAGTGAAAACGCATAAATCAAAATTGACATCTTGAAAAGCAACATCACCAGCTGTAAATACTCTTATAAAGTAAGTATTACCCACAATCAATCCGTTAGCTGTACTGTTATTTGTTGTTTCGCAATAAATATTTGTTAAACTGTTGCAATCTGTTCCTTCGTATAAAGCATGATCTAAATTAGTGGTATCACCAATAATATTATTTAATGAAATCCCATGATCTGTAGCTATTGCAGTAAATTGAAACCATACGTCATCATTGGTATCTCCTGTACAGGTACTTGTTTGTGTAGATGAAGTTGCTCCATAAAGAGAGGTATTAGTAATGTTTGTGCAATTTTCATCAGCATTTGGCATAACAATTATAGCTCCTGAACATTCATCATTTGAAGGAGGGCAAACTGGAACATTGATAGTATTGCTAGTAACAATGCAGTTTACATCGTCAGCATTTTCAACCGTAATAATAACATCTGTATTTAATGGGTATGGACCCATTGTGATAATACCTGTTGTAGTTGTATTTTGAAGAGCAGAACCTTGATTGTCTGAAATGTTTAGGCTCATAGCATCACCAATACTAGTAATATCTGTTTCGATGTAAAATTCATTATTTCCGTTAGTACAGTCCGTAATAGGATTAAAATTTACTGCTTGATTTATACAAGTTGCACAATTCACTGTTATATTAACAGAAGTATAACCGCTACTTTGACAACTAGCACTTATATCAGATTCTATTGCAAATGAAATGGTGTCTCCTGTAGATTGGAATGTTAACCCAGAAATTTGACCACTATTACCATAAGGTGTAGCAGCATTTAAATTTGTAACTCCATCAGAATCCAGTACAATAACTTCATCAAAGTTATTTTCAACTTGACCAGCATTAATTGTTAAATTTAAAGGTGTTCCATCTGTAGATGAAAATGTAAATACATTAGTGTCATTATTGTCATAACAATAGTCAATGGTTTGTGGTCCATCCGTTGCGCAATCTAATATAAAGTTGAACTGGGTTAATGTTGAAAAGTTAAAAGGACCAGCCCAAGTACTTGATTCAGTTCCACATAATGCCTGTATATAAACCTCATAATCAGTTGCAGAATTTAATGTTGTCTCTGATATTGTTGAAGAAGTTACAACTGTTCCTGAAGTAGGTACGCCAGTTCCGGCTGGTTGTAGCACGTAATTCCATTCTGTTTCAGCACCACTTGGTGTCCAAGAAATATCTGCAGCTGTTTCTGTTATATTAGTCGCTGTAATGGCTGTTGGAGCAATACAAAATGTCCCACATGCTTCAACACGTACTTGGTCTATTGCTAAATCTCCTTCAAATCCAGTACCAGAGCCACCATAGCTAATTTCAACATATATGACTTGTCCTAGGTAGGCATCTAAATTTATACCTATTGGTATCCAAGCTTCGTCTGCTGTATTTTGATAGTCTCCTATCCAGTTGTATTCGTTAGTAAAAGGACCTGCTTGAGATGTGCTAACACCAATACTTAGAGTCCCTATGTCATCACCAAAAGCATGCATGTAAAAAGATAATTCTGCTCCATCTATTGCTGTTGATAAATCAATAGCAGGTGTTATTGCTGAGGCTATATCGGTAGCATTACTTGAGCCCTCATATTCTAAATGGGTTCCTGGATTACCATTCCAAGTAACATTTGGTCCTGTTGATGTTGAGTTTGCATTTTCTGTAGTGATACGCCAATTTCCGTTTGAACCATCAAAGCCAGTACCTGTCCATCCTGATGGTATATAATTAGTATCATTACCAAAATCTTCAGTAAATATAAATGTGGAGCTACCTGTAGCACAAGCAACTCCTGTTGGAGCTGGAGGAGGAGTGTTTAGTGTTGTAAAGTTTATTGGTCCAGCCCAAACACTAGTTCCTGATCCACAATCTGCTAAAATGTAAACTTCGTAAGCTGTACTAGCTGTTAGCCCTGTTGCAGTATAAGGATTTGTCGTTACAGTTGTTCCTGCTGTTGTTGGTATACCCGTTCCTGCTGCTTGCACAACAACTTCCCATCCTGTTTCAGAGTTATTTGCTATCCATGATAAATCTGCTGTAGTATCTGTTATAGTATCAACAGTTATGCTAGTTGGAGCAACGCAAAAATCACCACAAGTTTCAATTCGTACTTGGCCTATTGCTAAATCTCCTTCAAATCCAGTACCAGAGCCACCATAGCTAATTTCAACATATATGACTTGTCCTAGGTAGGCATCTAAATTTATACCTATTGGTATCCAAGCTTCGTCTGCGGTGTTTTGGTAGTTTCCTATCCAGTTGTATTCGTTAGTGAAAGGACCTGATTGAGATGTGCTAATACCAATACTTAGAGTCCCTATGTCATCACCAAAAGCATGCATATAAAAAGATAATTCTGCTCCATCTATTGCTGTTGATAAATCAATAGCAGGTGTGATTGCTGAGGCTATATCGGTAGCATTACCTGAGCTCTCATATTCTAAATGGGTTCCTGGATTACCATTCCAAGTAACATTTGGTCCTGTTGATGTTGAGTTTGCATTTTCTGTAGTGATACGCCAATTTCCGTTTGAACCATCAAAGCCCGTACCTGTCCATCCTGATGGTATATAACTAGTATCATTACCAAAATCTTCAGTAAATATAAATGTGGAGTTACCTGTAGCACAAGCCACTCCTGTTGGAGCCGGAGGAGGAGTGTTTAGTGTTGTGAAGTTTATTGGTCCAGCCCAAACACTAGTTCCTGATCCACAATCTGCTAAAATGTAAACTTCGTAAGCTGTACTAGCTGTTAGTCCTGTTGCAGTATAAGGATTTGTTGTTACAGTTGTACCTGCTGTTGTTGGCATGCCAGTTCCTGCTGCTTGAACAACAACTTCCCATGTTGTTTCAGAGTTATTTGCTATCCATGATAAATCTGCTGTAGTATCTGTTATAGCATTAACAGTTATGCTAGTTGGAGCGACGCAAAAATCACCACAAGTTTCAACACGAACTTGATCTATAGCCATATCACTTTCCCAGGTATCACCCGTTCCAACATAGCTAATTTCAATATATATGACTTGACCTAAATAGGTATCTAAATTAACACCTATTGGTACCCAAGCTTCATCTCCTGCCGACTGATAATCTCCAACCCAAGTATATTCGTTAGTGAAAGGACCTGTTTGAGATGTGCTAACTCCAATATTTAGAGTTCCCATATCGCTACCAAAAGCATGCATGTAAAAAGATAATTCTGCTCCATCTACTGCTGTTGATAAATCAATAGCAGGTGTAATTGCAGAGGCTATATTTGTTGTATTACCAGAACCTTCATATTCTAAATGGGTTCCTGGATTACCGTCCCATGTAATATCTGGTCCTGTTGAAGATGAATTAGCACTTTCTGTAGTGATATCCCAATCTCCATTAGTATCTGTAAAAGCAGTACCTGTCCATCCTGATGGTACATAATTAGTATCATTACCAAAATCTTCAGTAAATATAAATGTGGAGCTACCTGTAGCACAAGCTACTCCTGTTGGAGCTGGAGGTGGTGTATTTAAAGTTGTAAAGTTAACAGGTCCTGTCCAAATACTATAATCTCCAGAACAGTCCGATCTAACATATACTTCATAATTTGTTGAAGGTGATAAAGTGTTGTCTGTATATGGAGTATTTGTCGTAGTTGTTGTTCCGGAACTTGTAGGGACACCTGTTCCTGAAGGTTGCACAACAATTTCCCATGTTGTTTCTGTACCACCAGCTAACCAAGAAATATCGGTAGATGTTGTTGTTATATTGTCAACTGTTAAGGAGGTTGGGTTTGGACAAGTTGAATTGTATATAAGTACATTGTCAACTAACCAATACCAAGCCCAACTATTTGCATCGTTATAAGTAAATCGTACTTGCATTGCTGCATTAGCATATGTTGTAATGTCAATATGTTGTTGGTCAGGAGTGTTAAAACCTCCTGCATCAGATGTTTGAGTTAATATAGCAACCCAAGCAGTTCCGTCCCAGACTTCTACTACAGCAGTGTCACTACCTATATTGTTATAGTATTGATCAAAATCTAGAAATAATGCTGTAGATGTAGAAGTATCAAATACTGGTGATGTTAACGTTTCAACTAATAGTGTTCCGCTACCTACTGCGTCACTATCTACAATAGCAGCATTAGTGCCATCTAGACTATTTGTAGTGCCTTGTTGTCCTGAGTACCAAGAGTCTCCTGTGGCATCTCCTGCATCTGTTATTGTCCATGATGCAGGTATGGAGGTATCAAAATTTTCTTGTAAATAAATTTGTGAGTTAGCTTGCCATCCAACTAACAGGAATAGCAAAGCTAAAATGAATGTAGTTTTTTTCATTTTTATGGGATTGGTTGTTTAGTTATTATGTGCTAAAAATTTTGTATTAAAACACGAGTTGGTGTTTTAAAGGTATACTATTAAAAAGATTAATTTAATACGGATAGACGAAATGCGTTTTTTTTCGATGAAATAATACGATTATGTTAAAAAAATAAGAATGTTCGGTGTGTTTTTGTTGTTTTATTTTGAAATTCTCATGTTTTGGCTTAATTCGTTGCCGTTTTCGTCTATAACAAACACTTTGTGATTGCCTATTTTAGGTGATATTGCGATATTATGAATATCGTTAGTTTGACCAATGTACGTTTTGTTTAAATACCAAAAAAGAGTGCTGTTTTTTTGAGAATGTGCAACTTTTAAGACGACTTCATTTACTTTTTCGTCAAAATCTTTAGGTAGAAAAATGATAGAAGATTCCTTAGGATAGATGAACTCCATTTTTACTTCGTTTTTATTAAAACAATCTGATCGGGTTGGAGGAAGAACTTTGTAAAATGGATTTTTAGTTTTATAATAGTATTCCATTAAAGGAGGAAGTACAAACCATGAGGTTGTATTAATAATATTAACATCTTCACATGAGGAGTTAACTTGATAGGTTTTAGTATTATCTAAATGAATTAATTTATGGTAAGGACAGGGTTCGGTTTTTATTCCGCTTAACTGAATGTATTGTTTTTTTATTTGATTACAATTTACTGATGCTCTGTATCCACTGATAGCACATAATTCAACTTCTTTCATTTCATCATAAGGTGTAGTAAACCATTGACTATTTGGTAGTAAATCAAAAATATCAAATAAGATTGGAGCAGCAGCTTGTACACCGACTAAACCTGGCCTTCCTTCTCCATCTGCATTACCGACCCAAACGCCTACAACGTAATTTTTAGTTGTGCCAATTGCCCAAGCGTCTCTAAACCCAAAACTAGTTCCTGTTTTCCATGCAATTTGTTTAGAGTCATCAAAAAACTGCCAATTATCATCACCTTCCGGTCTATTTACTTCTTTCATACTTTCATAGGTTAAGTAAATAGAAGCAGCGTCGAAAAGTGTTTTTTCAGTGGATTTTGTACCAAAATCAATGGTTTTGTTTTGGTAGAATGTTGGTTCGCAAAATTCGTTTGAAAAATATTGAGAAGAATTATCGTTAAAATGATTAATTGTACCAGAAAATGCAGCATAACTTTTACATAAATCCCATAAATTGCTTTCTGCTCCTCCTAATATTAGAGATAATCCATAATGGTTTGCATTGTAGGTTATGTCTTTAAGTTGTAACGCTTTTAAGTAATGGTAAAAACGGTCTAGTCCAAACTCTTGTAGCATTCTAACAGCAGGAACATTTAATGATCGTGATAAGGCGCGTTTTGCTGGTACAGCTCCATCAAAGGTTTTGTCATAATTTTGAGGAGAATAACTTCCAAATTGGGAAGGAACATCTGCTACTAACGTATTTGGTAAAATGTCTCCTGCATCCAACATTGCAGCATATAAAAAAGGTTTTAAAATGCTACCTGTACTTCTTGGTTTATTTATAATATCTACGCTGTTTTGATGTTTTTTATCTGTTGGTGCATTACCAATATAGGTTAATACTTTACGTGTGTTGACATCTAAAATTAATACTGAGATATTATGTATTTCATTTTGTTTTAATGTATTGTAGTGGTTTAAAACGACTGTGTTGGATTGCTCTTGAAGTTGTTTTTTTATTGTGGTTGCAACGCGTTGACCTCTGTTAGTTTTTGATATATTTTGAAGTAAGTGTGGTGCAATTTGAGGTAATGCATAGGGTTTTTGTGGTAAAGCTTCAGCAATAGACAGGTTGTAGGTTAGGCTATCTATGGTTTCATTTTTTAATAATTTTTTGAGTAACCTATTTCTTTTGTTTAATAGTAATTTTTGATTTTTTCCAGGATATATTAAACTTGGTGCATTTGGTAAAACCGCTAGTGTAGCGCTCTCTGCCCATGATAGGTTATGAGCACTTCGATTAAAGTAGCGCCAAGCTGCAGCATCAATACCAACAACATTTCCGCCGAAAGGTGCATGACTAGCATATAGATTTAAAATCTTTTTTTTGCTAAATTTAAATTCTAAACGTGTTGCTAAAATTATTTCTTTAATTTTTTCAAAATAAGTTCTAGATTGACCTTTTCTAGAAAGTCGGATTACTTGTTGTGTAATGGTGCTTCCGCCACGTTTGATTTTTCCTTGACTTAGGTTTTTTTTTAAAGCTTTTACAATTGAAATTGGATTAAAACCAGGGTGTCTAAAAAAATATTCGTCTTCAAAAGCTATTATACAATCTTTAAATTTTTTAGGGATACTATCGCTTTCTGGGAATCTCCACTGTCCATCTTTAGCTATTTGAGCACCTAATAATTGGTTGTTGTCACTGGTAATTACAGTTGCTGTTGGGTCTTTAAACAGTTGCTTTGGTAAGCAAAAATAATACGAAACCATTAATATGAAAGCAATTAATGATTTCGTTTTATTTTTTTTAATGACGATTAACATCTTTTGTAAGATATTAATCATTGTTTTATAAGGAGTTACCAATTATGTTTAATGTCTTTATTTTTCTACCTCAATCCATTGTCCTTTATTACGTACTAAAAACTTGTTGTCATACATAGCCTCAGCTTGAACACCTGGTAAATAATACTGTCCTAAGTAAGATGCGTTAAGCATTACATTAAACGTATTAGTCTTTTTAGGGCCTAAATCAAAGTAGAAATTAACACGATCGTCTCTAATGTCTGTAAATCTAGCTTGACTAGAGGTGGAGCTTCCAAAAGCTGTAAAGCGTGTGTTTACAATTTCCCAACCTGATGGAAATATTTGTGTTAATGCTACGTCATTTACACTATAATCTTTTGTGTTTGTAACTTGCACAGTTGCTACAAAATCTTGACCTTGTTGTAATTTGTTAATATCAATCTTGTTGCCTTTTAAGTCTTTATATGTAACATTAGCGGTTAAGCCTCGTTGTTCTGTAAGCTCTTGTCCTAATGGTAATTTACCCGAATTTAAAACACGAACATAAACCAGGTTGTCTCTGTTGTTTTTAATTGTTAGTGTATTATTGCCTTCATTAATAGGTAAATCCCGTTGTGAAATTGCATTTTTAGTATCAATAGTTTTAGTTTTGCCATTTACAGTGTAACTTAATTTAATAGCTTTACCTCCATTAGCATTTACCATTTTAGCCATAGATAATAAACTATAAGCTGTTGTTTGAGTACTCATCCAGCGTTGGCTAGACAGATCTTCTGCAATAGTTTCAGCTAAATTTTTAACACGTTTGTCTTTGGTTAAAATCATGGTTTCTAAAGCCATAGCTCTGTTTCTGTCTACAGATCCATAGGTGTAATAATTATATTTATGAGGTTTAAAATTTATATTAGCAGTACTAGATACTTGGTTGCTTGCTCCAGCTTGACCAGCTAAAGCATAAGCAGCAGCTAAACGCCATTTTGCTTCGTTAGAAATTTCAGAAAATTCGCGTAATCTATTCATTGCTCCTAAATCTGGACTACCTGCTAAAGCTAAGGTGTATAATCTGTAAGCTTGTGCTAAATCAGAATTATAAGATTTGTAACTAGGTCTCCAATTTTGCGCAGCTTGTTTTTGGTATTTTAACCAGTTGCTCTTAAAAGTTAACGGTAAAACAAACCCTTTTTTTTCTGCTTCTAATAAAAAGTGTCCGGAATAACTGGTTCCCCAATCATTAGCGCTATTTTCTCCCATCCAATAGCTCATACCACCATTTGGTCTTTGAAAATGACTTAAACGCTTAATTCCGTTTTCAATATTAGTTTGTATTTTTTGTTTTTGATCAAATGGTAAATCAAAAATATCTTGTAAAAATAACTGAGGAAATACACTAGACGTTGTTTGTTCTAGACAGCCATGAGGATAACGAATTAAATATTCTAGACGTCTTGTAAAGTCCATTGGAGGTAATGTCGAAAACTCTACACTTGCACTGTTTGTTCCTGTAACACCAAAAGTTGAGAAATCTATAGTTTGTGTAGTGTTAGCTTCTAATGTAGTATCTAAACTTTTTGATGAAATTGGATTAACGTTTTCTACATCTATTTCAACTTTATATGACGATGATTCACCATTTCCGTTAGCTATTACTTCTACAGTATTGACTCCTTTAGCTTTACTTACATCTAATTCAAAATATGCCATTTGCTCATCTGGACGAGCAAATGATAATGTTTTTTTTCTATCTCCAACAATAGTAATTCCGTCACTTAATTTCAGTTTAACTGAAACTTTCTTAACATTTGGTTCCATAGCAAAAACTGTAACAGGTAGCGTTACTTTTTCGCCAGGACTTAGTTTTCTAGGTAGTGTTGCTAATACCATTAGTGGTTTTTTAACTTGCACAGACTTGTCTGTACTACCATATGCTTCAGTCTTGTTATTACCAGCGACAACCATAGTTCTGACTGCACCAACGTAATTTGGTAATTTTATTTTATGTGTTTTACGTTGTCCTGCGTCTAGTTTAAAAGGACCTAAAAATTTAACAACAGGTTTAAATCTGTTTGCTTTTTTATTTTTTCCGTCGGCTGCGCTTCCGTCTCCACCAATAGCAAATACTTGCTCAATGCTTCCGCTGTAAGCGCCAACAACATCGTCAAACATATCCCATGTTTTTATACCTAAAGCCTCTCTTGCGTAAAAGGATTGCCATGCGTTAGGTGTTTTAAATCTTGTAAGGTCTAGCAATCCTTCTTCAACCATAGCAATTGTGTAGGTCATTGCTTTGTTGTTTTTTTCGGAAACAAAAACTTCAAATTCTTGCTCAGGTTGTAATACGCTAGGCATTTTTAGTTCTGGTTCTAATTTTGTGTTAGGATCTTCGACTAAAATAGGGATAATACCAAATAATCGTAATGGTAAATCATTAGCTGTTGAAGCGTGAGGTTGTAATAATGAAATGTTTATAAACACATTTGGAGCCATCTCTTTGGTGATTGGTACATCTACAGTTGTTTCTCCTTTTTGTGTTTTTACCCATTTAGTTTGAAGGACTTCAGATCCATTTTCTATACTAATTAAAGCACGACCTTCAGTTCCAGAAGGGAATGTTATTTTTGCAGTTTCGCCAACATTGTAATTGTCTTTGTCAGCAAAAAAGACTAGCATTTGTGAAGCTTCTTTGTCTCCTGAAGGTTGACGTTGCCACCAGTTTTTATAAAAATAAGCAGTACGTCCTGTCATGTGTCCAGAAACTGGATCTTTGACAGTAATGTAATAGCGTCCACCTTGATTGTCTGGTACATTTATATTGAATGAAGCTTTACCATTATTGCTTGTAGTTACTTTACTGTTTAAAAATGTTTTGTGGTAGCTACTTGAAGTGTATTTTGATAAATTATCTCGAGACGAGTTCCACCACCAACGCCATTCTATTTTGTAAACTTTAATTTCAAGATTTTTACGCTTAATAGCATTACCTTGATTGTCCACAGTTGCAATGTTAAACGTGTGATTTTGATCTGTGTAAAATGAACCATATGCTTTTCCTTTTGGTGATTTTAGTCCAACAAAAGATTTGTAAGGAGCGTATGGCATTGTAAAAGCATCCATGGAGAAGTCTCCTCCGTTTTCAAAAGCACGAACTAAAAATTGTGCGTTTAACATACCTGGTGCATCATGTCCAATGTTAATGTTTTTGGTCACATCTGCTAAACCATCCGTATCTACATTGCCTTCAAAAACTGTGATTTCTTCAGTGCTAAATGTTTTGGATGGATCTCTAAATTGATAATCCGGAAAGTTTTTGAATCCTGAGTATGATGTGCTAAATTTTGCTTTTATTTCGGTTTTTACATTTTTTGCAGGAGCGCCATGTAGCCAATTTACTGCTAGTTTTCCGTTTAAAGGTGTATTGGATTGTAGTACTTTGTCTTCAAAATCTATTTTAATTTTAAGTCTATTTGGTTTTACTGTTTCGACTTTAAGTCCCTTGTAAAATTTTGCTCCACCAACACTGATTTTAGCATTCCAATTTCCTGTTTTGTCTTCGACAGCAGTCGGAATTGTAAATTGAAAAAAGTTATTAAGACCATTGGTTGTTACTTTTTTGTAAGCTAGTTTACCATTTGCATCTGTGACTTCAAGTTTTACTGGATGTGCTTTTGGTAGTTTATTAGCAATGTCATTTAACATAAAGGTTAAATGTATAGAGTCACCTGGTCGCCATACACCTCTTTCGGTATAAATATAGCCTTTAAGTCCACGTTGTAATGTTGCTCCTGAAACGTCAAATTTACTAAGTGATAACGAGTTACCGTCACGTAATTTTACATACGTAGTATTGCTGTCTTTAGTAACAATTGCGAATGCTGCTAAGTTATTGGTTGTAAGTTTTGCTAAGCCTTCGCTATCAGAATTTGTAGTAGCTAATTCTTGTTGTTGGAAATTATATAACGTTATTTTTGCGCTAGCCTCTGGATTAGTGTTTAAGATATTAGTGATTGCAAAATGGTAGGTGTTGTTGGTGCCTTTTTTTACAATAGCACCTAAGTTAGAGCCTATTAAATTTTGAGATATGACCTTGTTAGAATTGAAGTAAGAGTCATGGCAAGGATTTTTGCGTTCTCTCCAGTTGTAATTGTCGTTACGATAACTGTAAGTGATGTTATCCCAATATTCTTCTTCTTTTAAATCTTCGTCTTCTGTGTTTGTATTGCTGTAATCACCATCATAATAGTACTCGTCTTCATAGTAATATTCATCGTCATAATAATCGTCTTCGTCATCATCATTACTATTTGTATTGGCATTAGCGTCACAATCATATAAGCTGTATTCTTTTTTGTAATCTAACTCAACACGATAAATGGCTCCTGGATCTGCTTTTATGTATTTAGAAAGATCTATGCTATAGGTTTTCCATTTACCATCGTTATGTAATGGGTTTTCAATTAATTTAATGGTATGTTTTGCTATACGACGACCAACACGTCTTATTTGATGCTCGTTATTGCTTTGTAAATTGTTGTCTTGTAAAAATTGAAGGACATTGTCTTGAAATATTTTAATAATTCTAACATCTACAGCGCTTAAGTTAACTGCTTCAAAATTAAATTTTAATTCTTGAGAGTTTGGTAAAATTACACCACTATTAACAAGTTTAACTTCTGGTTTAATGTCTTCAAAAGCAATAGTTTCGCTAAAAGAATTTTTAAGTTTGTAACCTTCAGTATTTTTTATCCCTTGAAATACATCTACCTGAAGATTACCAGTTATTTTTGAGTTTGGATAGGCTTTTAAAACATTACCATTAACAATAAATTTTGGGTTTTTACTATTTTGAATAGTCACTAAACCATCAAAATTTTGTTGTTTTTTAATTGGATCAGAAAAATTTATTGATAAATATTGTTCAGGAGATTGAACCACATTTACCGATAGTATCTTAAAATTATTTTTTCCAGGAATTGGTAATGTGTTTTCACCAGAGTGATTTGCACTTATGGCTTTTCCATCCCATTTTACTAATATTTCAGTGTCTTCAGTTTTACGGTTAATACTATCTATTTTAAATTCAAAATATTTTGAAGGCGTGCTTTTTTCATTCCATTCAATAGTTAATTGTTTTCCGTTTTGAGAAGCTGTTATTAACTGTTTTGCTTGTTTAAGTGTAATTACATCAGAAGATTTTGCGATTCCTAAAATATATTGCCATTCTTTGGAGTAAGATTGTAAATCATTGGTTTCAATATTAAAATTGGGTGTTATAGTTTTAAAATTGAAAGTGTATTTGTTAAAATTTGAAGGTAAATCTTTATATAACTCACCAAGATCTATAGTAACTGTATATTCTGTGTCAGGAGATAAGTTTTCGTCTGGAACAAATCGTAGTGCGTGATCATTAATTACAATTGCTTTCCCCTCGACATAAGGACTAATTTTAAAAACATCACTGTCTAAAATTTGATCAGCTTCCCAGCCTTCCACTATTTTAGCTAAATTGATGTTAATGTTTTCGGCTACAGATATACGACCAGATGTGGTGTAACTGATGTAGTCTCTAAATTTAAAAAGGTTGTCGGTTTCGCTTTCTTTTTGTTTACAAGAAATAATTAAAAAAATAACAAGTACTAGGGATAATAGCGACTTTGACTTCATGAGGGTGAAAATTATTAAGTAAAATAGATTTGTAATCTATATTAAAATGGTTGTTGGTTTATTGATAAAATAAGAGAAGCGATAAAGTTATAGCAAAATTTATACTTAACAGGTTAAAACAAGATTATTTTTTAAATTAAAAAAGCCTTTAAACGTGTCAGAATAATACTGTTTATTAAATCGTTAACTCATAATTTAAACCAAACAAATATTAGTATATTAGCTAAAAATTAAATAATTCGTAAAAATCATTAAAATATGGAAGCAGTTGCTACCGATTTCGGAATAAAAGAAGCCTTAAACCAATTAGGGTTAAAAGATATAAATCAAGGAACATCTACTGGATCTGATAATTTTGGAAGTGGAGATTTAATCGCATCCTACTCTCCAACCGATGGACAGCTAATAGGTAAGGTGTCTACAACTACAAGAGAAGATTATGATAAAGTAATTGCTAAAGCATCTGAAGCATTTTTAAGTTTCAGAGCCATGCCTGCTCCACAACGTGGTGAAATTGTTAGACAGTTTGGTAATAAATTAAGAGAGCTAAAAGAACCTTTAGGTAAATTAGTGTCTTATGAAATGGGTAAATCTTTGCAAGAAGGTTATGGAGAGGTTCAAGAAATGATTGACATCTGTGATTTTGCAGTGGGATTATCTAGACAATTAAATGGTCAAACCATTCCGTCAGAAAGACCAGGTCACGTTATGCGTGAGCAATGGCACTCTTTAGGTATTGTTGGAATTATTTCTGCCTTTAACTTTCCTGTTGCAGTATGGGCTTGGAACACAGCTTTAGCTTGGGTTTGTGGTGATGTTTGTGTTTGGAAAGGGTCAGAAAAAGCGCCACTTTGTGCAGTTGCTTGTCAAAATATTATAGCAGATGTATTAAAAGAAAACAACTTACCAGAAGGTATATCTTCAATAATAAATGGAGATTATAAAGTTGGAGAATTCATGACTACAGATCATAGAATTCCGTTAATATCTGCAACAGGATCTACTAGAATGGGTCGTATTGTTGGAGCAACAGTAGCAGAGCGTTTTGGAAAGTCTTTATTAGAATTAGGAGGAAATAATGCTATTATTATCACACCAACAGCAGATTTAAAAGTTGTTGTTCCAGGAGCTGTTTTTGGAGCAGTAGGAACTTGTGGACAACGTTGTACGTCAACTCGTCGTTTAATTATTCATGAAACGGTTTATGATAAAGTAAGAGATGCAATTGTAGGTGCCTATAAGCAGCTAACTATTGGTAATCCTTTAGACGAAAAAAATCACATAGGTCCATTAATAGACAAAGATGCAGTAAACACATATTTAGCAGCTATAGAAAAAGCTAAAGCTGAAGGTGGAACTGTTTTAGTAGAAGGTGGTGTTTTAGAAGGTCAAGGTTACGAGTCTGGTTGCTATGTTAAGCCAGCTATAATTGAAGCTAAAAATGATTTTGAAATTGTACAATCTGAAACATTTGCACCAATTTTATATTTAATGAAATACTCTGGAGATGTTGAAAACGCTATAGGTATGCAAAACGGTGTAGCTCAAGGATTATCTTCTGCAATTATGACTAACGAAATGAAAGAAGCTGAAAAATTCTTATCATTTGCAGGTTCTGATTGTGGTATTGCAAATGTTAATATTGGTACTTCAGGAGCCGAAATTGGAGGTGCTTTTGGTGGTGAAAAAGAAACAGGTGGTGGACGTGAGTCTGGATCTGATGCATGGAAGGTGTACATGAGACGTCAAACCAATACAGTTAATTATTCAGACGAATTACCTTTAGCTCAAGGTATTAAGTTTGATTTATAAAAAATAAACGCTTTCGCGGAAATAAAAGCCACATCTAAATGATGTGGCTTTTGTGTTTTTAACCATTTTTCATTGGATTTAATCGATTATTTACAATTAATAAAACTTTTATTAATTGTAAATGTTAAAAAATTCTAAAATTTTTAATAACTTGATAGTCATTAACTTAAAACCAATTAATATAATGAGTAAAAAAACCGGTTATCTTTTAGGTATTTTACTGACCATTATTCTGGGTACAATTTTGTACTGGTTTTTCTGTTGTAAACCTTGCCTTGAAGCAAACAATAGTGCTTCAGAAATAGTCACAGAAACAGATGACACGTCAGTAGAAGCAGACCTTAAAACTGCAACCATGAACGCATTTACTATTAAAGATGCTAATGGTAGTTTAGATTTTAAGATTAACGACAATTTAAATTTTAACACCTCTGGAGCTTCTATTTTAGAGCCAGTGTCTGCAAAAGTAGATACTACAGCAATGGATGTGGTTAAATATTTTAATGACAATCCAACAAAAACATTAAGCATTACAGGTCATTACAGAAGTGAGGAAACAAATAACTCGGCATTTCCTAACTTAGGACTAGCTAGAGCTAATGCTGCAAAAAATTATTATGTAGCAAAAGGCATGTCTTCAAAATCAATAAATACTTATGGTCAATTAGATGATGCTTTTTATCCTGACGTAAATGGTGTTTTAAACGGACCATTAATGTATGATGTTGTAACTACAGATGCTGCAGATCATAGTGCAGAAGATGCAATAGTTAAATTAGGAGAAAGTATCAAGGCTAATCCTTTGGTTTTATATTTTGATACAGCTCAAGCATCTATTAGTTTAACACCAGCTCAACGTCAAAAGGTGGCAGATATGGTGCGTTATACAGATAAAATTGATGGCGCGCAAATTAATACTATTGGTCATACAGATAATACTGGTAGCCGAACAGCTAATATTAATTTGGCTCAAAATAGAGCTGAGTTTGCTAAAGATTATTTGGTAAATAACGGTATATCAGCAAATAAAATTAGTGCTTCTTCTCAAGGTCCAGATCAACCTATTGCAGATAATAATACAGCTGAAGGAAGAGCAAAAAACAGACGTGTAGTCGTAACTATTAACTAACAAAAATTAAAATCATGAATTTATCATTAAATATATTTAGTAGTATCCCTTGTTGGCTAATCCCTTTATTAGTTGGTGTAATATGTGCAATCTTAGGTTATCTCTTAGGTCGATTATTTGGAGGAGGAAATAGTAATGAAGACGTTGACCTTAATGTATACAAAAACAGAATAAGTAAATTAGAAACAGATTTAGCTGCTTGTAAGGCAAGTAAAGATAAAGTTTCTAGGTCATCAGGAGCAGGAAACACAGTGTCTTCATTTGCTGCAGGTGCAGTTGTTGCAGGTGCAGTTTCACCTCAAAAAGAAGAAGTTAAAATAGAAACAGGTGTAGTTTTTGATGCAGCAGCAGCAAAAGCGGTTTTTGGTAAAACTATTAAACAAGACGATTTAACTGTTGTTGAAGGTATAGGTCCAAAAATAAAAGAATTATTTCATAATCATGACGTAAAAACTTGGGCTGCATTAGCTGCATGTTCGGTAGAGAAATGTCAAGAGGTTTTAAATAGTGGAGGTAAGCGTTTTGAGATCCATAAACCAGGTACTTGGCCAAGGCAAGCAGATCTTGCGGCTAAAGGATTATGGAAAGAATTAAACGATTGGCAAGACCAATTGGATGGTGGGAAATAATAATATATTTTTATTTAAATAAAAAGCCAATGTTTACAAGAGTAAATATTGGCTTTTAAGTTATTAAACCTTACTCAATGCCGAAATTTTATCGGGAGAATAAAGGTTAATTGTATTTTACCTTTCTTAAAATACGAATAACTTCTTTGTATTTATGGTAAATCTCAGGAAACGCCTTTAAATAGGGTTTGGATTCTTTTAAATAGTCCAATGCTTCATGAAATAAATTTAAGTAACATATAAGATACGTATCAGGTAGGTTGTTTAGATCTTTTTTTTCAATATTATTTAAAATTTCTCCTCTTTTTAATTTTTCTAATATCGCATTGTTGGCGTTAAAAATATGATGTAGTATTTTTTTATCAAATTGTGGAGGGTTAAAAATTAGGGTAGAATCTATGTTGTAGCTAGCATTGTCATTAAAACTTATAATGGTTTTTTCAAGAGGATAATATTTATAAGAATTTTGAAGACCAAGTTTTAAATATTCAATTATTGTAAATGAATTTTCTGTAAAATTAATAGCTACTTCATCTAATGTTGAAAAAAATAATCGCACTTGTTCGTTAACTAACTCAATGTCAACTCTAGAGTAAAATATTTCGTTTTTAACAACTTTTTTTTCGCCAGACCAACATAGTACAAAATACTCTTTAAACACTATGTATTTAGGGTTGTAATCTTGGCGTTTATTCATAAAATCAAAAACACCATCTAAAGTGTATTGTATGTTGTTTTGTGCATGATTTTCAATAGCTTCAACTATTTTAGAGTTAACATCTTTTATTTCGCTTTTAAAAATTTTAGGCATGCTCATGCTGCCATCTCTAAAAAAGATTGAGCCACCATAATATTTCCAAATGTTTTTTCTTAATGAGGTTAAACCTTCATTGGCTCTGATGGTAACTAAGCCTACAACTTTGTGGTCAGGTAAATGTGGGAAAGGTATGTTCTCGTACTGAACGATGGGTGGATTGGTTAAATAGGCATTAATAAGGTTTTGTATTTTTGAATCGTCAAAAAAATCAACACCAATAATTTTGTTGTCTTCATCTTCAACACCAATAACTATAAACGAATTGTTTTTTGGGTTAGAATTTGATAGTGCGCAGACGTGTTTTAAAAATTTTGCTTTACCTTCTTTTTGGCCAATATCAATTTTTCGTTTTTTGTCATAAAAACTATTCTCGTCATTATGAGCAAGTAAGTTTTTAATTAAAAGACGTTTGTTAATCATGGTCAATTATTCTCAGGTTTTGTTCACAGTAAATCTAATTCTTGTTTCAAGTTTTGTCTAGCTTGATTTTCATGTTGGTCAATATAGTTTTTGGTAAAGTAAATTGTGTCTTTTTTTAAAAAGTGAGTTAGTGCTTTTTTTCTTCCTGAATTATACATGAAATCTGGGTAGATTTTATACTCTTTTCTAATATTGGATACATATTTACTGTAGGTGTCCCAATCCGAACTTAATATCTGTAAATCCAAATCTAAAATAATTGCATTATCCTGATTTTGAGTTAAAATTATATTATGTTTTTTGGTTGAAAGAATTAATTCTTGAACTGTTTTAATTCTTTTTTGTTCGATATTGATTTTTTTTAGCCTTTTTTTAGCAAAAAGAGCGCTTTTTTCTTCGTTGTCATTTCTGGTTGGTTTGTAGATGATGTCATGGTACCAAATAGCAAATTTAAGACTATCTAAATCTTTGGTTTTTGGTTTAGACAGTTTTAAATTTTTAAGCATTTCAAACAGATGGCTTAGATTGTGATAGTGTTTATTTTTTAGTGTATAATGTGTTTCAATTTCTTTCCATAATATATTGGATAGGTTTTGATCACAATAATGTATTGCAAGGTTATGCCATTCTGTTTTTAGCCAATCTATCATCTATTCCTTTTTTACAATTGTAGAGCTTGCTTGAGCAGTGCAAAACATTAATAAATCTGCAATATTAACGTGTGGTGGACGTGATACCGCAAAGTGGATTGCATCAGCTACATCTTCGGGTTGTAAAGCTTTATAACCTTTATATACGTTATCTGCTTTAGCATCACCTTTAAATCTAACTTTAGAAAATTCGGTTTCCACCAAGCCTGGATTAATTGCGGTTACTTTTATTCCAAAAGGATTAAGATCGATACGCATACCTTCTGTAATTGCAACAACTGCATGCTTACTTGCGCAATATACATTGCCTTTTGGGTAAACTTCTTTTCCTGCAGATGACCCTATATTTATAATGTGTCCAGATTCGCGTTTAGTCATTTGTGGTATAATAGCTTTACTAACGTATAATAAACCCTTTACATTAATATCCATCATAGCGTCCCAATCGTCTATATTGCCATCTTGAATAGCATCTAAACCATGTGCATTTCCTGCATTGTTAATTAAAATGTCAATCTGTTTAAAGTCTTCAGGAAGAGCATTTATAGCGTTAGCAACTGCTTTTTTGTCGCTAACATCAAAATTTAAACTATGTACGTTAGTTTGTTTTGATAGTGCTTTTTGTATGGTGTCCAAGCGTTCTTGTCTGCGACCACAAAGTATTAGATTAATACCATGTTTGGCAAATACATGTGCTGTCGCACGACCTATTCCGCTAGTTGCTCCTGTAATTAAGGCTGTTTTTGTAGTATTCATATATTTTAATTTTTATGGCACTTTGTGTCCTTGACATGCGACTAATATTAAAAACCAATCTTCTAATTCTAGGTTTATATTTGAAGCAGTATAAGCATTAGATAAACGTTCAGTGTTTGTGGTTCCGACAACAGGTAAAATATTAGCAGGATGTTTTAATAACCAAGCTAATAATAATTGATCTTCAGTTGCATTGTATTTTTGCAATAAAGCACCCAATTGTTTGTGTATGCGTCTGGTCTGTTCATTATCTTCTTTAAAGACAGATCCTAAAGGAGACCAAGACATTGGTTGGATATTGTTAGTTTGCATATAGTCTAAGCTGCCATCATGCATTGCAGTGTGTTCTGTCAACGAAAACTGAATTTGATTGACGTCAATAGTAACATGTTTAGAAATTAAATCTGTTTGTGTGTTGGTAAAGTTTGATACACCAAACTCTTTAATTTTGCCTTGTTGTTTTAAGGTTGAAATAGCTTCAGCAATAATCTCGCCTTCCATTAAAGGGCTAGGTCTATGTAGTAAAAGTAAGTCCAGATAGTCAGTTTTTAAATTGCTTAAAGACTGCTCAACAGACCAAATAATATAATCTTTACTATAATTATAATGTTTTACTTTGTTTTCAGATCTTGTATTGCCTAAATATTGAATTCCACATTTAGATATTAGCTCAATTTTATTTCGGTCAATACCACTTTCTGTAAAAGCGATTCCAAATTCTTTTTCCGTAGAGTAATCACCATAAATATCTGCGTGGTCAAATGTAGTTATTTGATTATCAATACAGTGATGCATTAGTTTGACCATGTCTTTAGTGTCTAATTGTTTTCCCCATTGTCCCCAAGTCATGGTTCCTGCAATTACTTTAGAGTACTTATTTTGTGTCATAGTAAAATTTATTCAATAAAAGTAAAACATAAATTACTCTTAAAAGTCCAACAAACACCCTATTTTTAACCAATTATTAACACGTTTGCAATAAAAAAATTAACAATTTGCACCACTTGAATTTAAATAATAGTTTTTTTTCTTAAAAAATAACAGATAATGGAACAAACAGGTACTATTGATATTAAATCAATTAACGAAAAAATTGAAAAAGAAAGTGCATTTGTAGATCTACTAATGCTAGAGATGAATAAAGTTATCGTTGGACAAAAACACATGGTCGAACGTTTGTTGATTGGTTTGTTGGGACAAGGACATATCTTGTTAGAAGGTGTACCTGGTCTTGCAAAGACTTTAGCAATTAATACCTTGTCACAAGCAATAGACGCTAGTTTTAGTCGTATACAATTTACACCAGATTTATTACCAGCAGATGTTGTAGGTACTTTAATTTTTAATATGAAAGAGAATGATTTTTCAATTAAAAAAGGTCCAATTTTTGCCAATTTTGTATTAGCTGATGAGATTAACAGAGCACCAGCAAAAGTACAATCTGCTTTATTAGAAGCTATGCAAGAAAAGCAAGTAACTATTGGAGACGAAACTTTTAAATTAGATAAGCCATTTTTAGTAATGGCAACACAAAATCCAGTTGAGCAAGAAGGAACTTATCCTTTACCTGAAGCCCAAGTGGATAGATTTATGCTTAAAACAGTAATAGATTATCCTAAGCAAGAAGAAGAACAGTTAATTATGCGTGCTAACTTAAAAGGAAGTTGGGACAAAGTTAATCCAGTTGTGTCTGTTGCACAAATACTTAAAGCACAAGATGCTGTTAGAGAAGTGTACATGGATGAAAAAATTGAAAAATATATATTAGATATCATATTTGCAACACGTTATCCAGAGCGATTCAAATTAGATGATCTTAAACCGTTAATTTCTTTTGGAGCGTCACCACGTGGAAGTATTAACTTAGCAACAGCAGCAAAATGTTATGCGTTTATTAAACGTCGTGGTTATGTTATACCAGAAGATGTTAGAGCTGTAGTTTACGATGTGTTACGTCACAGAATTGGTATTACTTATGAGGCTGAAGCCGAAAACGTAACCTCTGAAGACATCATTAGTAAAATTGTTAATGTTGTTGAAGTACCATAAATAGTTTCAGTCTATAAAAAGCAATTGCCCAATAGACTTACTTAAATTAATGTGTCGTTATAATGTTAACAACGACAGAAAACTATTTACATAATAAATGGATACTAAAGAATTACTAAAAAAAGTACGTAAAATCGAGATTAAGACACGTCGTTTGTCTGATCATATTTTTGGAGGAGAATACCATTCTACCTTTAAAGGTCGTGGTATGACTTTTTCTGAAGTAAGACAATACCATTTTGGTGATGATGTTAGAAATATTGATTGGAACGTAACAGCACGAACCAACCAGCCACATGTTAAGGTTTTTGAAGAAGAACGTGAGTTAACCATGATGATAATGGCTGACGTATCAGGATCTGAGTTATTTGGTACACAAAATCAATTTAAAAATGAAATTATTACCGAAATAGCAGCAACCTTAGCGTTTTCTGCAACACAAAATAATGACAAAATAGGATTGATTTTATTTTCTGATGATATAGAGCTGTTTATTCCTCCTAAAAAAGGACGATCTCATGTACTTAGAATTATTAGAGAGTTAATCGAGTTTCAACCAAAAAGCAAGCAAACCAATATTGCACAAGCTTTGAAGTTTTTAAGAAACGTCATGAAAAAGAAAGCTATTGTGTTTATCATGAGCGATTTTATCGCAGATGATTATAAGCAAACTTTAAAAATAGCAGCTGGTAAACATGATATAACTGGTATTAGGATTTTTGACAAACATGAAGAAGCTATTCCAAATCTAGGAATGGTACAAATGGAAGATGAAGAGTCAGGAGAATTGATGTTAGTTAACACCAACTCTAAAACCGTCCGAAAAAATTACGCTAAATTTTACAGCCAAAAAGTAGACTATTTTAAAGATAGTTTTGCTAAATCAGGTGCAGGAAGCGTAGCTTGCAGAACAGACGAAAGTTACGTTAAAAAATTACTAGGTTATTTTAAAACAAGAGGTTAATTAATTAGTAAAAAGTGAAAAAAGAAATACATTACAAAACAGTAACATCAATCAAAACTATAGGGTTTTGTCTTGTAGCGATTGCAATTCTGTTTTTACCTACAAGTTCTTTTGGTCAAGTCAAAACTTCAATAGATTCTACTTCAATAAAAATTGGTGCACAAGTTATTTATAAAATAGAGGTAGAAACAGACACAGCAAATAGTGTGATATTTCCGGTAGGTCAAAGTTTTATGCCTTTAGAAATGATTGAGGCTTATAAAACAGACACCACTAAGCAAGATGCTAAATATACGTTAATCAAAAAATATGGATTAACACAGTTTGATTCTGGTCAGTACACCATACCTAAGCAAAAGGTTATTATTGCAGGAAAGCAATACATGACAGACTCGCTTTTGGTTACTGTAAATGAAATTCAAGTAGATACTACAAAACAAAACCTGTATGATATTAAGCCAATGATTGCAGTAGAGAAGCCAGCAAGTAATTGGTGGATTTATGTTTTGGTAGGTTTAGCCATAGCAGCATTAGTAGGGTTTTTAATATACTGGTTTGTTTGGCGAAAAAAACCATTAACAGAAGAAGAACAAATTGCGTTATTACCACCTTATGACAGAGCAAAATTAGCACTTCAAAAATTAGACGAAAGTAATTACTTAATTCAAAATAATTATAAAGATTATTACTCAGAGTTAACCTTTGCAATACGTAGGTATTTAGACGAAAAAGTATATGACAAAGCGTTAGAAAGTACAACCGATCAACTTATTACTAGATTGGAAGTGCTTAGTGACGGAAGTCAAATAGAATTATCTAAAGAAGATATTAAAAAACTTGAAACTGTTTTAAAACGTGCCGATTTAGTAAAGTTTGCTAAGTCTGCTCCAGATGTTGAGTTGGCTAAAATTGACAGAACAGTTATTGACCAAGAGATTGATCAGGTTAAAGAAGCATTACCAGAACCAACTGAAGAAGAAAAACTTTTAGATTTAGAATACAAAAAGAAACAAGAGCGTAAAGACTTCAGACAAAAAGTTTGGGTAACCATTGCAGCTATTGTTTTTATGTTAGGACTAACTTTTGCAGCCTTTAGTTACAGATATGGATTTACTTATGTTGTAGACACCATATTTCAAAAAGATACTAAACAATTGTTAGAAGGTAGTTGGGTGGATAGTGATTATGGTTTTCCTCCAATAACATTGTCAACTCCAGAGGTTTTAAAAAGAGAAGAAACACCTATTCCTGATGAGCTTAAAGACAAAATTAAAGTGTCTTCGTTTGGATTTGAATTAGAAAACAAATTTACAATAGAAACCGTAACTACTACTTTTGTTAAGTCACCAACAGACGAAAACACTCCATCTGCTGAAGATAATTTACTGCAAGCAATTGAAGCTAATCTTAAGGCAATTGAAGCTCAAGGAGGAAGAAACATTATATCTAATAAAGACAAGTTTAAAACACCAAATGAAGCTGAAGGTGTTAAAACCACAGGGACTTTAGAGTATCCAATTGATGACGATAAAGAAGATTACGTAAATGGTCAGTTTGTAATATTAAGTTTTGCTAATAAGCAAGTCATGCAGCAAATTGTGATTACCTATTTAAAAGACGATATTTATTTAGATCAGGTGGTTGAGCGTATTTTGGATTCTGTAGAACTTATTCAAAAAGAAAAATAATGCTAGATACTATAACATTTGAAAATAAGATATTTTTCTGGTTGCTATTGGCGTTACCATTAGCTATTGTTTGGTATGTCTTAAAACATAAACAACAGACTGCTCAATTAAAAATGTCCAGCTTAAAAGGCTTTAAAATCACTAATTCAATATTGCCAAAACTTAAGCATATACTATTTGCTTTAAGACTATTAGCTTTAGGTTTTTTAATTACTGCTTTAGCAAGACCACGTACATCAGAGACTAACACAAAAACAAAAACAACTAGAGGTATTGATATTGTTATGGCAATAGATGTTTCTGCAAGTATGTTGGCAAAAGACTTAAAACCTAACCGTTTAGAGGCTTTAAAAAACGTAGCTGGTAAATTTATAAAAGGACGTCCAAATGACAGGATTGGACTTGTGGAATACGCAGGAGAAAGCTATACAAAAACACCAATAACAAGCGATAAATCGATTGTATTAAGATCTTTAGACGATATAAAATATAATACAATTATAGAAGGTGGTACAGCAATTGGTATGGGATTAGCAACATCTGTTAACCGCTTAAAAGATAGCAAAGCTAAAAGTAAAGTTATTATTTTATTAACCGATGGTGTTAATAATTCTGGTGTTTTAAACCCTAAAATTGCTAGTGAGTTGGCAGTTGAGTTTGATATAAAAGTATACACCGTTGGATTAGGTACTAATGGTATGGCAATGTCACCAATTGCAATTTTACCTAACGGAAGATTTCAATATGACAGAGTACAAGTAGAAATTGATGAAGATTTGCTTAAAGACATTGCAAAGGTTACTGGAGGAAAATATTTTAGAGCTACCAATAACCAAAAGCTAGAACAAATTTATGCTGAAATTAATAAGCTTGAAAAAACAGAAATTGACGAAACTAAATTTACAACCTATGAAGAGCATTTTAGACCATTTGTCTGGATAGCTGCAGCATTATTGTTATTAGAGTTTATTGTTAGAGTAACACTATTTAAAAGTTTTGTGTAACTGGCTTAATTTCCGCGAAAGCGAAAAAAATAAAAATAAAAATAAATGTTTCAAATAGAAGAAAAAATATGGTTTTGGACGCTACTGGTAGTACCAGTTTTAGTTGTCTTCTTTTTGTTGCTTCAGTATTGGAAAAAACGCACACAAAAAAAGTTTGCTAATAAAGGGTTATTAAAACGTTTAAGCCCAGAACAATCTTTATTTAAATCAATATTAAAGTTAGTCGTAATCTGCTTAGCTTTTGCTAGTTTAAGCATAGCTTTGGTCAATCCTAAAGTAGGGACTAAATTAGAAACCATAAAACGCGAAGGTGTTGATATTGTATTTGCTGTGGACGTTTCTAAAAGTATGTTGGCAGAAGATATTAAACCTAGTAGACTTGAAAAAGCAAAGCAATTGGTATCCAAAATAATGGATAATTTAGGTAGTGATCGTGTAGGTATTATTGCTTACGCAGGAAAAGCATTTCCGCAGTTACCAATTACAACAGACTATGCAGCTGGAAAAATGTTTTTACAAAACATGAATACAGATATGCTATCCTCTCAAGGAACAGCCATTAACGAAGCTATAAATTTAGCTAAAACGTATTATGATGATGACCAACAGACTAATCGTGTGTTAATGATTATTTCTGATGGTGAAGACCATAGCGAAGACGCCATAACAGTTGCTGAAGAAGCAAGTAAAGAAGGGATTAAGATTTTTACAATTGGTGTAGGAAATGCTAAAGGTGGTCCAATACCATTAAGGCGTAAAGGTACATTGTTAGGTTATAAAAAAGACAAACAAGGCGAAACCGTTATTACTAAACTAAACGAGCAAACTCTTAAAGATATTGCTAGTCAAGCTAACGGTACTTACATTAATGGAGCCATAACAGATAAGGTTGTAAAACAAGTTAAAGACCTTTTAAATAAAATGGATAAAAAAGAATTTGAAGCACAACAAATTGCAGATTTTAAAGATCAATTTCAATGGTTTTTAGGTTTAGCAATACTGTTATTTTTTATCGATATTTTCTTATTAGAAAGAAAAACAGCTTGGCTAAAAAAATTAGACCTATTTAACGAGAATTTATAAAACCCTTAACATCAACACTTTTAAGTCTTTAGTATATTTACGAGTTAATAAATTTAAATGAAACATATTTTTACCTTTATAATATTACTGTTATCTATTACTACAATAGCTCAAGATGCTGATGAGATAACAGCAGAACAAAAAGCAGCTTTAAAGCAGGAGTTAAAAGCACAAAGTTATGTTGCTGATGCAAATGACTTGGCTAATAATGATGCTTTTGTTGAAGCCGAAATGGAATATCGTAAAGCATTGTCTTTACAACCAAAACAAGCAGTAGGAGCTTATAATTTGGGACATCAATATTTTAAAAAAGGTAATTTTGAAGAAGCTTTATATAGACATCAACAAGCAGCTAAAAATGCTGTAACTAAACAAGAAAAACATAGAGCCTTCCATAATATTGGTAACATTTTAATGGAAGAAAAAAAATGTAAAGAAGCAGTTGAAGCCTATAAAAATGCTTTAAGAAGTATGCCTACAGATGATGAGACTAGATACAACTTTGCAATAGCAAAAGAGTGTGCTAAAAATCAGGAAGATGACGAGCCTCAAGAGGACGATAAGGACGGAGAAAATAACAAGGATAAAGACGAGAACAAGGATAAGGATCAAAAAGAAAATAACGAAAAGGAGCAGGAAGATAAAGATCAAAAAGATCAAGGAGAGCAAGATAAAAAGGAAGGTGATAAAGATGAAGATAAAGAAGGAGATCCTAAAGATGATAAGAAACAAGATCCAAAAGAAGGCGATCAAAAAGATCAGCAAAAACAACCACAACCAGGACAAATGTCGCCTCAACAAATTAAAAATTTGTTAGAAGCTATGAATAATCAAGAACAAAAGGTTCAAGAAAAAATTAACGCCCAAAAAGTTAAAGGTGCAAAGCAAGAGACTGATAAGGATTGGTAAGTAAATCCCTATATTTGCAAAATTATATGAAATTATTACAATACATATTAGTTGTTTTTTTGACCTGCTCGACAACATTTGTAGTCGCACAGGATAGTGATACAGTTTCGTTTCAAGCTAAAGTTAGTAAAAAACGTTTGGCATTAAACGAGCGGTTACGTGTCGATTTTCAAATGAATAAAGATGGAGATAATTTTGTGCCTCCAAGTTTTTCAGACTTTGTTGTTGTAGGTGGACCAAACCAATCCGTTAGTAATTATTGGGATGGTAAGCAACGTAGATTCACTAAAATCTACAGCTATTTTTTAGCACCAAAAAAAATGGGGACTTTCACCATTAATACAGCTAAAATAGAAGTTGATGGTGTGGCTTACACAACAAAACCAATAACAGTTAAAGTAACAAAAGCACAAGAAAAACCTGAAGATCCAAATGATCCTGATTACATACTTCAAGAAAATATTCATCTTGTAACAGAGGTTTCTAAAAGTAGCCCTTATTTAAACGAACCTATTACTGTGGTTTACAAATTGTATGTCGCACCAAGAACAGGTATTAGTAATTATCGCGAAATTGAGAGTCCTAAATTTGATGGTTTTTGGAGCCAAAGTTTAGACGATAAAGGTGTAAAAATTAAAAACGGAACCTATAAAGGTGAAGATTATAGATTTGTAACTTTAAGAAAAACCGTTTTATACCCTCAAAAAACTGGTAAATTAACCATTGAGCCTATTAGTCTTGATATTACCCTTGAAGTACCAACCAATAGACGTGACATTTTTGGTAATAGAATAACAACTCAAGCTCACAGAACTATAAGTGCCAGTACCAGAACTGTAGACGTAAAAGCATTACCCGAAAATGGTAAACCAGATAATTTTACAGGAGCAGTTGGAGATTTTAAATTTAATGTAACAGCATCCAAAAATAGTTTAAATGCAACCGAGTCTTTACAGGCTAAAATATTAGTCTCAGGAAAAGGAAATTTAAAATTATTTGAGTTACCTAAATTAAAGACACCAAGTACATTGGAGGTTTATGAGCCAGAACACCAAGAAAATGTTAGAACGTATTCTGGTGGTATGCAAGGTTCAATATCAGATAGTTATACAATTATACCTCAATACAAAGGTAAATTTCCAATACCATCTGTAAGCTTTTCATATTTTGATTTAAAAACCGAAACATATAAACAAATAACCTCAGAGGATATTGTTATAAATGTTATTGAAGGTCCTGTATATGCAGAAGATGATAATAACTTACCAGTTTCTAGTACAGGAAAACAAGCAGTTACTTTAAATGAAGATCAGTTTGCTTTTATAAAAACGAAGGCTAATTTTCAAAATAAAAAAAATGAAACTTTTTTAAATTCGCCTATATTCTGGACAAGTTTAGTAGGACCATTGTTAGCAATTCCGTTAGCATTAGTTTACAGAAGAAAGCGTGAAGAAAGACTAGCAGATGTTACAGGTAACCGTAAACGTAAAGCAGATAGATTAGCTAAAAAGTATTTAACCGAAGCTAAAAAAGCATTAGGTCAAAAAGAAGCCTTTTACATTGCGCTTGAAAAAGCATTACATAATTACTTAAAAGGAAGGTTGTCTATACAGACTTCGGATTTAAGTACAGAAAAAATAACAAGTTTGTTAACAGAAAAAGGAGTAGAAGATCATGTTATCAAGGACTTTGAAGCGATTTTAGAAAACTGTAACCTTGCGCGTTATACACCTATAACAACAGTGACAATGCAGCAAGATTATCAAAAGTCTGCTACGACAATAAACTTAATAGACAAGCAAATTAAATAACCTGTTTTATTTCCGCTTAAGCGGAAACCCTTAAAATGAAACATATAATTTACATATTTCTTTTTTTCTTCGGAAGCTTAGCTGCTCAAAATCAATCTGTTTTTGAACAAGCCAATGCATTATATACCGACGGTAATTATAAAGAAGCTATAACTAAGTATCAATCTATATTAGACAGTAAGCAACATGCAGCTGAGGTCTACTATAACCTAGCTAATGCGCACTATAAACTTAATAACATTGCTCCAAGTATTTATTATTATGAAAAAGCCTTGCAGTTAAACCCTAATGACCAAGAGGTTTTAAACAACATCGTTTATGCTAAAAAAATGACTGTTGATGCTATACAGCCTGTGCCTAAAATTGGTTTGTCAAGATTTTTTAATAAAATAACAAACCTATTGACTTTTGATAGTTGGGCAAGATTAGCAGTAGTGTTAATGATAGCTTTTGTGATTTTATTTTTAGTGTACTACTTTACTTTTAGTACTAGTTTTAAAAGGCTGTCCTTTACTTTAAGTGTTATCTTTTTGTTTTTATCATTAACAAGTTTAAGTTTAGCATTTCAAAAACAAGCTTTAGATAAAAAAGATAATCCAGCAATAGTTTTTGCTCAAGAAAGTGAAGTAAAATCAGAGCCAAACCTAGGTGGTGACAAAGCTTTTGTATTACATGAAGGTACTAAAGTGCAAGTTTTAGATACTATTAATAACTGGAAAAAAATTCAAATTGCAGACGGTAAAGTAGGATGGATTATAGCAACAGATATTAAATTGTTGAATAATTTTTAAATAATCCTTAACGTTTAAGTGAAGCTTTAGCATTATATTTGTTTTTATCAACAAGAAAAATGCATAAAAAGCTAATTTCCATATTTTTTACATTATTGTTTGTGGGCTTAATTACAGCGCCATCAATAATTGTCGCTATAGATGACTCTGTTGATATGTCTGAGTTTTATAGCTTGTCAGAAGAAGAGGAAGAAAATAAAAATGTTAGCTTGATTTTTATAGTGCAAGATTTAGAAGATAGTTTATCAGAACATTCAGATGATGATAATATACTAGAGTATTTTTCTAAGAGTTATCCAAAACCTCACCTAAATTTAATATCTCCACCTCCCGAATTCATTTAGTAATTACAGATCCACTAGACTTTTTTTTAGAGTCTATTTAATTAATTATTAAAATATCCATTAAGCAAGTTCTTAATGGTAAAAATGAATTTAGATATGTTTAAAACATTAAAAAATGACTTACCTGCAAGTATTGTCGTATTTTTTGTAGCATTACCATTATGTTTAGGTATTGCTTTAGCCAGTGGTGCGCCACTTTTTTCAGGGTTAATAGCTGGAATAATAGGAGGTATAGTAGTTGGAGCCTTAAGTGGCTCTAAAATTGGTGTTAGTGGTCCTGCTGCTGGATTAGCAGCAATTGTTTTAACTGCAATAGGTAGTTTAGGTGGTTACCAAAACTTTTTAGTAGCAGTTGTTTTAGGAGGAGTTATTCAAATTGTATTTGGAGTCTTAAAAGCTGGTATTATTGGATATTACTTCCCTTCATCTGTTATTAAAGGGATGCTGACAGGTATTGGTATTATAATTATATTAAAACAAATCCCTCACTTTTTTGGGTACGATGCAGAGCCAGAAGGAGCAGATAGTTTTTTAGAAACTTCTGGAGAAAATACATTCTCGGCAATATTGAATATCACAGATAATATCACAATGGGATCCATGGTAATTGGTCTTATTGGTTTAGCTATTTTGCTATTATGGGACAAAGTATTGTCTAAAAAAGGTAAAATTTTTCAAATAATACAAGGTCCTTTAGTTGCGGTTGTTTTAGGTATCGTATTTTATGTAGTAACTCAAGGTTCAAGTTTAGCTATAAATCCTTCTCATTTAGTTAGTGTTCCAGTACCTGAGGATGCAGCTTCATTTATAGGGCAATTTAGTTTTCCTAATTTTTCTGCTATTACAAATCCACAAGTATGGTTAGTAGCTTTTACTATAGCATTAGTAGCAAGTTTAGAAACGTTATTGTGTGTAGAGGCAACAGATAAGATAGATCCACATAAAAATGTAACACCTACTAATCGCGAATTATTAGCCCAAGGTACAGGTAATATTATTTCTGGTTTAATAGGAGGTTTACCTATTACTCAAGTAATTGTGCGTAGTTCGGCAAATATACAATCTGGAGGTCGCAGTAAATTGTCTGCTATTATACATGGTTTTTTATTATTAATTTCGGTAATATTAATTCCAAGATTACTTAATATGATACCTTTATCAGTTTTGGCAGCTATATTATTAATAGTCGGTTACAAATTAGCAAAACCAGGCTTGTTTAAAAAGATGTATGATATGGGTTGGAAGCAATTTATTCCATTTGTTGTCACAGTATTAGGTATTGTTTTTATTGATTTATTATGGGGAATCGGTTTAGGATTATTAGTTGGTATTGCAGTTATTTTAATTAAAAGCTATCAAAACTCACATTTTTTAAACATCGAAGATAAAAGCGATGGTAGACATACTATTAAGATGACATTAGCTGAAGAGGTTACTTTTTTTAATAAAGGAGCTATTTTAAAAGAATTGGAGGCCTTACCAATAGATACATATCTTGAAATTGACGTTAGAAAAACCAGATATCTAGATAATGATATTATTGAAATCTTAGAAGATTTTGCATTTAAAGCAAAAGAAAGAAATATTGATATTCAAATCATTTCAGAACGTGGTGTTGTTGAAAACCCAGATAGTTTTATAGAGTTTTTTAAACTTAGACCATTGACAACATAACAAAATAAACAAAAGACAAATTGATGAAAGCACATACAAAAGAAACACAATCAACAATGACTCCAGAAAAGTCATTACAATTTTTAAAAGAAGGAAATCAAAGATTTCAAAGTAACTTAAAAGCTAATCGCAATTTACTAGAACAAGTAAACGATACTAGTGAGGGACAATTCCCATTTGCAACTATTTTAAGTTGTATAGACTCACGTGTGTCTGCCGAGTTAGTGTTTGATCAAGGATTAGGAGATATTTTTAGTGTACGTATTGCAGGTAATTTTGTAAACGAAGACATTTTAGGTAGTATGGAGTTTGGTTGTAAATTAGCAGGAACAAAGCTAGTTGTTGTATTAGGACATACTAGCTGTGGTGCAATAAAAGGAGCATGTGATCATGCAGAAATGGGTAACTTAACCAAATTAATCGAGAAGATTAATCCTGCTGTAAATGCTGTTACAGAGCCAAAAGACGAAGGTCAACGTAATTCTAAAAACTTAGCATTTGTTGATGAAGTGTCTAAAAAAAATGTAGAATTAACAATTGACAGAATTCACGCAGAAAGTCCAATTTTAAGTGAAATGGAAAAAAACGGTGAAATTAAAATAGTTGGAGCAATGTATGATATTAATACTGGAGCTGTCGAGTTTTATTAATAGACTTTATAGTAATGCATATATTTAAATTCAAAACAAAAACCATTTTAGCAACACTAACATTTATGTTAGTGTTGCCTTTTTACGGTCTAAGTCAAGAAAGTAATTTAGGAAATTGGTTAATATATATAGGTAGTAAGCAGTTAAAAAATGGATGGAATATCCATAATGAAGTCCAATACCGAAACTATGATGCTGTAGGAGATCTAGAACAATTGTTGTTAAGAACAGGTTTAGGATATAATTTAACCGAAAACAATAATAATCTGCTATTAGGTTATGGTTACATTTTGTCAGAAAACTATGTTGGAGATACAGACAAAAAAGTATCAGTAAACGAGCATCGTATTTTTCAGCAATTTACTACAAAACAAAAAATAGGTAGCATAGGTTTAAGCCATCGTTATCGTTTCGAGCAACGTTTTGTAGAAGAAGATTTTAAAATGCGTTTCAGGTATTTTTTAGGATTAAAAGTTCCGCTTCAAAATAAACCAGATGGTAATAATCCTTTATACTTTTCAGCTTATAACGAGATTTTTTTAAACACAAAAACCTCTATATTTGATCGTAACAGATTATATGGTGGTTTAGGATATCAGTTTTCTAAACAACTACGTTTAGAATTAGGTTACATGAATCAGTTTTTTGAAACTTCAAGCCGAGACCAAATAAATATAATAGCCTTCGTAAATTTTTAAAAGGCAACATTATTGTAGTGTAAATTAAAGCCGATAGCTTATTGTCGGCTTTTTTTATGCTAAAAAAGTAGTACATTGTAAAAACCAATCTAATAATATAAATTAATGAAACGTTTATTTAGTAATATAAAAGGAGATGCTTTTGGAGGTATAACAGCTGGTATTGTTGCACTACCACTAGCTTTAGCATTTGGAGTATCCTCAGGTTTAGGACCTAGTGCAGGTTTATATGGAGCCATTTTTATAAGCTTTTTTGCTGCACTTTTTGGTGGTACAGCAACACAAATTTCTGGTCCAACTGCACCAATGACAGCTGTAAGTATGGTTGTTATTGCAGGTATTATAGCAACTAATGATGGTGATGTCACTAAAGCATTACCTTATATTTTATCCGTTTTCTTATTAGCAGGTTTAGTGCAAGTAGGATTAGGTGTTTTAGGTTTTGGTAAATACATAAAGTATATACCATACCCAGTAGTTTCAGGGTTTATGACAGCTATAGGAGTCATTATTTTAGTAACTCAAATTTTACCATCAATTGGTTATTATCCAAAAGAAGATACAGCATATGTAAGCCAATTTAATGCAGAAGCAGAAGAAGTTATACTTCAAAATTATTTAAATGAAGATGCTAGTAAAAGGACTTTAGTAATAGATGACTTTAAACAAACCATAGTTAAGGCAGAAGCAATTACAACAGCTAGTATTGATAAAGAAGCCAAAACTATTGCCAAAGCTAAATCGTCTGGTGTTTTGGGTACTTTAAAAGTCTTACCAAGAGCACTTAAAAATATAAATTGGTTAGAGTTAGCATTAGCATTATCAACAATATTTATTGTGTATGGTTTTAAAAAAATCACAACTAAAATACCAAGTGCATTAGTTGCATTAGTAGTCGTGTCAGGAGTTGCTTATGGTTTCGGTTTAGGTTACAAACCAATAGAAGAAATACCTTCAGGTTTACCAATTCCAAATTTTGAGATAATAACAGGATTTAGCTTTAGTAGTATTTCACCATATATATTCACAGCATTAACATTAGCAATGTTAGGAGCAATAGACTCCTTATTAACAAGTGTTGTAGCTGATAATATGACTAAAACAAACCATAATCCTAATAAAGAATTAATAGGTCAAGGTATAGGTAATAGTATAGCATCAATTTTTGGAGGTATTCCAGGAGCAGGAGCAACCATTAGAACCGTTGTTAATATTAATGCAGGAGGACGTACTAAATTATCAGGTATGATAGCTGGTGTAATGTTGTTATTTGTATTATTAGCTTTAGGTCCAATAGCATCCAAAATACCAGCAGCAGTATTAGCCGGAATATTAATTACTGTAGGTATAGGTGTGATGGATTATAAAGGTCTAAAAGCAATAGCTGCTATGCCTAAAGACATGAAAATTGGTCCTGTTAAACTTAGCTCAGAAGTATTAATCATGTTTATTGTTTTAGTATTGGCTAGTGTATGGGATTTAATTTTTGCAGTAGGTATTGGTTTAGTTATAGCATCATTGTTTTTTATGAAAAAAATAGGTGATTTAACAGCTCAACATTCAGATGTAAAACCATTAAAAGAAGAAGCTTGGGATGATGAAGGTGACTTTCCTTCAGATTTAAAAGAAGAAGTTTTTATAAAACACATCAAAGGACCACTATTTTTTGGATCAACCTCAGACTTCCAACAGTTAGCAAAGCAAATACCACCAACAGCTAAAAAAGTTGTGATTAGGTTAGGACGTATGCCATATATAGATCAATCTGGTTTATACGCAATGGAAGATGTTTTACTAGACTTAAAAAGACGAAATATTGATGTGTTATTTGTAGACCTTGCAAAGCAACCACGATACATGATGGAGCGTATAGATATTGTTCCAGATTTAATACCAAATCAACACATATTCAAGGACTTTAATACGTGTTTAAATTGGGTAAAGTCAAATGTAAAAAACGTTGTTTAATTAAACGTCACTTTCGTTAGTAGGTTCAGAAGGATCAATAATTGGATTGCTATTGTCTTCGTCAGATTTAATTATCGTCGGAAAAACCATAGGAGCCAATGACTTAACAGGAGCATATAAAATAGAATCTTCAATATCGTCATCCTCAACAAAGGGGATGGCGTTATTCATTTTATCAAAAACAATAAGAAGAACACTTAAAATCAAACCCACTTTTAAAACACCAAAAGCAGCACCTAAAAGCTTATTTAAAATACCTAAAGACGCAAAATCTGCCAATTTAGTCAATGCTTTTCCTGCCAAACTAATCACCAAAATTATAATCACAAAGGTAATTGCAAAAGCAACAGTGTTAATTGTTTTCTCGTTCCATGATGTTTTATCCATTAAAAATTCAGCAACAAAATAACTAAAATGGATTGCACCATAAACACCAGCAATTAAGGCAACAATAGAGGCAAGCTCAACAAAAAGTCCCTTAAATAAACCACGTACTAAACCAAATAAAAGCAAAGCACCTAAAACAATATCAATTAAAGCCATAAAGTTAGATTTTAGACAAATATAAATTAACTTTGCGACTTTAAAATTATTATGGCAAGAGACGAAGAACTAAAACAACGTTGGGACGAAGTAGTAACCAAACTATCAGCCCAATTTGCAGATGGAGACACCTTAGATTTGGACGCAATTATATACTTAATTGGCGTACAAGAATTAGGACAATTAGAGCGTAAATTTAAAAAAGACCACAAATTAGACCTTATGCATATAGCAATTTGCAAACTACTAACGCCATATGGTTACTACGAGTTTGATTTTGTTGATAAAGACGGTTGGCCACACTATAAAGCAAAAGAAACATTACCACACTTAAAAGCAGGAGAACAAAGTATTTTAATGAAAGAAGCCATTGTAAATTATTTTATAGAAACCCAGTATATAAAATAGTTTTGGGCGTTACCCAAGGGTCGCGCTCTCGGCAGTCGCTTTTAATTTGCTTTAAGGCAAATAAAAGAGCTTCAACAAATGCCTCCATCCCTAACGCAAATCACGACGTTTTTAATTTACTATCTAACAAAAAGATATAAGTATATCAAGTACAGTTAATTGAATGTTTCTAGTTAATAAAAAACGAAATATATAAAGTATTAATACTTACAATTGCTAATAAAAGATATATGTTTGTTTTAAATTAATCTTATAATTTGTAAATAATGAAAAAATTAACCTTAGTATTTAGTCTATTTTCACTTATACTTTTTTCTTGTGGAAATGATGATGATAATGGAGATTCAATAACCCAAGACCCGTTTATTGCAACTTGGCAATATTACAAATACTTTGAAGATGGAACAGAAATTGTTTTAGAAGATTGTGAAACTCAGTCAACATTTCAAGTTTTTGAAAATGGGGATTTTATGTCAACTTTTTACGAACTAGATACAAATGATGATTGTCAAATAGAAGGAACTACTAATGGTACCTGGGAAAATGTTGGGAATGGCTTTTATTCTACGACCTTTGATGGAGAAACTGTAACTAGTGAAGTTCATTTTGATGGTAATACATTGTATTTTGAAGATGTAGATGGTGGTATAACTTATAGAGATGTGTATATTAAAATATAAGCAAACTTATTATTTATTAAACTCCTTATTTATAATAAGGAGTTTTTTTATGCCTAAAAATCATTAGATTTGCTAACCATTTAGATCCTGAAATAAATTCAGTACAAAAGATTATGATAGACAAGATTAAAGAATTAATTGCAGAAGCAGAAGCATTCAAAGCTGAAACTAAAGAAGACATAGAAGCCTTTAGAATAAAGCTTTTAGGACAAAAAGGTATTGTGAAGCAATATTTTGCCGAATTTAAAAATGTTGCAAATGATCAGAGAAAAGAATTTGGTCAAGTAATCAACACCCTTAAAAATACAGCTCAAAATAAAGTTAACGCTTTAAAGGAAGAGCTAGAAAACAATACACAAGACGCTGGAATTAGTGGTGATTTATCACGTCCAGGAGAGCCAATACAAATAGGATCACGTCATCCAATATCTATAGTTAAAAATCAAATTATAGATATATTTTCTAACATTGGATTTAATGTAAGCGAAGGTCCAGAAATTGAAGATGATTGGCACAACTTTACAGCATTAAACTTACCAGAATACCATCCAGCAAGAGATATGCAGGACACGTTTTTTGTACAAACTAATCCAGATATTTTATTACGTACGCATACCAGTTCTGTACAAGTAAGATATATGGAAGATAACAAACCACCAATACGTACAATTTCTCCTGGTAGAGTGTACCGTAATGAGGCAATATCTGCACGTTCTCACTGTTTTTTCCATCAAGTAGAAGGTTTATATATTGATAAAGATGTTAGTTTTGCAGACCTTAAACAAACTTTACAATACTTTACAACTGAGTTGTTTGGTAAATCTAAAATTAGATTACGTCCTTCATACTTTCCGTTTACAGAACCAAGTGCAGAAATTGATGTGTATTGGGGACTTGAAACAGAAACAGATCACAAAATTACAAAAGGAACAGGATGGTTAGAAATTGGAGGTTGTGGTATGGTAGATCCTAATGTGTTAACCAATTGCGGTATTGATGCAGAAGAATATTCTGGATTTGCATTTGGAGTAGGTATAGATCGTATAGCCATGTTATTACATCAAATTAGCGATATAAGATTGTTAAGCGAAAATGATGTTAGATTTTTAGAGCAATTTAAATCTGCATTATAGAGTATTGATATTCAAATAAATAATATTAAAAGCCAACTGTTAACAGTTGGCTTTTTTATTTAACAACACTTTAACTTCGTTTAGTTCGGTTTGTTCCGAACTAAAATATAAATTTGCAATGGATTTAGGTTTTGTAAACTTCATATTCCTAAATAGAACTAAAATTATTTAATAATGAAAGAAGAAATCTGCAAACAAAAAATGAGCTTGGTTGAAAAGTTAGGCGTCCATTTAGAAAACAGAGAGCAATTAGCACCTGTTGCTGCACGTATTTTAGCTTATATCATTTTAACAGGTAAAAAAGGGACCACATTTGAAGAAATGGTAACTGTATTGTGTGCAAGTAAGAGTACTATATCAACGCACCTTAATCATTTACAAGATTTAAACAAGATTCAATACTTCACAAAAACGGGAGATCGTAAAAAGTATTTTGTAATAAAAAAAGATACCATCATTCAGCATATAGATAATATGGTTAGTCATTGGGATGAAGAGCGTAAAATACACGTAGAAATTAAAGACTATAAAGAAAGTATCAATAATACTAAAATTAAAAATAATGATGAAAAATTTGATTTAAGTTTTCATGACGATTATATCAAATTTATAGATGGTGCATCAGATTCAATTAAAGCATTAAGAGTAAAAATAACAGACAATCAATTCAATATTTAATAAAGTAAAAAATGAGACATAATAAATTATTAACAATACTATCACTAAGTGTATTCTTAGTCATTGTAAGTTGTGGTAGCAAAGACCAAAATAAACCTGTTGCAGAGGCTCCTCCAGCACCTTTTCCTGTAACGCAATTACAAACAAAAACCGTTACAGGTTATACAGAGTATCCAACAACAATAGAGGGTAAGGTTAATAGTGATGTTAGGGCAAAAACTTCTGGTTATGTAGAAAAAGTATACGTAGACGAAGGTCAAAAAGTACGTAAAGGACAAGTGCTTTTTAAATTAGAAACACAATCGTTAAGTCAAGATGCAGGAGCAGCAAAAGCACGCGTTAACGTGGCACAGGTAGAGGTTGATAAACTAATTCCTTTAGTAGAAAAAAATATTATTAGTCCAGTACAATTAGAAACTGCTAAAGCTAATTTGGCTCAGGCTAAAGCTAATTATAGTGGTGTAACAGCAAATATTGGTTATGCTACCATTAAAAGTCCTATTGATGGGTTTGTTGGAGCCATTAATTTTAGAGAAGGTGCTTTAATTAGCCCAAGTGATGCAACACCACTAACAACTGTAAGTCAAATAAACGAAGTTTATGCTTTTTTTAGTTTTAACGAAGCACAATATATCGATCATTTACAACGCTCAGAAGGTCAAAACAAAGCAGAGCGTATTAAAAATTCGCCAGACTTAACTTTGGTTTTAGCGAATGGTAAGGAGTATTCTGAAAAAGGACGTATTCAAACCAGTACAGGACAAATTAACCAAAGTACAGGTACTATTCAAATTAGAGCAGCTTTTGATAATCCAAACGAAATTTTAACCAACGGAAACAGCGGAAAAATTAAATTCCCAGTAGAGTATAAAGATGCTATAGTTGTACCACAAGCATCAACTTTTGAGCAACAAGGTAATGTTATGGTTTTCAAACTTGGGGCAGAAAATAAAGTGCAAACGTCTATTATACAGGTGGAAGGGACAGTTGATAACCTTTATGTGGTAAAATCAGGATTAAAAGCAAACGATAAAATAGTAGTTTCTGGAGTTAGTAAACTAAGAAACGGAATGGCTATTTCTCCTCAAGAAACCGCTTTTGATGAAGTAATCAAGCCAATTGAAACCCTATTTAGAAATTAGATAACCACCAAACATATTTATCATGTTAAAAACATTTATTGAAAGACCAGTGCTTTCAACAGTAATTTCTATTATTATAGTTTTACTAGGAGCCATAAGTATTGGGACTTTACCTATTGAAGAATATCCAGATATTGCACCACCAACCATTAAGGTAACAGCAAGTTATACTGGTGCAAATGCCGAAACTGTTTTAGAGAGTGTTATTATACCTATCGAAGAGCAAATTAATGGTGTAGAAGGGATGACTTACATTACTTCTACTGCATCAAATACCGGAACTGCAGAAATTACAGTGTATTTTGATCAAGAAATGGATGCAGATATTGCTGCGGTAAACGTACAAAACCGTGTGGCTAGAGCTGCTCCTTTACTACCGTCTGAAGTAACACAAACAGGAGTTATTACGCAAAAGGTAGAAACTAGTGCGTTAATGTTTATTTCTATGTATTCTGAAAGCGATAACTATGATGCTACTTTTATTCAGAATTACTTAAAAATAAACGTTATACCAGCCATGCAGCGTATTAGTGGTGTTGGAGATGTTAGTGTGTTTTCTCAACAGGATTATGCCATGCGTATTTGGTTAAAACCAGAAAAATTAGCTGCTTATAATTTAATACCCTCTGATATTTCTGCAGCTTTAGCCGAACAAAATTTAGAGGCAGCAGCAGGATCATTAGGTCAAAATAATGGAGAGTCTTTTTCATATACATTAACCTACAGTGGTCGTTTTAAAGATGAAGCACAGTATAGTGATATAGTTATTAAGGCCTTAGGTAATGGTGAGTTTTTACGTTTAAAAGATGTAGCGACTATCGAGTTGGATGCACAATCATATGCTGCAAATGCGATGAGTTTAGGTAATCCAGCTGTGTTTATGGGAATTTTTCAAACCAAAGGATCTAATGCGCAAGAAATTATTGAAAATATTAAAACAACATTAAAAACCGTAGAAAGCGAGCTACCAGAAGGTTTAGGCGTTTTTGTACCGTATGATACTAGTTTGTTTTTAAATGCCTCTATAGAGAAGGTTATACATACTTTACTAGAAGCTTTCCTTTTAGTATTTTTAGTGGTATTTATCTTTTTACAAGATTTCCGTTCTACATTAATTCCTGCAATTGCAGTACCAGTTTCAATTATAGGTACTTTCTTTTTCTTAAGTGTTTTTGGCTATTCCATTAACTTACTAACGTTATTTGCATTAGTTCTGGCTATTGGTATTGTGGTTGATGATGCTATTGTAGTTGTAGAGGCTGTACATGCTAAAATGGATGAAGGAGAGCATAATCCTAAAAAAGCCACATTAACAGCCATGAATGAGATTTCTGGTGCTATTATTTCAATTACTTTAGTAATGGCAGCAGTATTCATTCCGGTAACCTTTGTTACTGGTCCAACAGGAGTGTTTTACGAGCAGTTTGGTGTAACCTTAATTATAGCTATTTTGATTTCGGCAGTAAATGCCTTAACCTTAAGTCCAGCATTATGTGCTTTACTGTTAAAATCTCATGATAATGACGAGGAAGTTAAAGGTAAAACTCCTTTAAAACGTTTTTACACTTTGTTTAATCGTGGTTTTAATGCTACTATACAGCGTTATGGTAATTCGTTACAATTCTTATATAAAAATAAATTTGTATCAGTATTATTGTTAATTATAGCTGTTATAGGTATTTATTGGGCAGCAAACACAACACCTACAGGTTTTGTGCCTAATGAAGATAGAGGAATTATTTTTGCTAACATCGAGTTGCCAGCAGGTGCATCTTTAGATAGAACAGATGCTGTTGCCAGAAAACTATATTCCAAAATTGATGGCATGGACGGTATCGTTGGTGTTAACTTTATTAAAGGTAGAAGTTTAATTAATGGTACAGGCTCTAACTATGGTATGGGTATTATTAAGCTAAAAGATTGGAGCGAGCGTGAAGATGCTAGCTTATCTGCACAAGCTATTACCGGAAAATTATTTGGTATTGCAGCAGGAGTGCCAGAAGCTAAAATTATTTTCTTCTCACCTCCAAGTATACGTGGTTTTGGTAACTCAGCTGGTTTCGAGGTAAATTTATTAGATAAGTTTGGGGGAGAGTTTAAAGACTTAGATAAAGCAAATCAAGAATTTGCAGCTGCATTAATGAGTCATCCAGAAGTTAAATATGCACAGTCCTCTTTTAGTACAAACTATCCACAATACGAAATGGAAGTAAATGTACCGTTAGCTAAAGAAAAAGGAGTTTCTGTAAACAGTATTTTCTCTACTTTGCAAGGTTATATTGGAGGTGTTTATGCATCCGATTTTTCTAAATATGGTAAACAATTTAGAGTTTACATTCAAGCCTTACCAGAAGATAGAGCAGACAAAAGCGCTTTAAATAGCATGTATGTAAGAACCGATACAGACCAAATGACACCAATCACACAGTTTGTAAACTTAAAACGTGTCTATGGACCACAATCGGTAACGCGTTTTAATTTATTAAACTCTACAGGAATTACAGGTGCAACAAACGAAGGATTTAGTACAGGTGATGCTATTAGAGTTATAGAAGAAGAGGTAGCAAAATTACCAAGTAATTATACTGTTGCGTATTCTGGATTAACTAGGGAAGAGGTAAGTGCAGGTAACCAAACTATATTTATATTTATATTAAGTATTGTATTTGTTTACTTTTTATTAAGTGCTCAGTATGAAAGTTACTTATTACCATTTGCAGTAGTATTATCTTTACCTTTTGGTGTATTTGGAGCCTATATTTCTACTAAGTTTTTAGGGTTAGAAAACAATATTTATTTTCAGATATCCTTAATCATGCTTATAGGTTTATTAGCCAAAAATGCTATTCTTATTGTCGAAATTGCATTGCAAAAAAGACGAAATGGAGAAAGTATTATTGAAGCTGCTATAGATGGAGCAAAGTCACGTCTAAGACCAATTTTAATGACCTCTTTTGCTTTTATATTAGGTTTAATGCCATTAGTTTTAGCTAAAGGTGTAGGATCTGAAGGGAATAAATCTATTGGTACAGGTGCAGTTGGAGGATTACTTATTGGTACCATTTTAGGGGTGTTTGTAATTCCTATCTTATTTATATTATTCCAATGGTTACAAGAAAAAATTTCAGGAAAACCAACATTACAAACTATTGAAGATTAAGACAATGAAAAGTAATTTAAAACATAAAAAAATTAGTAGAGGTGTACTAATACTAATCGTTGCATTAACACTACAAAGTTGTTTTGTAGCTCAAGATTATGTGAGACCAGATGTAAATGCTGAAACAGAAGCACTTTACAGAACCGATAATTTACCAACAGATAGCGTATCTATAGCAGATGTCTCTTGGAAAAATTTATTTACAGACCAATACCTTCAGCAATACATAGCAGAAGGTTTGCAAAATAATATGGATGTACGTATTGCTTTGCAGCAAATTTTAGCAGCACAAGCTTATGCTAAACAAGGAAAAGCAGGTTACTTGCCTTCTGCAAATGTAGGAGCTAATTACACACGTCAAGAGTTTTCAGAAAATAGCCAATTTGGTTCAATTTTTAGTGGTGGTTTAGATACGTATGATATTACAGCTAATTTATCTTGGGAAGCAGATATTTGGGGGAAAATTAGAAGTAACAAACGTGCAACACAAGCTGCTTACTTACAAAGTGTCGCAGGACATCAAGCAATAAAAACGCAATTAATTTCTAGTATTGCGAATACATACTATAATTTATTGGCTTTAGATGCACAATTAGAAGTGACTAAACAAACTATTTTAACTAGAGAAAGTGGTGTGAAAACCATTAAAGCTTTAAAAGATGCTGGACAAGTAACACAAGTTGCAGTAGACCAAAATATCGCACAGTACAATAGTGCTAAAGCTTTACAAGTAGATATTGAAGTCGCTATTTTTAAAACTGAAAATACGCTAAGTATTTTATTAGGTAAAACACCACAAACGTTTGAAAGAAGCAGTTTAGACATTCAAAATATAGATCAAGATATCGTATTGGGTGTTCCTGCAATGTTATTAAGTAACAGACCTGATGTTATGGCTGCAGAATATGGTTTAATAAATTCGTTTGAGTTAACTAATGTTGCTAAAAGTAATTTATATCCTTCATTAACATTAACCGCTTCTGGAGGATTAGAAAGCTTGGATGTAGATAATTTAATTAATGTTAATTCAATTTTCGCAAATATTATTGGTGGAATTACGCAGCCTATCTTTAATCAACGTAAGTTAAAAACTCAAAAAGAAGTTGCTTTTGCACAACAAGAACAAGCTTTACTTCAGTTTAAACAAACCTTGTTAGTAGCAGGAAGTGAAGTATCTAATGCATTATATACATACAAAGCCGAAACTAAAAAGTTTGAGTTTAGGAAAAATGAGGTGGAAGCGTTACGTACAGCCGAAGCCAATTCTAACGAGTTACTTAAAAATGGTTATGCTAATTACTTAGACTTATTAACAGCAAGAGAAAGTGCTTTAAATGCCGAACTTAATATTATTGACAGCCAATTACAACAACTAGTGTCTGTTGTAGATTTATATGAAGCGCTTGGTGGTGGATGGAAATAATAATGTAATAAAAAAGAAATGATAACAAAAACTCAATTGTTACAATGTGCTATAACTAAGTTTACAAGATTTGGTAGTAAACACGTTACTTTAGACGATTTAGCAACTGAGCTTGGGATATCTAAAAAAACTATTTATTCTTTTTTTAAAAACAAAGAAGACTTGGTAAAATCAAGTCTAGAAAGTTTATTAAACGAGTATAAAACCGATATAAATAGGATTGTTAATAGCAATGGTAAAGATCCTGTTTTGTGTGTTATTTTAATTTACCGTAGAGGGTTTGAGTATTTAAAGTACTTTAAACCCTCTTTTATTTTTGGATTACAAAAATATTATCCTAAAGCAAGCTTGTTGTTCGATAATTTTTCTGAAGAATTAGCGCATAAAACCATACAAGATTTACTTATTGAAGCAAAAGTAAAAGGAGATATAAGACCCGAAATTGATATTGAATTAATAGTGAGAATCTATTTTTTTAGAATAGATAACCTTGTGTTTAAAGACAATAATTTGTTTGAAATTTATACAAAAGAAGTATTGTTTAAACACTTAGTGCTTTATAATTTAAAAGGTATTACAAGTGATAATTACACTAATAAATATTTATAACTTGAATTTTAAGCATAAAGAAGCCTTAACAGAACTGTTAAGGCTTTTTTTTGTGTAAGTAAACCAATTTTGGTATTTAAAGACCAATTTTGGTTTGTTATAATATAGATTTATTCAATTAAAAGATCATATTGAAATTGAGGATTCCCTCTTTCTCCAGTTTCACTTTCAACAGCTGTAAATCTTAATTTATAGTAGTTACCATCAGTATCTTTTATTATGTAATATCTGTTTGCAGTAACAGTAGTTTCACCTGTTAAATAATCAACACTTCTCCAACCACTTCCTATGTATGCACGATTATCAAATACTAAATTAGCTTCGTTAATATTACTAAATGAAAAATTAGTATAAGTTGGTGTTGTGTCATCTTCTACATCAATTTGGTATACGCCTACAGCACTTAATGTATTATGTAAAGTATAATCTGAATAAGTTAATCCAGCATCAAGACCTTGTGATCCATAATAAGAAAACACACCTCCTAAATCTAAATCCCAGTTAGAAGATATTGGTTCTGTTTCTATTATTAGACCATTAGTTAAGCTTACACCAGTTAAATTGTAACTACTATCTTTAGTTACGGTAATTTCAGAAAAATCTGTTGTATTACTTAATGCTGCGTATTGAATAGTATAAGTGTTTCCGTCGCTTAGGATTCTAACTTTCATATAACCTCTGGCTTCTCCTGTAGTATTTAATGTACCATTATTTTCAGTAGGTATATCATTACCTAAGTTTATAATATAAACATTGTTTTCATTATCAGTTGTCGAAATTTCTCCAAATGCAGTTCCTGTCAATTCTCCTTCTTTACTATCTGTAAAAGAAATGCCCTCTTCAAGGTTTCCATATTGGTAATAGTTTATGGGTAATCCTTCAATTAATTCTTCAACTGTAGTGACAGTTACTGTAGTAGGTGAGAAAGTTTGGTCTAAAGCATTTAAAGTCATTGGAGCGCTTAATTCTGTAGTTTCTGTAACAGATGTAATATCTGTAATACCGCTTAACTCAGCAGCAGATACTAATAATGAATTATTAAGGTACACTCTGTTTTCTGATCCATTATAAACAGCCAGTTCCCAAGTATCACGTTGTACTGATACTTCTTCACCTGTACTTAAATCAAAATATACACGATTTGATTGGTTAAATCCACCAACTGTAGGATCAATTATTCCACCTGTAGAAGCAGGAGTTGGAGTTATTGTAGGGTTTGTGCTATCATCATCACTACTACAGTTTGTAAAAGTTAATGCAGTTAAGCAGACTATTAAAGTTAAAAATTTGTTTTTCATTTTTGATTTGTATTAAAGTTTAAATTATAGGCTAGTTTTAAAAAAAATGATCGACCGTTACCAATCAATCTAGAAGTTGAGGTAGACGCAGAATGAGCACCTGCGGAAATACCTGTATTAATATCTACAACATCTAAAAGGTTTCTTACACCTAATGTTGTAGATAATTTAGGCGTTATATTTGTTTTTATAGATAAGTTTAACCAGGTGTATGCATCAGTTTCACCAATAAATAATTCTCCGTTAGTATCATTAAATACACCTTGTGTTTTACCGTTGTATTTAAGTTGGCTAGAAATGTTAGTGTTCCACTTTTCAATTTGATAATTAATAGAGGTTTGAAGATTTAAAGCCCATAAATAATCAGATGTGTTATTAAGTGATTTGTTTATTGCGTTGGTTGTTCCTAAGTATGTAGCTCCTAGTCCAATATTCCAGTTTTTATAAATAAAATTATTGTCTAAAGTAAATCCTAAACGCTTACTGTAATCTATGTTATCTTGTGTAAATAAAACACGACCATCATCATCCTCTGAAGTTACACTGGCAATAGCATCATTTAAGTCAATATAAAACGTATTAAATCCTGTTTTTAAATAAGCATTTTTATTAATTTTATAGCTATCCTTTAGGTTAACAAAAATGGATAGTCCATCTTCAGGTTGTAGATTAGGATTTCCTCTTACATTATGGTTAGAGTCTACAAAATAGAAGAAAAGTTCTTCAAAATTAGGTGCTCTGTAAGCAGACCCAACAACAGCTTTTAATTTTAGTTTTTCTGTAAAATCATAGGTTGAAGATAATGACCAAATAAGATGATTATTAAATTGCGAACTATGCGTAAATCTAGCTCCAGGATTTAAAGATAATTTTTTGTTTACATTAAACTCTGTGATGCTAAATAACTCATAATTTGTTATTGTATTTTTTACGACATCATTAGAGTAGTTTCCTGTAGCTATAGCATCAAAACCTGTTTGATTAGTAAATTCATAACCTAATTGGAAATTAAAGATCTCAGAATTTGTTATAATATTATTTACAAAAGCTTTGGAGTACCAAATGTTACTTGATTGGCTAACAGCATCGGTTTGTACAGATTCTGTTTTTTGGTCTAAAATGTTGTAAACATACTCTTTATAATTTCGTTTTTGATTTTGATAGGATAGTGATACATTATATTTTGTATCACCAATTAAGCTACCAGATGCGTTTAAATTACTTACCCATCTATTAGTGTTGTAATTTTTATCTAAAGCGGTTGGATTAAGTCTTCCGTCTTCATAACGTCCATTAACAGACCTATTATAGATGTTTAGATCTTCATTAAAATACTGTAATTTGTAAAATAAGTTATGTTTACCTAGATCTAAATCAACATTTACAGAGGTCGTAATTTGCTCCTTAGGATTCCATTCTGTGCCACGCAAACCATCATTAACAACTGCTCCATCTTGTATATTTACATAGTTTGGACCTTTATAAGTATTGTAAAAACCTGCAAAATCGTTTCTAGAAGCACCAATTGAATAGGATAATTTGTCGTTAACTTGATTAGTAGCTTTAAAATTTTGAATATGTCTTCCCTTATCAAAAAACTCAAATTCGTTACCTACAGATTCTTCTTGTAATGCTAGTTGAAGCTCCCAACCATTGTCTTTTAGCCCTCTTTTTGTAATAATATTAATAACTCCAGCAACTGCATTATCACCATATAAAACACCCATTGAGCCTTCAACAATCTCAACACGTTCCACATCATCTAAATTTATTTGTGTAATATCTATGTTATTACCAACACCATTATCACTTACAATAGGTATTCCGTCAATTAATATTTTTACATACTGACCATCTAATCCAAATAAACTAACAGTAGATTTACCGTTGGATGCGTCAGGATTAATAGAAATATTTAAGTTATTAAATAGTACATCTGCTAATGTATTTCCAGCTACATTTTCTATATCTTTTCTCTTTATGGTATTAACCGTAAAAAGCTTTTTACTTAAAGACATAACATTGCTTTCTCCAGTAATAATTACTTCTCCTAAAACTTCAATATTAGTAGTGTCTTTTATTTTTTCTTGTGCAGAAAGGATTACTACACAAAAAAATATAAAATAAACCGTTAAATAGTTTTTATTTAGAATCATTCTTGATTAAATTTGTTGCAAATATATATCTTATTTTAATTCAGTCTAAATAAGAATGGATTATTTTTAAATAAAACTATAAACAACTAAAAATGAAACAATTATCAACTTTGCCATTACTATTAATAGTATTTTCATTATCAGTAACTGCTCAAAACAAGAAAAAGCAAGATCAAAATGCTATTAAAAGCATGTGTGGTTGTTACGAAGTAACCTTTAATTTTACCGAAACATTTAACTATAGTCAAGATTCGTTATATAAACCATCAGAAACTAAGATAGCTTCTGGTTTAGAATGGGCTCAATTGGTAGAGGATAGTGATGATAAAATTTCAATTCAGCACTTATTACAAGTAGGTAGTCCTACTGCTCCACATATTGTTAAACATTGGAGACAAGATTGGTTGTTTGAAAACACTGATTTTTACATGTTTAACGGAGATAATAAATGGACATACCAATCTAAACCTAAAAAAGAGGTTAAAAACCAATGGACTCAAAAAGTTTATCAAGTAGATGATAGTCCACGTTATGAAGGGTCTGCAACTTGGGTACATGTAGATGGTAAAAGTTTTTGGGAAAACACAACAACTGCGCCTTTACCAAGACGTGAGTATACTAAAAGAAGTGATTATAATGTAACCCTAAGAGGTAATAGACATGAGATTACCAAATATGGATGGTTACACGATCAAGATAACGAAAAACTAATTAGAGAAACAGGAAAAGAAGACGTAGTTTTAGCAAAAGAAAAAGGATATAATACTTATGTTAAAGTTGACGATAATCGTTGTCAAGCTGCACAAGATTGGTGGAAAAACAGCCAAGAAAAATGGGCTAAAGTAAGAACAAAGTGGGATGAAGTTTTTGCAAGACACCAAAATTTAGCTTTACACGCTAAAGTTGATAATAAAGTATTATTTAAATATTTGTTTGATGATGAAAACTACTCTACATCAGCGCAAATAAATCCATTAATAGAAAGCTTTATAATTAAATAAATGAAAAAAATAATTACAGTAGTTATACTTTTAATAAGTATACAAATCACAGCACAAGACAATATATTATTAAATCGAAAATTTTGGAATCCAACGGTTTCTGTTGCAACAGTACAATCTGAGATTGCAAAAGGTAATGATCCAACACAATTAAATAATAATAATTTTGACCCAATGGTGTATGCTATTTTGCAATCTGCACCTAATGATGTTTTAAAGTTTATGTTGTCTCAAGAAGGAAACGATGTAAATAAGTTAACTCACGACGGTCGTACTTATATTTTTTGGGCAGCTTACGCTGGTAATGATACAATAATGGAATACCTTATTAGTAAAGGAGCCAAAACAGATATTTTAGATGACCATGGATATACTGTATTAAATTTTGCTGCAAATGCAGGACAAACCAATACTAAAGTATATGAGTTATGTATAGATAATGGTGCAGATTTAAAAAAAGACGTAAACCATGATGGTGCAAACGCTATGTTGTTAGCTGCACCAAGCAATATCAAGTTATCAAACTACTTTATTCATAAAGGTATTAGCGTAAAAAGCGTAGATAATAACGGTAACGGAATCTTTAACTACGCTGCTAAAACAGGTAATATCGAAGTTTTAGAAGGCTTAATTAAAGAAGGTTTAAAAGGTAATGATCAAGCATTTATTTTTGCAAGTCAAGGGACTCGTGGTAAAACTAACGGTCTTGAAGTATATAAATACCTAGAAAGTATTGGTTTAAAACCTAATGTTAAAACAATTGAAGGCATAACTCCATTACATAATACAGCATCTAGAAGTAAAGATGTAGCGGTTAGTAACTACTTTATAGAAAATGGTGTAAGCGTAAATGCGGCAGATAAAAACGGTAACACTCCGTTTTTAAATGCAGTTAAAAACAATTCTGTTGAGGTTGTTACTACACTTTTAAATAAAGCTGATAACATTGAGTATGCTAACAAAAAAGGACAAACAGCATTAATATTAGCAGTCCAAAATAATAGTACAGATGTTGTTAAGTTGTTACTATCTAAAAATGCAAAAATCGATGTTACAGATGCTAAAGGTAATAATTTAGCTTACTATTTAATAGAGTCTTACAGTCCAAGAAACACTAAATCTTTTGAGACTAAATTACAGCTTTTAGAAAGCAATGGTTTAGACTTTACTGCGCCTCAAAAAAACGGAAACACGCTATTACATTTAGCTTTAGATAAAAATGATACTAACTTTTTAAAGCAAATCGCTCAGTTTGATGTAGACGTTAATGCTGTAAATAGCGAAGGTTACACTGCGTTACATTTAGCAGCTATGAAAGCACAAGACACTACAGTAATTCGATACTTATTATCTTTAGGAGCCGATAAAAATATAAAAACATCTTTTGACGAAACCGTTTTTGACTTAGCTTCAGAAAACGAATTATTGTCTAAAAAAGGAGTGTCATTAAATTTTTTAAAATAATTACTACTAATGAAAAATTATAAACTAATTTTTAGTCTAGCGTTACTTTGTGTCGCCTTATTTTCTTTTTCAACCATTGCTACTTCTACAAAATACAAGTGTATGGTGCAAATGACTAACTATACAGGTGAAGGTGCATATATTGCTATTTCATTAATTAATCCAGAAGGCGAATACGAAAAAACACTTTACGTACAAGGTGATGATGAAGAGTGGTACCATGACATTACACAATGGTGGAAATTTCAAGGTAAAGTACGCACAGATATTGATGCCTTAACAGGAGCAACAATTTCTGGAGGTGAGCGTGCTATTAGCGTTATAGAAATTGAAGATTCTAAAATAGATTCTGGTTACAGTATACGTTTTGAAACAGCTGTTGAGGATCAAGAATATTACACACAAGATGTTCAGTTTTTACTAACGTCAGAGAGTGTAAAAAGTAAAAAAGAAGGTACAGGATTTATACGTTACATACGTTTAATGCCTAATTAAATACATCTCTATGATCATTTCTATTTGGAGGTATAGTCACTTAGCATTAGCTATAACTTCTTTTGTATTTGTTTTTTTAGCGACAGTTACAGGAATAGTGTTGTCATTTCAACCTATTTCAGAACAAATACAACCTTTTAAAATAGATGGTATAGAGCAGCTAAATGTAGAGCAAACAATTACCACATTTAAAAAACAATATCCAGAAATTATTAGTATAGAAGTAGATGCAAATCAATTTGTATCTGCTTCTGTAATAACAAAAGAAGGTAACTCTTTAAATGGATATTTTAACCCTAAAACAGCTGCGTTTTTAGGCCAAAAACCTGAGGTCTCAAATCTATTTAAGTTTACCACAAGTTTACATCGCTCGTTATTTTTAAAAGGTATTGGTCGCTTTTTTGTAGGTTTGGGTTCTTTTTTATTATTTCTAATTGCATTTACTGGAGCTATATTAGTTATAAAGCGTCAAAGCGGAATTAAAAAGTTTTTTGCCAAAGTTATAAATGAAGATTTTGCGCAATATTGGCACGTTATTTTAGGTCGATTATCATTAATACCAATAATAATAATAACACTTACAGGTGTGTATTTATCGTTGTTAAAATTTGATTTAATCGAAGAAAAAAAAGACAAACACAATCTAAATTTTGAAACTACTGCTGTAGCAGAAATAAAACCTGAAACGTCAGTTTTTGAAACCATTAGTTTAAATAATGTTGAAACTTTAGAGTTTCCGTTTTCTGAAGATGAAGAAGATTATTTCATCTTAAAACTAAAAAACAAAGAACTTCTTGTACACCAATATTCTGGTCAAGTTTTAAGCGAAGTTAAAGATCCAATGGTAACTTTTTTATCTAATTGGAGTTTGGTTTTACACACAGGCAAAGGAACTGTATTATGGTCTATTGTATTATTTATAGCCTGTATTAATATCTTGTTTTTTATCTATTCTGGATTTAAAATGACTATTGATAGACGTAAAAACACAGTAATACCAAAAAATAAATTTACCAAGGATAATGCAGATATCATAATACTTGTCGGATCTGAAACAGGTAGTACATACCATTTAGCAACAGCATTTTTTAAAGGGTTATTAGATAAAGGTAATCGGGTTTTTATTTCAGATTTAAACAGTTATACCAACTATAAAAATGCTTCACAATTAATTGTATTAACATCAACCTATGGTGAAGGTGAAGCGCCAATAAACGCTAAAAAGTTTTTAACGCTATTACACAGTGTTAAACAAAAGCGTTTAATGCATTATGCTGTAGTTGGTTTTGGCTCTTTACAGTATCCTGAGTATTGTAAATTTGCGCAAATAGTTGATGCTAATTTGCAACTGCATCCTCAATTTCAACCTAATGTTGAATTATTTAAAATTCATAATCAATCTGAATCCGATTTTAAAAATTGGGCAAAAAAATGGAGTCAATCGGTTGACTTAGATTTTGATGCTTCGACTTTAAAAGTTTCAAATAGAGCAAGAAAAGACCAATTGTTTACTGTCGTAGATAAAACCCATATTAATATCGATAACACCTTTATTATTACATTAAAACCTAATAAAAAACTTAAGTTTAAGTCAGGAGATTTACTCTCTGTTATTCCAAAACAGGATAAGGTAGAGCGACTATATTCTATCGGAAAAATAGATGGTAACATTGTTATAAGTATAAAAAAACATGAGTTTGGAGTGTGCTCAAATTACTTATATAATTTAAAAGTCAATACTCAAATTAAAGCTGTTGTTAAAAGCAACACAAGCTTTAATATACCTAAAGCTAAAACAGTACAAGATGTTGTTTTTATAGCAAACGGAACAGGAATTGGACCGTTTTTAGGCATGATACAACAGTCTAAACCTATCACAAAGCATTTGTTTTGGGGAGGACGTACTAAACAGTCGTTAAAGTTGTATAAAAACACAATAGATGGTAGTTTAAATAATAAATCTTTAGCTAGTTTTAATATGGCTTTATCTAAAGAAACCAATGATAAAGTTTATGTGCAAGATGTTGTAGCAAAACAGCAAGACCTTATTGCTAAGGTGTTAAGCAATAATGGTGTTATAATGATTTGCGGATCTATTGCAATGCAAAATCAAGTGTTAGATGTTTTAAATAAAATAACAACTAATACATTGCAACAACCATTAAGTGTTTTTGAACAAAATAATCAACTATTAACCGACTGTTATTAATCTTTAAAACAACATTATGTGTAAAGGAATAGAAGCGATTAATAAAACCTCTAAAGGCGAATTAAATTTTTGTAAAAACTGTCAGCAATTTCATTTAGAATTTAATAATATTTATTTTGAATTTTCACCTGTTGAGTATAATCAATTTAGAAAATATATAATGTTTATTGAAACGGAATATTGGGAACATAAGTATGAAAATGCTAATGTTAAACGTAAAATTCCGATACCAACGTTACAAGAAAATTTAGTTTTAATGTTTAATAGGCAAGAAATAAAAGAGCTTAAAGCTTTAGTCACTAACAAACATCAAGATATATTTAACAGCTATTTAAATGTGGATGATATAGATTATACATTAATAGTTAATTAAACCAGAGTTTAACCAATATAAAAGCCCAACTTTAATCTAAAGTTGGGCTTTTTATTTGAAGTGATTTTAAAATTTTATTTTAAGATTATTTCATAAGGAACATCGTTGTTTAACGAGTAGTTACCTGAAATTTCTTCTACAACCTTATCATCATTACTATTAAAGTAGGTGATTCTAAATTGTTTGATTTGATCTTGTGGATATGAGTTTATTGTTAATTCTATTAAACCACTAGCATCGCTAGTTTTACTTTCTTTAAACTTGTATTCTGTTAATACATCAATTGTGACTTGTACAGCTTGACCATTAACATTTAAAAATTTAGCTTTAAAAAATTGTTGCTCAATTTCTGGTTCATTAACATAATTTAAATGCTGTTGATTAGTGTTTTGGTGTTTGTTTCGGTAAAATCCTAAATGCAAGTTGTTACTAACGTCATCTAAAAATGTATTGTATCCCTTTTTTTCTGCATTATCAAAGTATTTACAAGATTCGCTAGTGTGCTGTCTTGCTATCTCTACTTCTTTACTGTATTTTTTTCTGTTGCTATAGTTTTTATATGCGACTACAGATCTTTTAAATAAATAAAAAACAAACAGACCAGCTAAAACTTCTAAAACGTAAAATAATACAGGTAGGATATCTTGAATTCCAAAAGCAGATTCTCTTATTCCTGCAGCAATTTCTCTAGCGACACGTTCTTTTGAAAAATAAAAAATGGCACCTCCAATAGCTATAAAAAGTATAGATCCAAAAATAAACTGTCCTCTAGCGTGTTTGTAGACACCTCTTATAATATCAGAGTCTGGTGTGGATGCATTGGCTAATATTTTTTTGTCTTCAAAAAAACGTCTATTTCTAGTATGTGCACTTAACATACCTACTAAAAGCTCGGCAATGACTATAGATATAAAAATTATACCAATACCAATAACCCAAGGCGCTTGAGGTAAAATGTCACGATAAATCTCGCGACTAAAATAGTATTCTAAAATACAAATAACTATAAAGGATATTGTAAAAGGGACTACATAAGCATTGGACATTATTTTGTCCCATTGGTTAAGCTTTGCTTCTTCAGGTTTTAGTACTTCAAATGTGTCTCTAGCACGTTTTGATGCCGAATTAGCTCTTGCTGCGACTTCATCAGATATTGAATATAGGTTTTCTGACTCGTCTGTTGATGGTTGATTCCAGTTAACAATCATAGGTTGGTTATGTGTGTTTTATTATAAGCATTCAAAATCTTCTAGGTAGCTAAAAAAGCCTTCTTTCCCTTCAAATTCATTAATTTCAATTCCTCCAAAAACAGAAGTGTCTTTCCATCCGACAAGGTATAATTCTGCATTATCGGTTAGTTCTAAATTATTTTTGATGTCTACGATTTTTCCAGATCTAACAGGCTCGTTAACACCATCTGTAAATAAAGCAACTATCACTTTATCATAGTCTTCAATATTTGGTTCTTTTAAAAGTTTATTGATATGACCAAATGCTAAATCTATATTTGTAATGTCATTACCTTTATGCGGTTTGTATCCTAATATAGAAGACTCTAATGTTTTGGATAAAAAGCTTTTTAAACGAGATTGGTTTTTCTTTTTAATTTTTTCGTTTTTAGCTTTAATTTTTTCGTTGTGCTTTTTTTGTTTGGCTTGCTCTGTTAATGTTGGGTTTTCAGAGGTTAAAATATCTTCATAAGGTTTTAATGCGCTTACTTTTAGTCTAAAAATTTCTTTAGAGTTTGGTGCAGGATTACCAATTATGGTTGAAGCAAAGTAGCCATGTCCATTTTGATTGATAATGTCTATTACAGCTTCGTAGTCTGTTTTGTCTAATTTTTGAATGCTTTGTGACGAGCCACTTCGGTCATCACCTAAAATAATCATTATTTTACAATCAGGTATGTCTTCTTCTTGCATTGCAGAGTGTGCTTTTGATGCTCCATCTACACAGGAAGTTAAGGTGATTGCTAAAAATGTTAATAGTAAAATTGGTTTAAAATTGGTCATTGTTTATTAATTTATGCTAATATATGTAATAAAAACTTACCGAATGTTACATAATCTATACTACTAATCTATATTTTTGCAGTAAATTTTTGATAATTAGTATTGTGTTTTTATGAAAAAAGATATTGTTATTCCTGAGGTTAAAGATGTACATGTTGCTGTTGTACAAGAGCAGCACTTAGAGTATAAAACCCTAGATTGGAATGCTTATATTATTAATAATAGTGATGTGGATTTAGATACTGTTTTAATTGTATCACAAGGCTATAATGATACTAAAATGACGCCTCCAATGCGTCATACTATTGCAAAACTACCTGCCAGAAGTTATGCTAAAATAGAATTTTTACAAGACAAGGTTTTAGCGTTAAATAACCAGTTTAAGGTTACTTTTTTTGAAGGTAACCAGATGTATGATAAAACGTATTTGTTTAGAAAAAACACGATTAATATTAAGGCTTTACAACCTTTGCCTTTAATGCAATTAAAAGGTGTTTTGGTTAAGTAATTAATTGGGCTGTTTACGCGTTAGCGATTGCAGTGTAAATCCTTTTTATGAGGTACGATTAAAAAGATTGCAACGTAAAGCGCGACCTTTAGGTAACGCCCAAATTATAATTTAAAGTTTATAAAAAAAAACCTTTTTGCAAAGGGATTTTTTTAGTCTAATTTATCTGTTAATTTTTTAAACACCTTTTTAGCGTCTTTACCTTCGTACAAAACGTCATAAACTGCGTTTACTATTGGTAAGCGTGTTTTTTTCTTGTTTTTGGAGTTTAGTAAATGGGCACTTTTTGTGGCATAATAACCTTCTGCAACCATACTCATTTCCATTTGTGCAGATTTTACTGTGTAACCTTTACCTATCATGTTTCCAAACATACGATTGCGTGAAAATGTAGAGTAGCCTGTGACTAGTAAATCACCAAGGTAGGCAGAGTTGTTTATGTTACGTTTCATTTTATGCATTTTTTTAATAAAACGTTTCATTTCGCGTATTGCATTACTCATTAATACACTCTGGAAATTGTCTCCATATCCTAAACCATGTGCTATTCCTGCTGCTATTGCATAAATGTTTTTAAGCATAACTGCGTATTCTGTACCAATAATATCATCGCTGATTTTGGTTTTTATATAGTCACTAGATAATGCATCTGCAATGTGCTGTGCTTTTTGTTGGTCTGCACAAGATATGGTTAGGTAAGATAATCGCTCAAGTGCAACCTCTTCTGCATGGCATGGTCCAGCAATCACACCAATGTTATCAAATGGTATGTTATAATTATCATGAAAATGCTCGCCTAAAAGTTTTCCTGTTTCTGGTAAAATCCCTTTTACTGCAGAAACTACTGTTTTGTTGGTAATGTCTACGGTTAGTTTTTGTAGCTCAGAATGTATAAAAGCAGAGGGTACTACAAAAATTAGTACGTCTGCGTAATTAGCCATTTCGTTAATATCGTTACTTAGTTTTAGTTGTTCTAAATGAAACTCGACTGAGCTTAAGTAACTTGGGTTATGTTGTTCTTTTAATAAATGCTCTTTAGTGTAAACGCTACGCATGTACCATCCTACTTCATCCAAGTTTTCGCACAGCATTTTTACAATTGCAGTAGCCCAACTTCCGGATCCAAAAACAGCGTATTTTAATTGTTGACTCATTATTTAATTTTAATAACTAATTCAAAAATACATAAAATTTAAGTCATAAATGTTAATGGATTATCAATGTTGTTTGCTTTTTGGCACAGCTTTTGAAAACAGTTAAGTATCAATCCTTAAAATGACAGATTATGAAAACTCTAAAATTACTTTCAGGTTTTGCTTTAATAGCAACTTTGTTTACTTCGTGTTATACTGAAGTAGCTGTAGATAATTACAACGATCCAATACCTTTAAGCATCAATCAAGTCTTAAACTCTCATGAGTTATGGTATGTTGCTGTTGAAGAAACTATAGGTTATGGCGAGTCTCCTTTTTTACAAATAGCCTTTACCGTATCTTTTAGAAACGGAACCCTTTACGCTAATAATAATTTAGTTGGTATTGGAAGTCAAGGTAACGGTTTTGGGATACCAATTGGTTATTACAATGCTTATGATAATATTTTAGACATAGACCATGATATTGATGGATATGACAGTTTTGATGTTTATCAAATAGATAATAATACTATCGAGTTATACAACCCATTTAATGATACATCGTATTTTTTACATGGTTACCAACGTAATAATTTTGATTATGACTATGTGTTTTATGATAACATCCAATATTTTTTACAAGAATATGAAGCTTGGGAAAAAACATATACCAGTAATTATGGTGCTTTAAATGAATTTTATAACGAAAACTATTTACAGTTTTTAACTGGAGGAAACGATGATACTTTTAGAAGTAGTCAAGATCCAAACGGAATTGACCCAAACAATTTATATTGGGATTATTCAGGGTTTTATAACGTCGGAAACGTTAGTGGTAATATGTATTTAAAGACATTGGTTTTAGATTATGATTATTTTGATAACGAGCAGTTTGAGTTAAGTATTATTAATGATCAACGTATAAAATTATTTCATCCTTCTTCAGGAACGTTATATGAATTTACAGGACGTGGTTATATCCAATATTTAAAACAAGGAAAGTCAATTGATACATCAAAAACTTCAGGTCTTAAAAAACGTGTCCAGCATACCAAAAAACAAGATAATACTAGAGAAAACTCTAGAGCATAATATTTTTATTAGTTAGTTTGTAAAAACCGTTTAAAACATTTGTTTTAAGCGGTTTTTTGTTTTTTTAAAAACATTAGTCGTATAAGTATTAAAAATACAGGAGCAAAAGTTGTGGGAATAAGAAAAATAGCTAAACATTATTGTAATGATGCCACGTAGTACCCAAAAATATTTGATACCAATAAACCTATGTTAACCGATCCTGATAAAATTTATCCAGGTCAAGTATTACGTATTCCTGCTTTTGATTAATTTATAAACAACATTACAAAAAAAGCGATCCCAATAGGGTCGCTTTTTTTATGTGTCTAGTATGTTATAACTAAACTATCCATTTATGTAGTGTAGTAAATAATTCATCTTTTACTACTGGTTTAGTTAAAAAGTCAACACAACCTTTATCATAACATTTTTGTTTTTCATCTGGCATTGCATATGCAGATTGCATTACAATTTTGGCATCAGGGTTTATTTTTATAACTTCTTCAATTACTTGTATACCATTCATTTCTGGCATTCTAATATCTAGTAATATTAGATCAATTTGTTTAGTTTTTTTGTAAAGATCCACAGCAATTTTACCGTTTTCAGCAAATATTATTTTAGCTCCTGTATCTTTTAATACTATTTTAAATAATAATCTAATTAAAGCATCATCCTCTGCTATTAAAATAGTTTTATTTTCTAAAAAACTTTCTTTAATACCATGATGTTTTCGTGTTTTTTTTATTAGAGTATTAGTTTTGTTTAATGGTATTGTAAATTCAAACAATGTCCCTTTATTAAATTCTGAGGTTACGTTAATCTCTCCTCCTAACAATGTAACAATCCCCTTACAAATGCTTAGACCTAATCCAGTGCCACCATATTGCGCATTGCTTTCATAGTTTAGTTGTTTAAAACGTTCAAAAATTTCAATTTGTTTACTTTTTTTAATTCCTATACCATGGTCTTTTACGAAAAAAATTAGGTAATTGTTTTTAACAGTAAATCCAAAAGCTATTTCTCCTTTTTCTGAAAATTTTAAAGCATTATTTAGTAGATTGGATATTACCTGCTGTAAACGTTGCTGGTCTGTAATTACATGTAAATCTTCATGTTTTTTTGGAATATGAGCTGTAAAAACAATATCGTTTTTAAGTTTTATTTGCTTTAATTGATTGTAAGTTATTTCTAAGTTTTTTACCATCTTAGAAACGTTGCAATCTTTTAATGAAATTTTTAATTCATTTGATTCGATTTTAGCAACATCTATTATGTCATCAATTAAATTTAATAATTGTTTTGAATTACTATCAATAATTTCTAGATATTTTAATCTCTCTTTTTTTGTTAAGCTATCTTTTTTAAGCAATTCAGAAAAGCCTAAAACACCATTCATTGGAGTTCTAATTTCATGACTCATATTTGCTAAAAAGTAGTTTTTATGCAAGTTTGCTGATTCTGCAGTTCTTTTAGCATTAATTAATTCGACTTCTATTAGCTTCTGTTTTGTTATATCTTGAGCAGCTCCTCTTAATCCAATAATTTCACCTTGTTCATTTTTTACAGCTTCACCTTGTGCTCTTAACCAACCTTCATGACCATTAGTTTTAATTAGGTTTAACTCTATAACATAAGGTATTCCTGTGGTTTGTGTTTTTTCAACAGCTTTGGTTAATTTTAGCCAGCTATCTTCTGTAAAAAGTTGTTCTTGTTTTTTATAGGTTGGAGGTTCTGACTTTGGATCTAAACCATACATTTTAAAGAGTTGTTCTGTCCAATAAACTTTATCAGATTTAAGGTCTAAATACCAACCGCCAACTAATGTTAGTTCTTGTATTCTATTTAATTCGGCTTCACTTTTTTGAAGTGCTTTTTCTTTGTTTTTTAGTTCCGTAAAATCAGCAATTGTACCAGCAAACTCACCTTTTTTAGGAGAAAACACATTGACTATAAAGTGTTTTTTTAATTGTTTTACGTATCCTTCAATGGTTTGATCTTGACTTGTTAATGCTGTTTGACCATATTTTTCTAACCAGATAGTATCAGGATTATTTAAATTCGGAATTATTTCGGACATTTTTTTGCCAATTATATCCTCTGCTTTAAGGTTAAATAATTTTTCGTAGGATGGATTTACATCTATGTATTGCCAATCTACAGGTTTATTATTTTTATCTGTTATTATTTTTGCATGTATAAAGGCTTCGTTTAGGTTTTTAAATAATTTATGGTATTTATAATCCGTATGTGCTAATTCTTCCTGAGTTTCTTTTAATTTATTAATGTTATTTAAAGTAATGACAACTCCGTTAATCATTTTATCGGATGTTATAAATGGACTAATACGTTGTAAATAATAATTGTTGTCTTTATCTTTTACTTGTTTTTCTATAACAGTTAGTTTCTGTAGTACAATTTTTGAGTCTTCAAGAATAGAGTGTCTTGTATCTTCATTAAAATTTGATGTAAAACTTGATAATGGTCTACCTAGGTCTATTTCATGTAAATTAAAAACAGTTTTTAAAGCTGGTGTAAATTTTCTTATTCTTAAATCTGTGTCCAAAAATAAAGTTGCTATATCTGTATTGTCTAGTAGGTTTGTGACATCGTTATTTAGATTTGTTAGCTCTTTGTTTTTTTCTTGCATTTCTGTGTTTACAGTATACAGTTCTTCATTTACAGATTGTAGTTCTTCATTGGTGCTTTGTAATTCTTCATTGGATGCCATTAATTCTTCATTAGACGACTGTAATTCTTCATTACTAGTTTCTAACTCTTCTATGACATTTTGTAATTCTGTTTTGGCAATTTTTAAATCATTTTCTAAATCTTCTAAACGTTGGTTAGAAACTTCATCTAGATCAATGTTATTAATTACTAATGGCTGTTTGTAATTTATAACTGTATCATTGCTAAACTCTATTAAATAGCAATTGTTTAGGTTTTCATAATCTTTAGGTTGGTGAAAAATTAAGTCAAAAGAAAAATTTTGATCTTCATTTTTATTTTGAACCCCTTTGATAACAACATCTTGTTTTGTAGCTTGTAAACGTCTTATTCCACTTCTTATTACAACAGCTACATCTGCATTAACCATTTGAAGTAAATTGGTTTGAAATAATCCAGCATTATGTGAAAGTCTTTTACCTGCATTTCCATTAATAAATAAAATATTAAAATCAGTATCTATAAAAATAGATGCAGGACTAAATTTTTTACTTAGATATTTATGAAAAATTATTTCTGGACTTTCTTTTATATTGTATTGTTTTATGTGTTTTGTTTCTTTGGGATATTTATAAGCTAGAGTAGATATTCTTTCTGTATTTGTGACTTTGTAGGGTACTTGTTTAGATGAAGAGATATTTTGAAAAATCTTCCATTTAACATCAATTGTTTTAAAATGTTTAGATATTTCTCCTAAGGACTCACTATTACCCAAAAACAGGTAGCCATATTGGTTTAATGCAAATTGAAAGTTATGCATTACTTTTTTTTGAATCTTAGAATCAAAATAAATTAGAAGGTTTCTGCATGAAATAAGATCCATTCTTATAAATGGAGGATCGTTAATTAGATTATGATGAGAGAAAACAATTTTTTCTCTTATGCGTTTTATGATTTGTATTTTATCTCCAGACCTAATAAAATATTGATCTAAATAATGTTTTTCAATTTCGTTAATAATATTTATATGATAACGACCTAATCCTGCAATGGATAGTGCATTTGGATCTATATCTGTTGCAAATATTTTAAAATCAAGGTTTAATTGATGTGTTCTAATATAATTGTCTATTAAAATAGCTAATGAATAAACTTCTTCACCAGTAGAACATCCTGCAATCCAAACGCGTATTGTTTCTGAGTTTTTTTTATTTTTAGAAAGCTCTGGGATTACCTTGTCTTTTAGTTCTTTAAAAGCCTCTGTGTCTCTAAAAAATCTAGTAACACCTATTAAAAAATCTTCTTGAAGTGTTTGTTGTTCTTTGGTATTGCTAGAAACGTAAGTTGCATAATCATATAAATGTTCTATATTATTTATATTCATTCGTTTTTCAATACGTCTTAAAAGAGTGTTTTTTTTGTATTCTCTAAAGTCTATGCCAGAGTGTTTATAAACATTTGTTAGTATGTCTTTGATTAAATTTTCGTTAGAGTGATTGTTTTCAAAATCATTAAGCAATAGTGGTCTGCTTATGGGATTTTTATACAATATTTCGGCTATTTTTTTTGGATTTAAGATATAGTCTGCTGTATTAGTTGATATTGCAGAGTTTGGCATACCATCAAATTGTGCAGATGTAGGTTCTTGAACAATTATGGTTCCTCCACCTTCTTTAATTGTTTTTATACCTCTAGAACCATCTGATCCTGTTCCTGATAAAATAACACCTATAGATTTTTCTTTAAACTCTTCACCTAAAGTATGGAAAAAGATATCAATTGGTAAATTAAGATTATGTTTTGGACCTTTATCTAAGAGATAAAGTTCTGATCCTTTAACATGTAGGTTTTTGCTTCTTTGGTTAAGGTATATACAGTTAGGTTTTATAGTTTGTTTGTCTTCAGCGGTATAAATAGGCATTTTTGTATGCTTACTTAGCAACTCTGGCATTAGACTTTTGAAGTCTGGAGATAAATGCTGTATGATAATAAATGCCATTCCTGTGTTTTCTGGAATATAGTCAAACAAAGTTTGTATTGCATCTAATCCTCCTGCAGAAGCACCAATACCAACAACATAAAATTGAGAAGATTTTTTCTTCATTTAAATGAATTATTTCGAATAAGGGATTTCTTAAAAGAAATAAATATATTAAACAAAGTTGTTACAAAGTAACCTTTTATACTTTATTTATAAAATCCCATTTGATCTAAATAGGTCCAAACGTCTTCACTTAATAAAGGTTTGACATTTTTATCAGCTTTAATACTGTTACGTATTAAGGTAGAAGAAATTTCAATTATTGGTGCTTCGACATGATGAATTTTAGGATGATTATCAAATTGTGTTTCAGTAACGCCTTCACTTATCCTTGGGTAAACATAAATGTGGTGGTTGTCTAAAATAACTTGATAGTTTTTCCATTTATGAAAGCTTTTTAAGTTGTCTTCACCCATTATTAATGAAAAATCTTTTGTAGGATGTTTTTCAGTTAAATAAGCCAGTGTGTTTACAGTGTAATTTGGTTGAGGTAAATTAAACTCGATATCACTTTCTTTTAGTGTGTCATAGTCTTTGGTTGCTAAATAAACCATCTCTAATCTTTGATGATTGTCTAACAATGTACTTTTCTTTTTAAATGGATTGTGTGGTGTTACAACAAACCAGATTTGATCCAAATCACTGTTTTCTACTAATTGATTAGCAATAATTAAGTGTCCAATATGTATTGGATTAAACGATCCAAAGTATAAGCCTATTTTCATGTTTTACTTCTATGCTTAGGTGTATTTTAATTAGCTTTTAATAAAACTGTCAACCAAATGCTCAGCTTCGTTTAAAGCCTTTTCAAGATTATCATTTTCTATAATAACATCAAATAAAGGTGCTGTAGCTAATTCTGCACTTGCTTTAGAGATGCGCATATTTATCTTGTCTTCGCTTTCTGTTTTACGCTTTTTAAGTCTAATTTTAAGCTCGTCAATACTTGGTGGTTTAACAAAAATAGCTATAGTTTGTTCAGGAAACTTTCTTTTAATACGTAATCCTCCAGAGACATCAATATCAAAAATTACATTTTTACCTAAAGCCCAAATACGTTCGACTTCTGTTTTTAAAGTTCCGTAAAAATTGTCTCGATATACTTCTTCCCATTCTAAAAAGTCATCATCTTTTATGTGCTGTTTAAAATCTTTAGCAGATAAAAAATAGTAGTCTTTACCATCTACTTCTGTTCCGCGTTTTTCTCTTGAAGTTGCAGAAATTGAAAACGCTAAATTTAATTGTTCCTGTTTAAGCAAATGTCTTACAATGGTAGTTTTTCCTGACCCAGAAGGTGCAGAAAACACAATTAATTTGCCTTGTTTTGTTGGTTGTTTAGTCAATGTAGTAGTGTTTAAAGCGCGTTTAATAATTGTTCTTTAATTTTTTCAAGCTCGTCTTTCATTTGTACCACCAATTGTTGCATTGGCGCATAATTACTTTTAGAACCTATTGTGTTGATTTCTCTACCAATTTCTTGCGCGATAAAACCTAGTTTTTTTCCGTTAGAATCCGGACTGTTTATACTTTCGTTAAAATAGTTAAGGTGGTTGTTTAGTCTTACTTTTTCTTCGGTAATATCAAACTTTTCAATATAGTATACTAACTCTTGTTCAAAACGATTGTCATCGTATTTTTCTCTTAGTTCTTCAACGCCTTTTCTTAACCGTTCTCTAACACCATCTATACGTTCTGGATCCATAACGATGACTTGTTCAAGTAAGTCTGCAATGTTTTTAATACGATCTTTAAAATCTTGCTCTAAAACCTTTCCTTCATTTAGTCTGTAATCTGATAAATGGTTTAAAGCAGTTTTTATTTCGGCTTCAATTTGTGTCCATTCTGTGTCATCTATTTCTTCTCTAACAGTATTTAATGCATCTGGAAAACGAACAGCCATTTTTAGTAATTCCATTTGGTTACTATCATTATAAACAGCTTTTAATTGTTCCATGTATTGTTTTACAACAGGAGCATTAATTTGTGTTGAGGTATCATCAGCAGTTGTTTCTACATAAATAGAAAAATCTACCTTACCACGTACTAGTTGTTTAGCAATTAATTTACGTAAGTCTAGTTCTTTCTCTCTGTAAATTGAAGGCATTCTAGCATTCAAATCTAGGTTTTTGCTATTAAGCGATTTTAACTCTATAGTTATTTTTTTTGTTGGCAATTGTAATACAGATTTGCCATAACCTGTCATCGAATAAATCATATAAACACTAATTAATTGCTACAAAGGTAAGTAAAATGTCAACGCTTAAGAAATAGAAGTTTTATTATGCGTGCACAGCTAATTATTGTAAATTTGAGTGACCAAAAAACACTAAAATTATGTACAAAAAAGATTTTGAAATAAGATGGAGTGATATTGATGCTAATAGACATCTAGCTAACTCTGCATATATAAATTACATGTCACATACACGTACTGCTTTTTTGCAAGATCATGGGTTTTCTTTAATGACATTAAGTAAAGCCGGTTTAGGTCCTGTGGTGTTCCATGAGCATGTACATTATTTTAAAGAAGCCTTTTTAGGGCAACCAATTACTGTAAGCTTAGAGGTATCTGGTTTAAGTGAAGATGGAATGTTTTTTAAATTTGATCATAATTTTTACAATAGTAAAGGCCAAAATTTAGCTTTTTGTGAAATTGTAGGCGCATGGATAGATTTAAATACAAGAAAGCTTACAGGTTTACCTGAAGATTTATTACAAATGGCTAATAAGTTTCCGCAAACCGAAGATTATAAAATATTAACCAAAGAAGACATGCGTAGTCATGGACGTGTACCTAAGAATTTAACGTTGTAACTTTAGGCTTTTTAGTTACTAAGTACACACCAAAAAATATTAGTGATGATGCTATTAGCTTGACAGAGGTAATAGCATCACTACCTGCTATAATAGCGTAAATACCTGCTATTAATGGTTGTAGGTATATAAAAACAGTTACTGTTGATGCTTTTAAATGTCTTAATGCTAAAGGATTTAATAAATAGGTTCCAAATGTAGCACCAACAATTACAAATGCTATTGAAAACCATATGTAAGGTGTGAAATTGGTTATGTTAATAGCTGCTACATCATTAAAGCCAAAAGGTAAAACCATAAAAAAGCCAATTAAAAATAACCATCTTATAAATGTAAAAGGATGGTATTTATAGGTTAGTTTTTTTATAATTATAATGTAAATACTGTAGGAGACTGCATTTAGTAAAATCATTATATTACCTAAAAACACATTGTCTCCTGGACTTTTAGAGCCACCATAAATGGTTAAAACTGCAGCTCCTGTAAACCCAAAAACAACACCTAAAACTTTTAGTTTGGTTACTTTTTCTTTTAGATAATATGATGATAGTAATAATACGATAATAGGACTGGTTATCATTATTACAGAGGCATGTATTGGTGTTGTTAATTCTAACCCTTTAAAAAATAAGAGCATGTTTGTAGCGACACCAAAGAAGGCTGCATAAACCAGTGTTAAAAAGTCTTTTTGATCTATTTTTTCTTTTGGACCTAAAAAACTAAATAGCCAAAACAATATTGCTGTACCACCAACACGAAGCACAATAAAGCCAAAGGGTTTTACAAATCCACCAACCATTACATCTTTAGCAAATGTGTAGTTTAATCCATAAAGGATTTGAACGGTTAAGGCTGCCAATAATGCCCAATATCTAGCTTTCATCTAATGCTTGTTTTGTAAGTAGAGTTGTCTTTTTAGAATTACCAATAAATATCTGGTTATCCATAACAATGACTGGACGCCTTAAAAAGGTGTAATGTTCTAGCAGATAATGTTTGTAATCTTTTTCGGTTAGGGTTTGGTCTTTTAAACCCATTTCTTTGTATAGTTTAGCTCGTCTGCTAAACAATGCTTCATAACTACCTGCTAATGCTGCTAACTCATCTACTTGTTGAGCTGTTAGTGGATTAGCTTTTATATCTTGTAACTGAAAAGTTTCAGGAAGATTTAATTCGTTTAAAATTCTTAAACAAGTGTTACAGGTTTTAAGGTAGTATACTTTTTTCATTTGTACTATTTTTAAACAAAGGTCGTTTTTTTTAGCAAAAAATAACTTCTTTTTGTATTTAAAACTATGGTTGACTTGGCGAAGCTTCCGCGAAAGCGTTATGTGTTATAGGAAAATTACATGATCTAGCTATAAAGCACATTTGATTTGCTTGATGATGTAGTTGATTAGCTTTATCTACCATGTTTTGATCTTGGACTTGTACTTTTGGGTTTAATGTGACATTAGTAAATTGTCCACTTCCATTGGTATTTTCTTGCATTGTGCCTTCTGGTTGGTCTTGATAATTGGTAACAATAATATGGTTTGTTGCACATAGGTGTAAATACCATAACATATGGCAGGAGGCAATGGACGCTAGTAAAAGTTCTTCTGGATTATACCTTGATGGATCACCTAAAAACATTGGGTCTGCACTAGCTAGTATAGTTTGACTTTTTTGATCGTGATTAATGGTGTGATTGCGGTTATATGCTTTGTAATTTGTGGTGCCTTGACCAAGATTACCTGTCCAGTTTAGGGTTGTTTTATAGTGGTGTGTTTTCATGGTAATTATATTTGGTTACAAGTTAATTATTGAAAACTTATTTTTTTGAAGATTTTTTAATTTACTTACTTTTGACAAAAAAAGAATATTATGGACTTTACTTTTGATGTTGCAATTAAAAACAGAATGTTATTTAAGCATTTTTTAGAAAATTTTACTTTAGATCAGTTAAATAAAGTACCTGAAGGATTTAGTAATAATATGTTTTGGAATATTGCACATACAGTAGTCACACAACAGTTATTGGTTTATAAATTATCTGATGTGCCAATGCTAGTAAGTGATGTTTTGGTTGAAACTTACAGAAAAGGAACTAAAACAGAAAGACCTGTAACAAAAGCTGAAGTGGATGAGGTTAAAGGGTTGCTGTTTTCTACTATCGAAAGCACAAAAGAAGATTATAATAATAACGTGTTTAAAACCTATGCAGAATATACAGTATCCACAAAAAGTACGTTAACTTGTGTAGATGATGCGTTGGTTTTTAATAATTTTCATGAAGGTATACATTTAGGGTATATCCTTGCGCTTAAAAAGTATGTTTAATAATTTAAATACTGATTGACAACAGTGTAAGGTATAGTAAATTCTACCAGTTGCTTGGTAAAGTTGCCAAGTTCAAAATTATCATATACTATAATGACTCCATCTTCATTAAAACCAATAGTTTCTGGTAGTTTAAAATTATCTGTGGTATTGTTAACACTGGTGTAGGTAGTTAGTAGCTCTTTATCGTAATATTTTTTTACTAAAGCTTTAAACGCCTTCATGTTGTTGACCATGTCTTTGGTTGTAAGTGATTTTCCGTTAGATAAATCAAAGTTGAAAAACTTAAATTTTAAACTGCTACTTGCTGCTCCTGTAGTAATACTACCATTCATGGAAACACAAACTAAAGCCTCATTTTGGTAAGATACTTCACCATCTATCAAAGCTTCCCATCTAGGAAACTTAGTATCAAAATCAGCTAGTAGTGTTTCGTTAAAATTAATATAGGCTGCATTAAAAGCATCAATACTTTGATTGATTGTGGTCGATTTATTTTTGGCACTATCAATATTTAAAACATCACACGCAAAATTAGTTAGTGCGTCGTTTATATTTTTTGCAGTTTTTGATTTTCCGTTTGCTTTTGGAATGATAATTTCCACAAAGGTTTCTTTTTCTTTTGTGATTTCGGTTTCAGAGAAACTCAATTTTTCATCTTTATCACAAGATAAAGTGATTAAAAAACAAGACATTACAGTAAATACTGTTATTTTAGATGTAGTGTTAAACATAGACTAAAGGTTGGGTTCTAGTTTGAATACAACGAAGTAAAAACTATTTTTGTTGTTAACAAAAGTTTTGAACATGAAATTTAACACAAAAACGATTCATGGTGGTCAAAAACCAGATCCTGCTTATGGAGCTGTCATGCCACCAATTTATCAAACGTCTACTTATGCACAAACGACTCCAGGAGGACATAAAGGTTTTGAATACTCTAGAACTCATAATCCTACACGTCAAGCTTTAGAAAATGCTTTTGCGAGTTTGGAAAACGGATCGTATGGTTTAGCTTTCGGTTCTGGATTAGCAGCTATTGACGCTGTTTTAAAACTATTAAAATCTGGAGATGAGGTTATTTCTACCAATGATTTGTATGGTGGAACTTACAGATTGTTTACAAAAATTTTTGAAAACTTCGGTATCAAATTTCATTTTGTAGGTATGAATCAAGCTAGTAACATAGAGCAATACATTAATAAAAACACAAAATTGATATGGGTAGAAACACCAACTAACCCAATGATGAATATTATTGATATCTCTGAAACTGCTAAAATTGCTAAAAAGCATGATGTACTTTTGGCTGTAGACAATACTTTTGCAACGCCTTATTTACAACAACCTTTAGATTTGGGTGCAGATATAATCATGCATTCAGCCACAAAATATCTAGGTGGTCATAGTGATTTAGTTATGGGAGCTTTAGTTGTAAAGGACAAAGCATTAGCAGATAGGCTGTATTTTATACAAAATGCAAGTGGCGCAATTTGTGGACCACAAGATGCTTTTTTAGCGTTAAGAGGTATAAAAACTTTACATGTAAGAATGCAACGTCATTGTGAAAATGCTAAGACTGTAGCCGAATTTTTAAATGCACATCCTAAAATTGAAACTGTTTATTGGCCAGGTTTTGATCATCATCCAAATCATGATATAGCTAAGACACAAATGAAAGGTTTTGGAGGTATGTTAAGTTTTGTTACAAAAGGAAACGATTATAAAGAAGCTATTAATATAATTGAAAAACTTAAGGTATTTACTCTTGCAGAGTCCTTGGGAGGAATAGAATCTTTATGTGGTCATCCAGCTAGCATGACTCATGCTAGTATACCTAAATCCGAGAGAGAGAAAGTTGGTGTGGTTGATAGTTTAATTAGATTAAGTGTAGGTATTGAAGATGAAACCGATTTAATAAATGATCTTAAACAAGCTTTAGCCTAAGCATAATGTTATATAAATAAAAAAGCTCAAGTTATTAACTTGAGCTTTTTTATTTATATAAGTTTAATTATATCTTAATCTAAGTAATATATGTAACCAACGTTAAGCCAAACTAACCAATCATTATGTTTATTACTATTAAGTTGGTGGTCTAAACCATCAATTAAATCGTTAAAATAATATTGACCACGTAAATCTAACATTAAATCAGATATAGCATTTAATTTATATCTAACACCAATACTAGAAACTATAGACCAGGTAGAACCAGATTCTGGATTTACAGATCCAGGTTCCCAAAGTGAATAAAAATTATTACTATCTAAAACATTTCCAACATCATTTGTTCCGTTGTCGTAATTAGTATAAACTTTTGGATTATAGGAAACATAATGTGCACCTAAACTCACAAAAGGAGCAAGTTTATATCCGTAAGCTTGAAAAGATCTAATACTTAAAGGGTAAAATTCTAACTGCATACCAATGTCAAAATTATTAGCTTCACCTGTGTGAGATCTTAATTTTTCTGCTTCGTCGCTAGTTCTTGAGCCTTCAACCCATTCGCCAAAATGACTTAATTTAGTTTTGTTGTATGAAATTTCAGTACGTAATTTAAAATGGTCGTTAAAATAATTGTCAGTAGTATAACAATTACAATTAGCTTGATATGAAAAATTAATGTAATGTACTAAACCTATTCCGAAGCCAGTATTTCCTGAATTTGTTTCGTAATCAGTGCGTAGTCCAAAATCAGACTTAAATGCCACAGGACCAGTTATAACGCCTATCTCATGAGAGAAGCCTAACTGAGAAAACGCATTGCTTGTACATAATAAAATAAGTACAGCTAGAATTAATTGCTTATGGTTAAACATGATTAGGCATATTTTTAAGGACTATTTATTCAACAAATATATAAAATCACGACCAACATACAAATTTTATAGATAAAACGCATTAATTAATTTTTAATTTTTTATTTATTTCGGTATCAACTATATCGATTGCGAAAATCAAAAAAAAATAGGTGTAATATTAAAGATAATGTATCTTTGTATTACTTTTTTACAAATAGTATAACAACATTGTAATTATTTACATAATGAAAAATAAAATTGAAGCATTTTTAGACCTAGTAAAGGAAAAAAATAGTCATGAACCGGAGTTTTTACAAGCTGTTCATGAGGTTGCAGAAACTGTAATTCCTTTTATAGAAGATAATCCTAAATATCAAGGTAAGATGTTATTAGAGCGTATGGTGGAGCCAGAACGTACTATAATTTTTAGAGTGCCTTGGATTGATGATGAAGGTAATACTCAGGTTAATAGAGCATTTAGAGTTGAGTTTAACTCGGCAATTGGACCATATAAAGGAGGATTACGTTTCCACCCATCTGTAAATCTTAGTATTTTAAAATTCTTAGGGTTTGAACAGGTGTTTAAAAACTCTTTAACTACTTTACCAATGGGTGGAGGAAAAGGAGGAAGTGATTTTAATCCAAAAGGAAAAAGTGATAACGAAGTTATGCGTTTTTGCCAATCTTTTATGAGTGAATTATTTCGTCATATTGGAGCAAATACCGATGTGCCAGCTGGTGATATTGGTGTTGGTGGAAGAGAAATAGGTTATATGTTTGGTCAATACAAACGATTAAGAAATGAGTTTACTGGAGTGTTAACTGGTAAAGGAGCTTCTTATGGTGGATCATTAATTAGACCAGAAGCGACAGGTTATGGTACTGTGTATTTTGCTAAAAATATGTTGGCAACAAAAGGAGATTCTTTTTCTGGTAAAACAGTTGTGATTTCTGGATCAGGAAATGTAGCACAATATGCTTGTGAAAAAGCAACACAATTGGGAGCTAAAGTTTTAACTATGTCAGATTCTTCAGGATACATACATGATGCTGATGGTATTGATGCAGATAAATTAGCTCACGTTATGGAACTTAAAAATGTACAACGCGCTAGAATTAGTGAATATGTTACTAAGTATCCAAATGCTACATTCCATAAAGGAGAAAGACCTTGGAGTGTTGATTGTGATATTGCATTACCATGTGCTACACAAAATGAATTAGATAAATCTGAAGCAGAAGCTTTAGTTAAAAATAATGTAATAGCTGTAGCAGAAGGTGCTAATATGCCAACAACTCCTGAAGCTATTGAAGTTTTACAACAAGCTAAAGTATTATTCTCTCCTGGAAAAGCATCTAATGCTGGAGGAGTAGCAACTTCTGGTTTAGAAATGAGCCAAAACTCGTTACGTTATAATTGGACTAGAGAAGAGGTTGACGCTAAGCTTAATCAAATTATGGATGATATTCACGCATCTTGTGTACAATACGGAACACAAAAAGATGGTTATGTAGATTACGTAAAAGGTGCTAACGTTGCAGGATTTGTTAAAGTTGCAGATGCTATGCTTGCACAAGGAGTGGTATAATTCTAATATACAAATAGTTTAAAAACACCCTTAATCTTTTAAAAGATTAAGGGTGTTTTCGTTTATAACAACCATAAGTACTTTACAATAAATTATAGTATTTTTGAGTTTTAATATTTTACTTATAACAAATGACTCAAAACAAGTATTTTTTTCTGCTATTATTTATTTGTACGAGTTTGTTTACTTCAAATAAGGCAACAGCTCAGGATTATTCTGATGATTGGATTGGTTATTTTTCGTATTTAAATATTAAGGATGTTTCTCAGGGAGATACAAAGGTGTATGTAGCAGCTGATAATGCAATTTTTTCTTATGATAAAAATACAAATGAAATTATTACATTATCAACTATTCAAGGTTTGTCAGGTGAAACCATCACTAATATAAATTATTCTGAAGTTAATGAGCTCCTATTAATAGGCTATGATAATGGACTCATACAAGTGTATGATGAATATAATCAAACTATATTATCTGTTGTAGATATCGTTGAAAAACCTACGATACCTCAGGCTAATAAATCCATTAATCATTTTAATATCGTTGATGATAATGTTTATATATCAACAAATTATGGTATTTCAGTTTATAATTTAGAGGCTTTAGAATTTGGAGACACTTATTATATTGGAACAAATAGTGAACAAATTACAGTAACTCAAACTGCTATATTTGAAGGGTATGTTTATGCTGCAACCGGAACAGGTATTAAAAGAGGGCTTCTATCTAACCCTAATTTAATTGATTATCAGGAATGGGAACAGATTATTGGTTTTAGTTGGTCTGGTGTTGAGGCTGTAGAGGGTAAATTATTCATGGCAAGAAATAACAGAAGAATTTATGAATATATCAATAACGGGTTTCAAGAAAAATCATTTTATGCTAATTCTATTAAAGATTTAAGAGCTTTTGATAATCAGTTAATTGTTACAACAGAAAGTGAGTTAAATGTTTATAATTCTGATGATTTTTCAAACGTTGCTCATGTGGTGGCTACAGCGGATTTTGATACAAAATTCACCTGTGGTTTAATTGATGCATCTAATTCCATTTATGTTGGTACAACAGGTAATCCAGCAATTGGTAAATCGGGTTTTGGAATTTTAAAAACAACAATTAATGATGTTGCTTTGTTTGATGAAATCCATCCGGATGGACCATTATTAAATGATTTTTTTAAAATAAAAATAGAGTCAGGACATATTTATGCTACACATGGTGGATATGATGTTTACTTTAACCCTTATACAGTAAGTAATTCAAGATCGGGTGTTAGTCATTATTTTAATGACTTTTGGCAAAATATAGAATATGATTCTATTCTTGAAATAGCATCAAACCCTAGATCTTTATCAAATATTTCAATTCATCCCAATAACCCTAATATTGCTTATATAAGTTCGTCAATTAGTGGATTGTTAAAATTAGAAAATAATATTCCTGTACAATTTTATAATGGAGATAATAGTACAATTCAACCTTTTTTTACTGTTAATCATTTTGTTCATGCATCTACTTTTGATTCTGAGGGATCATTATGGGTTATGAATGGTAGATCTGACTATCCATTAAATAGATTAAAAGATGACCAGTGGACTTCTTATAGTTTTTTAGATTTAATAGATCCAGGAACTAACAATCAAGGGTTTTCTTCAATTATTTTTGATGATAATGATAATATGTTTATTGGTAGTCATAACTATGGTGTTATAAATTACGATATAAATTCTTCTAACTTCAATCATATTTCAGAAGAGGAAGAAGGTATGCCTTCTACAGCAGTAAAAACACTTACAATAGACAATAACGGACAACTTTGGCTTGGTACAGATAAAGGGTTAAGAATTGTTTACAACACAGACCAATTTGTAAATGGAGAAGCAGAGGTAGACAACATTGTGGTTTTGGATGATGGTATAGCTAGAGAGCTTTTGTTTCAACAATACATAACAGATATAGAGGTTGATGGGTCTAATAATAAATGGGTCGCAACATTAGATACAGGTTTATACTATTTTTCGTCAGATGGACAAGAGACTATTTTTCATTTTACAAAAGACAACTCCCCTTTGCCAACAAATGATATTTTAGATGTTGATATTGACGATGTCAATGGTGTTGTGTATATCGCAACAGATAAAGGTATGATATCCTATAAATCGGAAGCCTCAAAACCTCAAGTAACGTTAGAAAACGCTTATGTTTACCCAAATCCTGTAAGGCCAAATTTTAATATAATAAGCGATAAAGTTAAAATTAGAGACTTGTCCGAAAATGTAAATATCAAAATATTAGATATTGAAGGTAATCTAGTGGCTGAAGCCGAAACAAATACAAACTCAAGATTTAAAGGGTATAATTTAGAAATTGATGGAGGTACAGCACTATGGAATGGTAAAAACCTTGGCGGAAACATTGTCGCTTCTGGTGTCTATTTAATAATGCTAAACGATTTAGATACTTTTGAAACCAAAGTGCTAAAAGTAATGGTTGTTAGATAATGTTAACACCAACAAATGCAATTGTACTCTCAAAGTTAAGGTTTAAAGATAACGACCTGATAGTAAAATGCTATACTCAAAAACAAGGTGTGGTTAGCTATTTATTAAAAGGAGTTTTAGCCTCTAAAAAAAGTAATAAAAAGGTGGCTTATTTTCAGCCATTATCTCAATTACAATTAATTACAGACTATAAATCCAACCGTTCTCTACAATATATAAAAGATATAAAAACAGATTTTTTATATACCTCATTACATACAAATATTTTAAAAAGTGCTATAGTTATGTTTCTTTCTGAAGTATTGTCAAATGCGCTTCAAGAAGAGGAACAAAATGATCCTTTATATAGTTATTTACAAGTCACTTTACAATGGTTAGATGCTAATGATGATTATGCCAATTTTCATTTATTGTTTCTATTAGAGCTTACTAAATATTTGGGGTTTTACCCAGATCAAACAAACATTGAAACTGCAACATCGTTTAATTTACAAGACGGAGATTTTCAAGAGATAAGTATTTCAAAATATAATGTAACTGGTCAAAATTTAACACTCCTAAAACAATTGTTAGGTACAACATTTGATGAGCTACATACTATAAAAGTTAATGCTAAACAAAGACAATCTTTTTTAACACTTATATTAGTGTATTTTGAGTTACATTTAGGCAATTTTAAAAAGCCAAAATCTTTACAAATCCTTAATGACGTATTTAATTAAAAATATGAAGTTTATAATAAGCACGTTTTTCCTTTTGTTTTTCACTATATCCATGTCTTCTCAGACTATAAAAGTGCTTAATAAAACCACTAAACAACCAATTTTTGGTGTTGCTATTTATAATAAAGAACAAACTAAAAGCGAAATAACTAATCTAAATGGAGAAGCTTCTTTGGATAGGTTTTTGCCTAACGAAACTATTTATTTTCAACATATAACCCATCAATTAAAACAGGTCAATAAGGAAGCTGTAAATGATGTCGTTTATTTGGTAGACAGTCAGCATGGGTTGGACGAGATTGTCATCTCTGCGTCTAATTTTGGTCAAAGAAAAAAAGATATACCAAAAACAATAACGACTGTTACTGCTAAAAATATAAGTTTTAACAATCCACAAACAAGTGCAGATCTGTTAGAAGCTACAGGACAGGTTTATATGCAAAAAAGCCAATTAGGAGGAGGAAGTCCAATGATTAGAGGGTTTTCGACCAATCGTTTATTGATTACTGTTGATGGTGTGCGTATGAATAATGCTATTTTCAGAGGAGGAAACCTTCAAAATGTTATATCAATAGACCCATTATCTATTCAAAACACCGAAGTTACATTAGGTGCTGGATCTATTATTTATGGTAGTGATGCCATAGGTGGAGTTATGAGTTTCTATACCAAAAAACCAGAATTTTCTTTATCAGACACCTTAGAGATTAAAAGTAATGTAATGTTGAGGTATGCAACTGCAAGTCAAGAAAAAACTGCACATTTAGATCTTAATTTAGGCTATAAAAAATGGGCTTTCTTAACTAATGTGAGTTATACAAATTTTAATGATTTAAAAATGGGAAGTCATGGTCCTGATGATTATTTAAGACCAGAATATGTAGTAACTCAAAATAATCAAGATGTCATTATCCAAAACAATGACAGTCGTATTCAAAAATTCACAGGTTATAATCAAATTAATCTAATGCAAAAGGTAAGCTATAAAGCTGCTGAAGATTTAGATTTTGGATTGGGTGTTTTCTATACTACGACCTCTGATTATTCAAGGTATGATAGACTTATTAGGTACAGAGGTGAAAACTTGAGGTCAGCCGAGTGGAATTATGGTCCACAAAAATGGTTTATGACCAATCTTAATGTTGTTAAAAGAAGTAGCCATGCGACTTTTTATGATAATATAAAAACAACATTGGCTTATCAAAACTTTCAAGAAAGTAGAATGGATAGAGATTTTCAGGATAATGAAAGAAGTGTTAGAGAAGAGTCTGTAGATGCATTGTCTTTTAATATAGATTTTGAAAAAGCTTTAAATGAAACCTCCTTTTTGTTCTATGGTCTAGAGTATGTTTATAATACAGTTGGATCTATTGGCTTTACAGAGTATATAGATGATAATACAACACAACCAACAGTGTCAAGGTATCCTGATGGATCAACTTGGAGTAGTGCTGCTCTTTATGCAAGTTATAAGTATAAACCAAATCAAAAGTTTGTGTTTCAATCTGGTTTGCGCTACAATACTGTGACTCAGAAGGCAGATTTTACTGCTAATAATGTGTATTTAAATTTACCGTTTTCAGAATCCGATAATACGTCTAATGCATTAACAGGTACTGCAGGTGTGACATGGTCACCAAACCAATTACTGCAATGGAAATTTAACTTGTCGTCAGCCTTTAGAGCGCCTAATATAGATGATATAGGCAAGGTGTTTGACTCAGAACCAGGGTCTGTAGTAGTGCCTAATAATAATTTAGATCCAGAATACGCTTACAGTGGAGAATTAGGATTAAAATTAGATTTTGATAAGACTTTTGTTTTAGATATGGCAACGTATTATACGTATTTAGATAATGCTTTAGTAAGACGTGATGGTACATTAAATGGGCAATCACAAATTATATATGATGGCGAGTTAAGTAATGTGCAATCCTTACAAAACGCTTCTAAATCTTGGATTTATGGATTTGAAATTGGAGCTCAGATTAATTTCTCTAAAGCTTTAAAATTAACTTCGCAGTACAATGTCATTGGAGGAACAGAAGAAACTGAAGGGATTGAGTTACCTGTTAGGCATGTCGCTCCAAATTTTGGAAACACGCATTTAATTTGGCAAAAAAATAAGTTTAAAGTTGATGGCTTTATTAACTATAATAATGCCTTATCGTTTGAGCAGTTAGCGCCTTCTGAGTATGAAAAGGATTATATTTATGCATTAGATGAAAACGGTAATCCATATGCTCCTGCTTGGTATACTTTAAATTTAAGAACGCAATATCAATTAGGGGAAGATGTTACCTTAACAACAGCTCTAGAGAACATTACAGATCAACGATATAAAACGTATTCATCAGGTATTGCTGCTCCAGGCAGAAACTTAATAGTATCATTAAAGTATAGTTTATAATAAAAAGCCTCAATTAAAATTGAAGCTTTTTGATAGTGTTGTTTTTATTTTTTTATGGCTTTTTTTGTAATTTCTACTCCATTTGATAATTTTATTTTTGCAAAATATAAGCTTTGACTTAATCGTTCAAGATTAATAGTTTCTGAAGCACTATTACAATTATAATCATAGACTTGCTTACCTAATGGGTCAATAATTTTTATATATTTTATTTTTAAACTATTAGAAACACTAAACTTAACTTGATCATTACCTAACTCAACAATAGTAATGTCGCCTTCATCTAGATTATAGTTAGTAACTGATAATGTATTTGGATTAAATACGATCTCAAAACGTTCTTTAAATTCTCCCGAATCTGAAGTAAACTGATAGTCTGAACTTGATAAGTTATGAACGTAATTATTTAAATAATCTATTAAATAGACTGTATTAGTCTCAAAAAAAGGACCTTGCATTTGTGCTATTGAAAAATTAAAGATTGTTGGTGATTCTATTTTAGAGCTAAATCCAACAGGAATAACTTCATCAATTGTTAAGCTTTGTGGAGCTTTACCTTGCACAGCTAGTTTGTCATCATCATTAGGTACAAAAGTGAATATATCAGCAAGATTTTCATCATTTAAAGTACGATTTGCATCATATGCTTTACTGTCTTTTCCATTTGTTGCTCCGTTAACATAAGCAATAAGTATTTGATGAAACAGTCCCACGTCTGAAGTTAAATTAACCCATAATTTATTTTCTATTGTTGAAGATTGTGCTCTAAAAAACTGATTATTACTTGTAGTGTCAGCCATTCTAAAGCTGTTATTAAAAGTAACATTACCATTAGCGATACCCTGAACAAAAAAACTTTGTCCAGAGGGGATATAATTATCTGGTATAATTGTGTCTCCACCAGCAGTATTACCGCTTCCTAAAGTAATTATGGCATAATCACTGTTTGTGAAATTTGCTGCTTGATTACCGCTTGCATTGTAGTTTGCTGGTGTGTTATGTGACCATAAATAAGCTACACCTTGAATGATACTTGAGTTAGCTGTTAAAAATGCATTAGCATCAATTGCTGAAGGATATGGATTGCCAATTAAATTCCAGTCTTCATCTCCGTTTGCTCCATTAAAAGCAATAGGTGTAGTAATAATCCCTGTGTTAAAAGCGCCTTCAAACGTATATTGATGTTGGTTACCTGATATAAAACTAGTTGGAGAATGCATGGATATGTATCCTATTGCTGGTGTCATTACTGTATTACCAGCGACCCAGGCCCAATCATCTCCATTGTCATCAATTCCATCAGGTATTCCTATTGTAAATGTATTAGTATTACCTATTTCGGTATTTAAATCTAGATAGTTAGCTGCATTAAATACATAACGTCTATTTGGGTTTGAAGCGGATAGCCCTTCTTCAATTATTGTGTTTGTTACAGGCGAACTCCAATAAGTATATTCATTTACATTATATATTGGTGTTGTTAATTTATTAACTGTTGAGGTTGCTCCTGAATTTAATGTGAAAGATGAAGTGTTGTTGTTTTGTACAAAATTTCCTTGGGTATCAACTATTATATTTCCTTCAACAATTGTTTCGTTCTCAATTTCCACGTAAGTGTTATTGTTTACATTAAGTGTATTAGCATTGTTTATTGTTAATGTACAAGCACTAAAACTACCATTTATTGAAGTGCTATAATCGTCATTTATAATGGCTGAAATATTAATGTTTGGTATTCCATTATCCCATGCTCCAGCAGTCCAAGTTGTTTGATTTGTTGTAGCTTGTTCTGTATTTGTTACTTGACTACAAGTACCATCTTCGGTTACTTCTCCATAAAATTGATAACCACTTAAATCAAAGCCAGTTATAGAAATACTGTTTGTGGTTTCTCCAATAATAATACCTGGAGTAAAACTGGAGTTGCTAACTAATGTCCAATTTGTCGAAACGCCGTCATTATAAAACCATTGGTAAGTTAATGTTCCAGAATTACCCGCAGTTGCAGTGTAATTAAAACTTGTGATACTGCAATCTGATGTGTTTACTAAATCTAATACAGTTGGTTTGGAATTGTTAGGTATATTGAAGACACCTAAATCGCTACAATTTTCAGTGGTATTAGTTGACCAGTCTGATGCGTTGTATATTGTTGTTGGTCCTGTAGCTGTTAATATACGTAGTATACTGTAGCCAGTTTGTGATGGACAATTTACAAGGTCATGGTTAACTCCGTTTTTTATTAATCTAATTTGATCATTTTCATTAATTCCTCCTCCAACTTCAGTAAAATCATAGCTTATTGAGGCGCATGGGTTTGGTGAAGCATCTCCAATTTTTATTGTGTATGTAGAATTAGGAGCTATACTACCTGTTAAGTCTATGGTACGTGTTGGAGTAGTATCTCCTATGGTTCCGTATCTTTCTATTTGATAATCAGAGGAAACAGTGTTTAAATCAATTGTTGAGCTTGTGGGATTGTAAAGTTCCATATACCAAGAATTACCTGTATTTGAGTCATAAACTTCCGATATAATTAAGTCTGAAAAATTGCTAGAATTACAAGAGCCAGATGCATCTAAGACCGTGAAGTTTTCTGTTGCACTGCAACCTAAATCATTGGTGACTTCAATGTTGCCAGTTGTGGCATTTGTTGGAATAGTTACTTCCATAATCGTGTCTGATATGTGATTTACATTTGCTACTATGCCATTAACAGTAGCTGTTGCTGATGTCAAATCAGAACTGTTAACTGTTACTATAGTATTAATTGGTCCAGAATCAGGTGTAATTGTTATACTTGTTGTATTACAACTTCCATTTCCTTGAACCATAAAAGTATAAGGATTTTCATCAAGATCATTGTTTGAAATAGATATGATTGCTGTTCTTGTACCTGAAGCTATTGGTTGAAAAGTAATTTCAAAAATACCTGGTGGATCCTGCATTGGTAACACTGTAAAAGGAGAAGGGTTTGAACTTACTGTAAAGTCTCCTGGATTAGTTCCTTCTACGATTATGGAGTTTATGTCTAGATTTGCTGTTCCATTGTTTTGAATTCTAAAAGACTTTGTTTGGAAGTCTCCTATGTTTTGAGCAGCAAATAGAGTGTTGTCTAAAGCGATAGGAGTAATATCTCCATTTGAAATATCAGGGTATGTACCAATATTTCCTTCTACATTAATTTCTTGTTCAGGAGTTGTTCCTAAACCTTCTAATAAAATTGTACAAGTGTTTTCATCAGCATCATTATTAGTTATGGTTAGAATAGCGTTTTTGACAGCTACTGAGCTTGGAGAAAATCTTATAGTAACTATTTGCGTGTTTCCTGGTGTTATGGTAAAAGTCGTGATTGGTGATATAATACTAAAATCTCCTGGATTAGTTCCGCTAAATGTTAGTGTAGAAATGTCCAAATCTAGTGAGCCTTCATTATTTATATTAAACGTAAGATCCGTATTAAACCCAGTAGCTTGAGATCCAAAATCTAATGTGTAACCACAAGTTTGATCTGTATTAGTGTCATCTAATAATTGTAATTCTGGAGCAGAACATGGAGAAGTTAAAGCATTGGTGCCTGGTGATCCACCATCACTAACTTCTTGCCAGTTTATGCTTGTGTCGCTATTATCTAAACTAGCATCTATAACGTGTAATGTTGCACCATTACCATCAGCACCATCTCCATCGTCATAAATTACAGTATCTATAACAGTTGCTCCATCAGAAGCAAAAAGAGTAACAAATCCACTGGTGTTTCCTAAATAATTAATACTTGAGCTAGAAGGGTTTGCACCATAATCTGGAATAAACGGACAGTTGTTATTATAACTTCCATCTCCATCACTACCTAAAGCTATAGTAATACAGGAGCTACTAGTAATTGTAGAATAAGATGGAAAAGTGAAAATAGTTGCTCCATCGTTGATTATATAACCACTTAAATCTTGTGTGTCTCCAGTTGTATTACAAATTTCTATCCAATCCTCATCTCCTCCGCTAGCATTATAAGATATTTCTGTTATGACAACATCAGCTAAAGGAGCTAAAACTTCTCCGTTTAGTACAGTGTTTTTAGTTATAGCTAAATCACTTGTTGCTACAATACTCCCTGTGTAACTGTTAATGGCTAAGCCAGGTATTAATCTGGTGTAGATTATAGTAGACGGAACTGTGCCTGTTGTAGGGCTGAGGTTAATTGTATTACCAAAACTCCCTCCTGAAATTGTAGATATTTCAAAATTAGTTGGAGCTGTGATTACTAAATCTGATGTAAGTAAAAAACCTTCAGCTGTAAAAGTTTGTTCTGTGGATGGTCCTGAACCAATAGTGTAATCTAATCCATTTAGTGTATTTGGATTAAGGATTATAGTTGGGCCAGATGGAGGGTTGCCTTCTAATATTACATCATCAATAACCCAAGATTCATTTACTGAGTTATTATCCATCTCTATTCTTACTCTTAGGTTAGTCGAGCTAGGTAAATTAGTCATAGATATATAACTATAACCATCAGTTGTTCTGTTTCCTCCTCCAGAAGGAGTAAAATTAGTAGGCGTATTATCACCATCAAAGACATTAGTAGCTACAGCAGTTCCAGCATTAACACCACTAAATCCCCATTTAGCATTGCTATTTCCGTTAATTTCTAATTCTTCAGAATAAGTTGCTCCTCCATCAGTACTAACAGATACTATTACATAATCAGCCCCATCAGCACCATTACCATTAGTGCCCGCAAAAGAAGCTAGTCTAAAACTAAAACCGATGTTTGTATAAGTTGAAACATCTACTGAATCAAATTCTATAACTTCAGTTGTGTTATTAACTAAAAGACCTGTAGTTGCCGAAACGTAGTTTGGAGAGTTGGGAAATGGTCCAGTGGCAGTTGTTAATGTTCCACCTGTATAACCTAAAATAGGTACTGAACCATCAAAATCTTGTTGGCTAATTGTTGTTTGTCCAAAAGCAAAAGCAATGGAAAATAATAAGATAATGGAGAGTACCTTTTTTTTCATAATAAGATGGATTAGCTATTAATCATGAGTAATTTAGTAAAATTAGATCAGAATGCTTTTAATGTGTTGTTTTCTTTATTATTATAATGTTATTTTTATAGCATGAAATCAACCCAATCGTTTTCAGTTGAAGAAGCTAAAAAAAAGCTGGAACATTATTGTGCTTATCAAGAGCGTTGTCATCAAGAGGTTAAGCAAAAATTGAAAAACATGAATATGATACCTGAAGCTTCAGATGTCATAATTGTACATCTTTTAGAGCATAAATTTTTAAATGAGACACGTTTTGCTAAATCTTTTGCTAGTGGTAAATTCAGAATTAAAAAATGGGGTAAACGTCGTATTGCACTTGAGTTGAAACGAAAAGAAATTACTAAGTATAATATAGATCAAGCGCTTAACGATATTGATGAAGAGGAATATCTTGAGGTTTTTAATGCTTTAGCAGAAAAAAAAGAAGCTTCGTTAAAAGAAACTGATAATTATAAGAAAAAGAAAAAGCTAATAGACTACCTATTGTATAGAGGTTGGGAGAATTATTTAGTTTATGATAAAGCTAATGAGCTTATTTTTTAGAGATAAAAAAAAGCCTTTCATATTAAATAAAAGGCTTTTGTTTTATGATGTTTATATCTAATTATAGATTAAATACAGCTCCAATATTTACAGTAAACTGATTGTGTATTTTTTCTGCAGGTGTTAATGCATCTGAATTAAATTTTGCAAAAGTTGTCCCAAACTCAGAGAATATACCAAATCCATCAGAGAAAAAGTAACGCATTCCAAAATGTCCACCAAAGTTTTTTAGGCTTAAGCTAATTCCTGGGTAAAAATCAAAATTATCGCTAACATTAACAACATTACCTAAATTAGCATTAAAACGACCTTCTAATTCAAAACGATCAGTAAAATCTGCATCTAAACCATTATTTAGGTTTAAAGCATATCCTGTAACCACTCCAACAGATATGTTTTCGCCAAGACCATAGTCGTAAGCTAATGTGATACCATTAACGTTATTTTGTAAATTTGCTCCAATTGAAAGTTTTTGATCTCCTTTACCATCAAAAGCTTGTGCATTAACTAATCCTGCTGTTAGTATTAATGCTACTAAAAGTAATCCTTTTTTCATCTTTATATACTTAATTTAAATTCTTATTGGTGTTAATTATGGCTTTCTTGTTTTTCCAATCAATCCATTTTTGACCTTTAATGCGACGCATTAAGTTGTCAAAATTACGCATTATAAAAACATTGTATATAGCTTTTGTTAAATTTTTTGGATTTCGTGCTATTGCACGTAAGCTCATTGAAAATCCGGGAGTTATGTATCGCATATAATGCCAATAACCTTCTGGCATGTATAAAACCTCACCATGATTTAATTGACATTGCCATCCTTTAGCATTCTTTAGAGCAGGCCATTTATTAAAATCAGGATTTGAAAAATTTATGTCTTCTCGTGTAATTAAGGCGTGTGGTACTTTGTAAAGATGTTTGTTTTGTTTTTGATCAAACAAAATTATTTGTTTTTCACCTTCAAAATGAAAATGAAAAATATTAGCTAAGTCTATGTCATAGTGCATAAATGTATAGCTGTCACGTCCTCCAAAAAACAACATTGGTAATCCCTTCATTAGACGTAATCCAAAGTCAGGAAACTTAAAATCTTTTTGAAGCTGAGGGACTTCTTTTAAAACATTCCATAGAAAAATTCTAAATTTAGTAGGCTCACGTTTAAGTAAATCTACGTAGTCCCTCATTTTCATTGTTGCATGAGGCTGGTTAAACCCATCTTTATAATCTACAGGTCTATCGTCGTATAATGGTACAGTTTTATCACCTGCAACAGCTTTTATATACTCTAGGTTCCATTTAGTATAGGCTGGCCAATCGGTAATAAATTGTTCTATAACAACAGGCTTTTGTGGCTTAAAATAATTTTTAATAAAATCCTGTTTAGTTATACTTTTTACTCTTGGTATATCTTGTAAGTCTAAACTCAAATTTAAAATTTAAGCTTCAAAGTTAATAAAACGTTATCAAAAGTAAAGTATTTGTGTGTGTTACACTTTAGTTAAAGTTATAACGCAGTCCAAATAACACGTTGCTTGGTGGCATTGGTACAAAGCCAGCCTCAATATATTCTGCATTAAAAATATTACCAGCAGTTGCAGTTAGTGTAAATTGTTTTAGGTTAATATCTATGGATGCATCCCAAACATTATAACTGTCACCTGTAGTACGCTCGGCATGTTTATAAACAATATTTTGACTTACGTTTTTAAATAGCTTAGTGCTTAAACGTGATGTAAAATGATGCTTTAAAGTGTTTAAAGAATATCTAGATAAATCTTTGTTTTGATCTAGTATATTGTCTTCTAAAAAGTTATAAGCAACTGAAAATGTTTGTTTGTAGTTGTTTATATTGAAGTTGTATTTAGCATCTATTTCAAATCCTTTTGTTTTTACTTCTGCAATATTGTTAGCAGTAAATACCTCTGTGGTATTATCAGGTCTAATAAAATCTATTAAATCTTTAGCGTCACGATTAAATACTGCTGCAGAAACAGAAAGTTTTTCAGTATTGTATTTTAATCCAACTTCTTGAGCAAATGCTTTTTCTGGTTCTAAGTTTTCGTTTCCAGAAGTAAAAGAGTCATTGTAATATAAATCTGTATAAGTTGGTATACGATATGTGTAACCAATATTACCATAAGCTTTTAGGTTGTCGTTAATTTTAACTCCAACATCTAATCCAGGAAATGCATAAAACTTGAAGTCTGAAAAATAGGTTACAGCTATACCTGGTGTTACATCTACTGTTTCATCAAATAATTTAAATTGATGTTCAAGAAACAGATTTGACATAAAACGTTGTCTGTTACCTAGATTATTACTACTTATATAAATTTTAGATAAGTCTACACCAAAACCAGTCGTTCCTAATTCGGATTTGTAAGAGGCATTTGCTTCTGCACCTACTTTATTAGTAATATGTAAGTTTCTGTATACTGTTGGATCTTCCCTTAAATAAACATATTCATCTTGATTACGTTTCCAATATAAACGAGGTTTAATGGTTAAATTGTCGCTATTAAATTTAGTTGAAAATGCCATTAAGCTATTTTGTGTTTCTTCATATTGATCCACAGCACTTGCACGAGCATAAAACCCGTTTGCTCCAAATTTACGTTCTTGAAAAGTTGTAATCATTTCAACAGCTTTTCTCTTTTTATTAAAAACGCTTTTTACAAAATAGTTGCTATTGTCATAATCTGTATTGTATCTGTAACCTTCAGAAGTCATTTTATCTATATGTACAATGTGTGACGAGTTTTCTAAGTTGCTACCAACAGTGACTCCAGCATTAAATTGTCCAAAAGATCCAGTTTCTAATTTTGCAGACACGGTATTGGTTAAACTGTTTTTGGTTACAATATTAATGGCTCCTGTAAATGCGTTTTGGCCAAATACTCTAGCAGCAGGACCTTTAATAACCTCGATGCGTTCAATAACTTCAAGTGGTAATGCAGCATTCATGGTGTGGTGTCCTGTTTGTGCATCGTCCATTTTTATACCATCAATTAATAATAAAGTTTGGTCAAAACCACCACCTCTAATATATAAGTCAGCTTGACTTCCTGCAGTACCACGTCTTCTAATATCTACTCCAGCAACTTGCTGTAGTAAATCGGCAACATTAGTTGTAGCACTGTTTTTAATATCTGTAGCAGAAATTACAGTAATGGTTCTAGAATTTTCCTTAAATGGTAAATCTATACGTGAAGAGGTTATTATTACCGAGTCTAGTTGCTGCTCTTGTCCTAGATCTTGAGCTTGTGTTGTAAGGGAAAACAAAGCTGTTAAGATGAATACATATTTGAATGTCATAATTAATTAATTTCGTGTTTTTTTTCAGGCTGCAAATTTCGTAACTTTCCGGATCACTAAAGTAGTCCAGTTTTAAAACAATGTATAGTCCGGTTGATGGTATCTTAAAATCTTTAATTCATTTTGAAAAATCGCCTAATACAGCTATTTATATTCAGATTGCACAACAAATTATTAATGCTATCCAACGTGGGTATTTACCAGAAGGAACTGCTCTACCAGGAACAAGAAAGTTTAGTGTCTTACTTGATATAAACCGTAATACAGCAGTAGCTGTTTATGATGAGTTGGCTTCGCAAGGTTGGGTAGATATAGTTGCTAATAAAGGAACATTTGTTTTAATGCCAGAAAAAAAGACAGCTGCAATAAAAGGTGCTTTACAGGGTTTAGAGCAATTAAAAACGTATCCTAAAGTTGCAGGTTTTAAGTTTCAATCGTCTTTTAATTTAGCATCTACTGAAGAGTTTTCGGTTAGTAAATATGTTATAAACGACGGACAACCAGATTTACGCTTACATCCAACACATCAGTTTTCAAAATGGTATAGTGCTTCCATGAAGCGTTCTTCATTAATCTCTAAATGGAATCAAACCCAAGAACAGTCTTACACTAATTTTAGTAAACAATTATGTAATTACTTAAATGCTACTAGAGGCTTTTATATAAAACCTGATAATATAGTCAGTACACGAAGTACAGAAATGAGCTTGTATATAGTCTCACAACTTTTAATTAAACAAGAGGATGTTGTACTTGTTGGTCATTTAAGCCATTACAAATCTAATATGATTTTTCAACAAGCAGGAGCAAATATAATTACTATTCCTGTAGATGCTTATGGAATAGATGTCGATTTTATTGAAAAGAATTTTACCAAAAACAGTATTAGATGTGTGTATGTCTGTGCTCATAGACAATACCCAACAACTGTAACTTTAACAGCAGAGCGACGATTAAAGTTATTGCAATTAGCCAAAGCTTATAATTTTGCTATTATTGAAGATGATTTTGATTATGATTTTCAATTTGAAGGTTCAGCGATGCTTCCTATGGCTAGTTCTGATGGAGCAGGAGTCGTTATTTATTTAGGACGATTAGGACAATCTTTTTTTCCTAGTTTTCAAATTGGGTTTGTTGTAGCTCCCGAAAATATTATAAATGAAGCCAAAAATTACTTGCAAATTTTAGATAAACAAGGAGATTTAATTCAGAAACAAATCTTAACCGAATTAATTTCTGAGGGAGAAATACATCGTTTAATCAAAAAAAACATCACTATTTATAAGCAACGACGTGATTATTTATGTAAATGTTTAACGATCCATTTTAAAGATGATGCCACTTGGCAAGTGCCTACAGGTGGTTTAGCGATTTGGATAAATTTTAAGCCTAGTATATCACTTGTGAAATTAGCCGAAAAAGCAAAAATGTACGATTTATTTCTGCCAAAAACCATCTTGTATCAAAGTAAAGCTGTTTGTGCAATACGTTTAGGTTTTGGACATTTAAATGAGGGTGAAATAGAAATTGTTATTAATATTTTAAAGAAATGCTTTAAAGCGATTGAGTATATAAGTTTAACCGATTAATCCGTGTAAACTATCCTACCATGATCTCTGTATTGGTTTTTGTCCATCCATTTAAAGTCTCCTGCTAGGGTGGCATCTAGCATGTTGGCGTTTAGGGCATCTGCAAGTAGTAAGGCAAGATTAAAAGCTTCTTCTTTGTGTTGCGTAGTGCTAGCTTCAATTTTTTTATTATTTGTGCAAAAAAGATTGATAGCATAAATGTTTTCTGTAATGTTTGTGGATGCTGTGCTAACCCAAACTGCTGTAGTTATGTTAGTTGAAAAAATAGAAACATAATCAATTTTTGGAAGTGGTAACCATTTACCAAAGTTAAGACCTACTATGGAATAAGTTTTTCTATAAATATTAGATTTTAAATCTATTTGACAACCTTCCGTTTGTAATAATAAAATACTAAATGCTATAGGAACAATGCCATATATTGATCCTGAAAATACGATGTACAAACAAAGTATTGCAGTTGTAATGCCAAGGATGGTTTTCCATATGGGTACTTTTTTAACGTAGTCTATGGTGTATTTCATTTTAACAATAATTTATTTTACATCAAACTCAGTGTCACAATTTGCACATCTATATTTATCTTTTGAATAGAAGGGAAGTGTACCAGAAATAAACCCAAAGATAAAAGCAAAAAAAGATTTAAGATCTTTAATGGTAGAAAACATAGCGACCTCAGTACTATTGCAATTGGGACAATGTATAGCATTACCATCATCATCAATAGAGTATTTATTAATACTTTCTAAAATATGTTGAGCTTGCATAGCATCTGTAGATAAAACCTTAAGCTTAACGCCTCCAATAGCATTGCTCACTAAAGGATCTGTATCTATAGTTATATTGTCACTTAAAAATACTTGAATACCTTCAGATTCTAGTCTTCCTTTTATAATTTGTGCTTCAGCTGTATATTGAAATTTAGCTATGGTTTTAAAAGTTTGACTCATATAACAAATGATATTATGCTTGGTTAAATATACGACGTCTGGTTTCATTTTTAAAATGAAAAGTAAAGATTTAGCTGAAATTATAGGTATTACAACCGCTAACCTATCTATCCTAAAATCAGGAAAAGCTAAAGCAGTGCGGTTTTCTACTCTGGAAGCTATTTGTAAAGCATTAGACTGTCAGCCTGCAGATATTTTAGAATATATTGAAGATTAAAAAAAAAACCTCACTTATACAAAAATCGGTGAGGTTTTTATTTATAATTTGATAGTAATGTTATTCGGTCTTACTATCCTCTATTGTAGCTTCTTCAATACTTGGTTTATCTTTTCCTTTTAAATACTCAGGTAGATCCATTCCAGCCATATTAAACATGTCTTGTAATGGTGGTACTGATTTGTACATTCCGGATAAGAAATTAGCTGTAGATGATTTTCCATCTTCACCTTTTCCTCCATTTTCCCAAACGGTAACTTTATCTATTTTGATATTTTTAATAGCTTCTGCTTGTGTTTTAACTAACTCAGGAAGTTTATCGGCAATTAACAATAATACAGCGTCTTTAGAGCTGTTTCCTGCAGCTTTAACAATTTGGTCTAAACCAGCAGCTTGTTTGGTTAACACCTCGTAAAGACCTTGTGCTTCAGCTTGTGCTTTAAATAAAATGGCATCAGCTTCACCCTTTGCAATTCGTCTTATGTTTTCGGCTCTTGCTTCAGCATCAATTTCTACTTTTCGTTTATCAATTTCAGCAGGTACAATTACATCAGCCATTTGAGATGAACGCTCACGTTCTGCTCTTGCTGCTTCTGCCTCTTGTTCTGCAGCATAAGACTCTTCTAAGGCTTTTGCGGTCTGTACTTTTTCTGATGCTACTGCCACACGACCAGCTTCGGCTTCGCGTTGACGACGTAATGAATCTGAATTGGCAACAGCAATTTTTGCGGTATTTTCTCCTTCTACAGCTTGTGCATTAGCAGCTGCAACCTGAGATCTTTCATCTTGCACTGCATTAGCCTCACCAATAGATCCATCTCTGTTTTTTTCGGCTACAGATTTACGTGCTGCGTTAATTGCATGTGCTGCAGCTTCTTTACCTAAAGCTTCAATATAACCAGACTCGTCTACAATATCTGTAATGTTTACGTTAATTAGTTTAAGTCCAACCTTTTTTAGTTCAGATTCAACACTTTGTGATATGTTGGTTAAAAATTTGTCTCTGTCGCTATTAATTTCTTCTATATCCATTGATGCTACTACTAAACGTAATTGACCAAAGATAATCTCTTGTGCTAGCTCCTGGATGTTGTCTTGGTTTAAACCTAATAAACGTTCGGCAGCATTTTGCATAATTCCAGGTTCTGTAGACACACCAATAGTAAATCTAGAAGGGACGTTTACACGAATATTTTGTTTTGATAATGCATTAACTAAATTAACTTCTATAGATATTGGTGTCAAATCTAAGAATTGATAATCTTGTATAACTGGTAAAATAAAGGCAGCTCCACCATGAATACATTTAGCAGATTGTCCGCCACCTACTTTTCCGTATACTACTAGTATGCGATCAGAAGGACAGCGTTTATAACGTCTTATTAACACTATTAAAAATAGGAAAATAAATAATACAGCTGCTATAATGGTTATAGGGAAGCCTAAATTAAAAGTGTCTTGTGTGGTTTGTAAAAACATAGGTTTAATTAGTTGTTAAGTTTTTCAATGATTAATATTCCGTTTGATGTTACAGATTTTACTTTTATTACTGTGCCAGTTTTTAAATCTGTTGTACTGTCTGTTAATGCCTCTAATTCTCTTAAAGCACCTTGGATTCTGACGTGTGCTTTTCCTATATTGGATCGCTTTGCTCCAACGGTTAGATAAACTTCTCCTATTTGATTAATAGCATTATTGTAATTAAGTGTACCACTATCGCTTAGTTTGCGCATATAGTAAAACATTGCAGCCATAATAGCCATCATAATAAGTCCACAAATAGTAGCAATTGTTATGGTTAATGGCTTAGATAATCCAGCATCTATACACGCGATACCTGACCATCCAAAAATGGTGAAAAAACCAACTAGATTTTTTAAGGTTATAAACTGAAATCCAATTCCTGTATCTGCATCAATATCTGCATCTACATCGCCAAAATCACCTGTATCTCCACCAATAAAAGATAGCGCTATGGTGATTATAAAAATTAAAGAAGCTATTAGAGCAAGGCTCCAAAATACTTTTGGAAACATCTCTAAACTAGAAAACCAATCTAACATATTTATGGATTTTAAAAATTTAAATATAGAACGATAAAAGTTTATAGGCAATAAAATTAATTTGCTTTTATTGTTACTATACTTATATGTGTGTTTTTTGTTATAAATGTTACATTTTCATAATATTTAAATTTTGTTAATTGGTCATTTTAACATTTTACAAAAAATATTTTTAAAAGAATTGAAATGTTTTACGTATTTTTGCACATATGTTTGCACTTGTAGATTGTAATAATTTCTATGCTTCTTGCGAACGTGTTTTTAACCCTAATTTACAAGGAAAACCAGTCGCTATTTTAAGTAATAACGATGGTTGTGTTATCTCACGTAGTGACGAAGCTAAAGCGTTAGGTTTGCCAATGGGAGCTCCTATTTTTAAGTGGGAATCCTTTTGTAAAGCTAATAACGTTACTGTTTTATCATCTAATTATCCATTATATGGTGATATGAGTAATCGTGTTATGTCTATACTTAAACAGTTTTCACCAGATATTGAAGTATATAGTATTGACGAATCTTTTTTAGAATTTAAAGGTTTTGATAATTACGATTTAGAGATTTATGGTCAACAAATAAAAAAACGGATTGTAAAATGGACAGGAATACCAACATGTGTTGGCATTGCTCCAACTAAAGCATTAAGTAAAGTTGCAAATAAAATTGCTCGTAAATTTCCTGTTCAGACTAAAGGGGTTTATGTTATTGATTCAGAAGAAAAACGGATTAAAGCCTTAAAGTGGTTAAAAATTGAAGATGTTTGGAGAGTTGGAAGACAACTGTCAAAACGTTTAAAGGCTAAAGGGTGTCACACAGCTTATGATTTTACAAAACTAGACGATGATTGGGTAAAACGTAATTTTTCGGTAGTAGAAGCAAGGTTAAAAAGAGATTTACAAGGAATAACAACATTAAAATTAGATGAAGCTGTAGATCAAAAAAAAATGATTACTACTACTAGAAGTTTTGATTTTAGTTACTCTGATAGTAGTTACATTAAAGAACGTATAGCAACTTTTGCTGTAGTTTGTGCAGAAAAATTACGCAAACAAGGGTCTAGCTGTCATGTTATTATAGTTATGTTAAAAAGCGATAAACATAAAACAGAACTAAGTCAGCATCGTGCAAGTACTAGTGTAAATTTATCTTACCCAACAGATTCGTCTTTAGTGATTAGTAATTGTGCTGTAAGTGCTGTCATGTCTATTTTTAAAAAAGGTATTAAATATAAAAAAGCAGGTGTCATTGTTACAGGTTTAGTGCCTACAGATAATCACCAGTTGCATTTATTTGATACCGAAAACCCCAAACACAAACCATTAATGCAGTCTATAGATGCTATTAATGCCAAATATAAAGGTGCTGCTATTAAAATAGCTAATCAAGATTTAAAACAAACTTGGAAAATGCGTCAAGACCGACTGTCTCCAAGATACACCACTAATATCAATGACATTATAGTCGTAAAATAAAATGAATTTTATAATAAAATAATCTCACTAATAATAAGTAAATTTATAAACAGAATAATTTAGATAATACAGTATGAGTTTAGTCTATAGATTTGCTGTAGTATCAACATATAAATAGAGATAACTATGATTGCACATAAATCTGGAAGTTTAACCTTCTATACACCAGAAACTATTGACGGAGTTGCAGGTCAATTTTTTGATACAGGAATTTCGGCAGGATTTCCTTCACCTGCAGAAGACTTTAAAGAGCATCGTTTATCTTTAGATGAAGAATTAGTAAAAAATAAAGAAGCTACCTTTTACGCAAAAGTTAGTGGGCAATCTATGATAGGAGCTGGGTTAGATGATAACGATTTACTAGTTATAGATAGAAGTCTTGAGCCAGCAAATAATAAAATTGCAGTTTGTTTTCTTGATGGAGAGTTTACAGTCAAACGTTTGCGTGTGTCTAAAGACGAAGTTTGGTTACAACCAGAAAACCCTAACTATCCAATTATTAAAATAACTGAGGACAATAACTTTTTAATTTGGGGAATTGTTACTAATGTAATTAAGAAGGTTTAATTTTTAAAAAATAGAGCATAAAAAAGGCGAAACATATGTTTCGCCTTTTTTTTATTATAATCTAGTTAAAGTATTAGTCTGCTAATACAATTAACTTATTGTCATTCATTTCTAGCGTACCAGAATTTATTTTTAATAGTGTCGTATTATTGTTTCCTTTAGTAAATTGGTCTTCAACCTCTTTATCTAAAGTGATATTTCCCACGATTTTAACAGTACCTTCTTTTAATATAGATACTATTGGTGCGTGATTATTTAACATTTCAAACTCACCATTTATACCAGGAACAGTAACACTTGTTACTTCTCCTTTAAATAATGTAGCTTCTGGTGATACAATTTCTAAATACATATTCTTTTAGTTTGCAGTTTGCAGCTGTAGTTTATAGTTAACTAAATACTGCTAACTAATTTATGCCTCAGCTAACATTTTTTCTCCAGCCTCAATAGCTTCTTCAATAGATCCTTTAAGGTTAAATGCTGCTTCTGGTAAATGATCTAATTTACCATCCATAATCATGTTAAAACCTTTAATAGTTTCTTTAATATCTACTAAAACACCTTTAAGTCCTGTAAATTGCTCTGCTACGTGGAAAGGTTGAGATAAGAAACGTTGTACACGTCTAGCTCTACCTACAGCCATTTTATCTTCTTCAGATAATTCTTCCATACCAAGAATAGCAATAATATCTTGTAATTCTTTGTAACGTTGTAATAACTCTTTTACTCTTTGTGCACAGTCATAGTGCTCATCACCTAAAATATCAGCAGTTAAAATTCTTGAAGTAGAATCTAAAGGATCTACTGCAGGATAAATACCTAGCTCAGCAATTTTACGAGATAATACCGTTGTTGCATCTAAGTGAGCAAACGTTGTTGCTGGTGCAGGATCCGTTAAATCATCTGCAGGTACGTAAACCGCTTGTACAGATGTAATTGATCCTTTTTTAGTTGAAGTAATACGCTCTTGCATAGCTCCCATTTCAGTTGCTAATGTAGGTTGGTAACCTACTGCAGATGGCATACGTCCTAATAATGCAGATACCTCAGATCCAGCTTGTGTAAAACGGAAAATGTTATCAACAAAGAAAAGTACATCTTTACCTTGACCATCTCCAGCTCCATCACGGAAATATTCTGCTATAGTTAATCCTGAAAGTGCTACACGAGCACGAGCTCCAGGTGGCTCATTCATTTGTCCAAATACAAAAGTTGCTTTAGAATCCTTCATAGCAGACTTATCTACTTTTTGTAGATCCCATCCACCTTCTTCCATAGAATGCATAAAGTCATCACCATACTTGATAATTCCTGACTCTAACATCTCTCTTAAAAGATCATTACCTTCTCTTGTTCTTTCACCAACACCAGCAAATACAGATAATCCTCCGTGTCCTTTTGCAATGTTATTAATTAACTCTTGAATTAATACTGTTTTACCTACTCCTGCACCACCAAATAATCCAATTTTACCTCCTTTTGCATAAGGCTCAATTAAGTCAATTACTTTAATACCAGTAAATAATACTTCCGTAGATGTAGATAAATCTTCAAATTTAGGAGCAGATCTGTGTATTGGTAATCCAGCATCTCCAGCTTTAGGTAAATCACCTAAACCATCAATAGCGTCTCCAATTACATTGAATAATCGTCCGTAAACATCACCACCAACAGGCATTTGTATTGGAGCTCCAGTTGAAACAACTTCTGTACCTCTACTTAAACCGTCTGATGAGTCCATTGCAATAGTACGTACTGTATCTTCACCAATGTGAGATTGTACTTCTAGTACTAATTTTGAACCGTCAGCTTTATTAATTTCTAATGAATCGTAAATTTTTGGAAGTGCAGTACCTGCGTCGAATTCAACATCGATAACTGGACCTACTATTTGAGCAACTTTACCTGTAACTTTTGACATTACTTATCTGTTTAATATTATGGTATTTAATTGAAAGAAAACACCTTCTGTTTTCGCGTGCAAAGATAGATGTTTTAATTTAAAATAAAAGAGGTTTGTTAACCTTTTTTATATACAAGAAACGTCCACTTTTTATATTACTAAAAAGCAGACGTTTTTATTGTCATTTATAATGTGTTTATTGTAATGTTGGTGAGTATGTCACACCAAAATCTTCAGCTTTTGCAACATTACCAGAAGCAATAAAGTTAGAACCATAGGTTAAATCTATAGCTTCTAAAAATTTATTAGCCATTAAAGCATAGCCTCTAGCTGTTAAATGTATACCATCTAAACTAACTAAGCCTCCTGTAGCTAAGTTTGTAGTTAAGTTGTAGTCATCAAACATGATACCTGTAGAAGAGGCTTGACTTAAAATTCCGTTTAAATCGACTAAAGCTAACCCTTTTGTGCTGGCAACATTTGCTATAGTAGCATTGTAAGCATCTGTAGCTGTTTGTATTTCATCTTGTTCAGAAGGTAATAATACCCATTTGTCTTCTAATGGTAAGCTTACACCTTCTACAGAAAATTGTCCAGCTAAGGCTTGTGGTAAACCTTGTCCCATTAGTGCTCCTACATTAGCTTCATTTACAGTTCCTATAATTGAAGAACTTGGTAATACTAATAAATCAGCTGGTGTTGCTTGTCTTGTTTGTCCATAAGTAGCACCTAAAAGGTTTGCTACTAATGGTGCGGCTTGAGCTGTTAATCCAAATTGTGCTATAAAAGCCGGAAAAGTTGGACTAGCATTTAGCTGTGCGCTAATTATTGCAGATATATCATCTAAAGTTTCGTCTTTAATCACCACAGGACTTGCTTCCGTAGTAGAAAATACAATAGCTCTTGCTGGATCTACAGCTTCAAATATAGGGTTTAGTGCACCAAATATTGAGTTTAATAACGGTATTTGTGGGCCAAAATCAGGGTTTGTAGGATCTAGAGGGTTGTAAGGTACTGTTGTAAAATGTGGTAAATCTGTAATATAAGGTACATTAGTAACTACTCCATTAGGTGTTACGGCAGTTAATTGATTAACCATATCATTAAACACAAAATCAAATGTTGTTGTAGGTGTAATTGGATCGTAATTATCTGATGTAGTATCACTTTCTCCTCCTGAAGTGGCATAACCTAAAACATCATTACCTCCAATTTCTGACAAAGTAAAAAATGTTGGATTTTGTGCAATAGCATATTCTAACATTGATACTGTTGGTGAGTTTGCAAAACGCCCAAAATATGGGTTTAAACTAGCGTAACCGTTCAAGCCAATGTGTGTACTTTTAGCACCAGGTACACCAACATTTTCAAATATTCTTCCATCTGCAGCTAAGCTTTCATTTGATATTGTGGTTATTGGCGGAACTATTTCGCCAATAGTTAGAAGATAAGAATCTAAGTTTTGAGGACGTTGAGTCTCAATATTAAAAACTAATCGGTATGGTAAATCATCAGCACCAGGAGATGTAATAATCATTCCTCCGGTGTTATCTTCCATTAATGGTTGGTTAAAAGCACCTCCATTTGCCATAGCAAATTTATTAGATAATGTGTTTGGAAAAGAGTTTTCCTGAGCAGCTATAAATAATGCTCCATCAGTAAAACCTGCAGTAAAAGATGCGCCTAATGAGACAAAATTTGAAAAGTCTGCTGAACCACTTGTTAATGCAGGAAGATTAGCTTCTTGCGTTGGTGGTTGATCTAAAAGCTCTTCAAAATCTTCCTCGTCGCTACATGCTGTGAAGCTGATGGCTACAGCAAGTAACCCTATATATTTTATGTTTTTGAATGTTTTCATTTCTTATAAATTATTAATCGTTAATGATGCATAGTACATAGATCCAATAAATCCTGTTCCAAATGCAGTAAAGTACTCCTGACCTGTTAAGTTGGTTGCTCCAAGTTTTATAATTGATTTAATACTTGGTATTTTGTAATTTACTTGAGCATCAACTACGTGAAATTCAGGGATTATACCATTTCCAAAGGTTGCTTCCCAGAAATAGTCATCACTAAATCTATATGACACATTAAACCCAAAGTTTTCAAAGACGTTAGTGTGTCCAAATGAAGCTTTAAACTTATGTTCTGGTGTGTTAAAGTTTGTTTGGAAGTCTGGGTTTCCTGCTTTGTCAAAATCTTGTTTAGTAAAAGTGTAGCTTCCGCTTAAATCAAATCCATTAAATACTTTAGTAGATAACCCTATTGATGCACCATAAGATTTTACATCCGCATTGGAGTTTGTGTAAGCACTATAGGTTTGATAATCTCCATTAGCTAATGCAGCTACTGATAATCCATTATCTCCAACTGTACCATAAAAAGGAGAAATCACAACTTCTTGAGATATAAAATCTTCATATTTGTTATAGTAGGCACTAAGGTCTACTATTATACTTTCATATTTACCTCTATAACCTACTTCCATTGAAGTTACTTTTTCAGGTTTGATGATGTCTGGGTTTGATACTTCTAATAGAGCAGGGTTTCCAGCAGCTGCGAAATCAATTACTGAACTAGCAGAATAAGAATTGTTATAAGCTGCAGAGCCAGTTTGTGTTACTTGTGATGGTTGACCAAAAAATGTTTGTCCTTCTAAGCTGACATCGTAATCTCTAGTGTATCTATCTAAATTGTTTGGTGCAGAACCAACCAAAATTGCTCTACCAGCATCAAGACCAATAAATAAATCTTGTGTTGTTGGGTTTCTAAAACCAGTTTGCACAGAAGCTCTTACATTATGATTTCTATTTAATGTTAATGCAGCAGATAATCTAGGAGAGAAAAAGCCATCAAATAATTCTGATTTATCATATCGTCCAGAGACTGTTAGTTTTAATTCCTTTTCACCTTCAAGTTCTAGATTTTTTTGAATTTGTGAATATACTCCAAATTCTGAATATTCGATAGGACTATCACCATCTGTGTAAATTGTACCACCAGAGTTTAATTTGTATTTTCTGTATGATCCACCAACTTGAATTTCAGCTATATCTATTAAATGACTAAAGTTGTAGTTAGCGTCACTGTGGAAGTATTTTGAGGCATCTTGGAATTTTGATCCTGTTGATAAGTCTGGATCATTGATGCTTTTGTTAAAGGCGGCTTTAAACTCAGGTGAGCCTGGCTCATATTTAATAATACCATCTGATTCAATTGGGTTGCCATTACCATCAATGATGGGTTGTCCAGTGTTGTCAAGGTCATAATATTCATCTGCAACATTTCTAGCATGTTTATGCTTTTGTTCATCTGTGAATCCTCCTGGATTTCCATTTAATTCCACTCCTGCATAAGCTTCGATGTAGTCTTCGAACCAATCTTCATCACTTTTCCAAGCTCTATTTATATTAATTCCAGTAAAAACCATATCGTAAGAATCTCCAGCTTTATCAGAAACTTCATATGCTCTAACAAAAAAGTTGTCATTTCTAACTTCTAATTTATGTTGTTGTTGGAAGAAATTGTCAATATTATATCTGTTAGTCCCTTGGTAAATTGTTGTTCCAGTACCTACTTTTCCAACATATGATAATTCTAAACTGTTGTCTTCAATTGGACGATAGTATAATCCCCAATCTGCTTTTACACTCTCAGCATTGTAAGGTGTTAAATCTCTTTCGTTATATCCTGTTCTACTAACAACTACATCAGGTATGATTCCTAAGCCAGAAGCAGCTCTAATGTTGGTTGAAACTTCATCTCCATAGACATTGATACCATCATAATTAGTGTTTGATCTGGTTCTTGTTGGATCGATTTTGTCAACCGTACTAGTTGCTTGCCAATCTGTACCTTTTAAGTATCCAAAATTAACTTTAGCAGCAAATTTGTCATTAAACTTATGAGCCATTCTTATGCTTAAATCTGTATAAGGATTATCACCAGCAGCTTCTTGAGAGGTTATTCCTCTTTTAAATGAAGCACTAATACCTTCATGGTCAAATGGGTTTTTACTTCTCATAAATAAAATTCCGTTAAATGCATTTGCTCCATATAGTGCAGATGATGCTCCAGGAAGTAATTCTACACTTAAAACATCAGTTTCAGTCATACCTACTAAATTTCCTATAGGGAAATTTAATGCAGGTGTTGAGTTATCCATTCCGTCTACTAATTGCATAAATCTAGTATTTGCAAATGTTGCAAATCCACGTGTGTTAACAGATTTAAATGTTAAACTGTTTGTGTTTACATCTACACCTTTTAGGTTTTCTAGTCCATCATAAAAATCTGCAGAAGCAGTGTTTTTAATTTCTTTTAATCCAAATCTTTCGACTGTTACTGGTGATTCAAAGATTCGTTCAGGTGTTCTAGACGCAGATATTACTACTTCATCTAATGATGTACCTTCATTAAGGACAATATTAAATTTTTGATCGTTTGAAGTTACTTCTAAGTCTTTACTTGTAAACCCAACACTACTTACTTGAATTTTAAATGGTGGTTTTTGGTCTGTGGTTAAGACAAAGGTACCATCAAAATCAGTAGCAGTTCCTGTTGATGTACCAGCTATTACGACATTTGCACTAGGAATAGGTTGCTGACTTACGTCGTCTACCACTGTTCCTGATATTGTTGTTTGCGCGAAAGAAAGTCCACAAAAACACAACAATATAATTGAAAGGATTGTTCTCATTTTTTAGATTTAGTTAATTTAATTACGCCAATATACGTTTTTTAACTAAATTTTAATAAAAACTCACTGAAAATTATGCGTGCATAATAAGTTATTCTAAAAAAAAGATAGTCAAAAGTGGTTTTTCCGTAAAAAAATAATGTGAATTTTATTGAATTATAAACTTTGACAGTACTGTAAAAAATACTTAATAATAGCTTTGTTTTTACTAGGTTTTGTAAATTATTTAACTATCAAGTCTTGTTTTAATTAGAATTTTATTAGATTAATAATTGTTTAAATTTTTAAGTCGTTTTATCTTTTTTATGTAAAACTGTCTTTGATTGGTATTTTGAATATTTATATTTTGTAGATAAGGACTTAGAATTTATATTGATTTCAGCTTTTTAGATGTTATTATTTAGAATTTATATTATAATATGCTAAAAAAACAAAAGAGTTCCTTAGAAGGAACTCTTTTGTTTTTTTTAAATAAAATTTTGATTAAAGATGTGTGATTTTATTATTCCACCGTAACGGATTTTGCTAAGTTACGAGGTTGATCAACATTTTTATCTAACATTACTGCAATATGATAAGATAAAAGTTGAAGAGGAATTGTTGTAAGTAATGGCGTCAACGATTCAATAGTCTCAGGAACTTCTATAACATGATCAGCTAAATTTTTAACGTCTTCGTCACCTTCAGTAACAATTCCTATTATTTTTCCAGATCGAGATTTTATTTCTTGAATATTACTAACGACTTTTTCGTAATGGCCTCTTTTGGTAGCGATTACAAAAACAGGCATTTGCTCGTCTATCAATGCAATTGGTCCATGTTTCATTTCTGCAGCTGGATAACCTTCAGCATGGATATATGAAATTTCTTTTAATTTTAATGCTCCTTCTAGTGCTACAGGAAAGTTGTATCCACGTCCTAAGTATAAACAGTTTTTAGCGTCTTTATATGTTTGTGCTACAAGTTTGATATGATCATCTGCTTTTAAAGCTTCTTTAACTTTATCAGGGATTAATTCTAATTCTTGTAAATGATGATGGAAATCAGTGTTGGACATGCTTCCATTAGCTTTAGCTAATTTTAGTGCTATTAAAGTTAATACAGTAATTTGAGTTGTAAATGCTTTTGTTGAAGCCACTCCAATTTCTGGTCCTGCATGCGTATATGCACCAGCATTGGTCTCTCTTGCTATTGATGAACCAACAACGTTGCAGACTCCAAATACAAATGCGCCTTTAGATTTTGCTAATTTAATTGCCGCTAATGTATCTGCTGTTTCTCCAGATTGAGAAATAGCTATAACCACATCTTTTTCAGTAATTACTGGGTTTCGGTATCTAAACTCAGAAGCGTATTCTACTTCAACAGGGATTCTAGCTAAATCTTCAAATATATATTCTGAAACTAGTCCAGCGTGCCATGAAGTACCACAAGCAACTACAATAATCCGATTAGCATTTAAAAATTTTTCGATATTATCATCTATTCCAGCCATTCTAATGATACCTTCTTTGACCAGAAGTCTTCCTCTATAGGTGTCTAAAATAGCATTAGGTTGTTCGTGTATTTCTTTTAACATGAAATGTTCATAACCACCTTTTTCGATTTGTTCAAGATTTATTTTTAATTCTTGAATATAAGGAGCTACAAGAATATCGTCTTTTATTTTTCTTATTTTAACTCCTTTTTTCATGCTAATAATAGCCATTTCTTCATCTTCTAAATAGATGGCCTTTTTTGTGTATTCTAAAAAAGGTGAGGCATCACTAGCTATAAAAAAATCATTTTCTCCAACACCAATTGCTAATGGACTTCCTAATTTTGCTACAACAATTTCGTTAGGTTTGTCTTTGTCAAATACAGCAATAGCATAAGCACCTACAACTTGATTGAGAGCAATTTGTACAGCTTTTCCAAGTTTAACTTTTTCGTTTTTTTTTACGTCTTCAATTAAATTAATTAAAACTTCGGTATCTGTGTCTGAGTAAAAAGTGTAACCTCTATTAATTAATTCTTTTTTTATGGATTCGTAATTTTCAATAATTCCATTATGTATAATTACTAGGTCTCCAGAGTTGGAGTGGTGCGGATGTGAATTTACATCATTTGGTACTCCGTGAGTAGCCCAACGTGTGTGTCCAATGCCTACGTGGCCATTAGTAGTTATCTCTTTTGTGACACGATTTTCTAAATCTATGACCTTGCCTTTTGTTTTTGCTACTTTTAAATCAGTACCATCATATAGTGCAATTCCTGCACTGTCATAGCCTCTGTATTCTAATCTTTTTAGGCCTTCCATTATTATAGGATAAGCCTCTCTTTTTCCAATATATCCTACTATTCCACACATATATATTAGTTTTCTGGTTCTGTATAATAAATTTCAAAAGTGGCTTTTAAATCATCAGGAACGGATGTCGTGTTGCCGTACAGTATAGTTCCTTCAGGAGCTAAAGTAGAGCCTCTTGGGATTATATTTACATCATCATTATTTGTTGTGTTTAATATTTTTGAAGTCGTTGTGTAATTTATATTTGTAGTTACAAAAAGACCTAGTTTAACATTAGTTGAGTCTTTAAGTAATATGTCATTTATGTGTTCAGTCAATCTTATTTTATATTTCACTCCGTTTTCATCTTCATCTCTTTCAAGTTTAGGTGAGTAAATTAGATGAGAATTGAAAGGGTCTGCTGTGTTTGAGCTACTATCAAAGAAGTAATCAATAATAGGAGAGTTATTGTTTAAGTTGTATAATGTTACCCTGTCTGGTTCTATAGTACCTGATTGGTCAGAAGGTAGATTTACATAAAAGCTTAAAGTGGCTTCATTTATTAACCATTGCTCTTCTTTAGATCTAAAATATTCAAGAGCATCTTGAGTGTTATTGTCTTCGTCTATTATATTTCCATTAAATAAATCAAGAACAGTCATAGATCCTTCAAAACCTTTTAGAAATAATTGATCGTCTCCTGTAGCTTCATTACCATCAGTTAACGTAATGTTAGATGTTAAAGTTTCGAATATATTAAACTTGTTGCTATTAAGATTAAAGGTATAAGTGTCTCTTTCTCTTTCACTTGTTGTTGTATCTTCGACATCTGTTTCGTATCTTAAATCTATTTTTGCTGTAGTATCAATGTTAAGAAAGATCATGTTTCCATCATTATTATCAATTTGTTCAACTTTAAAAATTAAACCTCTAAAAGCGTTTTTAAAATTATTTGTACTTGATAAGTTAGGGTTTGTTGATCCGTCTGCTTGAACCAATAGGTCTTTCCATTGGTCTAAACCAAATTCTTGGTTAGTTAGATCTAAGTATAAGCCTGGAGCACGATTGTCTTCAAGATCTTCAAGTTCTGTTTCTTCTAAAGGTATTTCTTGGATGGCAACATATTGGTCGCTTGGCGTAAAACCATTTGTGTCACTTTCATAGATTAGTTCTCCTTCAAAAGCGCTTAAGTTTAGATCTGTATATGCATTTGAATAATAGGCTTGGCTTTCTTCAAAATCAGATTCTGGATCTAAATCTCTTAAAAAATATTCGTTTTTATAGATTGATAATTTGTAACCGCTACTTGCGTCTCCAAATAAAGAGTCTAATGTATAAGTTGTGTTGCCATCGTCATCACTACCTTCAACTGTAGAAAAGTAAGGGATGTAAAGATTTACAGATTTAACTTCTAAGTTGTCTTCAAATTCAGGTTCTACTTCGTCAGGAGCTATTTGTGTAACTAATCCAGCTGAAGTAAGACCAAAATTAGGATCGTTATATGTGCCTAAAACGTAACTAGATAAACCATTGGTTTGAACTGGACCAACTTTTTTGTTATAAGCTATAAACGGGAACATTTTACTGTTTGTAGTAAAGTTTTCTGCACCAGTTATATCACTTTCTATATTTACAAAATCTTTTTCACAAGCTATTAATGTAATAGCAATAGTCATCAATAGCGCTAATGGCTTGATGAAATTTATTATGGATTTTTTCATATGTAATTCTTGAGTATGGCAATATTGCGTTAATCTAAAACGCTAGTTGTATAAAAATTAGTGTATGCTTCGCTAAATTCATCTTTAGCATGATATCCTAAAACAGGTTTTTCTGAGTTATCTAAGTATTTAGTTAACTCTTCAGGAAGATCTTCTGATCCAACAATTAATGCGTCAGAGCTATCTATAGCTACTTTCATTAAGTTGTTGTACGTTGGGTCTTTTAGTAATTTGATTTTATCATCTTCGATGTTATCAAATTTAATTTTTTTAACTAGATCAGTATTTAATGTTTTTTCAAAACCACTTTTGTAAACAGAAGTTACAATTTTACTTTCATTAAATAAAGGTTCATCTTTATAAAATTGTTTTAGATATAAAGGTAATAAAGAAGCTAGCCATCCATGAACATGAATAATATCTGGTGACCAGTTTAATTTTTTTACAGTTTCAATAACTCCTTTTGCAAAAAAGATAGCGCGTTCATCATTATCTTCAAAAAGATTTCCGTCTTCATCTGTTAAAGTTGCTTTTCTTTTGAAGTATTCGTCATTATCTATAAAGTAAACTTGTATACGCTCTTTAGGTATAGAGGCTACTTTTATAATTAATGGCATGTCTAAATCGTTAACGACAAGATTTATTCCAGACAATCTAATCACTTCATGTAATTGATGTCTTCTTTCGTTGATATTTCCATATCGTGGCATAAATATTCTTATTTGTCCACCTTGTTGGTTAACCATTCTAGGTGTCTCAAATGACATTGAAGAAATTTCTGTTTCTGGTAAGTAAGGCACCACTTCAGATGATACGTATAATATCCTCTTATCTTTCATATATTGTTTAGCTTTTCGGAATTATCAATAAAAAACACGCAAAAGTACAAAATTTTATGCTAATTGTTACTAAAATATTAAGTTTGCAATAGTTAATTAAATATTAATAATGCTTGTATTTACTAATAAAAACAAAATAAACAATCATATTTCTGCTTTGAAGCAGAGTAATAAAACGGTTGGATTTGTCCCAACAATGGGTGCTTTACATCAAGGTCATTTATCTTTAATAAAAGAAGGTTTGTCTAATAATGACATTATGGTTGTTAGTATTTTTGTTAATCCTACACAATTTGACAATGCTGAGGATTTAAAAAAATACCCACGTACTTTGGACGATGATGTTGCACTTTTAAAAACCTTATCTAACGATATTCTGGTCTATGCGCCAAGTGTTGAAGATATTTATCAAAACAATGTTAAAGCACAAAATTTTAGTTTTGACGGATTAGAATTTGAAATGGAAGGACGTTTTAGACAAGGGCATTTTGATGGTGTTGGAACTATTGTTAAGCGCTTGTTTGAAATTGTTATACCTGACAACGCTTATTTTGGTGAAAAAGATTTTCAGCAACTAACAATAATTAAAAAGTTAGTAGATAAGTATGATGTTCCTGTAAATATTGTAGGCTGTAAAATACACAGAGAAGCCAACGGTCTAGCTATGAGTTCAAGAAATGTGCGTTTAAAACCAGAATATAAAACAGCTGCTCCATTTATTTATAAAACTTTACAGCATGCCAAAACTAAGTTTGGCACAAAAAGTGCAGATTATGTTACACAATGGGTTGAAAACCAGTTTGCAGATCATGATTTATTAAAATTAGAATATTTTATAATTGCAGACGTTGACACATTAAAAACAGTTACACAAAAACATAAATCTAAAACTTACAGAGCGTTTATTGCAGTTTATGCTGACGATATAAGATTAATTGACAATATCGCTTTAAATTAATTATCTTTGCCCTATGCAAATACAAGTAGTAAAATCAAAAATTCACAGAGTTAAAGTAACAGGTGCTGATTTAAATTATATTGGTAGTATAACTATTGATGAAGATTTAATGGATGCAGCAAATATTGTTCAAGGTGAAAAAGTGCAAATTGTAAACAATAACAATGGTGCACGTCTAGAAACTTATGCTATTCCTGGTCCAAGAAATAGCGGAGAAATAACTTTAAATGGTGCAGCGTCAAGATTAGTTGCTAAAGACGATATCTTGATACTAATTACATATGCTTTTATGGATATTGAAGAGGCAAAAGTGTTTAAGCCTTCATTAGTTTTTCCAAACGAAGCAAATAATTTACTTAAGTAAGTGTCAAAAAAAACATTTATAAAAATATTAAAAATCATGCTCCCAATTTTATTGGGAGTTTTTTTAATATACTACTCATTGTCAAAATTATCTTTTGATGAGTTGTTGAAGTATGCTAAAAATGCCGATTACAAATATATTTTTTTAGGTTTAGTTTTTGGTTTACTAAGCCATTTATCTAGAGCTTATCGTTGGGTGTTTATGTTAGAGCCATTGGGCTATAAAATAAAATTAGGTAACAGTATAATGGCAGTATTTTCTACATACTTGATTAATTATACAATTCCAAGAGCAGGTGAAGTGGCAAGAGCAACTATTCTTAAAAATTATGAAAATGTTCCTTTTGAAAAAGGATTTGGGACTATCGTGGCAGAGCGTATTGCAGATATGGTAGTCATGTTAATTATTATAGCAGTTACCTTAAGCCTTCAGTTTGATTTTATCTTTAATTTTTTAACTCAAAAATTCAATTTAACTAAAATTATTATTGCAGGTATTGCTTTAATTGTTTTAGCTTCAATGTTTGTTTTTTTTATAAAAAGAAGTACTAATGTTATTGCATTAAAAATAAAAGGCTTCGTTAATGGATTAATTGAAGGTGCACTTAGTATTTTTAAAATGAAAAAAAAGTGGGCGTTTATTTTTCATACCCTGTTTATATGGACTATGTATTTGTTAATGTTTTATGTCACAACTTTAGCATTTAAAGATTTAAACACAATGCCTTTTGCAGCCATATTAGTTGCTTTTATTTTAGCAACTTTTAGCATTGCAGCAACAAATGGAGGTATTGGTTCTTATCCAGAAGCTATAGTTATTGCTTTTACTTTATTTAGTCTTCCAGAAGATCCAAGTCGTGCATTTGGATGGATAATGTGGACTTCACAAACATTATTGGTGTTTGTCTTTGGAGGTCTATCTTTATTATACCTTCCGTTTTTTAATCAAAACAAATAATTTGTAACTTAGACCCAAATTTAAATCGTAATTATCATGAAACGTATTTTATTGTTGTTAACAACCTGTTTTGTAATGTCTAATAGTATGGCTCAAACCATATACAAAGAAATGGCTTCAGAAAAGTTAGGCGAAACTAGGCAGATAAAAATTCAGTTACCACGAAATTATGATACTTCGGATAAAAATTATCCTGTGATTTATGTTTTTGATGCAGATTATTTATTCGAACCAGTTGCTGGAAATGTTGATTATTATAGCTATTGGGAAGATATTCCGGAAGCAATTGTAATTGGTGTAAATCAATATGATTTAAGAGAAAACGATGTGTATTTTAATCCACTAACTTCGTTGCCAGTAGAAACTGGAGCAGAGTTTTTTGAGTTTGTTAGCATGGAATTGGTTCCGTTTGTAAATAAAACGTTCAGAACAGAAAAATTTAAAGTAGCGGTTGGACATGGTAAAACCGCCAATTTTATTAACTACTTTTTATTAAAAGAAGTACCATTATTTCATTCTTATATAGTTTTAAGTCCAGATTTAGCTCCGGAAATGCCTAATTTTTTAACCGAAGTTTTTCCTAAATTAGAGCAAAAAACATTTTATTATTTAGCAACAACAAATAACGATTCAAAAGGGATTCAGGCTAAAACCGAAGCTTTAGCAAATAGTTTAAAAGCCATAGAAAATAATAATGTATTAAAAACCTTTGATACTTTTGATGGGCCATCACATTACTCAATGCCAGCTCACGCAATACCAAAAGCTTTAGAAAGTATATTTTTAGTATTTCAGCCAATAAGTAAAAAAGAATATAAAGAAACTATTCTTAAATTAGATACCAATCCAGTAGATTATTTAATTGAAAAATATCAAATGATTGAAGATTTATTCGGAATTGAAAAAACCATTTTAATAAACGATTTTAAAGCAATTGAAGCTGCTATTAAAAAGCACGAAAAATGGGAGTATTTTGAAGATTTAGGTAAACTAGCTAGAAAAGAATACCCAGATACTTTATTAGGAAATTATTATTTAGGGCGTTTTTATGAAGAAACAGGAGCGCCTAAAAAAGCAATGAAAACCTATCAGTCTGCTTATGTCTTAGCCGAAATTGGAGGAATTACAAAAGATCAGGTCTTAGAGTTGTCAGAACAGATCAAAGCAGACTTTGGATATTAATACATGGCTAAAGTAAAAACCACTTTTTTTTGTCAAAACTGCGGGACGCAATATGCTAAATGGCAAGGACAATGTAATGCTTGTAAAGAATGGAACACCATTGTAGAAGAAGTAGTTCAAAAGCCTGAAAAAAACGACTGGAAAACACCAAGTAGTAAAACAAATAAACGCGTTTCAAAACCATTAAGGGTTAACGAGATTGATGCTTCTAAAGAGGCTAGATTAAATAGTTTGGATAATGAGTTTAATCGTGTACTTGGAGGAGGTATAGTACCAGGATCTTTAACACTTCTTGGAGGTGAACCTGGAATTGGTAAAAGTACTTTGTTGCTTCAAATTTCTTTAAAATTACCTTACAAAACTTTATATGTTTCTGGAGAAGAAAGTCAAAAACAGATTAAAATGCGTGCTGAACGCATAAACCCTGTTAATGACACATGTTATATTTTAACAGAAACAAAAACACAAAATATTTTTAAGCAAATAGAAAGTTTAGAACCTGATATTGTTATCATTGATTCTATTCAAACTCTTCATTCTGATTATATAGAGTCTTCAAGCGGAAGCATTTCTCAAATAAAAGAATGTACTACAGAGCTTATAAAATTTGCAAAAGAAACTAACACACCTGTTATATTAATTGGCCATATTACAAAAGATGGTAATATTGCTGGGCCAAAAATATTAGAGCATATGGTGGATACAGTGCTTCATTTTGAAGGTGATCGTAACCATGTGTTTAGAATTTTAAGAGCTCAAAAAAATCGTTTTGGATCTACTCATGAATTAGGTATATATGAAATGCAAGGTTCTGGATTAAGAGAGGTGTCTAATCCTAGCGAAATTTTAATATCTAAAAAAGACGAAGCTTTATCTGGTAATGCAATTGCTGCTACACTAGAAGGTGTCAGACCATTAATGATAGAGGTGCAAGCCTTAGTTAGTACTGCGGTTTATGGCACACCACAACGTAGTGCCACTGGTTTTAATGCCAAGCGATTAAATATGTTGTTGGCAGTTTTAGAAAAACGTGCAGGATTTAGACTTGGAGCTAAAGATGTTTTTTTAAATATTACAGGAGGTATAAATGTTGACGATCCTGCAATAGATTTAGCTGTAGTTGCAGCTATTTTATCTTCAAATGAAGACGAAGCATTGCAAGCTGATTTTTGTTTTGCAGCCGAAGTTGGATTGTCTGGAGAAATACGTCCAGTGCAACGTGTTGAACAACGAATTTTAGAGGCCGAAAAATTAGGTTTCTCAACTATTTTTGTTTCTAAATACAATAAAATTTCTTTAAAAGATACAGCGATCAAAATTCAATTAATCTCAAAAATTGAAGATTTAGTAGACTTAATTATAATCTAACGGATTGGTTTTATAACGTTAAAGTGCTTGTCTTAAATAATGTAAGCCTTTCATAAGTGTTCACTCAACGAAATTAATTTACATTCTATCGAACAATTGTGGTTTTTTAAAACCAACGAAGCATCTTTGTCGTAGATATACTGCTTTTATACTAAAAACTGTCCCTCATAGCTTTTATAGAAAGTGTAAATATTAATAATTAATATATTATGTTAAGCTTAAAGTTATGGGGTTTAAATTTCTTATTTCAAAAAAACCTTTTCAAACACCTTATTTCAACCGATTTAAATGTATTTCATCGGTTTTTATTTGTTGCTCTACCTTCAGAAGCTTTAAACATAAGATATAATTTATTTTTGTAAAAGACTCATTTTCAATATTCTCCCTTTAAAATTTTTATTATGGAATTACAGATTAACAAATTTCACATAAAGTACGTATTAGTAGTTTTGTTGTTGCTAGCTTTTAAGCAAACTTTTGCGCAGTGCGTACCAAGCAATTTACAAGGTTTTAATATTAATTATATTTCTAATGTTAATTTTGAAACTATTAACAATGCAACTACTGGTAATACTGGTGCATATATAGATTACTCTGGTAGTATAACTACAACCGTTGCTCCTGGAGTAACAGTTACAGGTTCAGTTACAATTACTCAGAACGCATACAATACAAATACAAATAAAGTAGCTGTTTGGATTGATTTTAATCAAAATAATGATTTCGAAGATTCAGGAGAGTTTTTCGAATTTGTATTCACCTCTATTAATGGTGTTGAAAATTCTGTTGTTCCAATTAGTATTCCTATTCCTACTTCCTCTTTAACAGGAAATACTAAAATGAGAATAGGTTTTTTAAATAATCCAGGAACAGAGATTTATAATTCTTGTGATTTTAGATATAAAGCTGGAGAAGTTGAAGATTATGGTTTAACTATTATGGCATCATCTGCTGCTCCAATCGCTGTTTGTCAAAATTTAAATATAAATTTAGATAGTAATGGTAATGCAGTAATTGTGCCTTCGGATATTGATAATGGGTCAAGTGATGATAACGGAATAACTAATTATTCTTTAGATATAGATACATTTGATTGTTCTCATATAGGAGATAATACGGTAACTTTAACAGTAACAGATGCAGACGGTCAAACAGCTAATTGTACAGCTACAGTTAATGTTAGTGGGTATTCAGGAGCTTTAATTGCTCCAACATTATCGGATGTTACAGCATCTTGTAGTTATACCGTACCTGTACCAGCAGATTTGTCATATAATTGTGTTGATATTACTCCTGTTTTTGATAGTTCTACTTCTGGTTCAGAGACATTTACAAGTGATGGTACAATTACATGGTTGTATGATGATGGTGCAGGTAATACAGATACAGTAACTCAGAATGTATACATTAATTTAGTCGAGCCAACAAATATTGCTGTCTCTTCAGTAACTCAAACATCAGTTTCAATTTCATGGGACGATGAGTTGGGAGATGAATCTTATTCGGTTAGATATAGGGAAACTGGTGATTTAATTTGGACAGAAATTGCTGTGTCAACAAATAGTTATAATATTTCAGGTTTAACAGCAGCAACAAATTATGAAATTGAAGTAGCAACTGTATGTGGTATAGCTACATCAAATTATTCAACTACTCAAAATTTTACAACATCTCCAATTAATAACGCATGTGTACCAAATATACCAAATGCTAATTCAAATCATTACATTTCAAATGTGTTTTTACCAGGTGATAACCTTACAGAAATAAATAATCCATCAGGTTATGATGGTGGTTATGGTGATTACACTACTACACCTAGTGTTGATTTAACCAGAGGTCAGAGTTACACAATGGAATTGTCTGTATCAAATCAACTGGCTTCTGAAAATAGATCTGGTTGGGCTGTGTATATGGATTTAAATGGTGATGGTGATTTTGCAATTGGCGAAATGGTTTGGAGTAGTTCAGGAGAAGATAATTCATTGTCAGCAACAGATAATACTTTTGACCCAGGAACAATTACTGTGCCTGCTACTGCTGTTTTAGGAAAAGTACTTATGAGAGTTGGAACCAGAAGATATTGGCATTCTGCAGATCCTTGTGGAAATAATGATGGTCAACCTGAGGAGTTTGAGGACTATATTGTAGATATAAAAAATGATGCAACCTCTCAAGATATTGATGTATATGGTAATAGTGTAAATATTATTTCTGGTACAACAACTACAACAACTGATAATTTTACTTATTTTGGTGTATATGATATCAATTCAGGAGCTACAACTAGGACTTTTGTAATTCAGAATTCTGGTGTTACAGATTTAATTTTACAAGCCCCTTATGTAAGTGTTGTCGGTTCTGTTGAGTTTAGTGTTGGTAGTCAGCCATCATTAACAACATTAATGCCTGGAGAGTCTACTACGTTTTCAATAGCTTTCAATCCAGATTCAATCGTTTCATATACAGCAGAAGTTTCAGTTTTATCAAATGATGTTGATGAAAACCCTTTTGTATTTACTGTTCAAGGTGAAGGCGCACAAACATTTCCTGATACTGATGGTGATGGTGTTCCTGATAATGTGGATATAGATGATGATAATGATGGTTTAAGTGATTCATATGAATCTATATCTTGTGCAAGCTATACTAACGCAACAACTACAGATCTTGTGTTTTTAAATGAAACTTTTGGTGCAGGTACAAATCGTATTCAGATTAATGGAAATTACGCAGGTGTAACAACGACTTATTGTTATGAGGATGGTTCAGGATCATGTCCAGCGATTTATAACCCAACAAGTGTAAATGATGGAGATTACACAGTACATCATACGGTAACAAATAATAATGGAATTACAGAGGGTATAGATGTTGATGTTTCTGATTGGGCTGAAGATTTTTGGTATGCAGGTGATGATCATACTGCAGGTGATGTTAATGGTAGAATGGCTATCTTTAATGCAGCTGAAGATCCAGGTGTTTTTTACAGTCAAGATATTTCTGGAGTTACTATAGGTGTTCCAATTCAATTTGGATTTTATGCAATTAATTTAGATAGGATAGACGCTCCTTCAGTTAATACTAGAAATAAGCCAGAAGTAACGATTGCTATTTATGATACTTCGGGTAATTTATTAGCTACAGAGTCTTCGGGTCTTATTGATCCTACAACACCAGCAGGTGATTGGGTAGAGGTTTCTGCAAGTTTTATCAGCCCTGTTTCTCAATTCACTGTAGTTTTAACAAATTCTCAATTAGGAGGTCAGGGTAACGACTTAGCAATTGATGATATTTTTGTCAAACAAACACTTTGTGATTTAGATGGAGATGGTGTTGCAGATCTTATTGATTTAGATAATGATAATGATGGTATACCAAATGTAGTAGAACTTGGTTATATTGATGATAATTTAGATGCTACAGTATTTAACGATACAACAAACCCATGGATAGATGCTAACGGAAATGGGATGCATGATGCTTATGAAGGATTAACACCTTTAGATAGTGACGGAGACGGAATACCTAATCACATAGATTTGGATAGTGATAATGACGGAGTTTTTGATAGTGTTGAATACAATGGACAAGGAGATGTTGATGTAAATGGAGATGGTGTCGGAGATGGATCAGATTATCAAGATACGGTAATAAATAATACACAAGATGATCAAGATGGAGATGGTTTATTACCTGTTGTTGATAATAATGACAATGATGTAGATGGTGCTTTTGATACAGATCATGGGACTTTTAGTTATGCTATTCCTTTAGATTCTGATGGTGATGGTATACCTAATTACTTAGACATAGATAGTAATGATGCTAGTAACGATACTTCAAATGGAAGTGATATCAGTAATAGTATATATGCGAGCTTAGATAGTAATAATGATGGTATAATTGACGGTAATTCAGATGTTGATAATGATGGGTTATTAGATGCTTTTGATACTAATAATAGTGTTTTTGGTTCTCCTTTAGATTTAAATGATTCATTTAGTTTGTTTTTTGATGGACGTAATGATTATGTAGAAGATAATAATGTTATTTCAAGTGGAAATGCTTCTATTATGGCTTGGATTAAGTCTGAAGGGGATAATACGTTAAATAATAATAGAGTTGTTGCTGGGCAAAGTAATTTTTACTTAATGATTAATGATGCAGATAACTCTGTTTCTGTTGTGTTAAATGGAGGTGTAGTATTGACATCTTCAGATATTGTAACAAATAATATTTGGGTGCATTTGTCAGCTACTACAAACGGATCTGAAACAATTTTATACGTAAATGGTGAAGCTCAAGGAGCACCATTAGGTTCTGGAGGTGTTAATTCTGATGCTTCAAATTTTACTATCGGGAAATTATCTAATGTTGATGGTAATTATTTCCATGGAGAAATTGATGAGGTTAGAGTGTTTAATATTGCATTAACTGAAGAAGAAGTACAGCGTACGGTTTATCAAGAGTTAGATGAAAATCAAAGTTTTAATCAAGGAAAAATAATTCCTAAAGACATATCAACAAATGCTATTGGGTCTAATTTATTGCGTTATTATAAAATGGATAGTTATAAAGACGATATAACTGATAATAAAGTAACACCAACAATAGATCAAGTTACAGGAGCTAAATTATATAATATCAAAGATATTTATTTTCAAACGGCTCCTTTACCTTACAAAACCATTCAGGATGGACCTTGGGCAACAAGTTCAAATTGGCAATATGGTGACGTTTGGGATATAGATGTTGTAGCTAATAATAAAGATTGGAGCATTGTAGAAATTAATAATAATATTTCTACAACTGCATCACATACTAATTTAGGTTTAGTAATTCAATCCAATAAAACGCTAAGCTTGTCAGGAGATAATTTTGTGGATAACTCATGGTATTTAGAGTTAAACGGAACATTAGATTTACCAGGTGATTCACAATTAATTCAATCTATAACTAGTGATTTAGTAACAGGATCACAAGGAAAGATTTTAAGAAGACAAGAAGGGTACGCTAATAAATACAGATATAATTATTGGGGAACACCAGTAGGTGCTTTAGGAGCAACTTCTATTGTAGATAATAATACAACAACAACTAATCCTAATAACACTCCTTTTAATTTAGATATGTTAAAAGATGGTTCTGGAACAGCAATACCGTTTACCACAAGTTATGATCAAGTAGGTAGTTTAAGTACGTATTGGACATATACTTATCAAAACGGGTTTTCATATTATAATTGGTTAAATATTAGCGAAACAGATAACATACCAACAGGGTTTGGTTATATTCATAAAGGTGTTGGAGTCGGTACTGCAGATTTTCAATATTTATTTGAAGGAAAGCCAAATAACGGAACGGTTGTAATCAGTGCTATAGACTCAGGAGGACCAGGTTCGGTAGGAGGATCAACAAGAACAACTTCAGTATTAGGTAATCCTTATCCTTCAGCAATAAGTGTAGCATCATTTATTGCAGATAATAGTGCTGTTATTAGTGGCGAAGTTTATTTATGGGAACAATGGGCTGGAGATACGCATGTTTTAAATCAATATCAAGGAGGTTACGCAACAGTAAATAATCTTGCAGGTGTTAAAGCATATCAATTTATCGGTTTAAATGGAGATTCAACTGAAAGTGGTGGTGGAGCTGCTGAAGGAACAAAAACACCAACAACATTTTTACCAGTAGCTCAAGGTTTTGTGGTAGAAATTGTTAACGATGGTGATGTTAAGTTTTTAAATTCGCAACGTGTATTTAAAACCGAAGCAGCTAATGAAACGGTCTTTTTTAGACAATCTCAAAATACTGACATAAATACAACATCGTCGACTACGTCAGAAGATATCATCAAAAAAATGAGACTTCAATTAACCACTGCTGATGGTTTAGGAAGAGAAATTGTAATGGGTTTTAGTAATATTACACAGGATAATTTTGATTACGGATACGATGCAAAAGCATATGAAACTTTTAGTAATGATTTATTAATGGTTTTAGAAACAGAAAAAATGGTACTTCAAGCTTATTCGGATATAACACCAGATAAGGTAGTGGATTTGAATTTTATAGCAGATGGTAATGGCGTTTATAATATTAAAGCAACAGAGTTTGTAGATTTTCCATCAGATCAACCAGTATTTTTATTAGACAATTTTACAGGAACCTATTTTGATTTGTCACAAGATCAAGGATATGATTTTACATCTCAACAAGGAGAATTTTCAGATAGATTTGATATTGTGTTTCAGCAAGCCGAAACCTTAAGTAACGATCACTTTAATATTAGTGATAATGCAATTATTTATTTCAGTTCTAATGAAGATAAGTTGTTTGTAAAACAATTAAATCAAGATCTTAAGATCTTAACTGTTTTTAATTCATTAGGACAAAAAATACTTCAACTACAAGATGTAAAAGCTGCGGATTTACAAAATGGTATTAGATTAAATAATACTAGTACGGGTATGTATGTTATAGTTTTAAAAACTGATGATGATACTGTAGTAAACAAGAAAATTATAATTGAATAATCGCCCATTATATTTCAAATTAATTTATATGAAAAAAAGACTACTATGGATTTCTATGTTTTTAGTGTGTTCACTAAAAGCACAAATTGCGATGACACCAAGTGCATCTGCTGTAACAGCAGGATCAGATTGGTCTACAACAAAAATCACAACTGATAATGCTTTAGATTATCCATGGGAAATCACCTATGGTCCTGATGGAGATTTATGGGTTACAGAGCGTGTAGGAGAAAAAATTTCTAAAGTAAGCTCTACAACAGCAACAAATACGCCTGTTACATTATTAGATTTAAGCGCTAAAGTAACCTATTCCAAACAAGGAGGATTAATGGGTATGGCAATTCATCCAGATTTGTATAACCCAATGATAACTACAAATAATTACGTATTTGTATCATACACCTATGATGATGGTTCGGGTTTGAAATTAAGAATAGCTAGACTTGTTTATGATGAAACTTCAGCAACTCTAGTTGAAGACCCTACACTGGCACCAAATGGAGCAATTTTAGAAGGTATTCCTGCAAGTGGAGATCATAATTCAGGACGATTAATTTTCGGTCCTGATAATAAACTATATTATACAATTGGAGATCAGGGAGCTAATCAATTTGATTATGCTTGTAATCCAATTTTGTCTCAAGTTTTACCAACTTCGGTAAGTGATTTTGATAATTATCCAGGAAAAACGTTGAGGTTTAATATTGATGGAAGTATACCAACAGATAATCCTACTTTAGACGGTGTCAAAAGTCATGTTTATACCTATGGTCACAGGAATGCTCAAGGAATTATTTTTGCAGAAGATGGTACGTTATATGCTTCAGAACATGGCGCAAAAGTTGATGATGAAATCAATATTATAAAAGCAGGAAAAAATTACGGATGGCCTCAAATATCTGGCTACTATGATAATATGGCATATACATATTGTAATTGGTCATCTTTAAATGGTAGTTGTAATGCTGGAGATTTTAGTGATCATAATTGTCCTGCTGGAGCAGAAACAGTAACAGAGTTTGAATCTTATCCAACGATTAATGATGTTCCTGTAAATTTTGAACCTCCAATTGGGACTTATGGTGGTACTGTAGCCACAGATCCTCCTGGTGGTTGGTTTACATGGCCAAGTGTAGCGCCTTCAAGTATAGATATACACGAAGCTAATGTAATTCCGGATTGGGGAAGATCTCTTTTAATTCCTACTTTAAAGAAGGGGACAATTTATAGGGCAAAATTAACACCTAACGGATACGATATTGTTGGAGATGATAATGTTGGGTCTATTGATGGTTATGAGGAGTTTCATTCCTCAAACGACAGATATCGTGATATAGCGATTTCACCTGATGGTTTGACAATTTATGCAGTGACTGATAATGGTGGAGGTACTTCTGGACCTTCATCAAATAGTGGTGTATCAATAACTAATCCTGGTGTAATAATTAAAATTGAATATTTAGGACCACAAATCACAAATGTCCCTGTGGCTAACTGTCAAGATATAACGGTAGCATTGGATGCGTTTGGGGAAGCAACTATTATGCCTTCAGATATAGATTATGGATCTGTAAATGCAGATTCAATGTCCTTAAGTATAAATGCTTTTGATTGTTCTCATGTAGGGACGCCACAGACTGTTTATTTAACCGTTTATAGTGCAGATGGAGGAGAAGATACTTGTTCTGCAACTGTAACGGTTAATAATACAACAGATGCAATTACTGCTCCAACGTTACCAGATGTTACAGGGTACTGTTCTGTAACAGCAGATGCTCCAGTTTTGACTTATAAATGTATAGATTATACAGGTACTACATTTGATGCTACAACTTATAATACAGAAGGGTCTAATGTTATACAATGGACTTTTGATGCAGGTTCAGAAGGGATTGTTATGTCTAACCAAAATGTTATCGTCAACGCATTAGATGATCCAACTAATGTTGTGGTTTCAAGTGTGGGTAATACGTCTGCAATATTAAATTGGGATGATTTTGATGGAGCAACATATCAGATACAATACAGACTTCAAGGTGCTTCATCATGGACAACCTTGTCTTCAGGTGTAAATTATATTACTATTTCTAGTTTAGATATTAATACAACTTATGAAGCACAGGTTAGTGCAGTATGTGGATCAACTAATTCAGATTATAGTACACCATTAGTTGTATTTACTACTACTGAAATTACTTATTGTGCATCTCAAGGAGTTAATAATGGGCATATTTCTAATGTTTTAATTAACGGAGAAAGTACTTCTTTTATAAACAACTCATCAACAGGTGATACAACGTATGCGGATTTTACAAATGTTACTCCAGTAAATTTAACGTCAGATGGAGAAACTGTTTACACATTAAATGTTAGTACAAGCTATAACGATGCAGGTGTTGCTGTTTGGATTGATTATAATCAGGATGGTGATTTTGATGATAGTAACGAAAAAGTTTGGGACGATGCTGAGGGGACTACAGGTGCTAGTCCAAGAAGTAACACCTTTGTAGTACCTTCAGGTGTCGCAGATGGTAATACAATAATGCGTATTGCTTCAAGACAATATTGGACGCCAAGTGGTAGCTGTGGAGATGTAGTGGAAGCTAATCAGGATTCTGAAGTAGAAGATTATACTGTTAATATAGTTCCTCCAACGCTTTCGGTTCAGGATTTAGATGTAAATGCATTTGCGTTATACCCTAATCCAGTTCAAGATAATTTTACAATAAAATTATCTACTGTAGCAACAACAGATTTAAGTGTTAAATTAATGGACTTACAAGGTCGAATTATTCAACAAAAAATATTGATTAAAAATCAAGAGTCACTGATTTTTAACGAGTTAAACAAGTTGAATAATGGTGTGTATTTTGTGTCAATATTAGAAGGAAATAAAACTGTAGCTTCAAAAAAATTAGTTAAAATGTAATTTTATTTTAGTTATAAAAGCTCCAATACATTAGTGTTGGAGCTTTTTTTATGCTCAAAAAACAGAGTTTTAAACAGAATTCATTAATTTCGCGAGTCTATAACGAAATTTGAAAAAATGAGCACAGGATTCACTGAATATAAAGGACTTAACTTACCAAACGTAGCAGAAGAAATTCTTAAATATTGGAAAGACAATAACATCTTTGAAAAAAGTGTAACAACTCGTGAAGACGCAGAACCTTACGTGTTTTTTGAAGGACCACCTTCAGCTAACGGTTTACCAGGTGTACATCACGTTTTAGCACGCGCTATAAAAGATATTTTTCCGCGTTACAAAACCATGAAAGGTTTTCAAGTTAAGCGTAAAGCAGGTTGGGATACGCATGGATTACCAATAGAGCTTGGTGTAGAAAAAGAACTAGGTATTACCAAAGAAGATATAGGTAAAACAATTTCGGTAGAGGATTATAATGCAGCTTGTCGTAAAGCAGTAATGCGTTACACAGATGTATGGAATGACCTGACTCAAAAAATGGGATATTGGGTAGATATGGATGATCCGTATGTAACCTATGAGCCTAAATACATGGAAACCGTTTGGTGGCTTTTAAAGCAAATTTACTCTAAAAAGCTAATGTACAAAGGGTATACTATTCAACCGTATTCTCCAAAAGCTGGTACAGGGTTAAGCTCACATGAGGTTAATCAACCAGGTGCATACCAAGACGTAACAGATACTACAGTAGTTGCTCAGTTTAAAGCAATTGAAAACACATTGCCAGATTTTTTACAAAACGAAGGTGATATTCATTTTATAGCTTGGACAACAACACCTTGGACTTTACCAAGTAATACAGCATTAACGGTTGGTCCTAAAATTGACTATGTTTTAGTAGAAACTTATAATCAATACACCTTTAAACCAATCAATGTTGTTTTAGCTAAAGCGCTAGTTAATAAGCAATTTGATGGGAAATTTAATAGAGTAGAAACTAAACCAGAATTATTAGAGTATAAAGATGGTGATAAAAAAATACCATACTACGTTGTAAAAGAATTTAAAGGTAACGACCTAGTTGGTATTAAATACGAACAATTATTACAATACGCATTACCAAATGACAATCCTCAAGATGCATTTAGGGTAATTGCTGGTGATTTTGTTACTACTGAAGATGGTACAGGTATAGTACACACAGCTCCAACATTTGGTGCAGATGATGCTTTGGTTTCTAAGCAAGCTACTCCAGAAATCCCTCCATTATTGGTAAAAGACGATAATGGTAATTTAGTACCTTTAGTTGATTTACAAGGTAAGTTTAGACCAGAAATGGGTGAATTTGGTGGTAAATACGTTAAAAACGAATATTATACTGATGGCGAAGCTCCAGAACGCTCAATAGATGTTGAGTTAGCGATTAAGTTAAAAGAAGAAAATAAAGCCTTTAAGGTTGAAAAATATAAACACAGCTATCCACATTGCTGGCGTACAGATAAGCCAATTTTATACTATCCATTAGATTCTTGGTTTATTAAAGTGACTGATGTTAAAGATAAAATGGTGGCTAATAATGATACCATTAACTGGAAACCTAAATCCACAGGTACAGGTCGTTTTGGTAACTGGCTAGCAAACGCTAATGACTGGAACTTATCAAGATCTAGATATTGGGGAATCCCATTACCTATCTGGAGAACAGAAGATGGAAAAGAAGAAATATGTGTAGGATCTGTTGAAGAGCTTAAAGCCGAAATGCAAAAAGCAGTTTCAGCAGGCGTTTTAGCTAAAGATATTTTTGAAGACTTTGAAGTTGGTAATAATTCTGAAGAAAACTATGCAAAGTTAGATTTACATAAAAATATTGTTGATGATATTGTATTAGTCTCTCCAAATGGACAACCAATGCATCGTGAAAGTGACTTAATTGACGTATGGTTTGATTCTGGATCAATGCCTTATGCACAATGGCACTATCCATTTGAAAATAAAGATAAAATTGATGATAATAAAGCCTTTCCTGCAGATTTTATAGCAGAAGGTGTAGACCAAACTAGAGGTTGGTTTTATACATTACACGCCATAGCAACTATGGTATTTGACTCGGTTGCCTATAAAAATGTAGTGTCAAACGGATTAGTATTAGATAAAAACGGACAAAAAATGTCTAAGCGTTTAGGTAATGCTACAGATCCTTTTGAAACTTTAGAAACTTATGGGCCAGATGCAACACGTTGGTACATGATTGCTAATGCCAATCCATGGGATAACTTAAAGTTTGATCTAGAAGGTATTGAAGAAGTAAAACGTAAGTTTTTCGGGACATTATATAACACGTATTCATTCTTCAGCTTATACACAAACTTAGATAAATTTACATACGCTGAAGCGGAAATTCCACTGGCTGATCGACCTGAATTAGACCGTTGGATTTTATCAGAGTTACATACGTTAATCCAAAAAGTAGATGAATATTATGCCGAATACGAGCCTACTAAAGCAGCACGTGCTATTTCAGATTTTACACAAGATTATTTAAGTAATTGGTTTGTAAGGTTAAGCAGAAGACGTTTCTGGAAAGGCGACTATCAGACAGATAAGATCTCAGCTTACCAAACATTATACACTTGTTTGTTGACCATTGCAAAATTAGGTGCTCCAATTGCTCCGTTTTTCATGGATAAACTTTACATAGACTTAACAAAAACAACACAATCAGAAGCATTTGAGAGTGTACATTTGGCTGAGTTTCCAAAATACGATCAAACTATTGTAGATAAGTCACTGGAACGTAAGATGGAGAATGCGCAAACAATATCTTCATTAGTATTATCGTTAAGAGCTAAAGAAAAAATAAAAGTACGTCAGCCTTTGCAGAAAATTATGATACCTGTAGAGTCAGAACAACAAAAAGAAGAAATTTTAGCAGTATCAGATCTTATTAAGCACGAGGTTAATATTAAAGAAATTGAATTGCTAGCTGATGCATCAGATATATTAGTAAAACAAATTAAACCTAATTTTAAAGCATTAGGACCACGTTTTGGTAAAGACATGAAAGTTATAGCAGGAGCCATAAATAAAATGACTGCTGAAGACATCAAAGTTGTTGAACAAAAAGGCGAGATAGATGTCGATTGTAACGGAAAAAGTATTACATTACAACGTGGTGATGTAGAAATTACATCTCAAGATATTGAAGGATGGTTAGTTGCAAACGAAGGTAATGTTACGGTTGCTTTAGATGTGACTATAAGTCCAGAATTAAAAGAAGAAGGTATTGCTAGAGAGCTAGTAAACCGTATTCAAAACTTGCGTAAAGATTCAGGATTTGAAGTAACCGACAGAATTACGGTACAGCTTCAAGAAGACCAAAATATTGTGCAAGCAGTACAAGCTAATTTAGATTATATTAAGGCAGAAACCTTAACGGATGATTTAAAAATTATTAATCAATTAAATAGTGGTATAGAAATTGCTTTTGATGATGTAAATACCAAACTATTTATTCAAAAAAACTAAAATTATGGCAACAGATATAAACGAAAGATATTCTGATAAAGAATTAGCAGAATTTAAAACGCTAATTCAAGATAAAATTGAAAAAGCTAAGCACGATTTAGAATTAATTAAAAGTGCCTATGTTAACGACCATAATAATGGTACAGATGATACATCGCCAACGTTTAAAGCGTTTGATGAAGGTAGTGAGACCATGAGTAAAGAGTCAAACTCAGCTTTAGCAATCAGACAAGAAAAGTTTATACGTGATTTAAAAAATGCCTTAATTAGAATTGAAAACAAAACCTACGGTATTTGTCGTGTAACAGGTAAACTTATAAACCCAAAACGTTTAGAGTTAGTACCACATGCAACGTTAAGTATAGAAGCCAAAAACATGCAAAAATAAGGTTGCATAACAGTCATAATAATGCTTTAAAATAAGGCAATCACTAAACAAAACGCTTCAAATTAATTTGAAGCGTTTTGTGTTTATAATAAATACAAGATTTTTTTGAAACTTAAAATAACACTATCATTTTTATTGTTTACTAGTTTTTTATATGCTCAAATAAGCAAAGAAAAAACATGGGAAGCTACAGCAGTTAAAACGGTGAATATTTCTGCGGAAGGTGTATTTAAAATTAATGTCAAAAATAGTTCTTCTAAAACCTTAAGCTTAAAAGCTAGAATAGAGGGTGAAAACGCACAGCATTTAGTGATTTTGGACAGTATTTCATCTGAAACTTTGTTCATAAATTCAGCTTATCAACCATTGTTTAAAAATAATAACGATAAGTTAAGTGCGCATAAAGTTTTGTCTGTTGAGTATGATCTTTCAGTGCCAAAACATATGATTTTGGATATTAAAAGTGATATAGCATCTGTACATGTTGTAGGAGAATACAATTATGTGTTTGTAGAGTCTAATCAAGGTGAATGCAGTCTAAAACAATTTTTAGGTAATGCAACTATTAATACTATTGACGGTAATATTACAGTTCAGACCAATAATGCTGAGGTTACAGCGTTTAGTAAAACGGGAGTCGTGCAATTAAATCAATTTAAATACGGAAAGTTTAATATTAACTGCCATTCTATTAATGGAAACATCCATGTCTCTAAAACCAAAAATTAAGTCTATTTTTGTCATGTTAACTAGCTAACTTTTACAACACTTAATTAGTTTAAGTGTCCTATTATTTATGAATTTAAAAAAAGCCTCTCTTTTAATTATTTCAATTTTGCTTATTGATCAAATAAGTAAAATATACGTTAAGACTCACTTTGTTTTAGGTGAAGATTATACAGTGTTTAACTGGTTTAAAATATATTTTATTGAAAATAGTGGTATGGCTTGGGGTACTAAACTTAGCGATATTCTTCCTTTTATTTCAGATCGTACAGCTAAATTATGTTTGACAGTTTTTAGGGTGTTTGCTATAGTTGGTATTGGTTATTGGTTGGTTAACACAATTAAAAAAGAACAATCAAAAACGTTAGTTTTAGCCCTAGTATTTATTTTTTCAGGTGCCTTAGGTAATATATTAGATTCTATATTTTATGGAGTTTTATTTGATGATAGTTTGTCTCAAGTCGCTAGTTTTTTACCACCTGAAGGTTATGACAGTCTACTGCATGGTAAAGTTGTAGATATGTTATATCTGCCTTTATGGAAAGGTTACCTTCCAGAATGGATACCAGTAATTGGAGGAGATTACTTTACGTTTTTTGAACCTGTTTTTAATATCGCAGATGTAGCTATAAGTATAGGTTTTGGGATATTAATATTTTTTAATGGTAAGGCGTTTCCTAAAAAAGAAGACGCTTAAAATGTATAAACCTGTTTTGGTGTGACACACATATCTAATGGGATGTCGCCTTCAAAAGCATCTTCAATGGTTGTTTCTGCTTCAAAAAAAGACAAACCTATTTTTAAGGTTTCCGGTTTGCATTTAGCTAGAAAATTATCATAAAATCCTTTTCCGTATCCAACTCGATTTCCTTTTAAATCAAATGCTAACAACGGAATAAAAACAACTTCAATTTTAGAATCTGCAATTTCAATTCCATCGACTGGTTCCGGTATGTTATAAGCGCTAAGTTTAAGTGTTGTGTTATCTGTTAATAAAAAATTATTCAGAGTATTAGTTTTGAAATCACTTTTAGAAATGACAATATTTTTATCTTTTCCAGATAAGATGTTTAGTATAAAATCGGTGTTAATTTCTTGCTGTGTTTCAATGGTTAAAAACAAGTGGTAAAAACTATGATTCCAAATGGGTAAGCCTATTAATTGGTTAGCAATAGCCATGCTAAAATCATCAATTTGATCTGTAGTTAATTGGCTTCTTAAAGCTTTATAATGTGGTCTTAATTTAGCTTTTTTCATTGTTGTTTATGTTAAAACGTCTGTAGACACATGAAACAAAGCATCACCTTGATATACAATTGGAGCTTGATTGATGTTAATGACATAACCAGCATGTTTTGATTTGACAAAATGATTAAACTTACCATAAGGATCTGTAATATTACCAATATCATCACCAACTTTAACTTCCACACCTAATTTAACGGTTGCTTTAAACATTCCAGAATGTTTAGCTCTAAGCCAAGAACTATCAGTAATTTTTACACATTCTTTTTTAGGTTCTGACACTTTAAATTGACGACGCAACATACCAAAGTGGTTTAGTATGCGTTTTGCGCCATTAACACCTGTGTTAGTTACAGTATTATCTAAATAAAACGATTTTCCACCTTCATAAAGTAAAATAGGTTTGCCTAATTTATTGCAGGCATTTCTAAAAGATTTATTTAGATTTTTAGAGTACAATATAAATGGTGCTCCAAAAATTTCAGCCATTATATCATCATCTTCGTTGCCTTGTTCAATTCGTATTTGTGGTGCATTAAAACGTAAAGCTCCACCAGTATGAAAATCTACTATAAAATCTACATGAGGTATAACTTCATTAATTAATTCGTAAGCAACACGACTAGCTAAAGATCCGTTTTTATGTCCTGGAAACACACGATTTAAATCGCGTCCATCAGGAAAAGCACGTTCCATGTTTATAAAACCAAATATATTTAGAACTGGTATGCAAATAGTGGTTCCAATTTTGGGTTTATTAATGCCTTTAGATATTAATTGACGGACAATTTCTGTTCCGTTAATTTCATCACCATGTATACCAGCAGTAAACAATACTGTAGGTCCTGGTTTTTTTGAGCGTTCAATAATTATAGGTACATCTACAGGTGTCCTTGTATGTAATTTGGCAACGTTAAAACTAACTTCTGCACTTTGTCCAGGTTTGATAGTTTCACCTAAAATTTCTAAAACGTCGTTATTATTCATATTTAATACTTGTAATTTCTTTCTATATAAGTCATAATGCTTTTGGCAATGTTTTTTCCGGTAGCATTTTCAATACCTTCTAATCCAGGACTAGAGTTTACTTCTAATAATAAAGGACCTCTTTCAGATTGTAACATATCCACACCGCAAACAGGAAGTTTTAAGGCTTTTGAAGCTTTTTGAGCAACTAACAATTCTGCTTCACTTAATTTAATAATTTCAGCATTTCCACCACGATGTAAATTGGATCTAAATTCGCCTTCTTTACCTTGACGTTTCATTGCGCCAACAACGTTTCCGTCAACAACTAAAGCACGTAAATCTGCACCTTTAGCTTCGGCAATAAATTCTTGAACAATTACTCTAGCCTCAAGACCATTAAAGGCTTCTAAAACAGATTCGGCAGCATTTTTAGATTCTGCTAAAACAACACCTAGACCTTGTGTTCCTTCAAGTAATTTTATAATAACAGGGACACCTCCAACATGTTCAATAACTTCTTCAACATCTCTAGAATAATTAGTAAATACCGTTTTTGGCATTCCTATTCCGGCTTTACTAAGACGTTGTAAGCTTTTTAGTTTGTCTCTTGATCGTAAAATGGCGTCAGAAGATGCAGTGGTAAAGACATTCATCATTTCAAATTGTCTAACAACAGCACAGCCATAAAATGTAACTGAAGCTCCAATACGAGGTATAATGGCATCAACGTAATCTAAATATCGATCTTTGTAGTAAATAGAAGGTTTTTCTTTTTCAATAATAATATCACATTTTAAAGGATCTATTATTTCAATTTTATGACCTCTTTTTTCGCCTTCTTCTACTAAGCGATCTGTAGAGTATAAATTAGCATTTCTGGATAAAATTACAATGTTCATTGTTAGTTATTATGGTTAAAGGATTGGTTTAGTATGTCTACATCGACTAGAAATTTACGTTTTAAAAATTGTCTTCCAATTAAAACCGGAAACCTCATATCGTCTCTTGTGCTTAAAGTTAAGTTAATCTTGAATGTTTTACCAAAAAATACAACATCAGTTTTTATTTTGTATCGGTTTTCTACAAAACCATTGCTACTTTTTACATCTGTAAAAGTATAGTCCTTAAAAACTTTAGTTTTGCTATTAAAATTTGGGTGGCCTTTACTGTAAAAAGTACAGTGCAAACCATCGTCTTTTACAGCTACTTTTGAGCAGTGTATGGCAGAGGTGTACGCACCAGTGTCTATTTTACAATCTACTTCAAATAAATCTAAGTTTGGGAAGTCGATTTTGTCCGTTCTACCTAGTGTTTTTTTAGTCATTTTTTAGGTTTAAAAAGAGATGCAAGGTAATGAATAAGTCAATATTATAATTTTATTTTTAGGTTAAAATTTATGGTAAAAAGGGATAGTTGTTTTTAAATAATTACCTTTGGTTAACTTTAAATTACACTAGATTTTTAATGTTATAATGAGCCAAACACCACTTGATATACAACTAAAAACTTTACCAGATTCTCCTGGTGTTTATCAATACTTTGATGCTGAAGGCACTATAATATACGTAGGAAAAGCTAAAAACCTAAAAAAACGTGTAAGTTCTTATTTTACTAAAAATCATGATAACGGAAAAACTAGAGTATTAGTTAAGCGCATTGCTAGTATGAAGCATATTGTAGTCAAGACAGAAACAGATGCTTTGTTGCTAGAAAACAACTTAATAAAAAAACATAAGCCAAGATATAATGTCTTATTAAAAGACGATAAAAGTTACCCATGGATTTGTATTAAAAAAGAACGTTTTCCACGAGTCTTCCAAACTAGAAGATATATAAAAGATGGCAGCGAATATTTTGGACCATATACTAGTGTAAAAACCGTTTATACTTTATTGGATTTAATACGTGGTTTATACCAGCTTAGAACCTGTAATTTTGATTTGTCACAAAGCAAAATAGAATCAGGTAAATACAAGGTTTGTTTAGAGTATCATTTAGGAAACTGTAAAGGTCCATGTGAAGATTACCAAACAGAAACGTCTTATGACGAAAACATTAAAGCTATTAGAGAACTATTAAAAGGAAACTTTAAAGACTCCTTAGGGCAATTTAGGTTGCAAATGAAACAGTTTGCTGAAAATTTAGAATTTGAGGAAGCACAGCGAATAAAAGAAAAAATTGAAGTTTTAGAGAACTATCAAGCAAAATCTACAATAGTTAATCCTAAAATTAGTAATGTAGATGTGTTTTCTATTGTCAGTGATGCTGGTCATGGATACATTAATTTTTTGCAACTTTCTTATGGTTCAATAATAAGATCTCATACTCTAGAAATTAAAAAGAAGTTAGATGAAACAGACAAAGAGCTTCTAGAATTAGCGATAATAGAAATAAGAGCGCGATTCAACTCTAACTCAAAAGAAATATTTGTCCCTTTTAAAGTTAATATTGGAGAAGATATTAAAGTAACAGTCCCTCAGTTAGGAGATAAAAAGCATATTTTAGATTTATCCATAAGAAACGCTAAATATTACAGGCTTGAGCGTTTTAAACAAGTAAAAATAACAGATCCAGATAGGCATGCCAATCGTATAATGGCGCAAATGAAACAAGATTTACGTTTAAGTGAAGAGCCTAGACATATTGAGTGTTTTGATAATTCAAACATTCAAGGTACAAATCCAGTTGCAGCTTGTGTTGTGTTTAAAAACGGTAAGCCAAGTAAAAAAGACTATCGTCATTTTAATATAAAAACAGTTGAAGGTCCAGATGATTTTGCATCTATGGAAGAAGTTGTTTTTAGACGTTATAAAAGATTACTTGAAGAAAATCAACCCTTACCACAATTAATCATTATTGATGGAGGTAAAGGGCAGTTGTCCTCTGCTTTAAAAAGTTTAGACGCATTAGATTTAAGAGGTAAAATAGCTATTATAGGTATTGCTAAAAGATTAGAAGAATTGTTTTACCCAGAGGATCCAATTCCTTTATATTTAGATAAAAAATCCGAAACACTTAAAATCGTTCAGCAATTACGTAATGAAGCCCATAGATTTGGTATAGAGCATCATCGTAACAGGCGAAGTAAGCAAGCATTAAATACAGAAATGGAAACCATTCCTGGTATTGGAGAAAAAACAATAGTACAATTATTAAAAGTATTTAAATCCGCAAAACGTATTTCAAATGCTAAAATTGACGAATTAGAAGATGTTGTTGGTGTATCCAAAGCCTCTAAAATTTATAATTATTATCATAAAGAATGAAACATTACCTAATAATTCTTATAATCTGTTTTACTGTAGTAAATACCGTTACTGCACAGCAAAAAATGGATAGCATACCAGAAAACCCAAAAGTTGGGTTGGTTTTAAGTGGTGGTGGAGCCAAAGGTTTTGCACACATAGGTGTGCTAAAAGTTATAGATAGTCTGGATATCAAAGTAGATTATGTTGCAGGTACAAGTATGGGAGCAATCATTGGGTCTTTATACGCGTCTGGTTACTCAGGAAAACAATTAGATTCAATTTTTAAAACAGTTAATTTTGACGATCTTATTAGCGATAATATACCAAGATCAGCTAAATCAACCTATGAAAGAGAAATTTCAGAGCGCTATGCAATAACGCTCCCTTTTGATCATTTAAAAGTAAAACTTCCATCTGCATTGTCTAAAGGTCAAAACATATTTAACTTATTAACTAAGTTAATGTTGCATGTTAGTGACCAAAATGATTTTTCTAAATTACCCATTCCTTTTTTCTGTATTGCAACAAATGTAGAAACAGGTCAGCAAGTAATTTTAGACGAAGGTAATTTGCCACAAGCAGTTAGGGCAAGCGGAACCTTTCCTTCGTTGTTTAAACCAGTAGAAATTGATGGAAATTTATTAATAGATGGAGGAGTAGTAAATAATTATCCATTAAAAGAATTAAAAGAAAAAGGCGTAGATGTAATTATTGGTGTAGATGTCCAAGATGGATTAGCTAATCGTTCAGATCTGTCCTCGGCACCTCAAATTTTATTTCAAATAAATAATTTTAGAACCATCAATGATATGAAAAAAAAGTCTAAAAAGACTGATATTTATATCAAACCAGATATCACTAAATTTACAGTTGTATCTTTTGATGATGGTCGTCAAATTATAGAAAATGGTCTTAAAGCAGCAATGCAGAATATTGAAGACTTAAAGCAATTGCAATCTAAGCAACATACTAAGCCATCTAAAAAACATGTAGCAAACACACCAGATAGTTTACAAATAAATTATATAGAAACACATGGTATGGAAAGGTACACAAGATCCTATATTTTAGGTAAGCTTAAAATCAGACCATACAGTAAAATAGCCTATAAGGATTTGTTTGAAGGCACCAATAACATTGTTGGTACTAATAATTTTGACAGCTTTTTTTACGAGCTTAAACCAGAACAAGGCAATGCTTATAAGTTAGTCACAAAAGTTACCGAAACTAAAAAAACAACATTTTTAAAGCTAGGATTGCATTATGATGATCTATATAAAAGTGCCATTTTAGCAAACATCACAAAAAACAGATTTTTACTAAAAAACGATGTCGCTTCCTTAGATTTAATTATTGGTGACCATGTAAGATATAATTTTGATTATTTTATCGACAAAGGTATTTATTGGAGTGTAGGATTAAAATCAAGGTATAACGAGTTTAATCAAGGTGTTGTTGCAGACGCTTTTTTAACACCTACTGAAAGTTTATCGTCAGGATTAAACAAAATAGATGCTGAGCTCTCAGATTTTAACACCCAATTTTATGTGCAAACCCTGTTTCGTAATGACTTAGCATTATCATTGGGTGCAGAGCATAAAAAACTAAAAGTAAAAACCGAAACTATTTTATCCTCAGATAATCAAACCGAAACTGTTTTTGAAAACAGTAATTATGTTAGTCTGTTTGGAGCCTTAAAGTTTGATACCTATGATAGTAAGTACTTTCCAACCAACGGGATGTTTTTCTCTGCAGAAGGAAACTATTATCTGTATTCGACAGATTTTTCAAGCTCTTTCTCGCCTTTTACAATCCTAAAGGCAGAGCTAGGTTACGCTTTCAAAGCAACAGATAAATTGTCTCTAAATATTACCACAGACGGAGGGTTTAAAATAAACCCAAAAGCCAACCAATTTTTAGATTTTGTTTTAGGAGGATACGGAAATAATTTTATCAATAATTTTAAACCATTTTATGGTTATGATTTTTTAAGTATATCAGCAGATTCATATTTAAAATCAGGGATAGACTTAGATTATCATTTCCTGCCAAAAAACCACTTGATATTTTCGGCAAATTTTGCAAACGTTGAAGATAGGATGTTTGATTCAACAGATTGGTTTTCGTTACCAGATTATTCAGGATTTGCTTTAGGTTATTCATTAGAGTCTTTTCTTGGTCCAATCGAGGCTAAATACTCATACTCACCAGAGACCAAACAAAGTTATTGGTTTTTTAATTTAGGGTATTGGTTTTAATTGGGCGTTTTACCTGTAATACTTTTAGGGTATTACAGGTAATCAGGTTATCCATTATATCTTTTTTTGCCTTATATGGAAGCAAAAAAAGGATGCCATTACTACCCTTAACGCAGGGCAAGACGAATGGACTAGTAAACAAAGTTAAAACCTTTTCTATACTCGTAAAAATTTACGATATTTGTTAGATTATGAAGACAATTTGGAGCGATTTATTATCTCATTTAAAATTCTTGATTAAGCGTAATCCAGAATGATCCATCTTCCTTGTTAAGCATTTAGTAAAGCGTCACAAAATTCTTAGACGTTATTTTTTCAATTTAAAAATTCAAAAAAATGCCATTTTATCATAAACTAGGAAACATTCCACCAAAAAGACACACACAATTCAGAAAACCAGACGGTTCACTGTATGCAGAGCAGTTATTTGGCACCATAGGTTTTGACGGTATGTCTACAAACTCATATCATGAGCATAGACCTACACAAGTTAAAGCCATAAAAAAACAATACAGTGTAGCACCAAAAATTGCTAAAAAAAATCATATACAATCCTATCGTTTAAAAGGGTTTCAAGTAAAACCAGAAAACGATTATTTAGAGTCGCGTAAAACTGTATTAATAAATAGCGATTGTAGTATTATTTTGGCAGCACCAAAACAATCAACAAAAGATTATTTTTATAAAAACACAGATGCAGACGAGCTTATTTTTGTTCATAAAGGGACAGGTAAGTTACGTACACATTTAGGTAATTTAGACTTTAAATATGGAGACTATTTATTAGTCCCAAGAGGTGTGATTTATAAAATGGATTTTGAAACAGAAGACAATAGGTTATTTATTGTCGAGTCTAAAAGACCAATTTACACACCAAAGCGTTACCGCAATTGGTTTGGTCAATTGCTAGAACACTCTCCATTTTGCGAGCGTGATTTAAGACAACCACAAGAGCTAGAGACACACAATCAAAAAGGAGACTTTTTAATAAAAGTCAAAAAGCAAGACGATATTTTTGAAATGGTGTATGCAACGCATCCTTTTGATGTTGTTGGTTATGATGGATATAATTATCCTTATGCATTTTCAATACATGATTTTGAGCCCATAACAGGTCGTATTCACCAACCACCACCAGTGCATCAAACTTTTGAAACAGATGCCTTTGTTGTATGTAGTTTTGTACCAAGGTTATATGACTATCATCCAGACAGTATTCCTGCGCCTTACAATCACAGTAATATAGATAGTGATGAGGTGTTATATTATGTAGACGGAGATTTTATGTCACGTAACGATATTGACGCAGGTCACATATCCTTGCATCCTGCAGGAATACCTCATGGTCCACATCCAGGAGCAACAGAGCGTAGTATAGGTAAAGTTAAAACAGACGAGTTAGCAGTAATGGTTGATACGTTTAAACCATTAATGGTTACTGAAGAGGCTTTAAAAATTGCAGACGAAGATTACTTTAAATCTTGGTTAGAGTAAGGCTTTTATTTCCACGAAAGTGGTAAACTATTTATTATTAAAAATAAAATTAACCACAACAGTGGTTATCAAAATATATACTTATTATGAGTAAAAAAGAAATTGAATCAGTAAACTACGGTTTAGAAAAAATATTTGAAGGTGCACAAGATTTTTTACCACTTTTAGGGACCGATTATGTCGAGTTTTATGTTGGTAATGCAAAACAAGCAGCTCACTTTTATAAAACAGCTTTTGGGTTTCAGTCACATGCCTACAAAGGTCTTGAAACAGGATCTACAGATCAGGTAAGTTATGTCTTAACTCAAGATAAAATTAAGTTAATGCTTACAACGCCTTTAAATAGTAAGTCACCAATAAACGACCATATTGTAAAACATGGTGATGGTGTCAAAGTTGTAGCGTTATGGGTTGAAGATGCAAGAAAAGCCTATGAAGAAACAACCTCAAGAGGAGCAAAATCTTATATGGAACCAACCGTAGAGTCTGATGAGCATGGTGAGGTTGTAAGAGCAGGAATCTATACTTATGGAGAAACGGTACACATGTTTGTAGAGCGTAAAAATTATAAAGGTGCTTTTTTACCAGGATTTCAAAAATGGGAATCAGATTATAATCCACCAACTGCAGGTTTAAAATACATTGATCATATGGTTGGTAACGTTGGCTGGAACCAAATGGATGTTTGGGTAAAATGGTACGAAGATGTTATGGGATTTGAAAACTTTTTGTCATTTGACGATAAGCAAATACATACTGAATATTCAGCTTTAATGAGTAAAGTAATGTCCAACGGAAACGGACGAATTAAATTTCCAATTAATGAACCAGCTGAAGGTAAAAAACGTTCTCAAATTGAAGAGTATTTAGATTTTTATGAAGGTGCAGGAGTACAGCATATTGCTGTTGCTACAGATGATATCTTAAAAACAGTGTCTCAATTAAGAGCAAACGGAGTTGAATTTTTATCTACACCTCCAGACGAGTATTATACGTCTGTACCTGGTAGGCTAGAAGAGTTTAGTCATGAGTTAAAAGAAGATATCGAAAAACTGAAAAGTTTAGGTATTATGATTGATGCTGATGAAGAAGGATATTTACTTCAAATTTTCACAAAACCAGTTGAAGATAGGCCAACTTTATTTTTTGAGATAATACAACGTATGGGAGCACGTGGTTTTGGTGCAGGTAACTTTAAAGCATTGTTTGAATCTATTGAAAGAGAACAAGCTAAAAGAGGTACGCTTTAAGGAATTCATAATTTAATAACAAAAAAATGCCATCAAATATTAAGATGGCATTTTTTTGTTTTATATTTTTGGAATAGTAATTGTAATCTAAGTTTTAAACAATCCATAGCTGTTTGCAAATAGCTATATAATTACATGAGTTATGAAAAAACAAATACTAATAATATTAGCAATATTTACAGCAAGTGTCTCTTTTGCGGTTCAACAAGAACCTGCTTTTAAAACTGGCGAATGGTTTAAGTTTAAAATGAGTTACAGTGGGTTTTTAAAAGCTGGTAATGCAACATTGCAGGTGAAAGAAACGACTTTAAATGGTAAGCCAGTATTTCATGTAGTTGGAAAAGGCTGGACAACAGGTATGATAAAATGGTTTTTTAAAGTAGAAGATTGTTATGAAAGTTATTTTGACAAACAAACCATATTACCTTATAAATTTATAAGAAAAATTAACGAAGGTGGTCATAAAAAGAATATCGAGATTGATTTTAATCAATCTAATAAAACAGCTTTAGTGTATAACAAAAAGCATGATACTAAAAAGACTCTAACTACAAAAGATAAGGTGCAAGACATGGTGTCTACTTTTTATTATCTTAGAAATAAGTTAGACACAAGAACATTAAGTAAAGGTGATGAGATTAAATTAGATATGTTTTTTGATGAAGAAAACTATGGGTTTAAACTTAAATACCTTGGAAAAGAAAATCTAGAGACTAACTTCGGAACCGTTGAAACTTTGATGTTTAGACCATACGTAATGGCAGGTCGTGTATTTAAAGAAGAAGAAAGTTTAACCCTTTGGGTGTCTAATGACAAAAATAAAATACCTTTACGTATAAAAGCAGATTTAGCAGTTGGGTCTTTAAGAGCAGATCTAGAGGCATACAAGGGTTTAAAGCATAGCTTTAAAATTATAGTAGATTAATTACATAATGAGTATAGATAAGAATATAACAGACCAATTGACAGATAAATACAATGCATTGGACCAAAATGTAAATACACATTTAGATGGTTTGTTGCATAGTAAACCCATTGATTATTGGGATTATATTCAGACGGATGCACTTTTAAATTTACAAGTACAGCGTACAACTTTACCAGATGAGATGGTGTTTTTAATGTACCATCAAGTCAATGAGTTGTTGTTTAAAATGATTTTATGGGAAATAGATCAAGTGGCTAAACAAGATAATATTTCAGCATCTTTTTTTGAAACTAAAATCATGAGAATTAGTCGTTATTTTGATGTGTTAACCTCTTCATTTACTGTCATGAAAGACGGAATGGATGTAGAGCAATACAATAAATTTAGAAGTACATTGACTCCAGCAAGTGGGTTTCAGTCGGCTCAATACAGAAAAATTGAATTTGCCTCAACCGAATTAATCAATTTAATAGACAATAGATTTAGAGATACTATTGATAGAAATACGTCTTTTGAACACGCTTTTGAACATTTATATTGGCAAGCTGCAGGTAAAGACTACAAAACCGGTAAAAAAAGCTATACATTAACAGTTTTTGAGGACAAATACAAAGACGAATTTATTAGATTTGCAGAATTCTATAACACACATAATTTGTGGACTATTTTTAAAGGATTGCCACAAGAGGTTAGAGAAGATCAAGATTTAATTAAAGCAATGCGTCATTACGATTACACAGTAAATATTACTTGGGTAATGGCTCATTATAACACAGCAAATCATTACCTAAATATAGGTGGTAAAACTGCAGAAGCAACAGGAGGAAGCGAATGGGTAAAATATATGCATCCAAAATATCAAAGACGAATATTTTTTCCAGACTTATGGAGCAAACAAGAACTGCAAGATTGGGGCAAAAATGTATAATACTTCTTGTACTAACATTAGTAATATATAGTTGTAAAGAAGATAAAGTAAAACCAGTTGAAACAGTATTAGTTGAAGAGCCAGAAGAAGTTTATGAATTTGGTTTCAAACTAGAAGACTACGTTGTTAAACGTGATACTATTAAAAAAGGAGATAGTTTTGGAGAGATTCTTCAACGTAATCAAATAGATTACTCTAAAATTTTCCAAATAGCAGAGCAAACAAAAGATAGTTTTGATATTAGACGTCTACAAGTAGGTAAACCTTATACGTTATTGTGTTCTAATGACTCGCTACAAGAACCTAAATGTTTTATTTACCAGCCTACAAAAACAGATTATGTAGTAATAAACTTTCAAGATTCAATACATGCTTACTCAAGCACTAAGCCAATTAAATTTGTAGAAAAGGAAGTCTCAGGAGTAATTGAATCTAATATTTCTGAAGCTTTAGCAAAACAAGGCAAAAGTGTATTGTTAGCTTATAAAATGTCCGATATATATGCGTGGACTATTGATTTTTTTAGACTTCAAAAAAATGATAAATTCAAACTTATTTATACCGAAAAATATATTGATGACAGTATATATGCAGGAATAGATAATATTAAGGCTGCCTACTTCCAACATAATGGAGAGCCATTTTATGCTTTCGAGTTTGAAACAGATACCGTAAAAGGACTAAAAGATTACTTCTCTGAAGACGCCAAAAATTTACGTCGTGCTTTTTTAAAAGCACCAGTAGAGTATAAGCGAATTTCTTCTAGATACAATTTAAATCGTAGGATTGCTTTATACGGTAATCGTGTACGTCCACACAGAGGGACAGATTTTGCTGCAAATGTAGGGACACCAATTAGGGCTACTGCAAATGGTACTGTAGTACAATCTCGTTACAGTAAATCTGCAGGTAATTTTGTAGCAGTTAAGCATAATAGTACTTACACAACTAAGTATTTTCATATGCAAAAAAGAAATGCTAAAGTTGGTGATTTTGTAAAACAAGGTGATGTAATTGGTTATGTTGGTATGACTGGTAATACGTCTGGTCCACATGTGTGTTATCGTTTTTGGAAAAACGGAAAAGAGGTTGATCCCTTTAAGCAAAAACTACCAGAGGCTGAGCCTATTTCAGACAGTTTAAAAACAGAGTACATAAAATTTATAGAACCACTTAAAATTCAATTAGACGGAATAGATTTTGTTTCGCCAATAGAAGAAGAGCAAATTTTAGATATACAAACCAGTACCGAAAATTTAATTACATATACTAACCATGACACTACCATCAATCAACCCAACAAGCACTAAAGCTTGGCAAAAATTAAAAGATCATTTTGAAGCTTCAAAAGATTTAAAAATGAAAGAGTTATTTGCTCAAAATAAAGACAGAGCAAATCAAATGACTATTAATTGGGAAGATTTTTATGTAGATTATTCTAAAAACAGGATAACGTCTGAAACGATTACTCTTCTTTTAGAATTAGCTGAAGAAACTAAACTAAAAGACGCTATACAAGCACAATTTTCTGGAGAAGTAATCAATAAAACAGAAGACAGAGAAGTGTTGCATACAGCTTTACGTGCTAAAGAAATTGATACCGTTTTAGTGAATGGAAAAAATGTAATACCAGAAATTTTTGAAGTAAAAGAGAAAATTGAAGCATTTTCAAATCAAATTATTTCAGGTCAACTTAAAGGTTTTACGGGTAAAGTATTCACAGATGTTGTTAATATAGGTATTGGTGGTAGTGATCTTGGACCAGCTATGGTAGTAGACTCATTACAATATTATAAAAATCACTTGACAACACATTTTGTTAGTAATGTAGATGGTGATCATGTAAATGAAATATTAAAGACCTTAAATCCAGAAACGACATTATTTGTAATAGTTTCTAAAACCTTTACAACTCAAGAAACGTTATCTAATGCCAATACTATAAGAACTTGGTTTTTAGAGCACGCAAAACAAGAAGATGTTGCAAAGCATTTTGTTGCAGTATCTACTAATATTGAAAAAGTTAAAGCGTTTGGTATTGATCAAGATAATATATTTCCAATGTGGAATTGGGTTGGTGGACGTTTTTCACTTTGGAGTGCAGTAGGATTAACCATAAGTTTATCTATAGGGTTCAAAAATTTTGATGCATTATTATCTGGAGCCAACGCAATGGATACGCATTTTAAAACAGAAGATTTTGATAAAAATATTCCAGTAATATTAGCGTTACTTAGTGTTTGGTACAATAATTTTTTTAAGGCCGAAAGCGAAGCTGTTATACCTTACACACAATACTTAACACAGTTTGCTACTTATTTACAACAAGGTATAATGGAAAGCAATGGAAAAAGTGTAGATCGTAATGGTGCAAAAATAGACTATCAAACCGGAACTATTATTTGGGGAGAACCAGGGACAAACTCTCAACATGCTTTTTTTCAGTTAATCCACCAAGGGACTAAACTAATTCCTGCAGACTTTATTGGTTTTGCAAAATCGCTACATGGTAACCAAGACCACCAAGATAAGTTAATGTCTAACTTTTTTGCGCAAACTGAAGCTTTATTAAACGGTAAGACTCAAGATGAGGTTGAAGCTGAGTTTGAATCTCAAAATATTTCTTCAGAAAAAATAAAACAATTAACTCCTTTTAAAGTATTTGAAGGTAATAAACCTACAAATACAATTTTTATAGAACAACTAACACCAGAAAGTTTAGGTAAACTTATAGCGATGTACGAGCATAAAATATTTGTTCAAGGTGTTATTTGGAATATTTATAGCTATGATCAGTTTGGTGTTGAGCTTGGAAAGCAATTAGCTAATAAAATTTTAAAAGAATTTAATAACCCTAGTTTTGATAATCATGACGTTTCCACCCTTAATTTATTGGAATTATATAAAAATTTAAGATAAAAAATAATAATTACGATTTTTCTTACCTTTTTTCATGTTTTATTTTAGTTTTGTTAAACTTAATGTTAACTCATTTGTTAACATTAAGTTAATATTGCAACTATATTTAGTCGTATTTTTGCAAAAGAATTTGAATAAACAAATCTTAAATTAACAAAATGAAAAACACAATTAAAGTTATGTTTTTTGCAGTAGCATTTATGTGTACTGCATTTACAATGGCCCAAAGTACTGTTACGGGAACAGTAATGGATGCCGAATTAAACTCTGCGTTACCTAGTGCAACAATTGTTGAGAAAGGAACGACAAATGGAACGACTACTGATTTTGATGGTACATTCTCACTTACTACTCAGTCAAGTTCAGGTGTACTTGAAATTTCATATGTAGGTTTTGGTAAAATTACTAAGTCTTTTAATGGAGATACTGATTTAGGTGATTTATCTTTATTTTCTGACAACTCTTTAGATGAGGTTGTAATTGTAGGAACTGGAGTAATTGACTTAGCAGCTGGTAGACAAACGCCAGTAGCTGTATCTACTATTAGAGGTAAAGACATTCAATTAAAATCAGCTGGTAACGTTGAATTTGGTGAGTCTTTAAAAAACACACCATCTGTATACGTATCTAATCAAGCTGGAGGATTTGGTGATAGTCAAATATTTTTAAGAGGTTTTGACCAAGTAAATACAGGTTACTTATTAAATGGTCAGCCAATTAATGGAATGGAAGACGGTAGAATGTACTGGTCAAATTGGTCTGGTATGAGTGATGTTGCAAATGCTGTTCAAATCCAACGTGGATTAGGAGCATCTAAACTAGCTATTTCTTCAGTTGGAGGTACAGTAAACATTGTGTCAAAAACTACAGAAAATAAAGAAGGTGGTTTTATCCGTTTTTTAGGAGGTAATGATAGTTACGCTAAAGCAACAGCTTCTTATAGCTCAGGTTTAAAAGAAAGCGGATGGGCTTACACAATTTTAGTTGACCACTGGCAAGCACATAGAAAGTATTCTGCTGGTACTGCAGGTCAAGGACAAAACTATTTATTCTCTGTAGGATATAAGCCAAATGATGAGCACACTTTTAACTTCTTATTAACTGGAGCTCCACAATGGCATGATCAAAATTTCTCTAGTGATTTAGAGGAGTATGAGGAGTTTGGTGAAAAATACAATCCAAATACAGGTTTCTTAGAAGGGTCTCGTTATACTGAAAGAAGAAACTACTACCATAAGCCAGTAGCAAACTTAAACTGGGATTATGAAATTAACGAAGGATTAGAATTATCATCTGTATTATACGCATCATGGGGACGTGGTGGTGGAACCGGAAATGTTGGTAATGGAAGAGTTCGTACTGATTTAGGAGAAATTGATTTTGATCAAATTGTTGAAAATAACGTAAATACTGCTACAGATGGAGTAGGTAATTTTGGTGATTCTTACTTAAGAAGATCGTCTGTAAATAACCATAACTGGTATGGTTTACTTTCTAACTTAAATTATGAAATGAACGATAATTGGTCATTTAATATTGGTGTTGATGGAAGAACTTACACAGGAGAACACTTTAGACAAATAAATGATTATTTAGGTTTAACTGGTTATAATGATAATTTTAGAACTGATAGATCTAGTGATTACGTGATAACAGAAAGTTTTGAAGCAAATCCATGGTCTGCTTTGTTTGATTATGCAGATGATGATCAAAGATATGATAGAAACTATTCTGAGACTATTAATTATTTAGGAGGTTTTGGACAAGTTGAATACAAAAACGATAGTTTTTCTGCATTTTTTCAAGGAGCTTTATCAACTCAATCTTACCAAAGAGAAGGTAAGTTTACAGGATTTGGTGATGGTTTAGGTAAATCAGAAAAAATAACTAAGACTGGTTACAATTTAAAAGGAGGTTTAGCTTATAAAATTAACGAACAGCACTCTATTTTTGGTAATGCTGGTTATTTTTCTCGTCAACCATTCTTAGATAATATTTTTGCAAATATCTTATACTCTAATGAGATAGTAGACCCTGAAGTTGAAAATGAAGAGATTACAGGTTTAGAAGCTGGTTATAGATTTAAAGCAGGCGAATGGAGAATTAATGTTGATGTTTACTCATCTAATTGGGGTAACAGATTTTTAACTTTTGGTACAGATTTAGAAGGAGCTGATGGTATATTAGGTAATGCTGATGACGAGTTTGGTAGTTACAGGTTAACTGATGTTACACAAGTACACAATGGTGTGGAATTTGATTTTGAGTATAGACCTACAGCATCTTCTTTAAGCTTTAGAGGATACGGTTCTGTTGGAAACTGGAAATATGATGGTGAAACACCATATACTTTACAAAATACTGATACTGGAGATTTTGTTGTTACAGATGGAGCAGTTGATTTGACAGATGTTAAAATAGGTAATGCGCCTCAAACATCTTTTGGAGTTGGTGTTAGAGCTAATTTATTTGAAGGATTATCAGTAGATATGGATTATAATATTTACACAGATTTATATGAGTTTGTTGACGTGGAGGATGTTGCAGCTGCTGCATTAGCAGGTGGTAAATACGAATCTGTTAGATTACCAGCTTATACATTAGCTGATGCTGGATTAACTTATAAATTTGATTTAGGATCTAATAAAATGACTTTTAGAGCTAATGTTTATAATTTATTTAACGAAGCATATATCAATCAAAGAGATGCATTTGGATATTTCTTAGGTGTTGGAAGAACATATAATGCTAGTTTGCGTTATAACTTCTAAATCTAACTAATAATAAGATTTTAAAAGCCTCTTCAAATTGAAGAGGCTTTTTTTATGCAATTAATTATTACCTTTATCCTTTAATTTAATAAACAGAAAATATATGTATTCAACACTTAAAATATTACATCGTTATTGGGCCTATTTAGTGCTTTTTATGATAGTAGTTGCAACCTTTAATGCTTTATATAAATCAATTACTAAAAAGGAGTATGAAGCACGCGATTTCAGGATGTCTTTATTCACTTTAATTGTGTCTCATATACATTTATTAATTGGTGTGGTATTATGGTTTGCTGCAGATTACTTTAGTGAAATGAGTATGGGTGAAATCATGAAGAATGCAACCATGAGATCTAATGTTGTCGAGCATCCTTTAACCATGATTATTGCTGTAGCTTTAATAACTATTGGATACTCTAAGCACAAAAAGAAATTAACCTCAAAAAATAAGCTTAAGACAATTGCTATATTTTATACTTTAGCATTAATATTAGTTTTAGCTAAAATACCATGGAAGATTTGGTTAGGTTTATAGAATAAAAAAAAGCGACCCGTAGGGTCGCTTTTTTTTATGTATTAATAGAAAACTAATCTTCTATATTTTTATTTGTTTTCAGTGTCATTTACTTCTTTAATTAAGTAAATATATACAGGAAAGTGATCGCTAAATCCATTTGTAAATCCACCATCAGCAAAACTTCTTAGCGGATAACCTTTATAACGTCCTTTTTTATTTACTAAGTAGTATTTGTTAAAAATTCCTGCTTTGTAGTAAGTAAGGTTGGTATAATCTTTGTCTAAAAAGGGTTTTGTAATCATGATTTGATCAAATAAACTCCAAGCATCTCTATATGCAGTAGTACCTAAGCCTTCTTTTTTAAACATATCAATATAAGGATTGTATATCCCTTTAAAATCAACTTTGTCTTTATTTCTTTCAGCTTTTAAAACGTCCTTAACACTAGCATTTGTTGGGTCATCATTTAAATCTCCCATTGTAATAATCTTAGCATAAGGATCTACAGATTGTAAACTATCAATAATTCTTTTGTTAAGCTTTGCTGCTGCAACACGTTTTGGTCTACTTTTAGCTTCACCACCACTTCTAGAAGGCCAATGGTTGACAATAACGTGTATTTTTTCGCCTTCTAAACGACCTGTAACTAATAATTGGTCTCTTGTATTGATACGTTTTCTTGTTTTATCATCATATATTTTAAGAGTATGTGTGCTTTTAGTCATAACTTGAAATAATGATTTTTGATATAATAAGGCTACATCAATACTTCTATTATCAGGACCATCAAAATGTACAATACCATAATCTTTACCAAGTAATAATGGGTCGTTTGCAACATCTTCAATAACATTTACATTTTCTACCTCACATATACCAATAATAGCAGGAGTGTTTTTTGTTACATCACTACCTATATCAGCTATTACACGAGCCATATTATGGACTTTTTTCTTGTAAATCTCAGATCTATCAGCTTTTATTTCCATCATTGGGCTAGCCTCATCATATTTAGTAGGATCATTGATGGTGTCAAACAAGTTTTCTAGGTTATAAAAAGCTACTGTATGTATCTTATATTTTTTCTTTTCTTGAGCGTTTAAACTTACAATTGTTGTAAGGAAAAGTGCTGTAATCCAAAGTTTTAAATGTGTCATTGTGATTTTGTGTTATGTTAACGTTATCTTAAATACAAAACGCTTGCCAAAAGTATATATTTATTAGAAATAATGTAAATTTGCACGCTTTAAATAATCATTATTTAACGTAACAACAATTTATTAACTATAATTTATAGTATGAAAAAAAGTTATTTATTTTTCTTATTAGGAATTCTTTCAACGTTTACACTTGTTGCACAACAGACTACAGTTAAAGGTAGTGTAAAAGATGCTGTAACCGATGAGCCTATTCCTGATGTGACCGTTACCATTGAAAAATCATTATTGTCAGAACAAACTGATGGTTTTGGACAATTTACCTTTTCAAGTGAAATACCTTTAGGTGAACAAATTCTTAAAATTGAAAAAGAGGGCTATCAAACCAAAAGATATCCTATTATTGTTAATCAAGGTAAAACACTTGATATACAGGATATGACATTGGATGTGTCAATTGCTAATGAACAAGATTTGTTTACAATTACTTTATCTGATGACGAATTAAATGATGATACAAGTGGGTCGGATAATATCTCTGGATTACTATCATCATCACAAGATATTTTTCAGCGTACAGCTGCTTTTGAGTTTAGCTCATCATTTTTTAGAGTTAAAGGTTTAGATTCTGATAATGCCAAAGTACTAATCAATGGTGTAGAAATGAATAAACAAGATACAGGTCGTCCACAATGGAGTAATTGGGGAGGATTAAACGATGTTGTACGTAACCAAGAGTTAAGTACTGGATTATCTCCATCTGCTTATAGTTTTGGAGGTGTTTTAGGAACAACAAATATTAATACTAGAGCTTCTAATTATAGAGAAGGTGGACGTATCACATATTCATCTTCAAATAGAAGTTACACTAACCGTTTAATGGCTAGTTATGCTTCTGGATTAATGGAAGACGGTTGGGCTTATACACTTATGGTAGGTAGACGTTGGGGAAATGAAGGATATCAAGATGCTACATTATATGATTCTAATTCGCTTTTTGCTTCTGTAGAAAAGAAAATCAACGATAAACACAGTATTAACTTTACTTCAATTTATGCTCCAAACCGTAGAGGTAAATCATCTCCAAACACACAAGAGGTATATGATTTAAAAGGTATTAAGTACAATGAATATTGGGGAGATTATGATGGAGAGAAGAAAAATTCTCGTATTAAAGAAGTTGAAGAACCAATTTTATTATTAAATCACTTTTGGGACATATCAGACAAGACAAGCTTAAATACCAATATTGGTTACCAATTTGGTAAAGTTGGAAATAGCCGTATTGATTATGGTGGAGGTTCAAACCCAAGTCCTGCATATTACCAAGATTTACCAAGTTACTCTGTAGCAGATGAAGATTATGCTGCAGCATATATTGCTGAGCAACAATTTTTAAATGATGGACAAATTGATTGGGACAGAATAGTGGATGCTAATCTAACTAATAATATTTCAGGTACAAATGCTGCTTATGTATTATACGAGGATAGAAATGATGATAAACTTTTAACTGTTAACACCATTTTTAATACAGAATTAAATGAAAATATTTTATTTAATGGAGCTATTAACTATCGTAGATTACGATCAGAAAACTTTGCTGAAATCATTGATCTACTAGGAAGTACTACAGGTGCTTTAAATATAGATTCTTTTGATGGTTTTCAATATGACCTATTAAATCCTAATCAAGTAGCTTATGTAGGAGATAAATTTAGATATAATTACAATTTATATTCAAATGAAATCTCAGGGTTTGCACAAGCACAATTTAAATACAATAAAATAGATTTCTATTTATCAGGTAGCATAACTAAAACAGATTACCAAAGAGAAGGATTATATCAAAATGAGGCAAATGTTACTTTAGATACAAATAATAATGTAATAGCAGACAATTCTTATGGCAAAGGAGATAAAATAGACTTTACAGGTTATGGAGCTAAAGGAGGATTTACCTATAAGATTTCAGGAAAGCATTTGTTAGATTTTAATGGTGGTTATATAGCTAAAGCACCTTCTTTAAGAAATACATTTACAAACTCAAGAGCAAATAATGATTATGTTGGAATTGTTAATGGAGTAGATATAACAGGTCAAGATATAACCGAAGAAAAAGTTATGTCCTTAGATGCAAGTTATATTTTTAGATCACCAATAGTAAAAGCTAAATTGACAGGTTTTTACACTAAAATTCAGGATGCTAACGAAACCTCTTTTTATTATGCAGATGGTATTGGTGGATTTATAACTTCTGATGGTATCGTTGAAACTAATGCTTTAGTATCGGAAGTGTTACAAGGTGTTGATAAAAAACATATTGGATTTGAATTAGGTATTGAAGCCCAAGTTACACCAACAATTAAGTTAAAAGGTGCAGCTTCTTTAGGTGAATATACTTATGAGAATAACCCTAATTTATATGTTTCTTCAGATAGTCAAGTTTCAAATTTTGGAGAAGCTTATTTAAAAGATTATAAAGTTGCAGGAGGTCCACAAAGAGCAGCATCAATTGGTTTTGAATATCGTGATCCTGATTATTGGTGGTTTGGTGCAACAGCTAACTTTTTCTCTAATGCTTATATAGATGTAAGTCCACTAAATAGAACTTCTAATTTTTATCTTAATCCTTCAGATGGTTTACCATTTAATGATTATGATACTGAAATTGCTAAAGAATTACTTAAACAAGAACAGTTTGATGATTATATGGTGGTTAATTTAGTAGGAGGTAAATCTTGGAAAATTGGCGATAAATATGTTGGTTTTTTTGCAAGTGTAGGAAACCTTTTAGATAAAGTTTATAAAACAGGAGGTTTTGAGCAAGGTAGAAATGCAAATTATCAAGAACTTAAAGAAGATGTAAGTCTTGGAAAAAGAGTTTTTGGTCCTAAGTATTGGTATGGTAGAGGAGCTAATTACTTTGTAAATGTGTATCTTAGATTTTAAAAAAGGAAAAGAAAAAATAATTAATAATTAATATTACAATTATGAAAACGAATAAATATTTAACATTAGCTTTTAGTCTTATGGCTTTATTAGCTGTCACATCTTGTGTAGAAGACGATGATTTTTCAGTGCCACAATCTCAAGGTACAGAAGAAAACAATGCTTTAAATACTTTATTGGCTTCTTCAACAGAGGTCGAAATGAGTTATGCTAAAGCTTTATATAATTCAGATCCTAATAACGATAACGATACTAGTGATGCAATACCTTTTCTAGTTGAAAATGATATATACATTAAAGGGTATATTTCTTCAAGTGATGCAACAGGAAACTTTTTTAAAGAAATATATATGCAAGACGATATAAGTGATCCTTCTGGTGCTGTAAAAATTATTTTAGAGCAAACAGATACTTATAATCAATTTAATAAAGGTCGCGAAGTTTACATAAACCTAAAAGGTCTTTATATAGGTGAAGAAAGAACTGGAAGTGGTGTAATAACTATTGGTGGTGGAACTGAATTTGACCAATATGGAGGTACAGTTACAAGATTAAACATAAACCAAATAGCTCAAAAACTTCTTCGTTCACCTATGACAGAGGATTTAATTCCTCTTGTAACTACATTTTCGGAAATAGATGATAGTAAAGTTGGTGTTTTTGTAGAAATTCAAGATGTAGAGTTTGCAGACAATTTAAACGGAGCACGTTATTTTGATCCTAATGAAGTTTATGATACAGCTAGAACAATGCAAGTTTGTAATGGTTCTAATTATGACGAATTTTTATTAGAGACTAGTTCATTTGCTAATTTTAAAGAACAATTATTACCAACAGGGAATGGTACAATTCAAGCTGTTGTTAGTAAAACTTTTGATGCTAGTAGTTATGTCTTAGCTTTAAATACCGCTGAAGATGTTAACATGGAAGGTGATAGATGTCTTTTAGCTTCAACTATTTTTGAAGAGCGTTTTGATGATGCAATAGACGCAACAACTTTAGATACAGCAGGATGGTTAAATATTGCTCAAGATGGTAGTGAGGTATGGACAGAGCAAGTTTATAATGGAAATGGTTATGCTGAATTTTCAGCTTTTGGTACAGGAGAAATAAGTAATGTAGGTTGGTTAATTACTCCAGGAATAGATTTAGATGTATATTCAACTGAAACATTAACATTTCAAACAGAACATGCTTACCCAGATGCAGGTCATGATGCTTTACAAGTTTATATCTCAACAGATTTTGATGGTAATTCTGCTAATGTTGCATCTGCGACATGGGTTCCTTTAGATGCTAATACAAGTTATAATGAGGATTTTGAAGCTTGGTTTACATTTACAAACTCTGGACCAATTGATTTATCTTCTTATTCAGGAACTGGTTACATAGCATTTGTTTACACTGGAAGCGATACTAATAACCTAAATATGACATTACATATTGATAATGTTTCAGTTTCAGGTGAATAGTAAAAATTAAACATTATAAAACCTGCTACATTGTAGCAGGTTTTTTTATATCATTTATGACAACATTCGATTTATTATTTTTTACTGTTTTTACAGCTTTTAAAACACGTTTTAAACAAAAAGCAAACTCTATAGCTTTGTTATATATTTCGGCATTGCAAATTGCCTTAGTTTTTGTTTCTGGTGTGTTTATAGCCACTTTTTTAACTAAAATGAATGCTTCTACAATATCAAGTGATAAAGCTTGGATTTTATTTGCGATTATTTCATTTATTATACATATTCAAAATTGGTTAAAGTATAATGGTAAAACTAGAAAGGTTTTAAATGCTAAGTTTAACAGAAGTAAACCAAGTAAACATAATTTAGGTTTATTGTTAAGTTTGCCTTTTGTGTGTGTGTTGTTAGGGGTAATTCTACTTCAAAGTTTTTAAAGATCAATATATAATATAAGTAAAAAGCCTGCTATAATTTAGCAGGCTTTTTTTATTTTAAATAATAATATAATGGCTATCAATCATTTATTTTTAAGCCTTAAAATAATTTGATAAGACTTTAATAATCTACTGTACAGTTAAGGTGTACTGAGGTGTATTATTTAATGGGCAAAAGTATGTGTATTCTCCTTTTGCTAATGTTGTCGCTTTGCTACTTTGTGTTTCTCCGTCTTTAACAACGCTAGTAACATAAGCTGTTTTAATGTGGTTTTCTGGATTGGATGCATCAGCTCCTTTTTTTATTAGTACAAAACCAACATCTTTACCAACTGCATTATTTGCAATTTCAAATACATAAGTTCCTTCGCTTATAGTTAAACCTTTTTGTGTAAACTCACCAGTAGTCTGCTCTAGTGCTACTGTTTTTACAGTATCGTTTTTCATCATTTTGTCTTGTGCATTAACAGATACTAAAAGAGTTAATGTTAATACTAGAGTTGCGATTAATTTTTTCATTGTTTTAATTTTATAGATTTGTTGTTATATAATTGAATTGTCAATAATTCCTTTGTTTAATTCTGCGTCACAATAATAGTCGTGTAGTTGTTTATGCTCACAATGCTCTTGTGGATTAACAGCTTTGGCTATATTTCGTTTAGCTTTTGTAAATATTTCTATTAAATTGAATATGGATGTTGTTGTTTTCATCTTGCGTGTGTTTAATTATTATACTGCAAAGATGCGATAGGGAAGTAGATTTTAAAACGACAATATTACCTTATTGCATGTCTATTTTTCCCTAATAGTAGTTTTGTGGTTAAAATCTATAAAAAAAGCTTACAAGTTTTTTTTAAACTCTGACATAGTTACCATTGTTTGTTTTTTAAACAGTCTGCTTAGATGTGAGGCGTCTTCAAAACCAATATCATAAGCAATTTGTTTGGCAGTTTTGTCCGTATACATTAGTTGGCGTTTAGTTTCTAAAATTAACCGTTCATGTATTATTTTTAGAGGACTTTGTCCGAATTTTGAAAAACTATTGGATAGTGTTTTTGCAGATTTATTAAGTTTGTCCGCGTAAAACCCAACATGATGTGCGTTTTTAAAATGAGCTTCAACTAATAAGTTATATTGTCTTAAAGTTTCATCTGTAGATTTAATAATGGCATCACTTGTAGTTTCGGTCTTAAGCAATCTGGTAGTTTTGATAATAAACCTAGCCAAAAGCATCCTTAGCATTTCTGCTTGTATAGTATCTTGTGTTTCTATTTCTTCTAAAAACATATCATGCAACATATTAAATTTATCTTGCTCGATGGTATTTAACGTAATAACAGGAATGCTGTCGTTACCAAAAAACAAAACACCAGCACAACCAACTTCTTTATCATGATCCTTAATGCAATAAAATTCTTGATTAAATTGATAAACAACACTTTGTTTTCCAGCTATATATTTTAGCTGTTGTATAGGTGTTAATGATAAAATTTGATGTGGTTTTAAAATTAGTGGTACACCATCTACAATTAACTCTAAACTAGAATTTCTAGTAACAATAAAGGTGTATAAGCCAATTTGTTTTGAATTGGAAAATGTTTTTAAAAGGCTTTGGTCCGATATTTTTAAAGTTCCTTTGGTAGAAAATTCTGTAAATGTTTTTAGCATAAACTTATAGTCTATAAAAGCTGCTAATAATTACAATTAAAAATAAATATCCTGAGCTAATCTATAGGTATTGGCATGTGCATCTACAATGGTTTTTATGTCAGGACTATAGCCTCCACCCATACTGCACATAACAGGAATGTTGTGTGTTTTACAGGTATTTAAAACAAATTGATCTCTAGCTTTGCAACCAGCAATTGTCAAACCTAGTTTACCTAATTTATCTGTTTTAATGACGTCAACACCACTTAAATAATAGATAAAATCAGGTTTAAAGTCTGTTATTAATTTAGGTAATGTTTTTTGTAAAATTGAAAGATACTCTGTATCTGCAATATTGTTTTCTAGAGCAATATCTAAGTCACTTTGTTCTTTTTTAAAAGGATAATTGTGTTTTCCATGCATTGAAAAGGTGAAAACAGAAGGATCATTTTTAAATATTTCGGCAGTACCATTACCTTGGTGTACATCCAAATCTACAATTAAAATACGATTAGCTAGACCTTTATTTTGGAGGTGTCTTGCACCAATTGCTTGGTCGTTTAACATACAAAAAGCTTCACCACGATTGCTATAAGCATGGTGTGTACCTCCAGCAATATTCATAGCAATACCATGTTGTAATGCAAATTGGCTGGCTTTTATAGTACCATCAGCAATAGTTATTTCTCTTTCTATCAAAACCTCACTCAACGGGAAACCAATTTTACGTGCAGCACGTTGATCTAAAGTAATATTTAGTAAATCATAATAATACTCAGGGTCGTGTACAGCTAAAATAGGAGCTTCATCAATCATTCTGTTAGGTTCAAAAAAGTTAGCCTCAATACAAGTACCTTCATGCAATAATTGTTCAGGTAATAATTGATATTTTATCATCGGAAAGCGATGCTTTTCAGGCAACGGATGACAGTAAATAGGATGGTAAGCTATTTTTAGCATTCAAAAAGTAGTTTAAAACTTTAAATTTAAGGCTTCCAAATTTTAAAAGCAATTAAGCCGATTTAAAAACTTTAAGACACTCTTAACAAGATAAGTTATACCTTTGTCAATCAAACAAAAGTATAATAATGTCAAAGCTTAACTTTTTAGTTATAACGCTTTTATTAAGTGTCTCTACTATCTTCTTCTCAGAAGGTAAGGATGCTAATGTTGTACAACATACTTTTCCGCAACATACCGTTCAAGCTAGTCCTTCATTAGACTCGCAAGGTATAATTGTAAATTCTGACATAGAGTTATCTGTTAACCTTCAGTTAGAAGATAATACCTCATTTTACAAGCAGTATGTATTGGTTAAAACGGTAAATAAAACACAACAAAATACTGTTTTATTATATCAAAAATCCTGCAATAGTATTGCTGTAGGATTACCAAAAACACAGATTATTTACCCATTTCATTGGTTTACTTAAACACAATACGTTTAACGCAACTGTTGCAACACTAGTCTTTAAAATTAAGACTTTGTGTTGATGTATTATACATTAAATTTAAAAATCAAAACCATGAAATTATCATTCACACTACTATCAATATTAGTAGTTTTAAGCGTATTAGTCCCTTTTTTTATATTTGTATTTAAAGGATTAAATAGCAAAACAAAAACAAAACATAAAGCCGAAAAACTATTACTTTCCAATGGGTTAAAGTATACTATGTCCGAAACTTGGAATAATAAATTTATGGCTTTCGCCGAAAACCAAAACATGCTATCTTATGTTCATTTTAAAGATGAAACTAATGTAGTAAAAACCATAGATTTATCTCAAGTCAAGTCTTGTGAGATTATATCAGATTATCAAAAAGGAAAAGATAAAGCCTCACATTTAAAACATTTAGATCTAAAATTACAGTTTGTATCGTCTAAAAAGGAAGCTTTAATATTATCTTTTTTTGATGCAGATGAAGCTTTTATTGAAGATTATGAAGCCAAACGTATCCAAAATTGGCACGATATAATTGAAACTAATTTGTCAAAAACCAGTACTTTAAAACAAGCATCATAAACAAGTTTTTCTAAAATCAAAAAGCATCAATCTTATATAAGTTTGATGCTTTTTTTTGTTATTTATGTAATTTTAATTGAATCCTTTTTCTAGTAACATCAACCTCTAAAACTTTGACAATAACCTGTTGGTGTAAATGGACATGCTCATTTACATCCTTAACAAAGCTATCCGATAAATTAGAAACATGTATTAATCCACTTTCTTTAATACCAACATCAACAAAACAGCCAAAATTGGTAATATTATTAACTATACCTGGTAATAATTGTCCTGACGCTAAATCGTTAATGGTTTTAATATTTTGATTAAAAGTAAAGACTTTAGCTTCCTCTCTAATATCTAAACCTGGTTTTTCAAGTTCTTTTATAATGTCTTCTAATGTTAGTAATCCTACAGTATCAGAGCAATAGTGTTTTAAATCTATTTTTTTTAATAGTTCTTTGTTCCCAATTAAATCATTTAAAGTTACTCTTAAATCTTTAGCCATGTTTTTAACAATAGTATAGCTTTCTGGATGTACAGCAGAATCGTCTAATGGATTTTTAGGTTCCCTGATTCTTAAAAAGGCTGCACCTTGCTCAAATGCTTTAGCACCTAGACGTGGAACCTTTTTTATATCATTTCTACTTTTAAAAACACCATTCTCAGCTCTGTAATTAAAAATATTTTCGGCTAATTTAGGGCCAATTCCAGACACATAACTTAATAAAGAGGTGCTTGCTGTATTGATATTAACACCAACACTGTTAACACAATTTTCAACAACAATATCTAATTGTTTTTGTAGTTTATTTTGATCAACATCATGTTGGTATTGTCCAACACCAATAGACTTGGCATCAATCTTTACCAGTTCAGCTAAAGGGTCTTGTAAACGACGTCCAATTGATACAGATCCTCTTACGGTAACGTCGTAATCAGGAAACTCGTCTCTAGCTATCTTTGAAGCCGAGTAAATACTTGCTCCAGCCTCACTAACCACAAAGACTTGAATGTCATTCTTGAAATGTACTTTTTTTACTAAAGCTTCTGTTTCTCTAGATGCTGTTCCGTTTCCTATAGCAATAGCGTCAATATTATAGGCTTCAGTTAAAGTCGCTATTTTTTTCATAGCACCAATGCTATCGTTTTTTGGAGCATGAGGGTAGATATTTTCATTATGCAATAAAGTCCCTTGTGCATCCAAACACACTACTTTACAACCTGATCTAAAACCAGGATCTATAGCAAGTACTCTTTTTTCGCCTAAAGGCGAACCTAATAATAATTGTTTTAAGTTTTTAGAAAAAACACTTATAGCAGATTGGTCTGCTTTTTCTTTGGCGTTTTGTAGTGCTTCATTGCTTAATGACGGAAACAGTAAACGCTTATAAGCATCGCTTATTGCAAGCTCTAATTGGTCAGCACAAGCATTGTCACTTTTTATAATTTTGCGATCAATGTTTTCTAACGCTTTAATTTTATCTATTTCAATTTTAACTCTAATAAAACCTTCTTTTTCAGCTCTTAAAATTGCCAAAAGCCTGTGTGAAGGTATGCGACCTAATGCTTCTTCCCATTCAAAATAATCTCTAAATTTTTGAGCGTTTTCATCGTCTTTTTTTGTTTTTACCACTGTCGTGGAAATCATCGCATGACGCTCTAATTGTTTACGCAGGTTATTACGAATGTCTGTACGTTCATTAATCCACTCAGCAATAATATGTCGTGCACCTTCTAAAGCATTATCAACTGTTGTAATATCACCTTTGACGTATTTAAAAGCAATGGTTTCTACATCATTTGCATTTTGGCTCATGATGATTTTTGCTAATGGCTCTAAGCCGTTTTTACGTGCAGTTTCAGCTTTGGTTTTTCTACTTTTTTTATAGGGTAAATATAAATCCTCTAAAGTAACAAGATCTGTACAAGCTTCAACTTTAGCTTTTAAATCTTCGGTTAATACGGATTGTTCTTCTAAAGCTTTTAAAATAGCAGTTTTACGTTTTTCTAAAGTTTCAAATTCTTCTTTATATTTTACGATAGCTCCAATTTGTACTTCGTCTAAATTTCCAGTAGCTTCTTTTCTATATCTAGAAATAAACGGAATTGTAGCATCTTGGTTAAGTAAGTCAATGGTGTTTTGAACTGAGGATTTTGGCAGTTTGATTTTGGAAATTATATAGTTTATAAGCATAAAAAAAGACCTTATTTTTTAATAAATAAGGTCTTGTAATATATCTAACTCAGTTTAATTTTCCGAATATTTTTATAAAGAATTATATTAATTTTGAGTTTCTTGTTGTGCGTCGTTAATCATTTTTTCATTTGGTAAAATAGCGACATTTACACGTCTGTTTTTTGCACGTCCTTCGGCTGTACTATTATCATTTAATGGTTGGGTTTCTCCAAACCAGTTGGTTGTAAAACGACTGCTACTTAAACCTTGGTTTGTCAAGTAATTTGTAACAGCATATGCTCGGTTTTTTGATAATGTCATGTTACTTTCTTCGCTACCAACACTGTCTGTATGACCAACTACTAATATGTTTGTGTCTGGATACTCTTTAAATACAGAGACTAATTTGTTTAAACTAGTTTGTGATGCTGTATTAACATTGTACTTAGCAGTGTCAAAATATACACCACTATTTTCATCAAAAGTTATTACAATTCCATCATCAACACGCTCTACAACTGCACCAGGAATTTCTTCTTCAATTTGTTGCGCTTGTTTGTCCATTTTATTTCCGATAAGCACACCAGCTCCACCACCTACAACACCACCAATAACAGCGCCTAATTCTCCATTACCACCTTTACCAACATTGTTACCAATTATGGCACCAAGAATGGCTCCTCCTGTAGCTCCAATTACTGCTCCTTTTTGTTTATTGTTTGCATTTTGTACACTGCTACAGCTAGATACACTTGCAATTAGAAGTATAGCTAAAGCACTTGTCGATATATTTTTTATTATAGTTTTCATAGTGATTATTGTTTTATAAAGTTCATGTTAATGGTAAATGGTTTATCGTCTACCGTTAAGGTTTGTTCCAATCTCATATTAGTTTCTGACAATTGTGCTAAGGTTAATCTGAAACCTTGGTTAGTATCACTTTTACCTTTGGCGTCAGTAGGCTTTAATAAAAAACTATATAAACCTGTAGTTTGATCTACTTCTTGGATTGTAAAGTTAAAATATCTTTCACCTGTATTACAATTAGCATTGTTTATAGTATATATACCAGAATAGTTATTTGGTATAAACTGCCATGTGCTTTGTTCAAAACACTCTTTTGAAGCATCGTTTAAAAGTGTGACATTATATGTTCCAGGTTGACTGTAGTTAATCGAGTTTAATACCCATGATCCTTTTATGGTTTTTCTTGATTCTCTTACGACTTTAGTTGATCCACAACTAAAAAGTAGACTCAAAAATAAGACGGTTACAATTTGTTTCATAATATTGGTTTTAAATTATGATACAAAGATACAACCGTCTTTGATATTTTATATTACATGATTGTTTTCATGCATTATATAATTTCCATTTTAGATAGAAAAAAATTAACTAATATGTAATCCATTGTTTACTGAAGCATCGTCAGGGTTTACAAACACTAATGCGCCTTCAGCATTCTCAGTCATTAAAATCATACCTTGACTTTCTACACCACGTAATTTTCTTGGAGCAAGGTTAACTAAAACGGTAACTTTTTTACCAATTACATCTTCTGGTTTAAAATGTTCTGCAATTCCGGATACAATAGTACGTACGTCAATGCCTGTGTCTACTTTTAAAACTAATAATTTTTTTGCTTTAGGCATTTTTTCGGCTTCTAAAATCGTTCCGACACGTAAATCTAATTTTGTAAAATCGTCAAAAGTAATTTCTTCTTTTTGAGGTTCGACTACTTTATTAGCAGCTTCATTTGCTTTTTTGCTAGCTTCTAATTTATCTAGCTGAAGTTGGATTGTGGCATCTTCAATTTTACTAAATAATAATTCACCTTTACCAATTTGGTGTGTAGCAGGAAGTAAGATGTCTTTGGTTGCTATGTCACTCCAAACATTAGTGTTTGTATTTAATATGTTTTTAAGTTTAGTAGATGTAAATGGTAAAAATGGTTCTGATAAAGTAGCCAACGCACTTGCAATTTGCAACGCAACATACATGATGGTTTTAGTTCTAGCTTCGTCAGTTTTAACAAGTTTCCAAGGTTCTTCATCTGCTAAATATTTGTTTCCAAGTCTAGCAAGATTCATTAATTCTTGACCAGCTTCTCTAAAACGGTAGCGCTCTAAAGAGCTTTCAATAACAGCTGGATAAGCTTTAACGGTTGCTAAAGTCTCTTGGTCAATAGCTTCAAACTCTGAAGGTGTTGGTACAATACCTTCATAGTATTTATTGGTTAAAACTACAACACGGTTGATAAAGTTACCAAAGATGGCTACTAACTCGTTGTTGTTTCTAGCTTGAAAATCTTTCCAGGTAAAATCGTTGTCTTTACTTTCTGGGGCATTAGCAGTTAAAGCATAACGCAAAACGTCTTGCTGATTAGGGAAGTCTTTTAAATATTCTGGTAACCAAACTGCCCAATTTTTTGAGGTCGATAACTTGTTGCCTTCAAGATTTAAAAATTCGTTAGCAGGTACATTATCAGGTAAAATGTAACTACCTTCAGCCTTTAACATTGCAGGAAATATAATACAGTGAAACACAATATTATCCTTACCAATAAAGTGTACTAATTTTGTGTCTTGATCTTTCCAGTATGGTTCCCAATCTTTGCCTTCTCTTGCAGCCCATTCTTTAGTAGAGGATATGTAACCAATTGGCGCATCAAACCATACGTATAATACTTTTCCTTCTCCTCCAGGAACAGGTACTGGAATTCCCCAATCTAAATCTCTAGTTACAGCACGTGGTCTTAACCCGTCATCAATCCATGATTTAACTTGACCATATACGTTAGGTTTCCAATCTTTTTTATGACCTTCAAGTATCCACTCGCGTAAAAATGCTTCATGTTTATTTAAAGGTAAAAACCAGTGTTTAGTTTCTTTTAAAGTAGGTACATTACCAGTAATTGCAGATTTAGGGTTTATTAAATCTGTTGCATTATGTGAGGTACCACATTTTTCGCATTGGTCACCATAGCTCTCTTCATTACCGCATTTTGGGCAAGTCCCTATTACAAATCTGTCTGCTAAAAATTGGTTAGCTTCTGCGTCATATAATTGTTCTGAGACTTCTTCAACAAATTCGTTTTTATCGTACAAAGTTTTGAAAAACTCAGAAGCAGTATCATGATGGATTTTTGCTGAAGTACGAGAATAGTTGTCAAAAGTTATTCCAAATTCTTCAAAAGAATCCTTAATGTTTTTATGATAGCGATCTACAATTTGTTGAGGTGTAACCCCTTCTTTTTTAGCTTTAATAGTAATTGGCACACCATGCTCATCACTTCCGCAAATAAAAGCAACATCGTTACCTGTTAATCTTTTGTATCTAGCATAAATATCTGCAGGAACATAAACACCTGCTAAATGTCCAATATGAATTGGACCATTAGTATAAGGTAAGGCTGCTGTAATTGTATATCTTTTTGACATCTTCTGTTTCGTTTGAAGGCGTAAAAATACACAATTTGATAGCCATTTAGAAAAAAAATGTACATTTACACTATGTCAAAAAAAAGAATACTATTACTGTTGTGTGGTATGGTTTTTTTCTTAGGAAATAAAACAACGTCAGCACAAAACAAAACCGAAACAAAATTGATACAGCCACCTTATTTAAAAGCAGGAGACACTGTTGCTATTGTCGCACCTTCTGGAGTTTTAAAAAATAGAAACGACGAAGTTAATCGAGCAAAAAAACTTTTAGAAAGCTGGCAATTGCATGTTGTGATTGGTAAAAACATATATAATCAAGCCGATCATTTTGCTGGAACAGATCAAGAGAGATGTGAAGACTTTCAAATGGCATTAGACGACCCAAAAATAAAAGCCATTTGGTCTGCACGTGGTGGCTATGGTACAGTTAGAATACTGGATAAATTAGATTACACTAAGTTTTTAAAACAACCTAAATGGTTAATTGGTTATAGTGATATTACTGCACTACACAATCAAATTCACAATTTAGGAGTGCAAACCTTACACGCTATAATGTGTGTTAGTCTTCCAACAGATTTGTCCGATATACAACAAAGTATTGCAACTTTTAAAAACACTCTTTTTGGTAAACCCTTAAATTATACTTTAAAAGGGTCAAACTATAACAAAACTGGAGATGCCAATGGAGTATTAGTTGGTGGGAATTTAACTATTTTACACACCATGTTGGGCTCAAAAGAAAGCATAGATACTAAAGGTAAAATTTTGTTTATTGAAGAAATAGGTGAATACAAATACCATATCGATAGAATGTTACAAAGTCTAAAACGAGCAGGTTATTTTAATGACTGTGCAGGAGTTTTAGTGGGAGATATGAGTAAAATGAGAAAGAATACAACCCTTTGGGGAACTTCAGTAGAGCAACTTATTTTAGATGTTTTGTCAGAGTATGATTTTCCTGTGGCTTTTAATATGCCTGCAGGACATGAAAAAGATAACAGAGCTTTAATTTTAGGACGTGAGGTATTTTTGAAGGTTGAAAAAAATAAATCAAGTGTAGTATTTAAGCAATAATGGCTAGTCATAACGAACTTGGTAAAAAAGGAGAGCAATTAGCAGTTGATTTTTTGATGGAAAACAACTATGATATTGTAGACCGTAACTATCGTTTTGCTAAAGCAGAAGTTGATATAATAGCTAAAAAAAAGGATGTTTTAGCAATTATTGAAGTCAAAACACGATCAACCACTAATTTTGGTAATCCACAAGATTTCGTTAAACCTAAACAAATACAACGTTTAGTAAAAGCAGTGGATCAATATGTGACAACAAATGGCTTAGATGTAGAAATTCGTTTTGATATTATTGCTATTGTTAAAGAAAATAATCAATTTAGTATCGAACATCTAAAAAATGCATTTTATCATTTTTAAGTGTTTACTGACAAAATAGCTTGCTGTTACATTGGCTCACTTTTTGTTATATTTATATTGTTAATTTAAAAATAAAGAATATGTTTTCAGGATATATGGGATATTACATTTTAATTGGTGTGATAGGTATAATTAGTAGCATTGTAAGCAATAAGCTAAAAAGTAAGTTTGCATTTTATTCTAAAGTACACTTGCGTAATGGGATGACTGGTAAAGAAATTGCCGAAAAAATGTTGTCTGATAATGGAATAGGAGATGTAAAAGTAATTTCTGTAAAAGGACAATTAACAGATCATTACAATCCAACAAACAAAACGGTTAATTTAAGTGAGGTTGTTTATAATCATGCCAATGCAGCTGCAGCTGCAGTAGCAGCGCATGAGGTTGGACATGCTGTACAACATGCTACAGCTTATAGTTATTTAACTATGCGCTCCAAATTAGTGCCTGTAGTACAAGTTACATCTAGTATGTCCCAATGGGTAATTATTGGAGGTATTGCTTTAATGGCATCTAATATTTTAGGTGCAGGTGGATTTTACGTTGCAATTGCAGGATTAGTAATGATGGGTTTTGCAACCTTATTTAGTTTTATAACCTTACCAGTAGAGTATGATGCTAGTAATAGAGCTTTAGCTTGGCTTAAAGCAAAAAATATAGTGACTCCAGATGAGTATAAAGGGTCTGAAGATGCTTTAAAATGGGCAGCCAGAACTTATTTGGTTGCTGCAATTGGTGCATTAGCTTCTTTATTATATTGGGCTATGCAAATTTTAGGAAACAGAGACTAAAATATATTAAACCTAATAAGTAAAATTATTAGGTTTCTTTTTTTACATTTGAGTAACCAATTAAACTATCAATAATTTATGGACAATAATTTAGAAAATTATCAAGGCGGAACGCATTTAACTATGGCTTCTGACGCAGATAGAACTGCATTTTATAAAAAAACTTACGGTCACGTTGCTGGAGGCGTTTTAGCATTTGTGTTATTTGAATATTTATTATTACAAAGTGATGCTTTAGTAGAGTTTATGTTGTCAATGACGCAAGGCTACAAATGGCTATTACTATTAGGAGGATTTATGCTAATTACAACTTACGCAGAAAGTACAGCTATGAAAACAGCTGATAAGAATAAACAATATCTTGCCTACGGAATATACATTTTAGCGCAAGCTGTTATTTTTGTGCCTATGATTTATATTGCAGCGTTTTACATGGATTCTGGAGCAGAAATATTACAACAAGCAGCACTAGTAACTTTAGCCTTATTTACAGGATTAACAGCTGTGGTTATGTTAACAAATAAAGATTTTTCGTTTTTAAAAGCAGGATTAACTATCGGTTTTTTTATTGCTTTAGGGTTAATTATTGCAGGAACAATTTTTGGGTTTGACCTAGGTTTATGGTTTTCTGGTGCGATGTGTGTACTAGCTGCTGGCTCTATACTTTATCAAACGTCTCAAATTGTAAATAAATATTCTACTGACGATTATATACCTGCAGCTTTAGGTTTGTTTGCATCGTTAATGCTATTATTTTGGTATATTCTTAGAATTTTTATGTCAAGGGACTAATCACTGTTTTAATAAAAGATTAAATGTTAAAGCGTTTTGAATTAAATTCAAAGCGCTTTTTGTTTTTTTTTAGAATGAGTCATTTTCTAAAGAAACCAATTTGTTTTTTAGAGCATATATAACTAATCCTGCAACGTTTTTAGACTCTGTTTTTAACAACAAATTGTTACGATGTCCTTCAACCGTTCGTGGACTGATAAATAGTTTTTCGGCAATATCACTAGTTGTCAATTGTTTGCATATTAGAGTTAAAACTTCTGTTTCACGTTTTGTAAAATAGTTAGTATCAAAACTAGATTTTACCTTTTTGTCAACTGGATTTGCAATACTTTCATGTATATATTGTAGGACTTGGTTGTCATAGTAAAACCCTTTAGCAGCGACTTCTTTAATGGTTTTTATCATTAATGTAGGTGTGCTGTTTTTTGCTAAATACGCAACTGCACCTATAGAAATCATATTTAAAATAAAAGGTTTGCTAAAATAACTAGTCAACGCAATAACCTTTATATTAGGAAATTCTTTTTTTATAAGTTTAGTGACTTCTACACCATTAAGTTCTGGCATTTTAAGATCAGTAACTACTATTTCGGGTAAAGTTTCAGTATTACGTAATTCTTGTATTAATAACTCTCCATTTTCAACATCAAAAAGAACTTCTATTGCTTCATTAGTTTCTAAAATAGCTTTCAGACCTTGTCTAAACAAAAGTTCGTCATCAGCTAATGCAATCTTTATTTTATCTTTCATAATTACAACGTATAATAAATTGACTTCCGTTATTGGGTGTGCTTTCTATTTTTAGTGTTCCTTTTAAAATTTTAACTCTACTTTTAATATTTTGAAGACCAATCCCAGGTTTCTTATGTATGTTATTTACATCAAATCCTTTTCCGTTATCCTGATAACGTATTATAAAACCTGTTTCATTTTGTTCCATATAAACCACTAATTCATTTGCTTTACCGTGTCTGATAGAATTATTAATAAGTTCTTGGACAATTCTAAATACATGTAATTGGTTGTTTTTTGATAGCCTAGTTAAAGTTTCAACGTTATCTTCAATTTCTATTTTAGTGTGTTTAGAAAAGTCTTCAAACAGTTCTTGTAATGCAGCTTTTAGACCAAATTCATTTAATATAGGAGGTAATAAATCGTGTGCAATTTTACGTGAGCTTTCTAAGGTTCCTGTAGTGATGTTTAATATTTGCTCTAAGGCTGTTTTTTGTTTTTCGGTAATAGTTTCATCTATAAGTAAAACGTTTGTTGTTAAGCTTACAATGTTTAATTTAGAACTGATAGCATCATGTAGATCTTGTGCAATACGTTTACGTTCTCTTTCTTGAATAGCGATAGAGGTTTGTAATATTTTTTGTTGATTTTTAAGTTTTAAATCAGCTTTTTCAAGTTCTTTTTGAATAATTTTTTGTCTAGAATAATGGAAAAATAATATTAGGCCAGTAGTAAGTAAAACTAAAAAAATAAGTCCATAGACTAGAGCGACTATTACTTGTTCTTGTCCATCGATAATGTTGTTTTCCATTCTACAAATATTAATATTAAATATAATAGATATAATACTTTATTGACCAACCAAATCTTCTTAATTGTTGTGTTGTTATATTCAGATAAATAATCGCCTAAAATGAATATTAAAGTGCTAGTTGTTAAATAAATTAAAATTCCTGCATTTATGTAGATAAACGCTCCTTTTTTACTTATTGAATTATAAAGGTGAATAATAGAATATATAACTATAGGAAAAGAGGTTATAAAAATTTCAAAAACAAAAAATTTAAAGAACAGATTAGGTTTATTAGCATATTGTATTGATAAAGTTAATAAAACTAAGATTAAAATAGTATTAACTATCTTCTTTTGAGTTGAATTAAATAGCTCTTTGTAAAATAAGGATAATAAAATAAATTGTCCAATAAAATAAAAGTGTGATAAATAAAGATTGTCTTTTGAAAAAAATGAAAGTGTAGAGGTGATTACTACAATAATTAAAGAAGTCCCTAAATAAATACTAAAATATTTAAAAGCCATACTTTTTTTTGAAGTATAGCTTTTAAAAAATAGTATAGCATTAATAAATAGTATTGCTATTCCAGTGTATTCAAATAGGGAACTTATTAATTTCATTAAATTTATGGATTGAATAAAGGACTATTTATATCGCAATCACTTGGACAAGGTGAGGTAAAATCAAAAACGCCACTTCCTGTTAATGCATTTACAGCAGTTTCTACAATACCATCATCACAACCTGAAGGTTTTTCGTCTTCTATAATATCACGATGAATACCTTTACAGTCTACTTTAGTACCAACAAGTAGTAGTTTTTCTCCATAACCTTCTTCAATCTTTTCGTCAATTGCCATATAAGCACGAACGCTACTAGAATCTACATCTTGAAGGCTGTAGTTGCCATCCTCTTGTTTTACTAAAACGTTCATTTCAATAAAAGCTTCTATTAAATCTATTGTAGGCATTAAAAACGCTTTGCAATGCTTTGGGTTGTCTGTTTGCCATTTTTTAGCCCAAGTTTTTGCGTGTTCTAGTGTTACTTCATTTTTACTCATGGTTTTTTATGTTTTGGTTTAATTATATCATAAATCTAGTCATACTAATTCACATAAAAAACCGTATTACTAAAATCAGGTGTTTTTACGTGGTTTTAATACACAGTGATTATACGCTTATTAGAAACGGTTGTTGGGTATAGATTTGTTAGAGTAACAATTTTATTAAACTCACATATATTATTAATCATTAAAACAACTAAAGTTTATGGAACCATTTATAGGCCAAATTCAACCATTCGGATTTAATTTTGCACCACGTGGTTGGGCAAAATGTGACGGACAATTACTTTCTATCTCTTCTAATACAGCATTGTTTTCACTAATAGGAACAACCTTTGGAGGAGATGGAAGAACAACATTTGGATTACCTGATTTAAGAGGAAGAAGTATAGTTCATATTGGTCATGGACCAGGACTTTCAAGTATAGCTTGGGGTGAACGAGGTGGAGCAGAACAATTGTATATAACACAAGCTAACATGCCTTCTCATAATCATGCTCTAATAAACGGTACAGCAAATGTAAATGTTTATACCACTGATGTTTCTGGTGCAGAAATAAATGAAAGTGATGGAGGTGCCAGCGGATTTAGTACAGGTGGATCAACACCAAGTATTTATCAAGAAAATCCTACTTCTAATGATAAAGTTGGTGGTGTAGTAATTTCAGGAACTACAAGTCTAAGTGGTAATAATATACCAATGCAATCAAGAAATCCTTTTTTAGGAATCAATGTTTGTATCGCTCAAGTAGGTATTTTCCCTTCAAGAAGTTAATTCATTAAAACACGGGCTTATAAAACGCAAGCCTTACATCTTTATATATGAATAAAAAAAAAATAGGAGTATTATTACCTCAGTCAAAAGTACATCCAACCATGGTCAAAGACTTTATAGATGGGTTAAAAATGGTAATGCCTAGCTCTCATTACATTTTTTGTATTGAAGGTATTGGTTTAGGTAATAATGCTGAGACGGTTATTAATGCTATTCAAAAACTAATATATCAAGAAGATGTTGTGTTAATTACAGGTTTGTTGGGACACAGAGGGTTAGGAGAAATATTAGATTACGTAGAAGGTGCTGAGCTTCCTTTTTTATATGCTGATTTTGGAGCTACAATGCCTTTAGATTTATCTAAACGAAAAAATATTTTTTGTAATTCATTGGATTTATACCAAGCATGTAATGCTCTTGGAAGACATTTGATTAGTCGTGGTCTTTCCAGAATAATGACTTCTACATGTTATTATGAATCTGGTTATGGCTTTACACAGGCACTACATAATACTTTATACGAAAATAACAAAGCAGAATTCACAGGACACTTTATTACGCCATTACATCCAAGAGAAAATGAAGCAGAATTAATGAAACAATTTGTATTAGAGACAAAACCTGATGCAATTTTCGCGTTTTATAATGGGATTTATGCCAAAGAACATGCAGAATATTTACAGCAAAATAAAATTAACAAGACGACAGCTCTTTACACCTTGCCTTTTACTGTAGATGATAAAATATTGAACGAATTCCCTGAAGTATTTAACACTACTAAGTGTGTGTCTTCTTGGTTTAAAGAACTAGAAACAAAAGAAAACGAGTTTTTTGTAAAACTGTATAATGAAAAATATAATAAAATACCAAGTGTGTTTTCTGTGCTTGGTTTTGAAAATGGACTATTGATTAATAATTATTTAAATCATGAAAATTCCTTTTCTAAAGAAAAAATAACAGGCCCAAGAGGTGTTTTGTTGTTTGATTCAACCCATAGAATATCTCACAAACAATATTTATGGGAGTTATCCTGGGAAAATAATAGTTATAAACACAATTGTTTAGAAATATTAAATTCAAATTTTAAAAACCTTACGATAACTTCAGAAGAAAATGGATGGCATAATGCGTATTTATGTGTCTAAAAAACAGTATATTAAAAAAAATATAAAAACTAAACCATGAAAAAACTATTACTTTTTTTAACTTTTGTAGGGATACTATGTATTTCTAATACTTTTGCGCAATTAGCTGTAGGAGATATTGCCTTTGTTGGCTATAATACAGATTCAGGTCCCACCGCTGGTGCTGACCATAGTTTTTCTTTTATATCACTAACCGATATACCAGGTAATGAAATTATATATTTTACAGAAGAAGGCTGGAATGATGATTCAAATATATGGGCTGGTACAACTGAAGGTCACCTTAGGTGGACTGCGCCAAGTTCAGGTTTATCATGTGGTACAGTAGTTTATATCACAGAATCTGGTGTAGATACATTCACCATCACTGGTGGTGGATCATTGTCACTTGATAGTGGTTCTGGTTGGAACCTATTAGGTGGTGATCAAGTATTAGCTTACCAAGCAACAAACGCAGAGCCAGCAACTGCACCAAGTTTTATTGCAGGAATTAATGGTGATGATGGAGGTAGTAATGCTTTGGATCCAGTTACATTATGGAATGATTCGTCTGTAGGACCTCTGGGTACTGCAGGTTCTGGATTACCAGCTGGATTATCAAATGGTATTAATTGTGTAGCGTTATTTGTAACTTCACTTACAGAACAGGATAATGCAAAATATGTAGGGACATTAACAGGAACATCTACCTTTCTTTTAGCAGAAATTAACAATCGTAGCAATTGGAGTTCTAATAATACTACTGCATATGATATTACACCAACTAGTTACAGTCCATCTGTAACCTGTGTTGCTGCTTGTGTAGAGCCAGATATCCCAACAATTACATCAGCACCTCCAACTATATGTGACGGTGGTAGTGCTTTACTTAGTATTTCGGGAAACTTAAATGATGCAACACAATGGTCTGTTTATACAGGTTCTTGTGGAGGAACATTAGTAGCTACAACAACTTCATCAACTGTTATTGTAACGCCTACACCACCAAGTACGACCTATTATGTAAGAGGTGAAGGTGGTTGTGTTACACCAGGATCCTGTGGGAGCATTACTATAACGACAACACCTATCGAGGATGCTTCTTTTAGTTATGATGCTTCAGCATATTGTGTTGATGGTTCAGACCCAACACCTACTATCACAGGAGTTTCTGGAGGTTCTTTTTCATCTTCAGGAGGATTGTCTATAAATACTAATACTGGTACTATTGATGTTTCAGCTTCAACACCCAATACATATACTGTGCAGTATAAATCACCTGGATTTTGTTATGGGACTGAAACAGTTAGTGTTACTATAGAGGCTTTACCAACAGTAACTTTTACAGCACCTTCGGATGTGTGTATTGATGCAGGAGTACAATCTGGTTTAGGAAGTGGAACAGCAACAGGAGGTGTATATTCAGGATCAGGAGTTACAGACGATGGTAACGGAATGACGTATTCCTTTGATCCTTTAGTAGCAGGCGTAGGAACTCATACTATTACTTACACCTTTACAAACGCAAATAGTTGTTCTAATTCCGCTAGTGACGCTATAGAAGTATTCGCTTTACCAACAGTAACTTTTACAGCACCTTCAGATGTATGTATTGATGCAGGAGTTCAGTCAGGTTTAGGAAGCGGAACAGCAACAGGAGGTGTATATTCAGGATCAGGAGTTACAGACGATGGTAACGGAATGACGTATTCCTTTGATCCTTTAGTAGCAGGCGTAGGAACACATACTATTACTTACACCTTTACAAACGCAAATAGTTGTTCTAATTCCGCTAGTGACGCTATAGAAGTATTCGCTTTACCAACAGTAACTTTTACAGCACCTTCGGATGTATGTGTTGATGCAGGAATTCAGTCAGGTTTAGGAAGCGGAACAGCAACAGGAGGTGTGTATTCAGGATCAGGAGTTACAGACGATGGTAACGGAATGACGTATTCCTTTGATCCTGCGGTAGCAGGTGTAGGAACACATACTATTACTTACACCTTTACAAATGCAAATGGTTGTACAAATACAGCTAATGACACTATAGAAGTATTCGCTTTACCAATAGTAACTTTTACAGCACCTTCGGATGTATGTATTGATGCAGGAATTCAGTCTGGTTTAGGAAGCGGAACAGCAACAGGAGGTGTATATTCAGGATCAGGAGTTACAGACGATGGTAACGGAATGACGTATTCCTTTGATCCTTCAGTATCAGGTGTAGGAACTCATACAATAACGTATACCTTTACCAATGCAAATGGTTGTACAAATACAGCTAGTGACACAATAGAAGTATTCGCTTTACCAACAGTAACTTTTACAGCACCTTCGGATGTATGTATTGATGCAGGAGTACAATCTGGTTTAGGAAGCGGAACAGCAACAGGAGGTGTGTATTCAGGATCAGGAGTTACAGACGATGGTAACGGAATGACGTATTCCTTTGATCCTGCGGTAGCAGGTGTAGGAACACATACTATTACTTACACCTTTACAAATGCAAATGGTTGTACAAATACAGCTAATGACACTATAGAAGTATTCGCTTTACCAATAGTAACTTTTACAGCACCTTCGGATGTATGTATTGATGCAGGAATTCAGTCTGGTTTAGGAAGCGGAACAGCAACAGGAGGTGTATATTCAGGATCAGGAGTTACAGACGATGGTAACGGAATGACGTATTCCTTTGATCCTTCAGTATCAGGTGTAGGAACTCATACAATAACGTATACCTTTACCAATGCAAATGGTTGTACAAATACAGCTAGTGACACAATAGAAGTATTCGCTTTACCAACAGTAACTTTTACAGCACCTTCGGATGTATGTATTGATGCAGGAGTACAATCTGGTTTAGGAAGCGGAACAGCAACAGGAGGTGTATATTCAGGACCAGGAGTTACAGACGATAGTAACGGAATGACGTATTCCTTTGATCCTGCGGTAGCAGGTGTAGGAACTCATACTATTACTTACACCTTTACAAATGGAAATGGTTGTTCTAATTCAGCAAGTGACGCTATAGAAGTATTCGCTTTACCAACAGTAACTTTTACAGCACCTTCGGATGTATGTATTGATGCAGGAATTCAGTCAGGTTTAGGAAGCGGAACAGCAACAGGAGGTGTATATTCGGGATCAGGAGTTACAGACGATGGAAACGGAATGACGTATTCCTTTGATCCTGCGGTAGCAGGCGTAGGAACTCATACTATTACTTACACCTTTACAAATGCAAATGGTTGTACAAATACAGCTAGTGATGATGTGGAAGTGATTGAAGTGGATGACACAGTATCACAGGTTGGTGTTGTTTTAACAGCCAATGAATCTGGTGCAACTTACCAATGGTATGAATGCCCTAATACTTTATTGACAGGAGAGACTAATCAAAGTTATACACCTTCTGTAAATGGTGATTATAAAGTGGTGATTACTTCTGGAAGTTGTATGGTTGAATCGATTTGTGTTACAATTTCTTCATTAGATATTGAAACGTTTGAAAGTAAACCTAAATTTGCTATGTATCCAAACCCTAGTAACAATAATGTAAATATTAAATCTCCTATTGGTGATACCTTTGAAATTGTTAATTTATTAGGTCAAACGGTAAAAGTATTTAAAGTAAATGCTAATGTAGAAAAGACTATTTATATTGGAAACTTAAGTGATGGTCTATATCTTGTTAAAGTTTTAGGCGATTCAAATATATCTGCTAAAAAGCTAATTATAAGAAAGTAAGTTTTAAAAACTAGTTATAACAAAAGCGGGAATTTTTATAAAATTCCCGCTTTTACTTTTTTGAAATATACCTTTTCAATGTTTAAAAAAAGGAGTGCTAAATTTTAATTTGGCGTTCTATTTGTTGGTCTAGAGATATAAATGTCTCTGTTCTTGAAACTCCTGATATAGATTGTATATCGTTATTTAATAAATGCATTAAATGCTCGTTATCCATACACAATATTTTTATTAAAATACTCCAGTTTCCAGTGGTATAGTGGCATTCTAAAACTTCAGGTATTTTTTTTAGTTGTTTTACCGCATCTGGATTACTAATAGCTTTGTCAAGATAGATTCCTACAAATGCCATAGTCGTATAACCTAATACCTTTGGATTGATTACAAATTTAGAACCTGCTATTAGTTTAGATTTTTCTAATTTTCTAAGTCGTTGGTGTATTGCTGCTCCAGAGATACCGACTTGTCTTGCTATTTCTAAAACAGGTGTACGTGCATCTTGCATTAATGCACGAAGTATTTTTTTGTCAATACCATCTATGGTTATGTTGTTGTTTGAAGTTTTCAATTGTAGGATTGTTGTAATTTAAAACTTAAAGTTAATCATTATGTTTTAAACTGAAACTTAAATTTGAGTAATGTCCCTAATGTTATTGTGTTAAGGATAGAAGTGGCATCCTTTTTTGTCATTAAAAACAAAAAAGATATAACGGATAGCCTGACCTAAGTAAATTGTTCAAAGCACTTTAAAAGCTTTGAACAATTTATGTGGTAACACCCAAATATTAAATGTTTAAAGGGTTGTAGCCAAGGTATGGTACATGTTTTTCTTTAAATGTGATACCATATTCTTCCAATTCTTTTAGGATTGGTGTGTATACTTCTTTGGTAATTGGTATTTGTACTCCTGGTGTTGTTATGGTTTTGTTTAAAATAGCTAAAGTTGCTATTGCTACTGGTAGTCCAACGGTTTTTGCCATAGCTGTATAGGTTTGGTCTTGCCCTAAGGTTACCATTGTAGAATCTATTTGATGTTTTTCTCCATTTAGTTCATATCCAAACTTATGGTACATTACGATCATGTCTTTATCTGTAGGCTTTAATGTCCAACTGTCAATTAATATTTTTTGTAGTATTTGTGCTGGTGTGGCTTCGTCTAATGTCACCATTTTTGTTTTGCTAAATAGATCTAACTCTACAAATTTGTCCCAAATAATATCATCTTGGTCTATTTTTAGGGCATGTCTAAATTTAAGCTCTACAGAATCTGTTGGACTGTATGGTAAAAAGGCATTAACAAAGTCACGATAACTCATGTTTTTGCTGTCGTCTATAGTATAACTATCATCAGTCATTCCAAGCGCTACAAAGACTTGCCAAGCTCTAGAAAACCCTACGCGACGCATGGTCCCTCTGTATAGGGTTTTAATATTATTTAAACCGTAAACGCTTTGATATTTAAGGGAGTCGCGATTAGCATAAGCTTCAAAACGACCGTAATTTTCTACATCTAAAAACTCGGTACGTCTAAATAACCTGTTATATGGTATGTATTTAAAGGTGCTTTCCTGTAAGAATTTTGCGGCTCCACCTTGTCCTGCTGTGACTACGTTTCTTGGGTTCCAAGTGAATTTATAATTCCATAAATTGGTGTCACTTTCTGGTGCGACTAGACCACCAGTAAAGGATTCGAATAAAATAATTTTTCCGCCTTTGTCACGAATAGAGTCAATGACTTGCATCGCACTCATATGGTCCAAACCAGGATCTACACCAATTTCGTTCATGAATACTAATCCGTTGTCTTTTGCATCTTGATCTAATGCTTGCATTTCATTACTAACATAAGATGCTGTAACCATGTTTTTTTTGAAAGTGATACAGTCTTTTGCAACTTCTATATGAAAACGAGCAGGAAGCATTGAAACAACAATGTCTGCATTTTTTACAGCTTCTTGTCTAGATTTTTGATCAAAAACATCTAGTGTTATAGCGGTAGCATTTTTATGATTTTCAATCATTGCTTTCGCATTGTCTATATTGATGTCACCTACTGTTATGTGGAGTTTTTCTGACGTGGATTTGTCTAATAAATATTGTATTAAATATGCGGTAGATTTTCCGGATCCTATGACTAAAATGTGTCTCATAATGAGTTTTGTTGAGTATATTTGGTTTACGAATGTAGAAAAATTTAATTGGGTTTTATCCCAAAAAAAATAATTATATGAATAAGCGATTATTAATTTTAGGAAGTGTTTTGGGGTTTTTAAGTGTTGCTTTTGGAGCTTTTGGAGCACACGGTTTAAAAGCTTTAGTGTCTGCAGAAGCTGTAGCAACTTTTGAAACTGGAGTACGTTATCAAATGTACCATGCTATATTACTTTTAATTGTTGGTGGACTACAATTACTTAATAAACAAACTAAAAATTTAATATTTTATTTGGTTTTAATAGGTGTTGTGTTGTTCTCTGGTTCGATTTATGGATTAGCGACTAATACATTAACCGCTTTTAATTTTAAATCGATAGGCTTTGTAACACCTATTGGAGGCTTGTTTTTATTAGGGTCTTGGGTAGTATTGATAATTAACTTTTTAAAGATTAAACAGAATAATTAGTATTTGTTTGGCGTTTGTATCTTATTAATTTTAACTTTGCATCATAAACAACACAAACAAATTATGGTAGACCATACCCAATTTACGAAAACGATTTCGTTGGAACAATACGGAATCAAAAATGCCCAAGTAAAATATCAATTATCACCAGAGCATCTTCATGATATTACTTTAGAAAAAGGTCAAGGTAAAGAATCGTCTTCTGGAGCTTTAGCTGTAAATACAGGCGAGTTTACAGGACGTTCTCCAATGGACCGATTTATAGTAAAAGATAGTATTACTGAAGATAAAGTGTGGTGGGGAAATATCAACATTGCTTTTGATGCTGATAAATTTCAAAAACTGTACGATAAAGTAACAAATTACTTGTCTGAAAAAGAGGTTTTTGTAAGAGATAGTTATGCTTGTGCAGACGAAAACTATAAATTAAACATACGTGTAATAAATGAGTATCCATGGAGTAACATGTTTGCTTACAACATGTTTTTAAGACCAACTAATGCTGAGTTAGAAAACTTTGATCCGGAATGGACAATAGTAAATGCACCAGGTTTTATGGCTGATCCAGAAGTAGATGGTACACGTCAACATAACTTTGCTATTCTTGATTTTACAAGAAAAATTGCTTTAATTGGTGGAACAGGTTATACTGGAGAAATTAAAAAAGGAATCTTTTCGGCATTAAACTTTATTTTACCGGTATTTAAAAACACATTACCAATGCACTGTAGTGCTAATGTTGGTAAAGATGGTGATACTGCTATTTTCTTTGGTTTATCAGGAACAGGAAAAACAACCCTATCTACAGATCCAGATAGAAGCTTAATTGGAGACGATGAGCATGGTTGGACTGCAGAAAACACAGTGTTTAACTTTGAAGGTGGTTGTTACGCTAAAGTAATTAACTTATCAGGTGAGCAAGAACCAGAAATTTTTGGTGCTATTAAAAAAGGAGCAATTCTTGAAAATGTTATCATGAATGATGCTGGTGAAGTAGATTTTGAAGATACTTCTATTACGCAAAATACACGTGTAAGTTACCCAATACACCATATAGAAAACATTAAAAAACCATCTATTGGAGAAAACCCTAAAAACATTTTCTTTTTAACAGCAGATGCTTTTGGTGTTTTACCTCCAATATCTAAATTAACTCCATCTCAAGCTGCTTACCATTTTATATCTGGTTATACAGCTAAAGTAGCAGGAACTGAAGCAGGTATTACTGAGCCTGTACCTAGTTTTTCTGCTTGTTTTGGTGCACCATTTATGCCTTTACATCCAACTAAATACGCTGAGATGTTAAGTAAAAAAATGAAAGATGCTAATGTTAATGTTTGGCTTATCAATACAGGTTGGACAGGAGGTTCTTACGGAGTAGGAAGCCGAATCAAGTTAAAGTACACAAGAGCTATGATTAGTGCTGTACTTAATGGTGATTTAGGATTGTATAATTATAAAGACTACCATATCCATTCTGTTTTTGGTGTGGCACAACCTAGAAGTTGTCCTGGAGTACCATCAGAATTATTAAGTCCAAGAGCAACTTGGAATAATGATAAAGCTTATTACGATACAGCTTTTAAATTGTCTAATGCATTTAGAGAAAATTTCCAACAGTTTGAATCTTTTGCAAGCGAAGAAATTAGACGTGGTGGACCACAACGTTACGCTGAGTAATAATAAATATAGTGTTAATAAAAAGCGCCAATTGAAATTTTCAATTGGCGCTTTTATTTTATAATAATGTGATAAAGGATTATTTTCCTTTATTAGCTTTGTCAATGTATTTTTGAAGTGCCATAGTCATAGATGGCGTTTCAGGTGTTGGTGCAGCTATATCTACACGTAAGCCTTTAGCCTCAACAGCTTTAATAGTTGTGTTACCAAATACAGCTATTCTAGTATCGTTTTGCTTAAACTCCGGAAAGTTATGGAACAAAGACTCAATACCACTTGGACTAAAAAACACTAAAATGTCATAAGTTACATTTTCTAAATCAGATAAATCACTGATTACTGTTTTGTAAAATACAGCTTCTTTCCAGTTAATCTTTAAACCATTTAAAATTTCAGGTACTTCAGGTTTAAGTTTATCTGTGGTTGGTAATAAAAATGTTTCGTCTTTATACTTTTTGATTAAAGGTGATAAGTCGGCAAAATTACGTTTACCAACATAGATTTTACGTTTTCTATAAACGACATATTTTTGTAAATAAAAAGCAACTGCTTCTGACTGGCAAAAATATTTCATCGAGTCTGGCACTTTAAAGCGCATTTCTTCTGCAACTCTAAAAAAGTGATCAACAGCATTTCTGCTTGTTAAGATAATAGCAGTATAATTTTTTAAATCTACTTTTTGGTGTCTAATGTCTTTTGAGGAAACTCCTTCTACGTGGATAAAAGGTCTAAAGTCTATTTTAACTTTCTGTTTTTCAGAAAGGTCAAAATAAGGCGAATTTTCTATTTTAGGTTCTGGTTGGGAGACTAAAATTGTTTTCACTTTCATATGTTGTTTCGTTTAATTTGGACCTAATAATATGTTATAAATTGGTATATAACAACGTAAGGTGCAATTTCAAGTGTGCAAAGATACAAAATAAAATAAAACAAGTTCTTTTTAAATAAATTAAGATTAGTTTTTATAAACTGTATAACACCTATAGTTAGTATTATAAATAAGATTATTATAACTACTAGTAAAATAGTTGGATTTGGTAATACACTATATATTAATAGGGTGTTAATGGGTATAAGAAGTAAACCACTAAAATTACGATAAGTAAGTTTGTGAAATACATAGGTCTCAATCAAAGTGTCTATATTTAATAGCGTGGCTATTACTTTCTCAAATAAAACTTTAACTATTAAAAATAGAGCAATAAATAAACTATATTTAAAAAGGTCTATTTGCTGGATAGTATTGTAATAATTTAAAATAATATAGAGTAGTAATCCTATATTTAAGCTAAAGTTTAAAAAAAGTAAAGCTTCAAACACATCTACAAATCGTTGTTCTTTTGCATAGTGGTTAATATATCTAGAACTAAATAATAGTTTTGAAAAATCTACAAATCGTTTAGTAAAAAGTACCTTGCTTAAGGTTACTAAAAGTAGGCAACCTATTAAGGTTAACGTTAATATATCATATGTATTTACGACTCTTAGCATGTGCCAAAATTATTATTTTTAAATAGGAAAACGTCCAATAATTAAGGAATTTTTATAATTAAGTAAATTTATAAAAATGTACATTTGCCTAAATTTTAAATAGTATTGATGCAAGACGCTGTTGTAATTATACCAACATACAACGAAATTGAGAATATAGAATCTATTATTAGAGCAGTTTTTGCACTTCCAAAGGCATTTGATGTATTGGTAGTTGATGACAATTCTCCTGATAATACAGCTCAAAAAGTAAAAGATTTACAAATAGAATTCCCTGATCGGTTATCACTTGAGGTTAGACAAAAAAAATCAGGCTTAGGGACTGCATATATCCATGGTTTTAGATGGGCTTTGAAAAAAAAGTATCAATTTATTTTTGAAATGGATGCAGATTTTTCGCACAACCCAAAGGATTTAATACATTTGTATGATGCCTGTTATTATGGTAAAGCAGATGTGGCAATTGGTTCTAGATACGTCAAAGGAGTTAATGTTGTAAACTGGCCTTTAGGACGTGTTATTTTATCCTATGGAGCATCAATGTATGTAAGATTTGTAACAGGTATGAAGGTTAGGGACGCTACTGCTGGATTTATATGTTATAAAAGACAGGTGTTGGAGCAGCTTGATCTAAATCAAATAAAATTTGTAGGCTATGCGTTTCAAATAGAAATGAAATTTAAAGCCAATCTTAAAAAGTTTAAAATAGTCGAAGTACCTGTGATTTTTACAGATAGAACCAAAGGAGAATCCAAACTTAGTTCTAGTATTATATCTGAAGCTATTTTTGGTGTTGTTAGTATGAAACTTAAAAGTTTATTTAAATCCAATTAAAAATGCAAAATCGAAAAACACTTATAAAGAATGCCAAAATAGTTAATGAAGGCACAATTTTTAATGGAGACATTTTAATTGAAGGTGATATTATAACTAAAATAGATCAATCAATTAGCCCAAAATCGGCAGATGTTAATGTGTTTGATGCTGAAGGAAAATATGTTATTCCTGGAGCAATTGATGATCAAGTTCATTTTAGAGAACCAGGTTTAACACAAAAAGCTAATATTGAAACCGAGTCTAGAGCTGCAATAGCAGGAGGTATTACTTCATTTATAGAAATGCCTAATACAAAACCACAAACTACAACCATTGAAAAATTAAACGAGAAATTTGAAATAGCTTCAAAAAAGGCTTGGGCAAACTATTCGTTTATGTTTGGTGGAACTAATGATAATTTAGACGAGATTTTAAAAGTTAATAAAAAGGAAGTTGCTGGTTTAAAACTATTTTTAGGGTCGTCTACAGGAAACATGTTAGTAGATAATCCAGAAGTTTTAGAAAAAATTTTTAAAAGTACTGATCTATTAATTTCGGTACATTGTGAAGACGAAGTGACTATAAAAGCAAACCTTGAGATTTATAAAGAACGTTATGGAGATGATATACCTGTGCGTTTTCATCCTATTATAAGAAGTGAAGAGGCGTGTTACATTTCGTCTTCAAAAGCTATAGAATTAGCTAAAAAAACAGGAGCTAGATTACATGTTTTTCATCTATCTACAGGAAAAGAAACAGCATTGTTTGATAATAAAACACCATTAAAAGATAAAAAAATTACAGCTGAAGTTTGTATACATCATCTTTGGTTTAGTGATAAAGATTATGACGAAAAAGGGACTTTTATTAAATGGAATCCTGCGGTTAAAACCGAAAAAGATAGAGCGCAGTTATTAAAAGCTTTATTAGATGATAAAATTGATGTTATTGCTACAGATCATGCACCTCATACTTTTGAAGAAAAATCAAATGTATATACGTCAGCACCTTCTGGAGGACCTTTAGTACAACACGCATTACCTGCTTTATTAGAAATGTATCATGATGGAAATATTACAATAGAGAAAATAGTAGAAAAATTTTGTCACAATCCAGCTATTTTATTTGAGGTAGAAAAACGTGGTTTTATTAAAGAAGGTTATTTTGCAGATCTAGTGGTTGTAGATTTAAATAATCCATGGACCGTAAATAAAGATAACATTTTATATAAATGTGGTTGGTCACCTTTTGAAGGGACTACCTTTAAATCAAGAATAACACACACCTTTGTTAATGGAGGTTTAGCTTATAAAAACTTTAAATTTTATGAGACTAATTATGCTAAGCGATTAACTTTTAATAGATAGTAATGTATAAAAAACAACAGCTATTATATCTTTTAATGACACTGATGTTAGTATCATGTTATGATGTGCAAAAACCTGAAAAGCCTGATGATTTAATCAGTGAAGATAAAATGGTAGATGTTTTGGTAGAAACTGTAATTATGTCTTCGGCTAAAGGTATAAATAAAAGAGAACTGGAAAATAAAGGGATCCTACCAGATTCATTTATATATAAAAAACATAAAATAGACAGTCTTCAATTTGTAAATAGTAATAATTATTATGCTTATGATATTGAAAATTTTAATCAGATATACACACGTGTAAAGGATAGTCTTGAAGCCTTAAGATTACACTATAAAGAGGTCCAAAAAAAGGAGGAAAAATCTAAAAAGAAATTACCAGTTAAGGATAAAAAGTTAAAAGCAATTCTTAAATAATAATTACTGTTTGTTATCATTTTTAAAATAACCAACAGTGTCTTTTAAACTTAAATCAACAGTCTTAAATCTATAATTTAAGGCTGTTTTTATTTTTGAGTTACTGTAATTACTGATAGATAAAGCGCTGTAAGCAGTTTGTTTTGATAGTTTTCTTCGTGATCCAGTAAGTTTGTGTAATAACCAATCCAAACGCCAACCAATAGCTAATATTAAAGAAGTGGCTTCTTTTTTAGGAGCAGTAACTTTAAGGTATTCTGCAGTTTTATAGATAAAATGTTTAAAACTTAGGTTTTGACTTACAAGTATAAATCGTTGGTTTACTATATCGCTTTGCAGTAGTAATAACATGCAATTTACAACATCATTAACATCCACATAACCTGTTGCTCCTATTGTGTAATAGCGCATACCTTTATTAACCATAGTAATTAAAGAGCCACTACCATAGTTCCAAATTCCAGGTCCAATGATAACACCAGGATTTACAATTACAGCATCAAGACCCTCTTGTGTACCACGCCAAACTTCTAGTTCTGCACCATATTTGGTAATCGCGTAAACACTATTGTCAAACTCTACATTCCAGTCGTTAGCTTCAGTAATCGTTTTGGTTTTTACAGCAGGTGTACCTATCGCAGCAATTGAGCTAACATAGCACAATTTTTTAACTGTATTAGCTAAACAAAGGTTGACAATGTTAGCTGTACCTTCAATATTAGTTTTGCGTAGCAATTCAAATTTATTAGGTTCAAAAGAGACAAATGCAGCACAATGGTAAACATAGTTTATGTCCTTAAAAGCTTCGGTTAAAGCAGGAATATCATTAAGATCAGCTTTAATCCATTCTATTTTATTAAATAAAACATCAGGTGTTTTACTGTAGTAGTTAAAAATGCGCTTAACAGTTTCAAACTTTTTTTCAGTTCTGTAAATAGCACGTACAGGTTGGTTTTCATTTAAAAGTTTAAATAATAAATGTGCGCCAACTAAACCTGTTCCTCCTGTAACTAAAATCATAGGTCTAAGGTAATAAATATTAGATATTGTATGTAGTTTATAACACGATTTTTATATTTGCTTTTTCAATAATAAAACACAATAAAATGGCTAATGCATTTGTAGAAGAATTAAGATGGAGAGGGATGGTACACGATATCATGCCTGGAACCGAAGAGCAACTGGATAAAGAAATGACCACAGCCTATATTGGTTTTGACCCAACTTCAGACTCATTACACATTGGTAGTTTAGTGCCAATAATTTTATTAGTACATCTAGAAAAAGCAGGACATAAGCCTGTTGCTTTAGTTGGTGGTGCCACAGGTATGATTGGTGATCCGTCAGGTAAAAGTGACGAGCGTAACTTACTTGATGAAGCTGCGCTTAACCATAATGTAGCTGGTATAAAAGCAGTATTGTCGCGATTTTTAGATTTTAACTCTACTAATACAAATGCACCAGTTTTAGTTAATAACTATGATTGGATGAAGTCGTTTTCGTTTATAGATTTTGCACGTGATGTTGGTAAGCGTATTACCGTAAATTACATGATGGCAAAAGATAGTGTTAAAAAACGTTTATCTGGAGATGAAGGTAGTGTAGGGATGAGTTTTACCGAGTTTACTTACCAATTAATTCAAGGGTATGATTTTTACCATTTACATAAAGCCCTAAATTGTAAATTGCAAATGGGAGGAAGTGATCAATGGGGAAACATCACAACAGGAACAGAATTAGTAAGACGTATGAATGTTGGTGACGACACTGCAAAAGCATATGCTATGACTTGTCCATTAATTACTAAAGCCGACGGAAGTAAGTTTGGTAAAAGCGAAGGTGGTAATGTCTGGCTAACAGCAGATAAAACTAGTGTGTATAAATTTTACCAATTTTGGTTAAATACCACAGACGAAGATGCAGAAAAGTATATCAAAATTTTCACCTTTTTAGATAAAGAAACTATTGAAACTTTAATTGCAGAACACAAAGAAAACCCTGGTTTTAGAGCATTACAAAAACGTTTAGCTCAAGAGGTGACCACTTTTGTACACAGTAAAGACGAATTTGAAAATGCACAAAAAGCAACAGGTATATTATTTAGTAAAGATTTTAAAAATGAAATTAAACAACTAAACGAAAACTTGTTTTTGGAGGTTTTTGAAGGTGTGCCACAAGCCGAAGTGTCTAGAGATAAAATTGAAGCTGGTTTAGACATGATTGCAGCTTTATCTGCCGAAACTAACTTTTTAGCAAGTAATGGAGAAGCGCGTCGTGCTTTAAAAGAAAACTCGGTATCTGTAAATAAAGACAAAGTTAAAGACGATTATACAATAACTACCGATGATTTAATAAACAACAAGTACGTTGTTATTAATAGAGGTAAGAAAAGTACTTTTATTATTAAAGTTAATTAAAAAGCTTAATACTTATAATACAAAAAAAGCCTGCTTAATTTAAGCAGGCTTTTTTTTAGTCCAATTAGTTAACCAACCAAAAACTAATTTTTCTTATTCATAATTAGTTGGTCGTTATATATGTGTTGTCCTTACAGTACCATTAAATTACAGCCTCTAATGTCGCTGTCGTCAAAACGACCAATAATTTCAAAGTCAGTGGTGTTGTAAGTTTTTCCTAAATCTTGAGTCGCTATAAAACTACAAGAGTTTATGTTGGCAAGATCAATAACGTTAATACCTCCTGTTCTAGGATGATTAAAAACAGTCAGTGCATCTTCTGGATCTCTGGTTAAAATTCGCATCCATGGTGGACAATTAAAAATACCATGACCTTTACTATAACCTTGACTTAGTAATTCAGTCATACCATATTCGCTATGTATGGCATCAACACCAAAACCAGTTTTTAAAAGTTGGTGCAGTTCTTCTCTTATCAACTCTTTGCGTTGTCCTTTCATACCTCCAGTTTCCATAACAATGGTATGTTTTAAATTAAAGGTATAAGATTCAATTAAATCTAATAAAGCAAATGTAACACCTATTAATAATACTTTTTTTCCAGCTTGATCAAGTGTAATTAACGTGTCTTTAAGTTCATTTAAATTGTGTAAATAAAAACCACTTTCGGGTTGTTTGGAGTCTTTAATTAAATGGTCAACCATGTAAACCAAAGACGACCCTTCACGTTCTAAATAATTAGGTAATAAAGCTAAAATGGTATAATCTGTAATGTCTCCATAAAAATGCTTAAAGCCTTGTTTAAAGCTTGTTTTATAAAGACTTAAATCGGTAACATGATGTTTACTAGTAATTTGTCCAGTAGTACCACTACTTGTAAATGTAGTTTGTATTGGGTTAGTAGTACTTAATATTTGACGAGATTTAAAAAATTGAATTGGTAAAAACGGAATCTCATGTAACTCATGCACATCACTTGGATTAACATACAATAAGTCACAAAACGAACGATATACAGCATTATGATTAAACTGATGTTTAAAAACCTGTAAAGCTATGTTTTTAAATTCTGTGTCGTTGGAAATATTAAAGAAGGAAGTTGTGTCCATGATAACGTGTAAAGCACAAAAGTATATAAAATAAAAAAGCGTTGCTAATCTAATAGCAATGCCTTTTGTGTATTGTAAAGTAAAGTTACTTTTTGTTTTGCATGTTGTTAAACTCATATCTAACCAAAAAAAAGAGTTATCTAATTACAGATAACTCTTTTAACAATGGTTTTAATATAGTTTTTATTGGATTACTAAGCGTTTAGTAGCGATAGCTCCATCTTGTTTAATATTTAAAATGTATACACCTGTATTTAGGTTAGATACATCTAAAGTGTTATGTTGTATTGTTTGAGATAATACTTGTTTACCTAATATGTCAAATACTGTTACTGCAATAGCTGAATTGCTTTTTGTACTAATAGTTACTGTTCCAGTGTTAGTTGGATTAGGATGTAAAACAAGTGTGTCTTTAAAATCAAAAGAGTCTACAGATAAGAATGCACCAAGTGGATATGGTGTTGCAGCTGAAGCATTAGTTGTTTCTCCATCAAAAGCATTGGCACCACTAAAAGTCCAATTAGCAATTACAAATGTTCCATCAGGTCCAGTTCCAGATACTCTTTTTGCCCAACCGTCTAAATATTCCCAAGCTTCACCTGTTCCATCCATATTAACATCACCAAAAGTGTCTATAATTGTACCTCCTTCGTATAGTTCTATAGAATCATCACCATTAATTCCAACTACACCATCTACGTAATCAGGTGTAAAACCAAAAAAGCTAGAAAACTCTGTGCTTTCCGTTGCTAAGAATATACTAGTTCCAGCAGTTATAGCATCGGCAGGAAAATTATACTCAATTGTTCCAGCAGAAGATCCTGCACCATTAGTAATTGAGCTAATACCAAATATGCTTAAATCTGCTATATCAACAAGAGCTACTAGCTCTATACCTTTAGGTACTCCACCAGTTAGAGGTCCATCATAAATTCCTACTAAAGCTAAAGCATTAGTGGCAGCACCAAAGACATTACCAGTTAATGCAACAGTTTGATCAGCAGCAGGAGCAGAAGTTACGGTTAAATCTCCTGAGTATGCATTTTCACCTAATCCAGCTATTAATCTAATAAAAATTTCTGTATTTGCAACTGTTCCTGCAGATTGAGGTACAACTACAGAGGATGCAAACCCTGAACCAGAAGTTAGTGAAACTTCAAAATTCATAGGTGCTGTAACAGTAATATCATTAGTTAAAAATAAACCTTCTACAAAAATTGAGTCTTCATTTGAAGGTCCATTTCCTAAAGTATAATTAAAAGAGTCAGGTGTTCCAAAAACACTAAATTGAGGTGTTGATGCTGTAACTTCTCCATTAGCTGCAATCATAACATCTAAAGCTCCTGTTGAGGCTGCAGTTATGTTTTCAGAATACGTGTTAGTTGTTAATCCGCTATTTAGTATGATGTATACCGTAGTGTTTGCAACAGTTCCAGCATTTTGAGGTAAAGTTACAGAGGAGCTAAATGTACCTCCAGAAGTTAAAGAAATCTGAAAATCAGTACTTGTTGTAGTTACTATAATGTCATTTGTCAAGTTAATACCTTCAACAGTAAATGTACCTTCTGCAGATGGTCCATTACCTTCAAAATAATCCAAACCAGAAACATCACTACTTATTGTGATTAATGGTCCAGTAGCTGTTCCAATCCAAGTGCCTGGATCAAAACTACCTCCTGCAACGTTTTGAGGTCCATCTCCTGTTCCTGCATCACTGTCAATATTCCATTCACTAAAGTCCCATGTGGAATTACCCATTGTAACTGAAGCATTTCTTTCTGCACGACCATCTTCAAACTCATGGTCTGTACCTGTTCCATCTTCTCCAGGAATACCAAATTGGTCTATTAAGGTATTTGTTCCATCATATAATTCTAGGTTGTCATCTCCATTACTTCCAGCAACATTATTTGTAGCGCCATCCCATAAGTTAGGTGTAACTCCAAATGAGTCAAAAACAGCTGTATTTGTATCTGCTCCTGTAGATATAATATAAAACCCTCCAGCAGCAATGCTTCCTGTTAAGTTTAATGTTTGTGACACAGTAGGGCTATCATTCGTGTATTTGTCAATACGCCAAGATGATAAATCAACAGCAGTACTACCAGCGTTATATAATTCAATAAATCTGGCATTTGCATTATCATTTGGGTCTGCTAATTCTGTAATAAATACTTGCCCAAACATAGCTGAAGTACTTAATACAGTTAATAATAAAAAGTAAAGTTTTTTCATAATATATTGTGTTGTTATTAAGTGGTAAATATAAACAGAAATTTAATGTGTGACTAATTTCTAAATAATTAGCGAATCATCTTTACATTATAATAACATCATTTTAATTATTTGACTTTCAATGTGCTAATTACTTACTGATTATCTGTTAATTATAATTTAGCACTAATTAAACTCATGTTATCTTAATGTTATTTATATTTAAATAATTAAAAGTTTTAGTATTAATTTTATCTTTACGATAACATAACTATAAAGTAAATTCAAGTTTAAATTCCATGAACAAAAAAGATATTAAAATCCTTTTAGTAGATGATGAGCCAGATATTTTAGAAATTGTTGGTTATAATTTAACCAATGAGGGCTATCAAGTAACTACAGCTAAAAATGGTGTCGAGGCAGTCAAAAAAGCTAAAAAAGAAAAACCTCAATTAATCATTTTAGACGTAATGATGCCAGAAATGGATGGGATTGAAGCTTGTGAAGCTATTAGGAAAATACCAGAATTAAGTACAACTATAATTACATTTTTGACAGCACGAGGTGAAGATTACTCCCAAGTAGCAGGATTTGATGCTGGAGCAGATGACTATATAACAAAGCCAATTAAACCAAAAGTATTAGTTAGTAAAGTTAAAGCATTACTAAGACGTTTAAAGTCAGAAGATGGTGCCAAATCTTTAGTAACCATTGGTAATCTTGTTATTAATAGAGAAGAATATAAAATTGTTTTAGAAGGAAACGAAATAATTTTGCCAAGAAAAGAGTTTGAACTATTATCTTTGTTAGCCTCTAAACCAGGTAAAGTTTTTAAAAGAGAAGACATATTAGATCGTGTTTGGGGTAACGAGGTGGTTGTAGGTGGACGTACAATTGATGTACACATTAGAAAACTACGAGAAAAAATTGGAGACGACAGCTTTAAAACCGTAAAAGGTGTAGGCTATAAATTTGTAGAATAATTTTGAAACTAAAAAAGACTTATAAATTTGCATTAAAAACATCGTTTTTAATCACTGTTTTTTTAACGCTCTTTATGAGTGTTTTTTTGTATATGTATTATTCTATTAATCCATTAGTAATTCTGCTATTTGCATTAGCAACCTATGGATTATCCTTTTTAATAATCCAGTATCGTGTAGAGCATTTTATTTATAAACGAATTAATAAAATTTACAAAGACATTACTTTGTTAGAGTCTGCTAGTTTTAGAAAAAACAGTATTACAACAGATATGGCGACTCTAACCAAGCAAATAGATCAATTTGCAAAAGGTAAAAAGTTAGAAATCGAAACCTTAAAAGTAAGAGAAGAATACCGTAAAGAGTTTATGGGTAACGTATCACATGAGCTAAAAACCCCTTTATTTACCGTTCAAGGTTATCTTGAAACATTAATAGATGGAGCTATAGATGACAAAAATGTAGCCGAAAAATACCTAACCAGAGCCACAAAAGGTGTAGAAAGGCTAATTTACATTGTCAAAGACTTAGATATGATTACTAAGCTAGAGGTTGGAGACCTTAGTTTAAATCAAAAGGACTTTGATATTGTTCAGTTGGTACAAAGTGTGTTTGAACTGCTAGAAATGAAAGCTGCTAAAAAGCAAATCACATTAACTTTTGATATGGATTATAAAAATCCTATAATGGTAAAAGGCGATGAAGAAAGATTGCAACAGGTATTAACAAATTTAGTAGTTAATAGTATCAAGTATGGTCGGGAAAAAGGAACCACCGAAATTAGTATAGAAACACTAGTAAAAAACAAAGTTATAGTTAGAGTAACAGATAATGGTGAAGGTATAGCAAAACAACATTTACCAAGATTGTTTGAACGTTTTTTTAGGGTCGATAAAAGTGGCTCTCGTAAAGAAGGAGGTTCTGGTTTAGGCTTATCTATTGTAAAGCATATTATAGAAGCTCATGACGAAAAAATTTATGTAGAAAGTGAGCTAAATATAGGTAGCGAGTTTTCGTTTACTCTTGAAAAAGCTTAAATAATTCGCTAAAATCAGTTTCATTATTAAAAATATTCAAACCCGAATAGTCCTCAATTCTATCCAATTCTTTTAAACAAAAATCTTTTTGGGCACAACTAGCAACAAGACCTTTGTCATCAAGGTATTTAGCAAGATATTCCTGTTCAAACTGTCCAGGCGTAGGTATAAAAAAAGCACGTTTACCTAGTTTAGCCAAATCCATAATTGTAGTATAACCAGATCTAGAAATTACCAAGTTGCAATTATTTAAAGCATGTTGTAATTCGTTGGTTTGCATAAAATTATAAATCGTAAACGGTTGCTCCTTGCGTACCGTTTGCTTAGCTTCAATTTTACCACGTACAAAAGTAATATGGCCTTTATAATTACTAAGCTCACTAAGTAGTTTTTCCTCTAATAAAGTACGTTGTGGTTCTGGTCCAGACAATAACACCATAATATCATCCTTAGGTTTTATATCCAAGGTGTTCAATCGGCTTAAAGCACCAATATATTTAACCTTTAAGCCTTTATTGTTAAAATCATGACCAAGTTTTCCACTTAAATTAGGCTCATTTTCAAAATCCGGAATCCAACATTCATTAAACTCCTTTAAATACGTGTCATGAAAAAAAGTACTCAATTTAGTCGTCTTTCCGCTTAATACATTAAGTTGGTGTGTGATAAAAACAGACGGTTTAGATTTAGAGTAAACGCCCATACGGTTGTCAGATATAATACCATCAATGGCATACTCATGTATAATTTTTTTAATCGCTTTACGCTCCTTTTTGATCGCTTTTTTAATTTTAGGTAATTGCCAAAGCATAAGCCACTTAAATCCCGTTTTACTTCTAGAGTAACGTACGTTATAAGCAGGTAATTCAATAAAAATAGCACCTTTAAACTCCTTTTTAAGCAATTCTAAAGCTTGACCATCACTAGCAATAATGGGCTCAAAACCTTCATTTATCAAGGCATTTATAATAGGTATGCATCGCGTAGCATGACCAATTCCCCAATGTAAAGGCGCAACTAAAATTCTTTTTTTCATGTCATTAATTTGGGCGTTACCCTAAAGGGTCAGGCTATCCATTATATCTTTTTTTGCCATATATGGCAGCAAAAAAAGGATGTCATTACTATCCTTAACGCATAAAATGTCAAAATCAAAGGTAATCATAAACAAGCTTAAGTATATTTCCTTAATTTTACGCCAGAAATAACAAATAGTTAAGAAGTGGGAAGCAAGAACAAGCAAAAACGATTCAGAGAAAACGAAACCTTTGACAACGTATTCCAACCAACTAGAAGTCAGTTGGTGGATGAGGTTTATGAACATAAAGGAAACTGGAATAAAAACGTCTTTAAAAACAACAACCCTTTAGTTTTAGAACTTGGATGTGGTAAAGGCGAGTACAGTGTTGCTTTAGGAAAAAAATTCCCAAATAAAAACTTTATAGGTATAGACATTAAAGGTGCACGTTTTTGGAGAGGAGCCAAAACTGCGGTTGAAGATAATCTTAAAAATGTAGCTTTTATACGTACACAAATCGAGCTTGTCGAGTCTGTTTTTGCTCAAAACGAAGTTGACGAAATCTGGATAACCTTTCCAGATCCACAAATTAAATACAAGCGTACAAAACACAGAATGACCAATTCTACCTTTTTAAAACGTTATAAAAACATTTTAAAACCAGACGGAATTATGAATCTTAAAACAGATTCCGAGTTTATGCATGGTTATACCTTAGGATTATTACATGGTGAAGGTCATGAAGTATTACATTCCAATAATGATGTGTACAGACAAGAAGGAAGTCCAGAAGAGGTAACAGATATTCAAACTCATTATGAAGGGATTTATTTAGAGCAAAACAAACCAATTACGTATATTAGGTTCAAAATCAAATAAGTAGTGAGTATTACTATTACCTTTTTTATAAGTTTGCTAATCGCTTTAGTAGGAGTTATTCCGCCTGGATTGCTTAATATGACTGCTGCCAAAATTAGTATTAAAGAAGGCTATAGTCGTGGCTTAACGTTTTCAATAGGTGTTTGTGTAGTAGTAATAATACAAACACTAATTGCAGTTATTTTTGCACGCTATTTAAGTAGGCATCCAGAAATAGTACTTGTGTTACAACGTGTAGCCTTTGTTTTATTTGTGTTAATAACAGTTTATTTTCTGCTATTAGCAAAAAAAGAACCCAAACCAAAAATAGAGCAAGAACGTAAAAGTAAACACAGTCAGTTTTTTTATGGTATGTTATTATCAGGATTAAACGTATTTCCAATTCCGTATCAAGCTTATATGTCCATAACATTAGCTAGTTTAGGTTGGTTAACTTTTGATAATGTTAGTGTTACATCCTATGTTACAGGAGCAGCAACAGGGACTTTTGTAATGTTATATATTTATGTGTTTTTTTTCAAACGCATAAAAAACAAACGTCTTAAATCCCAAAAAGGGATGAATTATATCATCGGAGCCATAACAGGTATAATATCCATTGTAACTTTAATTAATATTGTAAAAACACTATAAGTTATGAAACCCGAAACACTAAACTTCTTTGATAAAGTGTATGAGGTAGCTAAGCTAATACCACAAGGTCGTGTTACAAGTTATGGCGCAATAGCTAATTATTTAGGAGCAAAAAAAAGTGCTAGAATGGTAGGATACGCCATGAATGGATCGCACAACAAAGATGTGCCTGCTCACAGAGTGGTAAACCGAAAAGGTTTATTAACAGGAAAACATCATTTTGATGGAACCAATCTTATGCAACAGCTTTTAGAAAACGAAGGTGTAAAGGTTGTAGACAATCAAATTCAAGATTTTCAATTAGTTTTTTGGGATCCATCTCAAGAACTTAGTAAGTAATTTACTATTACTCACAACCTGTTTTTATAGGTGTTTGGGGTATTATAACTTCCAACTATCACACCATAAAAAACATCAAACTAACCACTTTATTCTTCAAGGTTTAAGTAGTATCTTTGCAAACAAGAGTCAGTCTCAATACGTTAAATATTATCAAGAGTAGATTTTAAGGTTAAATAGTAGTATAATTTTTTAATCCAAACTCTTTTTTCTAGCATAAACAATGAAATTAAATAAACAAGACATCCTTAAAGCATTACAAACCATAACTGTTCCTGGAGAAGGAGAAAATATGGTAGATAGTGGTGCAATAACTAATGTAGTTACATTTGCTGACGAAGTGATTGTAGATATTACAATAACCAATCCAGCGCTTCAGGCACGTAAAAAAACTGAAGTAGAGATCTTACAGACCATTCATAAATTAGTGTATGATAAAGCAAAGATTAAAGTTAACATTAAAGTCGATGCACCTCAAAAATCAGCACCAAATGTAATCAAAGGAAAAACCATTCCTGGTATTCAAAATATAGTAGCTGTAGCCTCAGGAAAAGGAGGTGTAGGTAAGTCTACAGTAACAGCAAACCTTGCAGTTACGTTAGCAAAAATGGGCTTTAAAGTAGGTGTTTTGGATGCAGATATTTATGGACCATCAATGCCAATAATGTTTGATGTCGAGACAGAAAAACCATTATCTGTAACCGTTGACGGTAAATCAAAAATGAGACCTGTAGAAAACTACGGAGTAAAAATATTATCTATTGGGTTTTTTACAAAACCAGACCAAGCAGTGGTTTGGCGTGGACCTATGGCAGCAAAAGCATTAAATCAAATGATATTTGATGCAGCTTGGGGAGAATTAGATTTCTTATTATTAGACCTTCCTCCTGGAACTGGAGACATCCATTTAAGTATTATGCAATCTCTACCAATCACAGGAGCAGTAGTTGTTAGTACACCTCAAAATGTAGCCTTAGCAGATGCTAAAAAGGGAGTCGCAATGTTTCAACAAGACAGTATAAATGTCCCTGTTTTAGGAATTATAGAAAACATGGCTTATTTCACACCAGCAGAGTTACCAGATAATAAATATTATATCTTTGGTAAGCAAGGTGCAAAACACTTAGCAGAAGACCTACAAGTCCCATTATTAGGTGAGTTGCCATTAGTACAAAGTATTAGAGAGGCAGGAGATGTAGGACGTCCAGCAGCAATGCAGACTAATACACCATTAGAACAAGCGTTTCAAGACATAACAAAAAATGTAGTACAACAAGTTGTAGATCGTAACGATAATTTACCAGCAACAGAAGCCATTAAAATTACTACTATGGCAGGATGTTCTGCAGTTAATAAAAAATAAATGACAACACAAGAACTTAAACTAAACGTAGAAAAGGCACTAGAAGAAATTCGTCCGTTCCTTCAAAACGATGGAGGAGACATTAAGTTAATTTCCATCGAAGACAACGAGGTAACAGTGCAGCTTCAAGGTGCATGTACATCCTGCAGTGTAAACCAAATGACATTAAAATCAGGTGTAGAAATGACCATTAAAAAATACGCACCACAAATAGAAAAAGTGACTAATATCGCTTAAAAAATAAATATGGCGTTACCATTATCCTGAAAAAAATCAGGATAATGGTCAGGCTGTCACTACTCGCTCTCTGCGAGGAGCTCAAACAGACCGTTCTATCCTTAACGCAGGTCAAGCTAACAAAAGTCATAAAATAGTAAATGTTGGTAATTTACCTTTGCAAGTAATAACAAAAGCATCAAGGTAGACAAAAGAAAAAGTAATGATAAAAACAGATATATTAATAATAGGAGCAGGACCAACAGGTCTATTTGCAGTATTTGAAGCAGGATTACTAAAATTAAAATGTCATTTAATTGACGCATTACCACAACCAGGTGGTCAATGTTCAGAGATTTATCCAAAAAAACCTATCTATGATATTCCTGCTTATCCAGAAATTTTAGCAGGAGATCTTACCCATAAATTAATGGAGCAATGCAAGCAATTCGAACCTGGTTTTACATTAGGAGAGCGTGCAGAAACTATAGATAAGCAAGACGATGGATCGTTTATAGTAACAACTAATAAAGGAACTAAACACCACGCGCCAATAGTCGCGATAGCAGGTGGATTAGGTAGTTTTGAGCCACGTAAACCTAAAATTGATAATCTATCAGATTATGAAGACAAAGGTGTTGAGTATATCATTAAAGAACCAGAATTTTACCGAGACAAAAAAGTAGTCATTGTAGGAGGAGGAGACTCTGCTTTAGACTGGAGTATTTATTTAAGTGACGTAGCTTCAGAAGTAACTTTAATTCACAGACGTAACGAGTTTAGAGGACATTTAGATTCTGTAGAAAAAGTACAAGAATTAAAAAATGCAGGCAAGATTAACCTGATTACACCAGCTGAGGTTATTGGTGTTGAAGGTGATAATAAAATAGAAGCAGTAACAGTAAAGCAAGGCGCTAAAACGTTTACTAAAGCGTGTGATCATTTTGTACCATTATTTGGGCTGTCACCAAAACTAGGACCAATAGCAAATTGGGGTTTAGAGATAGAAAAAAATGCAATTAAAGTAAATAACGCTTTAGACTATCAAACTAATATACCTGGTATATATGCCATAGGAGATGTAAATACTTATCCAGGAAAATTAAAGTTAATATTGTGTGGTTTTCATGAAGCAACATTAATGTGTCAATCAGCATATCAAATTATCAATCCAGGAAAACGTTTCGTTTTAAAATATACTACAGTTAGTGGTGTGGATGGATTTGATGGTACACGTAAAGAAGCACCAAAAGCAGTTGTTAAAGCTATTGATTAATAATAGTATTGCTTTAGTAAAGCCAGAGCATCTAAACATAATAAAATGGAACAAGACATAAATATAAAAATTACTGACAGAGATGGTGTTCAGCATAGTATTGAAGCACCAACAGATATGGCTATGAATTTGATGGAAGTAGTACGTAGTTACGAACTTGCTCCTGAAGGAACCATAGGAATATGTGGTGGTATGGCTATGTGTGCAAGCTGTCAATGTTATGTAGTAAGTGATACAACGCTTCCGGAAATGCAAGATGATGAAGAAGCCATGTTAAGCGAAGCTTTTAATGTGCAAGACAACTCAAGATTAGGTTGTCAAATTCAAATTACTCCTGAGATGGAAGGGTTAGAAGTTATTTTAGCACCAGAGGAATAAACAATAAAAACACTGAATTATATTGACTAATTTTCTGTCTATTTTAAGTTGTCAAATATTCTAATAAAAAAAGCACTTCATTAGAAGTGCTTTTTTTATTAGAATATTTAAAATTTTACTAGAGTACTTTTTATTTAAAAGCATTTAAACCTGTAACATCAAGACCAGTGATTAATAAATGGATATCATGAGTACCTTCATAAGTAACAACACTTTCAAGGTTCATCATATGCCTCATGATGCTATATTCTCCACTAATTCCCATTCCACCTAACATTTGTCTCGCGTCTCTAGCAATTTTTAAAGCCATATCTACATTGTTACGTTTAGCCATAGATATTTGTGCTGAGGTTGCAGTGCCATTTTCACGCATGACACCAAGTCGCCAAGCTAATAATTGTGCTTTAGTAATTTCGGTAATCATTTCAGCAAGTTTCTTTTGTTGTAACTGAAACTGACCAATAGGTTTACCAAATTGTAAACGTTCTTTACTATAACGTAAAGCAGTGTCATAACAATCCATAGCAGCACCAATTGCTCCCCAAGCAATACCAAATCTAGCCGAATCTAAGCAACCTAATGGAGCGCCTAATCCAGATTTGTTAGGTAGTAAATTTTCTTTTGGGACCTTGACATTGTCAAAAATAAGCTCACCAGTAGCCGAAGCTCTTAACGACCATTTATTATGTGTTTCAGGAGTTGTAAACCCTTCCATGCCACGTTCTACAACCAATCCATGGATACGTCCTTCTTCATTTTTAGCCCAAACAACAGCAATGTTGCAAAATGGTGCATTAGAAATCCACATTTTGGCACCATTTAAAAGATAGTGGTCTCCCATGTCCTTAAAGTTAGTCACCATTCCACCAGGATTACTACCATGATCAGGTTCTGTTAAACCAAAGCTACCTATCCATTCTCCACTAGCAAGTTTAGGTAAGTATTTTTGACGTTGTGCTTCGTTACCATATTTCCATATTGGATACATGACTAAAGACGACTGTACAGAGGCTGTACTTCGTACTCCAGAATCACCACGTTCTATCTCTTGCATGATTAATCCGTAAGCAATTTGATCTAATCCAGCACCACCATATTCTTCAGGAATATAAGGTCCAAAAGCACCAATATCTGCTAATCCTTGTACTATTTGTTTTGGGAATTCTGCTTTTTGAGCATACTCCTCTATAATAGGCGATACGTCACGTTTTACCCACTCTCGAGCAGCATCACGTACTAATTTATGTTCTTCGGTTAAAAGTTCGTCAAGATTGTAATAATCTGGAGCTTCAAATAAATCTGGTTTCATCTAGTTAGTATTAAAATACAACAGTTAAAAATAGTGTATTGTTTAATAACAAAAATAACGAAATCGATTGCAGGACACAATTTTTATTGTCTTTTTAAGAAAATATAGCTTAAAATTTATGTAATTCACATTCGTGATAAGTTTTATTCCTACAACAACTGCTCTCATTAATAAAGTTGTAGCTTTTAAGATGTAATCAGAACTAAATTATGTTTAGCAAATACTACGTTACAGACGTCATCCTAAATTTATTTCAGGATCTCATTCTAATTAATAGGATAATTACAAACTATACGAGTATCAATTTTAGCTAAAAAACAATCAAATTTAATTTGAGTCAACTTCTTTTAAAAAAAAAGAAATTATTAAACAACTGCCTACATGTTAAGGTAAAAATCCTGAGTTAAATTTATATACTCTTGTGTGTATTGGTGTCTTTCAATTTCAATAACTAAAACTTCGGTTTTAATAACGCTTTCGCGGAAAGAAAACGTTAGCAGACTTCGTTTGATTTCAGAATGTTTGGTGCCTTTAACATGTAAAATACGGTTTGGAAACAAGCCTACTTGAGACGCAAGTGCAATAAAATGAGATTCTTCTTTGTAAGGTATTACTACCGAAAAGACACCGTCTTTTGTAAGTAGTTTAGAGACGCTATCAACCAAATGCTCAAAAGGTAAAGCATCTGTAAATCTAGCTAAGTCACGTTGGTTGTTATCTGTTTTAAAATCTTCTGAATAAAAAGGAGGGTTGGAAATAATCAAATCATATTGGTCTTCTATTTCTTCAGTAAATTCATCTAAATCAGCATGGTAGCAAAATAAGCGGTCAGCCCAAGGCGAAGCTTCAAAATTATCTACACACTGCTCATAAGCAAGCTCGTCAATTTCTAATGCATCAATAACTTGTGCAGCACTACGCTGTGCTAATTGTAATGATAAAACACCAGTTCCTGCACCAATATCCAATATAGAAAACGGGTTAGTATCCAAAGGTGTCCAAGCGCCTAGAAGAACACTGTCTGTACCAATTTTCATGGCACATTGATCTTGCTGTACGGTAAAGGCTTTAAATTGAAAAGGTTTGCTCATAAATACGTCTTCCTAAATATTAGGATCTCATTATTTTAGTAGTAATGTTGAGGTGAATTAGGCTTAACGAGGATTATTCTTCTAAATATAAATCAATTAAACCTTCAGGAGTTTCAACAAAAATAGTGTTGTTAGGTTTGTCGACTTTACTAATAAACTCATCATTCATTGGAATTAAAATCTCAATACCATCTCTGTCAATTTCAAATAAGGATTGTGCAGTAGAGTCGTTAACACCAGTTATAGTACCAACGGTTCCAAAATTTTTGTCTTCAACGGTAAAACCAATAATTTCATGAAAGTAAAACTTGTCATCATCTAATTCTGGTAAGACAGATAAAGGTAAGTATACATTGCTTTTAATTAAGCTATCTGCATCAGCTTCTGTATCTACATCTTCAAATTTAACACGTAGTAATTCTGACTTATGAAGCTGTGATGTTTCAATAAAAAACGGAACAAGAGAACCACGCAAGTCTATTAAAATAGAGTCTAGGTTTTCATATAAACCAGGTTCGTCGGTATCTAGTTTAATTAGTAATTCGCCTTTAAAACTATATTTTTTTACAATTTTACCTAAAAAGAAACAGTCTTTAATATCCATAAAATAAAAGTGTTTTGCATAAAAAACTCCGATAAAAGCTTATCGGAGTTTAAAAGTATAAAAATTAATTTTTATTCTTCTTCGTTTGAAGCTGTAGCATCATCTGCTGCTTCTTCAACTGCTGGAGTTGCTGCTGCAATTCTAGCTTCGTTTGCTGCTTTTTCAGCTTCAAAAGCTTTTGCTTTAGCATCAGCATCAGCTTTTGCTAAACCATCTTTTTTAGCATCTACTTTGCTAGCTTTTTCTTCAACCCACGCATCAAACTTAGCGTCTGCTTGCTCTTGTGTTAAAGCCCCTTTTCTAACACCACCTGCTAGGTGATTTTTTAACATTGCTCCTTTGTAAGACAAAATAGCTTTTGCTGTGTCAGTTGGTTGTGCACCATTTTGTAACCATTGTACTGCTCCATCAACATTTAAATCAATTGTTGCTGGGTTAGTGTTTGGATTATAAGCACCTAATTTTTCTAGGTATTTACCATCTCTTTTGGCTCTTGAATCTGCTGCAACGATCCAATAGTAAGGTTTTCCTTTCTTACCGTGTCTCTGTAATCTAATTTTTACTGGCATAAATAATTAATTTGTGAGGTTCTCGACCTCTATTATTAATAAGTGCGCAAAGATACTATAATTTTTTAATTATCAAGTTTTTAATGTAAATCTGTTATATATAATAAATTATTATATTTTTGAATTTCCATAAATCGCTAAAACATGAAAAAAATAACACTCCTCCTGGTTTCAATAATAACATTACTTTCTTGTAATGAAGATTTAGTTTTTAATAGTCCTGCATTAATCGGATATAATGATGGCGTATTGTGGGAAGCAAGTTCGTTTAGAGCTAATGTAGAAGTAAATGGTAATTTAACTATTATAGGTGTTAAAGGCGCGCAGGTTGTTAATTTAAAAGCAATTCAAGCAACAGAAGGGACCTACCAATTAGGTAATACAACATCTGTAGCAACATTTGATGACGGTTTAGGTAAGGTGTTTACAACTAATAACATTCCAGATCCTAGTGTGCAAATTTATCCTTCTGAAGGAACTATTATTGTAACCGAGTTTAATGATATAGAAAGAACCGTATCCGGAACGTTTACATTTCATGCATTTGATAGTAGTGGATTAGATTCAGAAAACTTTAATAGAGGTTACTTTTATAATGTGCCTATATTAAATGTCAATGTAGTAGATAGTCCAACAGGAGAGACTCAGGCTTGTCTTAATGCAATTGCAGTAGCTGCAACAACAGAAACTAATTTTGAAAGTAATGAAGATACTGCTTCAGCTGAGCAATACACACAGTTATGTAATGCTTACAAAACGTCTTTAGAAGTTAAATTGCAACAATGTGGTGATCCAGATGGATCTATACAAGCACAAATTAATGGTTTAGGCGACTGTACAAACTAAACTATATGTTAAGATAAACTAAAAGCCAACACGAAAGTGTTGGCTTTTTTTTGTTAAATACTCTTAATCTATCTTAAACCCTGTTAAATGCCTTTGTTTGCGCTATAATACGCTGTATATTAGTATTGCAGATGTGAAACAATAAGCATCTTAAAAAAAGTTATTGAAATTTAAAATGATAAAAGATACAATGAGTTACAGTGAAGAAATTTCAAATAAGTTAAACGAGTTATTAGTTAAGAATTATGATGCCGAAAAAGGGTACCTTAATGCAATTGATAATGTGGAAAGTAATGATCTAAAAATGTTTTTCAAACGAAGAGCATCAGAGCGTAGTGAGTTTGCTAAAGAATTAAGAACCGAAATATTAAGATACGGTCAAATTCCAGAAGAGTCAGGAAGTTTTAAAGGCACAATGCATCGTAATTGGATGAGTTTAAAATCAACTTTTACATCTAATAATGAAGAGTCAGTATTAGAAGAAGCTATTAGAGGTGAAGAAGCTAGTTTAGAAGAATATGATAAATTAATGAAAGAAAACAACTTACCACCAACAATAGATAATCTAATTTTAAAACATCGCAATGCCATTCAGGCAGCAATTAACACCGAAAAAGTACACGAAGAGTTAGTGTCATAATTGGATAGATAGTAGTTTGAAAAGTCAGCACATTGTGCTGACTTTTTTTATGCGTTGTTTTTTAGTTTCAGAGATTAAAAAATTAATATTTCTACGTACTTTTACATGCTCGTATTTTTTACCTAAAACTTCAAAACAAAACACTACATGTATTTAATATTTGATACTGAAACCACAGGATTACCTAAACGTTGGGACGCACCAATTACGGATACCGACAACTGGCCAAGATGTATACAAATAGCTTGGCAATTACATGATGAGATGGGTAATTGTATAGAACATCAAGATTATTTAGTACAACCAGAAGGCTTTAACATCCCTTATGATGCCGAAAAAATACATGGTATTTCTACTGAGTTGGCAGAAGAACAAGGTGTGCCATTAGCAGAAGTATTAGAAAAATTTAATATTGCACTTAGTAAAACCAAATTTGTAGTCGGTCAAAACGTAAAGTTTGATTTAAATATTATGGGAGCCGAGTTTGTGCGTCAAAGTGTAGACAACCCTTTGCAAGAACTTCCTGTTTTAGATACTTGTACAGAAGATACTGCTAACTTATGCCAAATTCCTGGTGGTCGTTATGGTAAATTTAAATTACCAACGTTAACCGAGTTACATGAGTATTTATTTAATCAACCTTTTGCAGAAGCTCACAACGCAACTGCAGATGTTGAGGCAACAACACGTTGTTTTTTAGAGCTAATTCGTTTAAAAAAATATACTAAAGAAGCTTTAGACGTTCAACCGGATTATTTCGAAAATTTTAATAAAGAAAATCCACAAACCATCCAGCTAATAGGATTAAAGCATATTAACCTTAAAAAGGAAAGTGCAAAAATCCAAGCAAGATTACAAAAACAAAATACTAATCAGGTCTCTTCAGAAGAGATTAAAGAGAATATAAAAGACCTTCAGTCTGCCGAGTTTGTTCATTTGCATAACCACTCGCAGTTTTCAGTACTACAATCTACCATTGGTATTTCTGAAATGGTAGACTTAGCAGCACAACAAAATATGCCTGCTGTAGCCTTAACCGATCATGCAAATATGATGGGAGCATTTCATTTTGTGAAAGCAGTAAATGGCTATAATAAATCTATAAAGGCAAAAATAGATGAAGCTGAAGCAAGAGGCGAATCACCAAAAGCAAAACCAATTAAAGGAATTGTAGGTTGTGAGTTTTTTGTGTGTGAAGACCATCAAGATAAAACCAGAAAAGACAATGGGTATCAAATTGTGCTTATTGCAAAAAATAAAAATGGGTACCATAACTTAGCTAAACTGTCATCGCATGCGTTTGTGAATGGGTTTTATTATGTGCCTCGTATTGACAAAAAATTAATAGAGCAATACAAAGAAGACTTAATCTGTTTAACAGGAAATTTATATGGTGAAGTACCAAGTAAAGTTTTAAATGTTGGTGAAAGTCAAGCAGAAGAAGCTTTAATATGGTGGAAAGAATTATTTCAAGACGACTTGTATCTAGAAATAATGCGTCATAATCAAGAAGACGAAAACAGGGTTAATCCAACCTTAATAAAATTTGCACAGCAACACAACATAAAGCTTGTTGCTACAAATAACACCTATTATGGGAAGCAGGAAGATGCTAATGCACACGATATTTTATTATGTGTAAAAGATGGTGAAAAACAGGCGACACCTATAGGACGTGGACGTGGTTATCGTTATGGTTTACCAAATCAAGAATACTATTTTAAGTCTTCAGAAGAAATGAAAGCCCTATTTAGGGATATTCCTGAAGCAATTACAAATATCCAAGAAGTAGTTGACAAAATTGAAGGATTTGAGCTTGCAAGAGATGTATTATTACCAGCGTTTGATATTCCAGACGAGTTTAGACATGAAGAAGATGAAATTGATGGTGGTAAGCGTGGTGAAAATGCATTTTTAAGACATATTACTTACGAAGGTGCTAAAAAAAGATATGGTGAAGAACTGTCTGATGAAGTTACAGAGCGTCTAGATTTTGAGCTTGAGGTTATTGAGAATACTGGATATCCAGGTTATTTCCTAATTGTAGAAGATTTTATTCGTGAAGCCCGAAAAATGGACGTATCAGTTGGTCCAGGACGTGGTAGTGCAGCAGGATCTGTAGTTGCTTATTGTTTATGGATTACCAATATAGATCCATTACTATATAACTTACTTTTTGAGCGTTTCCTAAATCCAGATCGTGTCAGTATGCCTGATATTGATATAGATTTTGATGACGAAGGTCGTAGTCGTGTTATGGACTATGTAATTGATAAATACGGAAGTAATCAAGTTGCACAAATTATTACCTATGGTACTATGGCAGCAAAAAGTAGTATTCGTGATACAGCACGTGTATTAGATTTACCACTTTTTGACGCAGACAGAATAGCCAAGTTAATACCAACAATGTCCAAACTAAAAAAGATATTTGGACTATCAGAAAAAGAATTAGCACAAAAATTTAGAGCTGAAGATTTAGAAAAAATCAACGAGCTTTTAAATATATCTGAAGGTAGCGGATTAGAATCTGAAACTTTAAACTTAGCAAGAACCTTAGAAGGTTCTGTAAGAAACACTGGTATTCATGCTTGTGGTGTAATTATTACACCAGATGATATTACCAAATTTGTACCTGTGTCTTTGGCAAAAGATTCAGATTTATACGTTACACAATTTGATAACTCGGTAGTAGAAAGTGCAGGTCTGCTTAAAATGGACTTTTTAGGACTAAAAACCTTAACCTTAATTAAGGATACTGTAAAAATTGTTAAGGCAAAACATGATATTTTATTAGATCCCGAAAACTTTCCGCTTGACGATGTAAAAACATTTGAGTTATTCCAAAGAGGAGAAACGGTTGGTGTGTTTCAGTATGAATCACCAGGAATGCAAAAACACCTTAAGGATTTAAAACCAACTGTTTTTGATGATTTAATTGCCATGAATGCCTTGTACAGACCTGGTCCAATGGAATACATACCAAGTTTTGTTAGAAGAAAACATGGTGATGAAGATATTGAGTATGACTTACCAGCAATGGAAGAGTACTTAAAAGAAACCTATGGTATTACCGTTTATCAAGAGCAGGTAATGCTTTTGTCACAGAAGCTAGCAGACTTTACTAAAGGTGAAGCCGATGTACTACGTAAAGCAATGGGTAAAAAGCAAATTGCTGTACTTGATAAAATGAAACCTAAGTTTATTGAGCAAGCAAGAGCTAAAGGACATGATGCTAAAAAACTAGAAAAAATTTGGAAAGACTGGGAAGCATTTGCAAGTTATGCCTTTAACAAATCCCACTCAACATGTTATGCATGGATTGCTTATCAAACAGCGTATTTAAAAGCACATTATCCAGCAGAATATATGGCTGCAGTATTATCTAATAATATGAATGACATCAAGCAGGTTACATTTTTCATGGAAGAATGTAAACGTATGAAGTTGTCTGTACTTGGACCAGATGTAAATGAGTCGTTTTATAAGTTTTCGGTAAATAAAGATAATGCTGTGCGTTTTGGTATGGGAGCCATTAAAGGGGTTGGTCATGGCGCAGTAATGACTATAGTGAATAATAGAGAAGAAGATGGGCCTTATACTTCTATTTTCGATTTAGCTAAACGTATAGATTTGCGTGCAGCCAATAAAAAAGCTTTTGAAAACCTTGCTCTAGCAGGAGGTTTTGACGAGCTAGGTGATACGCATCGTGCTCAATACTTTTTTAAGGATGGAAGCGAATTAACTTTTCTTGAAAAGGCTATAAAATATGGAGCAAAGCATCAAGAAAATGAAAATTCATCTCAAGTCAGTTTGTTTGGTGGAGAAAGTGAAGTGCAAATAGAAGAGCCTCAAATACCAAATTGCGACACTTGGGGAACAATGGAAAAATTATCAAGAGAACGAGAAGTTGTAGGTGTCTATATTTCTGGGCATCCTTTAGATGATTTTAGGACAGAAATGAAATCATTTTGTAGTGGAACTGTTTCTTATTTTCATGATTTAGCTCCTCATGTTAATAAAGAAATAACCTTTGGTGGAGTCGTTACAGATGTGCAACATCGTGTGAGTAAGCAAGGAAAAGGTTGGGCAATGTTTACTATTGAAGATTATACAGATTCTTATGAGTTTAGAATATTTGGTGAAGATTATTTAAAACACAGACCATTTTTACTTCAAAATACCTTTGTGCATGTTAAAACGTTTGTTCGTGACGGATGGGTTAATCGTGATACAGGTAAAAAAAGTGACCCTAGGTTGCAGTTTAATAGTTTCCAATTATTGCATGATGTTTTAGAAAAAAATGTCAAAAAATTATCGATTCAATTAAATATAAAAGAGCTTGAAGAAGATAAAATTAAGCAGCTTAAAGAGTTAATCTCAATGTATCCTGGTAATCATGCCTTAACTTTTTTGGTGTACGATAACAGAGATAAAATTAAATTAACAATGATGAGTCGAAGACAAAAAATTAACGTCACTAATGAGTTGTTAAATATCTTAAACGAAAACCAAATACATTATTTAATAAATCAGTAAATTAGACTTAAAACCTTGTGTATAATATAAGTCAAAACAATACACCAATAGTTAAAACAAATTGTAAGCTTGTAAGCTTTGGCAAAATTTTTGACTAATATTGCATATTAACATGTAGTAAAACACAATTAAAACATAAATATTATGGCATTAGAAATCACAGATGCAAATTTCGAAGAAACAGTATTAAAAAGCGATAAGCCAGTAGTAGTCGATTTTTGGGCTGCTTGGTGTGGACCTTGTCGTATGGTTGGACCAATCATTGACGAACTAAGTACAGAGTACGATGGTAAAGCAGTAGTAGGGAAAGTAGATGTAGATGCAAATCAAGAGTTTGCAGCAAAATACGGAGTGCGTAACATACCAACAGTATTAGTTTTCCAAAATGGAGAAGTAGTAGGTCGTCAAGTTGGTGTTGCACCAAAAAACGCATACTCTGACGCAATAGACGCTTTATTATAGGTCTATTTTATTAAAGTATTGATAAAAGGTTTGCTGTAATGGCAAACCTTTTTTTATTTTAGATGAATAAAATTAAAGAAAGATTAAAAATGAGTAAACCAGTAAAAGTTCAAGACGCAATAGATAGCAAATTATTAGAAGAACGTAAAGTGTTTCTTTGGGGAATGGTTGACGACAAATCTGCAAAGCACGTTATAGATAGATTATTATATTTAGATAGTTTAGAGACTAAAGATATTACCTTATATATAAATAGTCCTGGAGGATACGTAACCTCAGGATTTGCAATGTATGACTGCATCAAAGGATTAAAAAGTGATGTGTCAACAGTATGTACAGGTTTAGCAGCATCAATGGGATCTATATTGTTGTCTGTCGGAGCAAAAGGAAAACGTTTTATACAACCACATGCTAGAGTAATGATTCACCAACCAAGTGGAGGAGCGCGTGGTCAAGCAAGTGATATAGAAATTACAGCTCAAGAAATTGTAAAAACAAAAGAATTAAGTGCTAAAATATTAGCTGATAACTGTGATCAAAACTATGATAAAGTTATGAAAGACTTTAATCGTGACCATTGGATGGGAGCTGATGAGAGTGTTGCATACGGAATTGTAGATGGTATTACAGAATAATGAAGTTACAAGACGAACTGAATAAAGCAGGAGGATTTAAAAACCTCGAGCACTTAGCAAAACAAGTGGTCGAGGGATTTATTTCTGGTATGCATAAAAGTCCGTTTCATGGGTTTTCAGCCGAGTTTGCAGAACATAAAATATATAATCCAGGCGAGTCTACTAGACATATCGATTGGAAGTTATTTGCTAAAACAGACAAGTTGTACACAAAACGGTATGATGACGAGACTAATTTGCGTTGTCATATTATAGTAGACAATAGTAGTTCTATGCACTATCCAAAAATGGATAGTTTTTCAATTGATAAGTTAAATAAAGCAGCTTTCTCAGCATTAGCATCAGCAGCACTAATGCATGTGTTAAAAAAACAACGAGATGCAATTGGCTTGAGTATTTATAGTGATACATATGATTTTTATGCTCCAGAAAAGGGTAGTGATCGTCATCATCATATGCTTTTACATCAATTAGAAGAAGCTGTAAAATCAAAACCCATAAAAAAACAAACAGAGACTTATGCTTATCTACATCAGATTGCTGAAAAGATTCATAGACGGTCATTAATTTTTGTATTTACAGATATGTTTCAAGTATCTGCTGAAAATGATAAATTATTTGAAGCTCTAAGACATTTAAATCATAATAAACATGAAGTTGTACTATTTCACGTTTTTGATAAGAATAAAGAGTTAACTTTTAATTTTAATAATAAGCCTAAACGATTTATTGATGTTGAAACAGGTGATTTTGTGAATTTATATGCAGATCAAGTTAAGGATAATTATGAAAATGCTGTAAAAAGCTATTTTGAAGAGATAAAAATGAAATGTTTACAGTATAAAATTAAATATGTTGAAGCAGATGTAAACCAGTCGTTTAACGCTATATTGACTGCTTATTTTATAGAGCGACAAAAATTTATTTAAAAAAAAGTAAAAAAAAGTTTGTCACATTGATAAAGAAGTCTATCTTTGCACTCGCAATAACGCAACGGTCTGGTAGTTCAGCTGGTTAGAATGTCGCCCTGTCACGGCGAAGGTCGCGGGTTCGAATCCCGTCCAGACCGCGAAAAATTGTCAAAAGCTCCGATACATTCGGGGCTTTTTTTGGCAATAAAACTTAGTTGTGTTGTTTTGATAGATGTAGTAGTCTATCAAACTGGTAGAAAGCTAGTCAATAGCTTGAACCGATGGAAAGCTTTCCTTTTTTCTTATAAGAAAATTGGGATGCTTTTTTGTTTTAAGGCATTTCGTCTTAATAAGTTGCTCTTCAACGATTTATTTGTTAGTTTTAAAGTCTATTATAGTATTTGTTTTAAGCTTTAAAAATCTTCCTCAATTTATTTTTTTAAAGTTAATCTATTGTAAGATAGTTTGTTGCATTTTTTTATGTAATAAATCGTACAATGGTTTATCATCTACAATAGATAAATTATTACTATTTAAATTCAAGTATAACCAATATATAAAATCAAAAACTAACATTTAAATACACTCTTATGAAAACTCTTAAAATAACATTAGTAGCTCTTTTTTCAATAGTATTATTATCAGCAGTAAGCACTTTAAATGATGCTCCAACAGCATCATCAGAAACAACAGTAAAGCCAGTTGAGGTTAAATTATTAGCAACAAGTGGAATTAAAAAGAATAAGATCCCAACTCAAGGTTAGTCTTTCGAATTTAAAACACCATATCAAACACCATACAATTAATAGTCAACCCATTTATTAAAATCTTTACCATTATGAAAACTCTTAAAATAACATTAGTAGCTCTTTTTTCAATAGTATTATTATCAGCAGTAAGCACTTTAAATGATGCTCCGACAGCAACATCAGAAACAACAGTAAAGCCAATTGAAGTTAAGTTATTAGCAACAAGTGGAATTAAAAAGAATAAGATTCCAACTCAAGGTTAGTCTTTCGAATTTAAAACACCATATCAAATAGCATACAATTAATAGTCAACCCATTTATTAAAATCTTTACCATTATGAAAACTCTTAAAATAACATTAGTAGCTCTTTTTTCAATAGTATTATTAACAGCAGTAAGCACTTTAAATGATGCTCCAACAGCATCATCAGACACAACAGTAAAGCCAATTGAGGTTAAATTATTAGCAACAAGTGGAATTAAAAAGAATAAGATTCCTACTCAGGGATAAGTTTATGTTATTTATCATAAATTTGACAGCAACATTTTTTTGAAATAGATTGAATAAATATTTTACTTTATTATTAGCTGTATTATTACCCTGTTTTTGTTTTGGGCAACAGGCTGATTCAATATACTATTATAGGGCTTTGTCCAAAAATGAGGGTTATTCGAATATTGAAAGGATTAAATATGCCGAAAAAGCAGTTTACCTATCTATTAAATTGGATGTAGATAGTACATTATTAAATAGTAATAAAAATTTATCTTATTTATACATTGTAAATCAAAAGTTTGAGAAATTAAAAAATATAAACTTTGAGAATGTAGAATTGGCTTATGAAATTGATGATACTTTATCAGTTGCAAATGCCAATTATAATTTGGGGTATGCTTATTATGGATTGCAAAAAATTGATAGTGCCTATTTTTATTACTTTAATGCAGCTAAACAATATGATAAATTAAAAGATTATAAGCTTCAGGCAGCTGTATTGCTTAATATGGCAAACCTGCAAGAAGCTGAAAGAGATTATATAGGTGCCCAAAATAATGTAATAAAAGCAATTGAGTTGGTTAAAAAACTACCAATAAACGCTTATAATCTGGATACACAATGGTCGTTGTATAATACTATTGGAATAATTACAGGTGAACTACACCAATACGATAATTCAATAGATTTTCATAAAAAGGCTATAAAAAGTATAAATACAACTAAGGCAAGGTTATATTTAAGTTCTGATGATATATATTATTATAAAATTTATTCCAATGTAAATATTGCTTCTACGTATCGTAAAAAAGGGGATTATAATTTAGCGATTGCAAAATGTAAACAAATTATTAAAGACACTAAATTGTTGAATGAAGATCCTACAACTTATGCATACATTGTAAATGAGTTAGCTTATTCTAGGTTTTTAAGAGGTAAATCTAATGATAATGAAATAGAATCTTTGTTCAGGCAATCTTACAGTATTTGTAATTCTGTTTCAGATATAGATGTTAAACAGACCGTTTCTGTAAATTTTGCTGAATATTTTAAATCTAGAAATATTTTAGATTCTGCTAACCATTATGCAACTATTGGCTACAAATTAGGTAAGGAGCTAAGCAATAATAAAACAATACTAAAAGCACTTGTTTTAAAATCTAAAATTGAAACTGGTGAAGCTTCAAAACAGTATTTGTATGAGCATATTAAACTTAATGATAGTTTGATATTAGCTGAAAGAGCAAATAGAAATAAATTCATGCGAATTGATTTTGAAACCGACGAAATCAAACAAGAAAACAAGCAAATGTCAAGAGAGCGTTTGTGGTTGTTAATTACCTCTATTAGTTTATTGGTCGTTTTATTCTTTTTATATATATTAAAAACTCAACGTGAAAAAAATAAAGAATTACAATTAGAGCGTCAACAACAAGAGGCTAATGAAGAAATTTATAACCTTATGTTATCTCAACAAAATAAAATTGATGAGGCTAAAAGTTTAGAAAAAAATAGAATTTCAAAAGATATACATGATGGTATTCTTGGTAAATTGTTTGGTGTAAGATTAAGTTTAGACGGATTAAATATTAGTAAAACAGACGAAGCAACAAAAAAAAGAGGTTACTATATTTCAGAATTAAAAAATATTGAAGACGAAATAAGAAAAGTATCGCACGAGTTAAATTCAGACTTCATACATCAAGCAGGTTTTTTTGATATCATAACAGCATTAGTTGAAACCCAAATGACTGCTTATAATATTAATTATAGACTTGATATTCAAGACGATATTAATTGGGAGTCTTTAAATAATAAAATCAAAATTCATTTATATCGTATTTTGCAAGAAACAATGCAAAATACTTATAAACATGCCAATGCAACATTGGTCGATATTTCATTCAAGTATGAAAAAAATCTATTAACTTTAACTGTTTCAGATAATGGATCTGGATTTGATTTAAACAAGTCTAGAAAAGGAATAGGCTTAAAAAATTTAGACTCAAGAATAGAAGAGATTAACGGTAAGTTAAAGATAGAAAGTAAAATTAATAAAGGAACGACAATAACTATCAATGTCATAGTATCAAGTCATTAACCCATGGAAAATAATATTTTAAGAATTTTAATGGTAGATGATCATCCAATGATTATCGAAGGCTACCAACATACATTATTAGCTAATAAAAAACCAAATCAAACACTAGATATAGACATAGCAACAGACTGTGACTCAGCTTTAGATGCAATAAAAAAATCAAGAAGTATGGGTAAACCTTACAATATTTATTTTTTTGATATTAGCATTCCTGCTTCTCAAGATGGTATTTATAAATCAGGAGAAGATTTAGCTAAGTATATTAAACAAGTACAACCAGAAGCAAAAGTTGTAATTTTAACTATGTTTAACGAGGTGTACAGAATCCATAGTATTATTAGGTCTATTAATCCAGAAGGTTTTTTAATCAAAAGCGATTTAACCTCTAGTGAGTTAGCCAGTGCTTTTGATGCAATTCAGAATAATCCACCATTTTATACTGGTACAATAACAACAGTAATTAAGCGTAGTATTTTTAATCCAATTGAAGTTGATGAAATAAACCATAAAATGCTTCATTTTTTATCTTTGGGAGTCAAAACCAAAGACCTTGTTGGACATCTTGGAATTACTTTAAGTGCTATTGAAAAACGTAAAAAAAACCTTAAAGATTTGTTTATAGTCGATGACGGAAAAGACGAAACTTTAATAGCAATTGCTAAGGATAAAGGCTATATATAAGCCGTAATGTTAAAATTTTATTTTTTTTTCTCTGCTAAAAAACACCTATAGCTTAACTTATTATTGAAACATGTGGTTTTTACCACAACCACCTTGTGGTTTTAGCCATAATGACTAACTTTTATATTCTATATATTTGAATATAACTTTTAGTATAAGTTAATATTATTCCCAAACAAACTTCTTGTTTGATTAATAGCATTTTTTACATTTACACACTTAATAAAGCAACATTCCTCGATGTTGCTTTATTTATTTTTAATCAATTTTAAACTAAAAAATTAGTTTAAACTAATTTTTTAGTTATATTTGTATTGTTGAACTATAAATTTAGTTGAAAAAAATGAAAGCACTTACAAAAGCAGAAGAAGATATAATGCAAGTTTTATGGCAGTTAGAAACAGCTAATGTCAAACAAATTATTGAAGAGTTACCTAAACCAAAACCAGCCTATAATACAGTATCTACAATTGTTAGAATTTTAGAATCTAAAGGATACGTAGACTATGAAAAAAAAGGAAAAGGACATTTTTATTTTCCAGTATTAAAAAAACATGATTATAGTAATCAGTCCATAAATAAATTAGTAGATAATTATTTTCAAGGATCCTTTAAAAGTATGGTGTCTTTTTTTGTTAAAAAAAACGATATCAGTTTAAACGAATTAGAATCCGTTTTGAAAGAAATTAATTCAAAATCATAGTCATGATTGCATTTGTATTTCAAACCATATTGTTTCAAAGTATATTTTTACTAAGCTATCAATTACTTTATAAAAACGAAACTTTTTTTAAGCACAATAGGACGTATTTATTATTAACTTCTTTATTGTCATTAATTCTACCATTTGTAAATATCAATGCGTTAAGTCAAAGAGAATTCGGCAATTATTTAGTAAGCTTACCAGAAGTTATTTTATCTAATACATCATCTAATGAAAGTTTTATTAGTGACTTTCAATCACTATTTAATAACTCTTTATTTAATCTCGTTACTATTTATTACGTTATAACTGTAGTTATGTTTTTTGTGTTTGTTTTCAAGCTTTATAAATTAGTTAAAGTAATTTTTGAAAATGAAAAAACTAAGCTGTCTAAATACACTATCATCCATTTAAGAGATAGTACTTCAGCATATTCCTTTTTTAATTTCGTCTTTTTAGGAAACCAAATCAGTTCCAGCCAAAAACAACAAATTTTAGCACATGAAAGTGTACATGTTTCTCAACGTCATACTCTAGATTTACTTTGGTTTGAAGTATTAAAAATCTTGTTTTGGTTTAACCCTTTAGTTTATATATATCAAAATAAAATTAATGTTATTCATGAGTTTTTAGCAGATAAAAACGCTTTAAAAAATAATAAAACAGAATATTACCAACAGTTGTTACAACAAGTTTTTAATGTCAATAACTGTTCATTTATCAATCCATTTTTCAAACAATCATTAATCAAAAAACGAATCATTATGTTACAAAAATCAAAATCAAAACAAGTAAATTTAGCTAAGTATCTATTATTAATACCTATGCTTTTAGCAATGTTAGTTTATGTCTCATGTTCTAACGATCAGTCTACAAATCAAAAAGAAGAGCAAGTTATCGAAACCAAAACTATGGATAATGCCAAGGTGTATGGCATAAGTGAGGTTGATCAGCTTCCAATATTTGAAGGTTGTGAGGCTTTAATGGATTTAGAGGCTCAGAAAAAATGTTTCTCTGAAAAAGTATCAAAACACTTATTAAAAAATTTTAATACTAAAATTGCAGAAAACAAAGGTTTAACTGAAGATGTATATAAGGTTGTTGTTATGTTTAAAATTACTTCAAAAGGAGATGTAGAAATTATTAAGGCTAGAGCTCCGCATGAGGATATAGAGTCGGAAGCTATTAGAGTAATTAATGACTTACCCAAACTAATTCCAGCAACTTTAAATGGTCAGCCAGTTAGTGTTAATTATGCCTTACCAATCAAGTTTAAAATATATTAATGGTACTCTAACTACAAAAAAGTCAAAGCCTTGCTTTGGTTTTTTTGTAGTTTAACTGTAAAATATTTTATTTAATCTATAAAGTCTAGTTTTTTTGAACAAATATTTAATTTCTCTAAAAAATACTATATCTTGATGAAGATTATTAAAATACCTTTATATGAAAAGAGCTTTACCTTTATTTGTACTTTTATTATCTGTTGTTAGTTTCTTACAGGCCCAGACAACACAACAATGCAAAAACACATGCACGATTGATAAAATTGTTTATGAAACTGCCTTTTTAGGAGTGCAATTTGGAAGTCCATGTGATAAGGAAAGTAAAACAGATAAAGGTGTTATTATAATGAAAGTTATTGATGATACAGCAGCAGCAAGCAATGGTTTGCAACCTTATGACTTAGTTTTAGCTATAGACGGTCTAGAGGTTAATAGACGTGGTGATGCTATCAAAGCGGTTAAAGCTTATCAGCCTTTTGATGTTGTAAGGTTTACTATTTTAAGAGACGAAAAAACACTAATAAAAACCATCACTTTAGGTGCAAAAACAACTAAAGTTGTACAGGAGGAAGTATGTTGTGATCAGGCAATAAGCTCATTATCTAAAGAGAATATTAGTCTATATCCAAACCCAGCTGTTAGTAAATTAAATATAGCTTTTAAACAAGTAGTACAAGGTCAATATAATATTGCTGTTTATATGACCAATGGTGTTTTGGTACAACAATACGACACACAATTTACTAAAGGTGATTTAAACGAAACAATTAGTGTTGATAAATTGGAAGATGGTGTTTACGTTTTAAAAATCACAAAAGACAGTAATACTTACTCAAATTTATTTGTTGTAAAAAGAAATTAGTACGTTACAAGATTTAGTCATTTTAAAAAGTCGTATTTTTCCGCTATATTAGTTAATTATGAAACAAATAGCTGTGACTTTACTACTTTTAATATTGGTGTCTTGCCAGTATTTTAATGTAAAAAAAACGACACCTGAAGCTATTTTGAATGAAGAGTTAAAAACCTTCAATTGGAACGAAGTGGATAATTATCCTAGTTTTTCAATATGTGATTCATTTCAAGACAAACAAGATATTAAGTACTGTTTTGAAACTACTTTAGCTAATCATATTTCAGAGCAATTACAATATCAAACTATCATCGTTAATCAAGATGTTAAGGACACTATCATGTTAACTTTTTTAATTTCTGAAAAAGGAGAACTCCTTATTAAAGATATTGAAATTGATAGTATAACCATTCATGAGATTCCTGATCTAAAAGCTTCAATTACTGAAAGTTTAAATAGTTTGCCTCAAATATTTCCAGCAGTAAAACGTGGTCATCAAGTTAAAACACAATTTAAAATGCCAATTGTACTTCAGGTTAATTAAAACTTTATAAATTAAACTTATAACCTATAGCAAAATCTACAGGGAATTGATCTTCATTATCTTGAAAAACAGCAAATAAACTATCATATACTATAGTTACAAAACCTTCTCCAATTTTAAAATCTGCACCAAGTCCAAAAATTAATGGCACATCAAACCCGTTGCTTTTATTTTCAATAGTAATAACGTTTTCAGGAGATTCTGGATCTTCATAAGTAGACTTTATACTTGAGGTTGTATAAGTTGCAATTTTAGTTTGTGCATAAATGTTAAAAGTTGTTTTGTTTATAAATCTAAAACGATAACCTAAAGCAATTTGATTTAAGTTATATTCAAAATCTCTTGTTTTTAACGACGTTCTAAAATTTAAAAAACCAGAATGTGCTGGCATTGCTTTACTTTCAAAAAACTCTAGTTCTGCTCCAAAATAAGTTGCTTTATTATTATCCGGATTATATACAAATGGATGGTTTGTTACTCCTCCAAAAAGTCCTAATCTAGTTTTTAATTTTAAGCTATTATCCTTAAAGGTATAGTTAGGGTTACTGTCTGCATTGGCTTGATTAAAATATTTTTTTAAACTGTAAAGGGTTAATTTTGTTTTTGAAGCATCAAGATTGGTTGCAGATTTTAAAGTGTTTTTGTATTCAAAATTATAATTATTATTAATTTGTTTGGTGTTTGTTAACTCTATAATTTGTTCAGATTTATCTTTTATAAAGTATCTAAATTGACCATCAAATGTATTCCAAAGTAAATCATAATCACCTTCAACCTCAGTTTTAAGTGCTATAGTTTGATTATTGTATGTAAAGTTGTCTTGTGCAAAACTTAAAGTAGTCACTAGTAAACAAAGTAATAAAGTAAGTGTTTTCATGATCTAATGGATTGGTTTACTGCTAAAGTAGAATTTTTTAACCTAAATCACTATTTTTTAAAGGAACGACCCTTCCATTTGTATGTTGTAAATAAAGAAGTAAATGCTATATAAACACTAAAAAAAGGATATATAAAACAGCTCCATAAAAAATGATGCAATATGTTTTTATTATTTAAAAATTGACTGGTTTTGTAAATTAATATGAAATCTACGCAGCTTTTTAGTGTAAATAAAATACCAACTGTTTTAAAATTAATTTGCTTTATTAAACCAATAACTAATCCAATAATTAAAATGGCATTTGCAAATAAAACCAACACACCAACTAGTTTAGCAAAAGTGTTGTTGTAATTACTGGTTTTGCTTGCCCAGCGTACACGTTGCGCAATTAAATCTTTTAAATTATCCAAAGGCTTTGTAATTACTATAGCATTTTTGTTTTTTAAAAATGTAACAGTATTAGGGTTGTTTAGTAATGCTTTTTCCATTAAAAAAATATCGTCTCCACTAGCAATGTTTGTGTTTCCATTAAAACCATTTAGTGTTTCAAAAAAATCTTTTTTATAAGCTAAATTTGCACCATTACTTAAAAAAGGTTTTTTTATACCAAATCCTCCAATAGTTGCTCCTATAAGACTAATAAAATCTAATGCTTGAAAAGCATGTAAAAGTGATTTGTTATAGAGGTAAGTTACAGGTCCAGCAACCATTTTAACAGGATGCTGTTGGATAAAATAAGAAAAACTGGTTAGCCAATGCTTAGGTAAAATACAGTCAGCATCTGTAGTAATAATCCAATCGTATTTTGCCTGTTTGATAGCGCAAGTTATGGCATCTTTTTTTGGTGATTGTGTTAGGCGTTGGTTTTTTAATATTTTATAATCAATTATATTATCTTTTAAATTAAAGCAGTTGTCAATGGTATTTATCGAAGCGTCTTCTGAGTCGTCATCTACCAAAATAATTTCAAATAAGTGTTTTGGATATTGTAATTGTAATATGGAGTTTATTAAGTGTGGTAAGTTTTCTGCTTCATTTCTAAAAGGAATAATAACAGTAAATGCGTTTTTGGGGTTTTGGTTAGTATTAGTTTCTGTTTTTATGGCATCAAAACCAATAATAAGACTGACTATTAATAATAGATAAAGGCATATTATAATTATAAATGTTACAACCATTAGTTTTTAATTAAATCGAATTTTAAAACATAATAACAACCAACAAGACTTGGAATTGCAAAATTTAAGATCCACATTAAAAGTATGCAGCTTAAAACGGGTAATTGGGCTATGTTAATCAAACCGAATAAGTATAAGGCAATACTTCCTTTTATAACAACATCAAAAACTGAAATTGTTGGTATGATTGAAGCTAATAAATACATGCTTGATATTATGGTCATGGCTTGTAAGTAGTCTAAATTCACATTAAAAAGTTTTAAAATATAGTAAAACTGAAACGAGAATATCAAATATCGTAATAAGGATAATGTCAAGCCAACAAGGCTATGTTTTAATCCTAAATCGGTTAATTTATTTTTAATCTTTATTAAATCAATTTTTTGTAGTCGATACTTTGTTTGTTGTAATATAAAGAAAACAAAAAAAGTAAAGATTAGTAGTATTAATAGGGCTTTAACAACATTAAAATAATCAAGTGATATAGTGTGATTTTTATAAAATAGAATTAACCCAATACTACCTACTAAAATAGTAATGCTAAGTTGCATTAGGTTGCCTATTAAATTAATAAATACAACCTGTTTACGTTGTGATTTTTTGTAATACATGGCTTTTGCACCATACTCTCCAATACGATTTGGTGTTATTAATGATGCTGTTAAAGATCCTAAACATTGTGCTGAAGCTTGTAAAAAGCTAAGTTTTTTTAGATTTGAGACTAAAAATTGCCACTTTTTGATTTCTAAAAACCAATTTAAAAACGATAAACCAAGTAGTATTAGACCATTTTTGACTGTAAATAAACGGTTTTGTGTCAAAAAAAGTACAAAACCATTAAAATCTAAGTTGTCATTATATGTAATTTTATGATAAATAAAATAAAAAGCACCAACAACTATACTTAATTTAATAAGTACAACAAAGAATTGTTTAGTTTTGTAAGGCAAGCTAAAACGCATTATTAGTTGGGCAAAGTTGAGGCTTGCAAATTAAACTAAATATTACACAATGTTATCTACTATTAAACACTATTGTATTATTGTAATTACTGTTTTGGCAGTAACAACTTCAAGTGCACAAATTGAAACTAGTAAATGGAAAGCTTTAATGGCTTTAGGTATTAACAGTCCATCTCAAAGTGGTTTGGTTGCACCTTTTGAAGCTAATAGTATTAATTTTCCTTCTATAAATTTAGGGCTTCAACGTATGTTTACACCTCAATTAGGAGCAAAATTAGATTTTGGATACAACCGTTTTGCTAATGCAAATAACACACCAGAATTTAAAACCAATTACTCTCGTATTAATTTACAATTTGTTTATGATGCAACACGTTTTTTTAGTTTTTTACCTATTGATGCAGGAGTTGTCTTTCATGCTGGACCAGGTTACTCTATGATTAAACCATTAGGTGATTATGGAGATAATAAAACAGCGTTTTTAAACGGAATGGCTGGACTAGAATTTCATTATGGAATAAGTAGGAGTGTTTCAGCTTTTGTAGATACATCTTACATTTATGGTTTTGCTAAAGATTTTGATCCAATTACGGAAGGATTTGGATCCTTTAACGGAAACTTATTAACAGTTAGTGTAGGTATTGCTGTGTCTTTAAGTGGTTGTTATACATGTAACTAAATGAGCAAAGAACAAATAATTTTGGGGATTGATCCAGGTACAACCATCATGGGTTTTGGGTTAATAAAAGTGGTAAATAAAAAAATGAGTTTAATACAGTTAAACGAATTGGACTTAAAAAAATACGATGACCATTACCTAAAACTGAAACTTATTTTTGAACGTACTATTGAGTTGATTGAAACACATCATCCAGACGAGATTGCTATCGAAGCGCCTTTTTTTGGTAAAAACGTACAAAGTATGCTTAAGTTAGGTCGTGCGCAAGGTGTTGCTATGGCTGCAGGATTAAGTCGTGAGGTGCCAATTACAGAGTATGCACCTAAAAAAATAAAAATGGCAATTACAGGAAGTGGTAACGCAAGTAAGGAGCAGGTTGCAAAAATGCTTCAAGGGATGTTAGGTATTAAAACCTTACCAAAAAATCTAGACTCTATGGATGGACTTGGTGCAGCTGTATGTCATTTTTATAATCAAGGTCGTGTAGAAATTGGTAAAAGTTATTCTGGTTGGGCAAGTTTTGTTAAACAGAATGAAAAGCGTGTAAAAAAGTAGTAATAATTGTTTTTACAGTTAATAACTGAATAATATGTCAGGAATATACATACATATACCGTTTTGCAAACAAGCTTGTCATTATTGTGATTTTCATTTTTCGACGTCATTAAAAAAGAAAGATCAATTGGTTTTCGCTTTAGCGAAAGAATTACAATTACGTAAAGACGAATTTAAAGACACTACAATTGAAACCATATATTTTGGAGGAGGTACACCAAGTATTTTGTCTACAAATGAGTTGCAATATTTAATAGATAGTGTTTATTTAAATTATAAAGTCACTGATCATCCAGAAATAACATTAGAGGCTAATCCTGACGATTTAATTATCAATAATATTGACGCATTAAGTATATCAGAAGTACAGTCCTTGTATGAAACTAAATTTGAAGAATTAAAAAAAACAGGTATTAATAGACTTAGTATTGGTGTACAATCGTTTCATGAAAAAGATTTAAAATTAATGAATCGTGCGCACAATGCTATTGAAGCTAAGCGTTGTCTTGAAACCGCAACTCAATATTTTGATAATATAAGTTTGGACTTAATTTATGGTATTCCAAACAGTACTAATCAAGAATGGTTGGAAAATATCCAAACTGCTTTAAGTTTTGGTATTCCTCACATCTCTAGTTACGCTCTAACTGTAGAGCCTAAAACAGCGTTGGCTAGTTTTATTAAAAAAGGAATTATTGATAATGTTGACGATGATCTAGCTCATGACCAGTTTCATATATTAATAGACCAGCTAAATCAAGCAGGTTTTGAACATTATGAGTTGTCCAATTTTGCTAAAAAAGGATATTATAGCAAAAATAATAGCGCTTACTGGTTAGGTAAGTCCTATTTAGGAATTGGGCCTTCTGCACACAGTTTTAATGGTAAGCAACGTGCATGGAATGTTAAAAATAACACCATTTATATCAAAAAGATTAACCAAGATCAACTTCCTTTAGAAATTGAAATTTTAACTAAAAATGATAAATATAACGAGTTTATTATGACTGGTTTGCGTACCATTTGGGGAGTTTCATTAACTGAAGTCAAAAAACAGTTTGGAGAATCATTTTTGGAATACTTGTTGCAACAAGCTAATCAGTACATAAATAACCAAATGCTATGTATTGTGGATGATAGCTTAAAAACAACACCAAAAGGAAAGTTTTTAAGCGACGGAATTGCTTCAGATTTATTTAAATTAAGGTAATTATAACTTTTTAGCATTGGTTTTATATGTTTTTATTTTTAACTTATAGCAACCTAAAATTAAAAAACACAAGACGCTTAAATGATAACCACAATAACCATAAACACTAAAAAATACACAGTAAATTTAGCTCAACCTTTAGATATTTCAATGCCACTTCGTGCATCCAAAAGCAATGCTAATGCATGGTATATTGATGAGCCTAAAATAGAACCTGTAGTTATTAATGACTGGACAGCTAGTGTAAAGGAAGGTGCATCAATTAACTTTAATACCATTCAATTTAATCCTCATGCACATGGTACTCATACAGAATGTGTTGGTCATATTACAGAGCAATTTTATAGTGTAAATAAATGCTTAAAGCAATTCTTCTTTTTATCAGAAGTTATTTCGGTTGCACCAGAATTAATTGGCGAAGACCAAGTGATATCAAAAGCACAGCTTCAATATTTATTAAAACAACGTAAACCGCAAGCCTTAATAATAAGGACTATGCCTAATACAAAAGAGAAAAAATCAAGACAATACTCTAATACCAATTGGCCTTATTTAACAGAAGATGCAGCAACATTTATACGAAAAATTGGCGTAAAGCATTTACTTATAGATTTACCAAGTGTCGATAAAGAAAAGGATGAAGGTAAGTTGTTAGCACATAAAGCATTTTGGGATTTTAATGGTAAACTCAGAAAAAATGCAACTATAACAGAGTTTATTTATGTGCCAAACAAAGTTAAAGATGGTAAATATATATTAAACCTTCAGATTGCACCAATACAAAACGATGCAACACCAAGTAAACCCATTTTATATAAAATAGAACAATAGATGGAAACATTTTTTACACTAGTCGTTGGTGGTATTTTAGCCTTAGGTGCTTATACTTTATACGGATATTTTCAGTCCCAAAAAAAGGTCTCTGCACAATCTATAATTTTATTAGATAAAATAAAAAAAGTCTGCAAATTTATTACTGTAGAAGGTGATTTTGCCGAAATCTATCATTATGAAGATGTTAAAGAGCGATTTTTAAAATTAGTGTCTAGTAAGAAAAAAGCGCTGATTGTTATTAATGCTAAAGCTTATGTTGGTTATGATTTTAATAAAATTGAATTAACCTCGAACCCTAAAAAAAAGACTGTAACTATAAGTCATTTTCCGCAGCCAGAAATATTGTCAATCGAAACCAATATAAATTACTACGATAAAAAAGATGGTTATTTTAATAAGTTTGAAGCTACAGATTTAACCAATCTAAGCGAAGAAGCTAAGCAGCATATTATTGACAAAGTACCAGAAAGTGGATTGTATAATGTGGCAAAGCAAGAAGCGTTAGAGTCTTTATTACTTGTTGAAAATATAGTTCAAACTATTGGTTGGACATTAGACTACTCGGCTTTAAAAATCAAATCTAAAGACAATTTAAAATTAAAATAATAATACAATTGTGTTTTTAAAATGGATATAGAACAACTCAGAGCATATTGCCTTAGTAAACCAAAATCTACCGAAGATTTTCCATTTGATCAAGATACATTAGTTTTTAAAGTATTAGGTAAAATGTTTGCATTAGTACCATTAAAAAAATGGGAAACTGGACTTGCGTCAATTAACCTAAAATGCGACCCAGAATATGCTATCCAACTTCGTGAAGACTATCAAAGTATTGAAGCAGGTTGGCATATGAGTAAAAAACATTGGAATACCATTTACTTACATCAATCTGAATTAGATTTAAAGCTAATTACTAAGCTTTTAGACCACTCTTATGACATGGTAGTTAAAGGTATGACCAAAAAAATGCGAAAAAAACTACATTAACAGTTATGCTTATCGACAGATATGTGCAATTAACCGAAGTAAATAGTGTAGTTATATAAAGCTTTAATAATCAAGGTTTTATAATGTTATTTTTGGGGTGTTAAAACACATCATATTCATGAAATTCCCTCTTTTACTAACAGTTATAGGTCTATTTAATAAAAAAAAGATACAACCTACAAAGCAAGTTAAGACTAAACAAGCTTTCAACACTAATAATCATAAAACATTACAATCTAGTTTAAAGCAACTAGAATTTATATCTTTTTTAGAAATACATCTGAGTAGTAAAGAGTTAAATGAGTTTTCTTTGAATTTTTTGATTGAATTAACCAAAATTAAACATCAAGCAAAATCCAATACTATAAAATCCATACGATTTTTTAAAGAATAAGACTCTTTTTTCCATTCGTCGACACTTAAAGGTTATTCACCTTGTTTAAAATCGGTCTAAACGAAAATTAGTTGTAAAACTTACTTATTATATTAGATTTGGGCTTAATTAATAGTCAAAATACCCTCGCAATGCAAAAAAAACTTAAAATTCTCCTAATAGAAGATGACATGATTGAAAAAATGAAGTTAAATCGTACAACTTCTGCTTTGCAATTAGATCACGAAATTATTGAAGCTAATAATGGTGAAGAAGCGCTTCAGTTATTAGAAAACAAAGACAATTTACCAGACATTATATTACTGGACTTAAATATGCCTAAAATTAATGGTATTGAGTTTTTAGGTATTCTTAAAAAAGATGATGTTTTAAAATACATTCCTACTATCATATTAACAACGTCTAACAATCAAAAGGATTTATTAGAATGTTATAAAATAGGTGTTGCAGGTTATGTTATAAAACCATTAAAATACGAAGATTACGTTAGTAAAATTGAAAAATTATTAGCATATTGGAGTGTAAATGAATTAATTGTAGTTTAATTATGAAAGGAATTGTTTTTACAGAATTTTTAGAACTTGTTGAAGATAAGTTTGGACTAGAGATGGTTGATAATATTATTTCAAGCTCAGATCTAGAATCTGGAGGAGCATACACAGCTGTTGGGACATACAGTTTTTCTGAAATGTTACAATTATTACAACACCTTAGTGCTAATACAGGTATCTCTATAGATGATTTGTTATTAGTATATGCAGAGCACTTTTTTGGTGTAATTGAAGTAAGTTATCCTGGTTTACTAGCGACTTATAAAGACCCAATAGAGATGATTTCGTCTATTGAAAACCACATTCATGTTGAGGTCAGAAAAATTTATCCGGATGCAGAACTGCCAACATTTGTTGTAGAAAGCAAGTCTGAAAACGATTTAACAGTTATTTACAAGTCAAGTCGTGCAATGCATCATTTTGGTTTAGGGTTGATGAACAAAACTTTCGAGCATTTTAATGCAACAGCAAAAATAGAATTAGAAAAAATTAAAGAAGACGGAACTGAAGTAAGATTTGTTATTCACAAAAACTAATGAGTCAAAACCAAGTAGAGATACTACAACGCGCTTTAAAAAGAGAAAAGGCTGCTAGAAAAGCAGCTGAGAAAATTCTTGAAGAAAAATCAAGAGAACTTTTTGAAACTAATCAAAAATTAAAAGAAACCAACTTTCATTTAGAAACCTCATTAACTCAAGCAGACTCACAATTACAAGGTGTTTTTGAAAACATTGTTGATGCTTACGTTATCACAGATTTATGGGGAAACATTTTAAAAATGAATGATTCTGCTGTAACGCTTTTAGGGTTTGAAGATGCTAATGAAGATTTTAATCTTTTAGAAATGCTTAACCTTACAGAAAAAGATAAAGTACAATCTTGGTTTAAAGGCATGCTAAAACAAGGATCTTCAACAGATTTTCATGTCAATATAACGACAAGAGATAAACAAGAAAAGTTAGTACACATTAACTCTAGTTTAATTTATGATAATGATGTAGCTGTTGCTGTACAAGGTATAGTTAGAGATGTAACCATCCAGAATAAATATAAAAAAAGTTTAGAAGCCGAAAGATTAAAGTATAGCAATATTATTGCTAACATGAATTTAGGGCTTATAGAAATAAATTTGGAAGGTAAAATTTTAATGATAAATCAGAGTTTTTCTGATATGTCTGGTTATAATCAAGACGAAATTATAGGTTTTACTGCAAATGATGTTTTTACTTTAGATAATGAAGGAAAAGAATTAATAGAAGAAGAAAAAAGAAAACGTGTTAAAGGCGAGTCAAATTCTTACGAAATTAAAGTGCAAACTAAAGCAGGAGATGACAGACATTGGTTAGTTAGTGGTGCCCCAAATTATGATATAGAAGGTAAACAAATAGGATCTATTGCTGTAACATTAGATATTACCGATTTTAAAACACTTCAAAATCAAAAAGAAAAATTATTAACTAAGCTAGAAAAAAGTAATGATGAGTTGCAAGAATATGCTCACATCGTATCACACGATTTAAAGTCTCCATTACGAAGTATAAACGCATTGGTCAGTTGGTTAAAAGAAGATAACCAAGGAAAGCTAGACGACGTAAGTCTTCAAAATTTTGCACTTATTGAAACGACTCTTGAAAAAATGGAACAATTAATTACAGATGTACTTAATTATTCTAGTGTTGGTGCACAAACATCACCTCAAGCAGATGTAAATATTAATAATATGGTATTGGATTTATGCCAAATTCTATATGTGCCAGAACACATTAATATAAAAGTTTTAAACCCCTTACCTATAATTAAAGGAGACAAAACTAAATTACAACAGTTATTTCAGAACTTAATTAGTAATGCAGTTAAGTTTATAGACAAGCCTGAAGGGTTAATACAAATTAATGTAGTTGATTTGCCAACGCATTATGAGTTTTCAATTCAAGATAATGGAATGGGTATTGAAAAAAAGTTTCACGACAAAATTTTCAAAATATTTCATTCATTAAATAAAAGTAAAGACTCCACAGGAATAGGATTATCCATAGTTAAAAAAATTGTGGATTTACATGAAGGAGAAATATGGTTAGAAAGCGAACCAAAAGTAGGCACAACCTTTCACTTTACATTAAAAAAGTAAGACATGAAAACAGTACAGTTAGTTAAACATAAAAATAAAGATTGGCAATATGTTGTTGAAAATCAAGAGTTAAAAGCACCTTTGGTTTTAGTGTTTGGTAACAGGTACTTGTTGGAAGATACTACAATTTATCAAGATATAAAGGCTAAGTTTCCGGATGGTCACATTGTTTTTGGATCTGCATGCGCAGAGATTTCTTCTAATACAGTTAACGAAGAAAGTATTACAGTAACTGCCATAGAGTTTGAAAAAAGTACGTTTCAAATTAAAACTAGCAATGTTTTAAATACAAATTTAGATAGTTTTAAAACAGGTAATGATTTAATAAAGCAATTACCACAAGACAATTTAAAGTATGTTTTAGTTGTCTCTGAAGGAAGTTTTATTAATGGTAGCCAATTAACTAAAGGGATGAGTGCATCTACCGAAGATAATTTACTTATAACAGGTGGATTATGTGGTGATGATGCGCGTTTTGAAAAAACATTAGCCTCTTACAACGAAAATCCAAAAGAAGGCGAGCTAGTTGCAATTGGGTTTTATGGAGATACACTAGAAATATCATTTTCAATACATGGTGGCTGGACACCTTTTGGTCCAGAGCGTACAGTTACAAGATCTACAGACAATATTTTATATGAATTAGATGGACAGCCTGCTTTAAATTTATATAAAACCTATTTAGGCGAAAAAGCTAAAGACTTACCAGGAGCAGCACTATTATATCCATTAAATGTTACGTCTGAAGGCGAAAACCAGTCAATTGTTAGATCTATTTTAAATATTGACGAAGCTGAAAATGCTGTGGTTTTAGCTGGTGATATTAAAGAAAACTCTAAAGTACAATTAATGATGACTAACGTAGATAATATTGCAAATGCTTCTGAGCAAGCTGCAAAACAGGCGTTAGAGCATAGACAGAATAAACCAGAATTAGCATTATTGGTAAGTTGTATTGGTCGTAAATTAGTATTAGATCAGCGTGTAGAAGAAGAAATTGAAGAAGTTATAGAAGTAATAGGTAAAGACACTGTTATTAGTGGTTTTTATTCCTACGGAGAAATTGCACCTTTTCATGGAGAAGTAGCATGTCAGTTGCACAATCAAACCATGACCATAACGTTAATTAGTGAATAATGAATTCGCTATTAAAAAGACAAATTCGTAAATATTTAAGTGAAGATTTAAAAAACAATAAGGAACTAACTCAGTTTTTTAATGCAATAGATAGCTCTTATAATAATTTTGACGAGCAGTCAAACATGATACAAAGAGCCATGTCTATTAGCTCAGACGAGTTATATACAGCCAATCGTAAGTTACAAAACGAAGCAGAAGAGCAAAAAGAAGTCATTCAAAAACTTAAAAGTGTTATTGATACTTTAAAGTTTTATAATTTAACAGAAGAAGATAGCAAAGAAAATGTAGAGCTTACAGGATCTAATTTGGTAGATTTTATTGACAATCAAACTAAAGAAATTGTTCAAATAAATAAGCAAAAACAAGAATTATTAAACGAGTTGGCTTATCAAAATCAAGAGTTAAGTGACTATGCACACATGGTTTCTCATGATTTAAAATCGCCATTACGTAGTATTGATGCCTTAACCACTTGGTTTACTCAAGATTATCAATCTGTTATTGATGATAATGGAAAACAGACACTTAAGCTTATTAGAGACAGTGTTGATAAAATGGAAAAATTAATAAGTGGTATTTTAGAGTACTCAACTATTGGTAAAAACCAGATTGAAGTCTATGATGTAGATTTAAACAATTTAATAGACAATGTTCTAAAAATAATTCAGGTACCAAATCATATTAATATTACAAAACCTAATTTACCAATTGTTAAAGGAGATAAATATAGATTACAACAACTATTTCAAAACCTAATTGGTAACGCTATTAAATATAATGATAAAGACAAAGGACTAATTGAAATTGGAGTAGAAGAACAAAAACAATATTGGCAATTTTATATTAAAGATAACGGAAAAGGTATTGATAGTTCTTACTTTGATAAGATCTTTAAAACCTTTAATAAGCTTGAAAACACACCAGATTCTTCAGGAATTGGTTTGTCTATAGTTAAAAAAATTGTCGAATTATATGGAGGAAAAATATGGCTTCAATCTCAAGTAAATATTGGAACAACATTTTATTTTACATTAAAAAAATAACATCATGGAACAACCAAACCAAACCTATATTGATAACCTATCAGGTGGAGATGCTCCTTTTAAACAGCAGTTAATAGACGTAATTAAAAAAGAGTTTCCAGAAGAGCAAAAAGAATATTTTGATAATTATAATGCACAAAATTTTAAACTCGCAGCAGATAATGTGCATAAACTTAAACATAAAATTAGTATTTTAGGGCTTGAAAAAGGATATGAAGTGGCTGTAAATTATGAGAATAGTTTACTAGAAAGTAAATTTGATTATAAAAATGAGTTTGAATCTATACTTGACACTATAACATCATATCTAGAGACCCTCTAAATATTATATATGAATTGTATTGTAATTGATGACGAAGCTACAGCTAGAATTATAATTTCTCAATTATGCTCAAATGTGCCAAGTTTAAATGTTTTAGAAGACTTTCCTAATGCAATGCAAGCCATAAAATACTTAAATCAAAATGAAGTTGATTTGATATTTTTAGATATTCATATGCCAGATTTTACAGGTTTTGATTTTATCGAAACACTTAAAAATCCTCCAAAAATAATATTAACTACTTCAGACCCAAATTTTGCAATCCAAGCTTTTGAGTACGATTGTATAGTGGATTACCTTGTAAAACCAATAACTCAAGCACGTTTTGATAAAGCTATAGTTAAGGCTGAGGCCAAACAAAATACTGTAAAAAACACTGTTAATGCAGAAAAAGTAGAAGCCACTTCAGGAAACGATTTATACGTCAACATTGACAGACGTTTAATAAAAATAGATATTCCAAGTATTTATTTAGTCGAGGCTAAAGGTGATTATATTCAAGTAAAAACAGAAGACAAGAATTATACCGTACATTCTACTTTAAAAAAGATAGTAGAAAAACTACCAGATGATTTATTCTTGAAAGTACATAGGTCATATGTTATTAATGTTAAAAAAATCATTGACATTGAAGACAATAGTGTTCTTATAAAAAAAGATGTAATACCAGTAAGTCGTTCAAACAGACCAGAGTTAATGAAACGATTAAATCTATTGTAATATATTGTTTTTAAGTGTTTTATGTTTTTTTTGCGCTTTTATTTCAACATTAATAACCATTTTACACTTAAAATTTAACAAAAAATCAGTTTAACGGTATTAAAAATCGTTTAACTGTATATTTCTACCATTCGTCTACACTTAAAAATGAGCTAATCGAAAACCTCTAATTGAATCATACATTACTTTTAATTTTATCATCAAATTAATCCAATTAAGATGAAAAAATTATTAATAGTCGTGTTAGTATGTAACACATTTTTAATGTCTTGTTCCTCACAAGATGAAACCCAAATAGAAGAATTAAACACTAAAAACATAAATGTAACCTATTCAACTTTAGATTATGAGGTTGTAGAGTTGCTTAATGCTCACCGAATTTCTTTAGGATTAAACAGCTTAAATATTTTAGACAATGCATCAGCAGTCGCAATATCACATAGCCAATATATGGTTGATCAAGGTGAAGCCAGTCACGACAACTTTTACAGCAGATCACAACATTTAAAAAATCAAGTCAATGCAAAAACGGTGTCTGAAAACGTAGCCTATGGTTTTACTAACGCTCAAGCTTTGGTAAACGCTTGGTTAAATAGTGATGGTCATAGACAAAACATTGAAAATCCTGAATTAACAGACTTAGGTATTGCTTGTGAAAAAGATAATTCTGGTAAGCGTTATTTTACTAATATTTTTATCAAAATATAATAATTAAATAGCTTATCTATAAATAGTTACCATTCGTCTACACTAGTAAAGCACTAATCGAAAAACATTAAAAAAAGCCAAGATCTAACCTAAATTTGTATTGTAACCAAAACCCAATATCATGAAAAGAACTTTACCTACCTTTATACAAAAACTTACAGCGATAGCTATATTGCTTTTAAGTTTTTCTGTTACAGCACAAAACATTCCTTTTAATTGTGATTACAGTGCTTATTTATTTCAATACAATGATGTGTATGCAATAGATTTAGCTTCCGGTAACTCTTTTCTTGCAGCAGAAGATATTACTTCTGGAAATATAAACGCAGCAGCTTATAATCCTGCAGATGGTTTTATTTGGGGATATTTAAGCACACCTTCTAATGCTATAGTTAGAATTGGTAAAGACTTTCAAACAACGTCATTTATTATTCCAGAGTTAACTACAGGTAATAAATATGTTGGAGATATAAGTCCTGACGGTATATATTATTTTAAGGCAGGTGGTACAACTTACTTTAAAGTAGATTTAAATCCAAACTCACCAACATATACTCAGTATTTATCTACCGAAACGTTATCACAAAATATAAGCATACATGATTGGGCTTTTAATGCAGTAGACGGAAACTTATATGCAGTAGAAAAAAATAGCAATATATTGTATAGAATTAATCCAACAACAAATGTTGTTGAGAGTTTAGGTGAAGTACCAATTTTAGCTGGTTTAAAATACACTTATGGAGCAGTCTATTTTGATGCTGACGGACGTTTTTATGTATCTGCTAACCAAACAGGAACAATATATGTCATCCAAAGTGTGCAAGACTTGACCCCTTCAAGTCAGATGAGTTCTAACTTATTTGCTTTTGGACCATCAAGTGCTAGTAACGATGGTGCACGTTGTCCAACAGCTCCTGTATTACAAGAAATTTGCGATAATGGTATTGATGATGATGGTGATGGATTGATTGATTGTGATGATCCTTCTTGTTCAGGATTTGGTAGTTGTGCAGTAATTCCGGCACCAACAACAGCTAATGATGGTGGTTTAGAAAGTAATGGAAGATTATCTGAAGCTATTAACAAACGTAACTTCAATCGTGCTAAAAATAGTTATAAATTTGATCAAAAGTCAGCAAAAAGAGTCACTAAAGATACTAGTAATACATCTGTAAATAGAGCAGCATCTAATACCACTTTTCAATTACAAGATTTTGTACCGTTAACAACTATTAACGAAGATTATGCAGTAGACTCAACACCACAAGATTTATTAAATATTACTAATGCAACAGAAGTATACTCTGTAGATTATATGCAAAATAATGCTTCAATAGCTTCTGTATTAGCTTTAAAAACTGAAAACGGAGTTTATGAACATACAAAATATATTTGCGATAGATTATTAGGAGGCGAATTAATTTCGGTTTCAACCATGGATATTAATGGTCAACCTTTTATAAAATCAATTATAAAAAATGTAGACGGAAGTTTTGAATACGTATTAAGCTTATCAGCTAAACTAGCTAATAACGATGCTAACTTTGCTATTGAGAGTCACTGGAATTTAGATTTATACGAAGAAAACGTAACCTTTTACAACTTCCAAATCTGGTCAGATTCGATAGACGATTTATATAGCTTAGCAGAAGAAGTTTTAATTTTATTGGATGCAGAAAAAGCAATTTCGGGTTACCAATTATCAACTCCTCCAACAGTATTTGTTAGAAAAGGAAAATATAATAATGGAGCATTAGATCTTCAAATTATAAATACAAATGCAACAGGAAACGTAGGGTTTGATTCTGGGTACAGAGTAACAGAAACTAGTGATTTTAACTATTCAAATTCGACTATAGATTTAAATCAAGATTATATAACAGAGTTGGAAGTTGCTACAGGTAATTTATTTGATATAGGATTTAGAATTGGAGACGGTATAAACACACCAGACGATTTATTTATGTCAGATGGACCTTGGGGAGTTGACGATTCTGAAGCTAATACAACAGTAAATAATTACTTAATATCTCCAAACACAACTACTTTTGATAGTCAAGATTTTCCAATAGAAAGAAATGTGACATTAAATGCTACAACAGATACTTATGTAGCAGCATACAGAGCTTTAACACCACGTTTTAAAGCAGTAGATTTAAATGACTTTACTAGCTTTAAATTTAAAGCAAAAGGTACTGGAAATTTAGAAATTACTTTAGTAAAACAAAGTATTACAAATTGGGATGAGCAATACAAAACAACAATTGCTTTAACAGATACTTATCAAAGTCATGCTGTATTATTTTCAGAGTTTACTTCTACTTTAACCCCTTCATTAGAAGCTAATGATATTGTAACTATTGTATTTACAATGCAAAGCGAGGATGGATCTGTAACAACTAAGCAAATGGATATTCAAGATGTACGTTTTTCAAGAGGAAATGCTTTATCAGTAAACGATTTTGAAACTGAAACAGTCAATACATTAATAGCTTACCCAAACCCAATGATAGAGGCTTCTAACTTACATTTTACTAGCCAAAAATCTGAAAATGTTGAACTAATAATTTATAACCAATTAGGAAAAATAGTGTACAAAACATCAGTAGAGTCACTAGTTGGAAATAATATCATACCTATAAATAGTCAAAACTTAAGTTCTGGATTATACATCTGTAAATTATCTAGTACTAACACAAATTATAAACCCTTAAAGTTGCTAGTTAAATAGTAACTGCCCATTGTTTTTTGATTGATAGCGAGGGAAGCCAAAAAAGTTAAATTAGTCTTATTTGGTTTCTTAAACAGGCAAGAGAGTTAACTCTTGCCTGTTTTTTTTGTAATAATTTTACAATACTCAAACCTTATTATTCTGTATATTTAAGCATAATTAATCTATCAATTTTGAATAATAAAATTAATCTTAAAGAAGCGATTTCTATTGGAATAGGCGGAATGGTTGGTGGCGGAATTTTTGCAGTGCTTGGTTTGGCTGTTTCTTTAGCTAAAGGAGGTACACCTGTTGCTTTCTTATTTGCAGGTGTTATAGCTTTGCTTACGGCATATTCTTATGCTAAATTATCTAAAAAATTTCCAGAAAAAGGAGGGACAGTAAGATTTGTACATCAACAATACGGGAATGGCATTTTTGCAGGAGGCATCAACAATCTACTTTGGGTAAGTTATATTGTAATGTTAGCATTATATGCCTCAGCTTTTGGGTCTTATGCTGCTGAGCTTTTTACCATTACTGGGAAAAAACTTTTAGACGTCCGTATTTGTCAAACAGCAATAATAATAGTTGCTTTAGTTATTAACTATTTAAGTGTTAGTCTAGTTAGTCGTATCGAGTCTGTTGCTGTCATAATAAAATTATCCATTTTAATAGCCTTTATAGCAATTGGGTTTTATGGGTTTTCATTACATCCAGAACATCTACATCAATTAAAACCAAGCAATTGGGAAGCTCCTTTTTTATTGCTTTCTGGTGGTATGGTCATTTTTGTAGCTTATGAAGGGTTTGAGCTAATAGCTAATTCTATTTCAGATTTAAAAAATAGAGAACAAAATACTGAAAAAGCCTATTTTGGAGCAGTAGGTTTTGTTGTTGTATTATATGTTTTAATAGCAATAGTTACTGTTGGATCTTTGACTTTTGATAAAATTGCAGATGCAAAAGATTATGTTTTGGCTCAAGCAGCAGCACCAACATTAGGGCAAATAGGATTTACTATAATTACTATTACAGCATTAATTTCTACATTTTCAGCTATTAATGCTACAATTTTAGGAAGCGGAAGGGTAAATTATGACATAGCCGAAGATCAAGAACTTCCAAAATACTTTTGTCGTAAGTTTTTAGGCAAACCAATAGGTTTTTTAATTACTGCAATATTGTCAATAGTGTTAGTTAATTTATTTAATCTTCAAAGTATTTCAACAGCAGGAAGTGCAGGATTTTTATTAATATTTGGTTTAGTAAACTATATTGGATTTAAAAAACATCAAGAATTGAAGTCCAAAAAAAGTATTCATTTAATAGCTAGTATGTTGTGTTTTGTAGCTTTTTGCACACTAATTGTTCAGCAATTTCAAACCAATAAAATGGGAGTGATAATAGCTGTAAGTATTATCCTGTTTTGTTTTATTATGGAGTGGTCGTATAAATCTATTACTTAAAAAAAATAGATGTGTTTTTTGTTATATATAATAAAGTTTAAGGCTTTTAAATTGTAGTTGCTTTATATGTTAATATTAATAGTTTCTGTTGTATAAATAAGGAATTAAAAAATTAACAGAATAAAAATTAAACCTTTATAGATTAAAACAGTCTTATATTTTTAAAGTAGTATTAAATTTTTAAAAAAAGACAATTGTTAAAATTAAAATTAAAGCAACCATTAGTGTTGTTAATCATATTTTTTTTATTTGCTAGTTGTAACAAATCTAAAAGTAATACAGAGCAAGTAAATAACGACAATATTCCTGTTTATAACTTTAATCAATTAGAACCGTTATTATATACAGATAGTAATAAAACTTATTTGGTTAACTTTTGGGCAATGTGGTGTGCACCTTGCGTAAAAGAATTACCGTATATTAAAGCGTATTCAGACAAACATCCAGAAGTTGAAGTGTTATTAGTTAGCATGGATTTTCCAAAAGATATAGATACTAAGCTTAAGCCTTTTTTAAAGCAAAAAAATGTTACAAATAAGGTTGTTATTTTAGATGATCCAGATGCTAATTCTTGGATAGATAAAATAGATCCTAATTGGTCTGGAGCGATTCCGTTTACTCTTATTTTTAATAATAAAAAGCGTATGTTTTACGAGCGTTCTTTTGAAAATGAATCAGACTTAGAAACCCAAATAAATAAAATAATAAATAATTTATAATGAGAAGATTAAAAGTAGTACTTGCTATGGTTGCTGTTTTGGCAATTATTTTAGTATCGTGTAAAAATAAAGAGGATAATAAAACCAATGAAGCTGTAGCACAAGATAGTGGTAAACATAATCCAGAAGACAGAAAAGGTCCACCTCACAATGGAGATAAAAAAGGACCACCAAGAGGAGGAAGTCCAGAACAAACAAAAACATTAGAAGAAATTGGTGGATATAAAATAGGAGAAATTGCTACAGATTTTAACCTTAAAAATGTTGATGGTTCAATGGTGTCATTGGCAAGTATAAAAGATGCAAAAGGTTATATTGTAACTTTTACTTGTAATGAGTGTCCTTTTTCAAAACTATATGAAGACCGTTTAATTGCATTACATAATACGTATGCACCACAAGGTTATTCTGTAATTGCTATAAATCCTAATAGTCCAGAAAACGAAGAAGAAGGATATGAAGCAATGCAAGTTAGAGCAAAAGAAAAAGGATTTACTTTTCCTTATCTTTTTGATGGAGAACAAAAAATATACCCACAATATGGAGCTGTAAGAACACCACATGTATTTGTATTAGATAAAGATCGTAAAGTACAATATATTGGAACAATAGATGATAATGCTAAATCTCCAGAAGATGTAAAAACAAAATATGTTGAAGACGCTATTAAAGCCTTACAAGCTGGTAAAACACCTGCAACTACTTTTACTAAAGCTATAGGCTGTCCCGTAAAAGCTGGTAAAGCATAATTTTAAATATTATTTTATAGTAAAAAAGCACAAGCATTAATGCTTGTGCTTTTTTGTTTTATAAAATGACTAAATTAGCTTTTAAACGCTTATGTTTTTTTCATAAGACTATTAAATCAATTTATTTTTTATCTCTAAAGACTGGTTTGTCAAATAATAACCATTTAAAACGCACACCAATTTCGTTAAAAGTAAAACCAGCAGCAGTAGCAGATGCTATATTGCTTCGTGTTCCAAATATATTAGCCAAACAACGCTCTGAAAATTTATAGCCTAATTTTCCTTGTATTCTGTAAGTACTTTGGCTTTCGTCGTCGTCAATAAATTGTAATCCAGTAGCAGCAGTAAGCTCATAAAACCATTCTTTAGGTTTGGCTATGTTTTCATCTTTAATAAGGTTTGCAAATACTTCTGCAGCATTAAAGGTTTCTGGTGAAAAGTAAATACTTGGTACCTGATCTTTAAAAGTTATGTATTGGTAGTTTATACCAGCTTTAAGTGATGGTTTTGGTAAAATGTTATAGTATAAAGAAGTAAACAATAAGTTTCTAGCGTTGTCATCACTTTGTTTGGTGTAAAAATATTGAGTAAACCATCCTAAATTAAAATTAGTATTTAAACTATAATTGGCGTAGTAGTTATTTTGTACGATTTCTCGATCTATTAATTCGGCATTAAAACTTTGTATTTCACGTTTATATCCAACGGTTAAATCCTGTAGTTTAAAAGGTTTAATATTAAAAGATATATCTGCTAAAACTTGTGTGTAGTCATTAGTTGTTGCTGTAGCTGAAGTTAATCCAGCAGTACCTTTTAAAGTTAAATTAGGTAATAATTGATAGGAAGCACCAACACTAAAGTCATTTGAAGTAGCATCGTTATTAGTAACAGGGTTAGTTGTACTACGATAATTATAGCTTCCTAAGATTTTAAATTTTGTTGAAAACGGAAACTCTAAAGTGTTATTAAAAGCAAAAGCTTCATTGTCTCCATTATCAAAACTATAGGATACTTTACCTTCATAAAAAGGGGTAAATGTTGTGTTTAAGTTTTTTATAAAGTTTGTGGCATCCTTTTGATTGTCGTAAAACTTTAATGTGTTTTCAGCAGACTTATATGCAGCTTCATATTTACCTAATGCTTTTAACGCATTTGCGTTACCTAAGTTTCCGTCAAAAGATGTACTGTCATTAACCAAAATTTGATCGTAGTCTGTCACACTTTTTTTAAAGTCACTTTTGTAAATATTAAGTGTTGCACGTAAAGCTAAAATCCAATTGTCATTAGGTTTTGTTTCAATTAAATTCGCGATAAGCGTATCTGCAGTTTTGTATTTTTTATTCCAAATTAACGCTTGTGCGTAACGCTCTGTAGTTTGTTGTTTTAGTGTAGCGTCTGAAGTTTCATTTAAGCTGTTATAGGCTTGTGTACTTAAATCTAGTGCGTCTTTTTCTTTACCTTTTAAGTGAGATACTAACGCTAAACCATTTAAAGCAATAATTTTATTGTCAGGATTGGCTGCTAAAGTATTATAAGTAGCTTTAGCATCATCATATTTATTTGCAATTAAATACAGATTGGCTAAGTTTAATAAACTGTCTTTGTCATTGTTAAAAAGTGCAAGACTTTTTTTAAGTAATGCTTCGGCTTCATCGTATTGTTGAGCTTGTTGTTTTTGGTAAGCATAGCCTAAATACATGTATTTTTTAGACGTTAGTGCATTTGGGTTTCCAGGAGACACCTCTAAAGCCTTGTCTACATATTTTAAAGCATTTTCATATTCTTTTAAATTAGAAAGTGTGTTTGCATAACTTAATAGTGCAGCAAAACTTTTTGGGTCTTCGTCTATTAAAGATTTAAAATAGGTTTTAGCTTTGGTAAAATTACTAGTCCATAATAAAGACTCGCCATAATTTAGCTTAACTTCAAAATCATCAGGATAATCAGCCAATAGGTTTGTAAATAAGGTGTTGGCGTCTTCAGGTTTACCGTTTAGTCCAATAGCACGACCATAACAAAGTCTTGCAGTTTTATTGTCTGGATATTGTTTTAAAATAGACTGAAAAAAAGTTTCCGCTTTAGCGTACTTACCAGTTTCTAAATAAGTAAACCCTTCTTTCATGTCTTGGGTATATCCCATAAAAGAAGTTGATAATAAGGTAAGTAGAAATATAAATTTAAGTTTCATGTTCTGGTTTTAAGTCATTTGCAAGTTAAGCATTCATTTCCATTCATTCATCTACACCAATCGTCGACTCGTCGAAATTCAACTGAATTTGAGAGGTTTACGTTGCATCTTTGTATCAGATACAAACAAGAAACCAACATGGCTTTAAAAATATTAAGAAACGATAACACATTTACATTAGAAGGACAAATTGATGCTACTACAGCAAGTAGCTTTCAAACCCATTTTAACATCACTCTTAATACTTTAGAAAACCTAACGATTGATATTAATAAAGTTACTCAAATAGATGCAAAAGGTATGAATGCTTTTAAAGTTATTTATAATAATGCAAAATCATGGGATAAACCTTTTGTAATTGTAGGACTTGGTTGTAAAGATGTTTATGAAGAATTACTAAGCATAGCTTAATACTTATACCCAAATTTAAACCTTTTAAACTGAAACATTATGGCACTAACAATAACACAACAAGACAATACAATTTTTTTAGATGGTGTTTTAAATACTGCAAACATTGCAAGTTTTAAAAAGCATTTTAGCTACATTTTAGAGTCCAATACAAATATGACATTAAATATTGAAAATGTAGAATCTATTGATATAACAGCATTACAAGTTTTAAAAGTTATGTATAGTCAAGCGATAATGAAACAAAACATGTTTTTTGTTGAAGGTAAAAATAGCGAAACTATTTACGAAACCTTTAGCTATCCTAATGTAGCATAACTAAAAACCTTAACCTTAAATCGCTATTAAGATGCAAGTTTTATCGATGTTAAAATCAAGAAAAATATCTCCAGAGCAACTGTTTATGCTAAGTGTATTGGCAGTAAATGGAGGAAACTATTTATACAACCTAATTCTAGGTCGTGTATTAGGACCAGCACAATTTGCAGACGCAGCTGTTTTAATTACCTTTTTGTTGGTGTTATCTTTTGTAGCCATGACATTTCAGTTAGTAACAGCAAAGTTTTCGGTAATTTTTGAAAATGAAACTTTCGCCAATTTTGTAGCTAAAATATATAAGCATGCTACTATTGTTGGATTGGGCTTTGGAGCTTTAATTATAATATTTGCAAAACAATTACAAATTGTTTTTAACACATCGTCGTCAAGCATGTTTACCATATTTGGAATTGGTGTACCGCTTTACTTTTTAATGAGTGTAAACAGAGGTGTGTTTCAGGGTAAAAAAGAATTTAAGTTTTTATCAATCACTTATCAAGCAGAAATGCTAAGTAGATTGGTTATTACCTTAGGATTGATCTTTTTATTTAACATGCAATCATCGGTTGTGATTGCTATCGGAATTTTAATTTCGTTTGGTTTTGGATTAATACCTTTTAAATTTAAAAATATAAAATTTAAAAATATATTAGCTATTGATGCAACGCAGTCAAAACAAGTTCGTAGCTTTTTTATAATCACTGCGTTTTATGAGCTAACACAAATTATAATTAATAATAGTGACATATTATTAGTTAAACATTACTTTGACTCTTATGATGCAGGATTATATGCTTCATTAGCCTTAATAGGTCGTATAGTTTACTTCATAGCTTGGATGTTTGTAATGTTATTATTACCAACTGTAGTACAGTTAAAAAAAGAAGGTAAAGCAACAGCACCAATATTGTTTAAGTATGTTGGTTATATAGCAGGAATTGCAACCGTTATCGTTATTGGTTGTGCCTTATTCCCAAAAACAGCAATTACCATTTTATTTGGTGATAGTTATTTAGCTATGGCTCCTTTATTATGGAAGTACGCTTTGGCAACAGGTTTGTTTGCCATCTCAAATATATTTGCATATTACTATTTATCATTAGACAGATACATTCCTGTTGTGATCTCTGGAGTATTTGGAATGCTTCAAATGGGATTAGTAATATTTTTTCATGACAGTTTAGAACAAGTCGTACACATGCAGATTATAGCCATGTCGTTATTACTTGTAATACAAATTAGTTTTTTTGTTTTCGACTCTAAGTTGAAACAATAGAATTGAGTGTTTTTTTAGTTTATTTTGGTTGAAGGCTGTAGTTTGTACTACAGCCTTTTTTGTTTTTTGTAGGTTTTGTAACTATCTGTAAAATAGGTAAGTCTATAGATTTTTACCATTCGTCTACACCAAAATGCATTCTGTCTAAGGTTAATAGAATAACTCTTTTTAAAAGTTCAAATTTGTAATGTAATCAAGAGACAAGATATTAAAAAATATAAATACAGGTATTATGAAACTAGCAATCGTAACAGCATATCCACCAAGCAAAGTCACACTAAACGAGTACGCTTACCATTTAGTAAAGCATTTTAGACAAAAAGATAATGTAACAGAAATAGTGTTGCTTACAGATAAAACAGAAGGCGTAAAAGATATCGCGTTTACTGAAGCTGGATGTAAGATCACTGTTAAAGAGTGTTGGGCTTTTAATAGTTATACTAACATAATCAACGTTACTAAAGCTATTAATGCAACCAAACCAGATGCAGTATTATTTAACTTGCAGTTCATGAAGTTTGGAGATAAAAAAATAGCTGCAGCTTTAGGTTTAATGTTACCATTAGTTTGTAAGTTAAAAAACATACCAAACATCGTTTTATTACATAATATACTTGAAGAGGTAGATTTAGGATCTGCAGGATTTACAAGTAATAAACTAATGCAAAAAGTATATGGTTTTATTGGTACGACTCTAACAAAATTAATATTACAAGCAGATACAGTTGCAGTAACAATGCAAAAGTACGTTGACATTTTAGAGAAAAAATATAAGGCCAAAAATGTAACATTAATTCCGCATGGAACTTTTGAAGTTACTGAAGTACAACCAGATTACAGTTTGCCAAAAGGACCTTTGCAGATTATGACTTTCGGAAAATTTGGTACTTACAAAAAGGTTGAAGGTATGATTGAAGCTGTAGAAAAAGTTAGAAAATATACAGGAATGGATCTTGAAGTTGTAATTGCAGGAACAGACAACCCAAATGTACCAGGTTATTTAGCTAAAGTAAAGGAAGATTATAAACATGTACCACAAGTACGTTTTACAGGTTATGTAGAAGAAGTAGAAGTACCTGTATTATTTAACGAAAGTGCAGTAGTTGTATTTCCTTATACATCCACAACAGGAAGCTCTGGAGTTTTACACCAAGCTGGAAGTTACGGTAAAGCAGTTGTAATGCCAGATTTAGGAGATCTTGCTTTATTAGTTAAAGATGAAGGTTATAAAGGTGAGTTTTTTGACCCAACATCTATTGATAGTTTAGCCAAAGCAATTGAAGCTATTGTAACCAATAATGATTACAGAATTGAATTAGGTAAAGCAAATTATGAAGCAGCAACAGCCTATCCAATGGAAAAAATAGCAAGTATGTATTTGAATAATTTTGATAAGATTATTCAAAAAAAAAGACCAACTAAATCTAGAAAAAAGCAAACTATAGATATACAACCTACCACAGTAGAATAATTTAGTCTTGCCTTTTTTGTCCCAAACAATTAATGTGTTATATATTTAAAAGCAGGTTTTTTTGTCCCATTTTTATCAATAAACCCAAAATGCTTTTGAGTATTTTTACGCCAAGGTAGTCTACCTACAACATCATTAGGCACAGAAGTAAAATCATATAAAGTCCAAGACATAAATTGCAAATTATTTGCTGCAATTTGTTCTTGGATTTTTTTGTGATAATTAGCTTGGTCTTCATCTGAAGACCCAAAAGGTTTCCACAATCCAGAATATGAAGACATTCCAAACTCTTGCAAAACTAAGGGTTTGTTTGGTATTTCTTTTTTCATGGTTGTAATGGCTTCATCTAATTGTTCCAAATCTTCGTAATAATGAAACGATATAAAATCTACTTTATCTTTTAAAATAGTAGCACTTTCAGTATTAGACCAACCTATGGTTACTGGATGTACAGTATCAATTTCTTTGACTAAATCAATCATATTATCTAACCATGCAATAACGTTATCTTTTCCTCTAGATTCAAAATCTAAATTAGGTTCGTTTTTAATATCCCAAGCTAATAAGGCTTTGTGGTCTTTAACAGCATTTATAATACCTTCTGCATGACGTTGGTTTAAAGTCCAACTCATAACATTATAATCTCCATAAAAGTCAAAAAGCGTTAAAACGACTTTTAAATTGTTGGCAGCTGCCATATCTAAAGTTTGCTTTAATTTGTCTACTTTTTTATAATCTATCGCAGCTTTACCAAAATCTTCGTATTGCACAAATAGTCTGACAGAGTTTAAACCTGCATCTTTAATTATTTTAAAATCTTTTGCAATAGTATCGGTAGAAAAAGCATTGCCAAACATATCCCAAGGATTGGCTTGCGGATAGTAATTAATGCCTTTAATATTTAAACTATCAACAGCAATTTGTTTTGGTTGCTTATTGTAAATATCAGCTTCTTCTTTAACCAAATGTCTAATACGCCAAAAACCATCTTCAAGCAAAAATACCATTTGGTATGTTGAGGTTTCAGTAGTTTCTAAAACCAACTTATTAGCTTTAAATACACGTTTGTATTCAATAATATTTCGGTCTGTAATGACAGCCATTTGTCCGTCTTCACTAAAAAACTCTAAAGTAGGGTTGTGTTTTAAAGTAGTAGCTTCTATGGTAATATCTTGCGCTTTGTTTAAGTCTATAAACGCAAATAAGTTTTCTCTTGCACTATCTGTATAATAGTCTTTTATTCCAGCAGTTTTATTGGTTTTGTAAGCAATTTGCTTAACATACCAAGCATCTAAATAATCGTTTTGTAATGCATTTAGGTTTTCGTTATCCATTGGTCGTCCTTCGTTCTGTAAAGGTTCCCAATCTATAGTAGGTAAATATTGTTCTACTTTTTTAATTTCGGTGTGCAGCATTTTACTTCGGTCTGCACCAGTATTTAGGTAACTAAATAAAGCACTAACTCCAGAAATAATTAAGGCTACAAGCATAATATACGAGGCTATTAATATGGTACGCATAATATTTTTATTAATACTTACCATAGTTTGATTGTTTTAAATTGTTTTGCTATTCCAGCAGTTTCTACACTAAAATCATAATTACCATGACTGTAAATAGCAGGTTTTAGCTTAAAAGTAGTATAACCATTAAACGATGTTTTAGTTAGCGTTTCTACTAATGCATTATCCTTATATATTTTAAGTTTAATGTGTAATCCATCCGGAATCATTTGCTGCATAAAACTTTGTAAAGGACCAACGGTTATTAAACGATTTTTTTCAGAAAAAGCAACCTCAAAATCTTCAATAACTTGTTTGTAGCTTAAGGTAATGCTATTACTTTCGGACATACCATCAACATACGCTTTTATACTCCAAGTATCTGCATAATCTGGATGAATCATTTTTGAGGTTGCAACTCCATCAATGGTTGTACCAGTCGTTTTTAAAACATACTGTTCTTGATTGGTAATAAAAAAGGTTACAAAAGTACCGTCACTAACAACATTATTGTGTTCATCTTTTATAATAGAGGTCGTAAATGTAGTAATTTGATTTCCATCGGAATAATTATGCGGTCTTGTGGCACTTATAGTAAATCCAGTAGGAATTGCTGGCATAACATTAATGGTGAATTCTTTAGAGTTGATGCCTAAACTTTCTGATGAAACCAACATACGACCACTTTCTTTTTTCGAATAAATATTTCTATAAGCAATAAGTTTATCTGTAAAAATATCATGCGTTTCTTCTGAAGATAAAAACTGATGTTTCTCGTTTACTAAAGTGTTTTTTGGTACAGGATTATCTAGAGAGTCTGTTGGAATAACAACCAACATAGTATAATCTGTTCCGCCAGCTTCAATGCTTGGAGGACCAATATAGGTTTCCATGGTTGCAACTTCAGCTTTAGGAAGTATGTTTAATGTTCCAGAAATAGATTGGTTTTCATCTAAAACAGTCCAATTAATAACTCCAATTTTTTTGGTGATATTTTCTGGAAAGACATATTCTAGTGTATTGTTTTTTATAGTCGAAGTAATTAAAGTAGAACCATAACTGTTAGAGCAATAAAGCAACGGTTTGTATGCTTCTTGTGTATTTGAAAATTGTAATATAACAGTTTGACCAACCTCAAAGTTGGTTTGAGTAGTTAATAGTTTCATAACAACCGAAGCCTTATTTTGTCTCACGATTGCGAAGGATGATAATAAAATCAATCCTAAAAAAAACAGATATGTTCGTTGTTTTTGCATTAATTTGGACTACCTATATAGGTATTAATTTCTATTTTAATATAGCTAAAATCAGGATGCTCAATAGGTTGTAATTGTGCGTTGGTATGATCTATAATTCGGTTTGGTACTATTTTGTCTGAGATATCTTCGTTAGGTAAACCATTTACAAAGATGTTTTTCATACTATCGTTAATAATTTCTACTTTACCATTTTGTAAAATAGTATAATCAAAATGTTGTTTACGTTGTTGCCTAACTCCTGCTTTAACAAATAAATGATCTACCCAAATCATGTTTTTGTTCTCATCATAATACGTAATTAGAAGTTGAGGTATGGTAATTTCTTGAATACCGCTATTAAAAAGATTTCCTTCTAATATAGAATCTTTAATTTTTAGTTCACTTAAAACTACATTTTTATATAAATCTGTGCCTGCAACATTTCCGGCGATTTGTAAGTTGAATTTTGTTGGTTGTTCTTCAAATTCAACAGGTGTAAATTCGTCTGGATTAAATGTGTCAGGAATAGAATCTTGCGTTTTAGACCAAGCAATACCTTCAAAATTAATTCTAAAACTACTAGATTCTTTAGGCATTAGTTTATGCTTGACATGGTATTTGGCATTGTAAGTTGCTAACTGTTTATTGTCATCATTATATAATGTTCCTTTTAAAATAACATCAGACGGAACATTGTCTATGTTTTGTACTTCACCAATAATAGCATAACTACCATCATAATGTACCAGTTTAGCCGACACAACTTCTAAAACGGGTTGTTTTAAAATGTCTTCATGATGGGTTGCTTCTGTTGTAATGCGTCGTCGTCCTTGATTAAAATACTTAGTAACATTGTCTGAGTACAATTGGTCAGGAGGTAAATCGTTATTTAAATCATCTGGTTGTAAAAACCATTTTCCTTTAATTTTAGAAAGCGATTTGTAATCTACTTTTTCAATTTTTTCTAAAGGTGTAATCCATTGGCTAATCACTTTTGCTGAGACTGTACTATCGTTTACAGCAGTAATTTCGGTTTCAATAGCATCCATTTTTGCATAACTACTTAAAAGTCCATCAGTCACTGAAATTTCTAACATGTATTGCGCAATTGGTATGTTACTACTAGGATCAATTAAACTATGTGCTTTTTCAAATTCTTTAAAATCTAAGGCATCATAATAGGCAATAATTGCATTTTCTGGGCTAAGTTGTGATTCGTTTTTAATGTAGAATAAATAGACTCCGTAAAATACAACTCCTGCCAAAACTAAAGACCAAAGGTGTGTGATACGTAATACATTTCTATTAAATTTATTATAAATAGTTGGAAACTTTAAAAAATCTGGAAGCGGTTTTTCTTTGGTTTTTAAAGCAATAACAAATAACATTTGTATGTTTAATACAAACGCTATTAAAACGGTTAAAAAAGGCATAATTCCCCAATGAATCTTTAGCCATTTAGCAACATCTTCTTTAGGTAAAATAGCAGAAACTGGCGGAATATTTAGACGCTCCCAAACCATAATGCCATTTTCTAATTGTCGTAAACGTTGCCAGCCACAAAAATAGAGGATTGGATCGTAAAACTTATCGTTAGAGAATATATACTTTAAATTGTACTTTTCTGGAGTGGTTAAAAATTGTTGTAATGATCCAATACCTGCAACACCTTTAAATTTAGAGTTTTCTAAACGCTCAATAGGTCTTGTGGTTAATTCTGGTAATCTTCTAGCAGAATGGTAATTTCCATCAACAGTCATGGCATTAGTTTGTGCACTTAGCCAAGCCATTTGGTCTCCAAAACCAAGCGTTAAAAATCGCCATTTATCATGATCATCTTGATTTAAGAAGTTGACAATAGGTAGCATTTTTATTTTTTGCGGTTGTGAAGGTCTAAAGTAATTTAAACTCATAGTAAAAACCACCATAAAGACAAATAAACCAGCCAATATTCCACCTATAATACGATGGTAAACAGCACCAAATTTAGATTGAATTAATGCTTTTAAATCGCCTTGAACAAAACGATAAGCAAATTCACCCATTAATGGAATGGATAAAATGGAAGCCCAAAGTGTAAATCTATCTAAGGTTAAAATATTAAAAGCAGTTTCTCCTAACATTTTTAGTGGTACAGGAGTCGTTCCTCCAGTTCCTAAAATGGTACAAATGGTAACCGATAATCCAAAAAACAAGTAACGTTTGCTATAGTATCTATAAAAGATGTAAGGCAATAATATTAGTAAAATTCCCCAAGGAATTAAAAAAAATACCAATCCTGAAGACGTAATTTCTAAAAAATTATCTCGAGAACCATGCGGAATTGGGACTTGCGTAATTGGATTGGCTTTTGAGTTTAACCAATACGGAAAAATACAACCTACAATTAACACTAAAGACAGCATGCCAAAGCTTACAATACGCTTAAAAAGCTTGAAAAAGCTATTCATAAATATTTTGAAGGTTACTTCTTTCATGCTATTCACTTGTTCTCTAGAAACATCCATTAACACCATACCTATTAAAGGAAAGATAAAAAATACCATTCCAAATATTGGTGTTACATGATGCGAAGTAACTGTAACCGCTATAAGCGATAAACTAGTGGCTAAATACCATTTTCTTCCTGTTTTTAACCATAAATAAATTTCAGGTAAAGCATGCATTAAAACTGAAACACCAACAATACTGGGTAATTGCCCAAAAATATGAAGGGTTTCTACAAAAGAAGAAGAGAAAACAGCCAAAACACAAGCATAACCAGCTACGGTTTTGTTTGATGTCATTAATAATGAAAAACGATACGTACCAGTTACAAATAGGACAATTGCAATAAGTGCAACGCTAAACATTCCAAATTTTAAACCTCCAACTAATGATAATAAACCAATAGTTTGATGTACTAAAGGCGGATAACTTTGTACAGTAAAACCAGTGTACCACTCATAGTTCCAGGGTTCAAACCAACTATTAGCATAATGATCTGCAAAAAATAAATGAATTAATGCATCATACGTAGTTTCCAATGTGAAAAATATGGAACTACCATGAAAAGACAATCCTAATAGGAGTGCGGCAATTAAAAATTTATTTGAGGTTTCTTTCAATTATTACTGATCGTTATTTTGTTAACCTAAAGTTATACATAATTGTAAAGATAATTAAATTAAATACTGCTCCAATTTTTAATTATCTACAGCAATTTACCATTCGTCGACACTTAATGCCTGCTTAATCTAAAGAAGATAATTTCATCACAATTCTATGCTACTTTTGGTGTATCAAAAAACAATAAAACACCCTAGTTATGAAAGTATTAGCAATAGATGATCAGCAGTTGGTTTTACTACCTTTACAAAAAAGATTAACCGAGTTAGGTTATCAAGTTAAGATAGAAACTGATGGTCAAAAAGGATTAGACTCTTACGATTCTTTTAACCCAGATTTAGTAATTGTAGACATCAATATGCCTGGTTTGTCTGGATTAGAAATTGTTAAATACATAAGGATTGCTAAAAAATCTGAAACACCAATAATGGTGTTGTCAGGAGATAATAAAGACGAAACTATTACTGAAGGTTTTGATTTGGGTATTAACGACTACATGAAAAAACCTTTAAGTTTAAACGAGATAAGTGCACGTGTTAAACGCTTAATTGGTGCTCCAGTAGTTGAAAATACTGTAGCAGCTAGCAATGTAATGATTCAGGATCGTTGTGTTGGTGTTGTAATACCTTGTTACAATGAAGAAGAGCGTTTGTTAAGTGACGAGTTTTTATCTTACATAGATAAATATACAGGTTACCATTTATGTTTTGTAAACGATGGTAGTAAAGATAAAACCTTAGAGGTTTTAAATAATTTACAAAAAGGACGAGAGGACTTTATTACAGTTTATGACTGTGAGAAAAATGGAGGAAAAGCTGAAGCTGTTCGTTTAGGTATGTTACACATGGCAGAAAAAGAAGATCTTGATTATATAGGGTTTTTAGATGCAGACTTATCCACAGACTTAGCAGATTTTGACGACTTGGTTAAAACTATTGAAACTTCAGATTTTAAAATAGTTAGTGGGTCAAGAATATCAAGAATGGGAGCGGATATAACTAAAGAGTCTGCTAGAAAAATAATTAGTTTGACCATTAACTTCATTATAAGAAAAATTTTAAGCATGGATTTTAAAGACACACAATGTGGCGCTAAAATCTTTAGTAAAGATGTTATTCAAATTGCATTTGGTAAAAAGTTTGTTACACAATGGATTTTTGATGTCGAAATTTTTAAAAGAATGAGTATTCATTTTGGATTAAAAAAAGCAAAGTCAATGCTTTGTGAGCAACCATTAAAAAGATGGATTCATGCAGATGGTTCTAAACTATCAATGAAAGATTCAGTAAAAATCATATTTCAATTAGCTCAAATTGCTTGGGTATATAGAGGAAAAAAAAAGCCAGCTATAGCCAAAACAACTAAGCTAGAAGTAGTATAGTAAATAAAAACCCCAAATACCTAACCCCAATATCATGAAAATAGGAGTAATAATAATTTTTCATAATAACGAAACTGAAATCGATACTAATTGTTTTATCAAGCAAATCAAGCAAACCCCTAATTTAGAGCTTTGCTTAGTAAATAATAATAGTAGAGATAATACCTATAATATCTTAGAGCAAATTAAAGACCAGTGCACTAATGTGTCTGTGGTAAATATTAGAAAATTTAAATCTGATGTATCTGCTGTTAGAGCAGGAGCAAGATTTATGTATAACAATTTTAATCTTGATCATTTAGGTTATGCAACAACTAATCTTTTAAATACAAACCAACACGGTTTAGATGGTTTGATTAAGGCAATTTCTGAAAACCAAGATTTAATTATGGAATTTAATCTAGAAAATCTTAAAAGAAGAGATATTAAACTAACCCTATTTAAAAGTTTATTTTCAATCGTTGATTATTTAAAGAAGTTAAATGTAAAAAACCAGTTTGTAAACTTACAAAGTTTAAGTAAGCTATAATATAATTGTCATTATGAAAGCATATCCTATAAAATTTAATCCTATTCTAAAAGAAAAAATCTGGGGAGGAAACAAACTAGCTAATCTTTTAGGGAAGGCTACCAATAAAGATAATGTTGGAGAGAGTTGGGAAATATCAGACGTTAATGGTAACATTTCTGTTGTATCAAATGGACTATATCAAGGTCAAGATTTAAAACAATTAATTGCTGAGCATAAAGCAGAAATGGTTGGTGTTAATAATTTTGAAAACTTTGGTGCCAACTTTCCTTTATTAATTAAATTTTTAGATGCTAAAACAGATTTATCTGTACAAGTACATCCAGATAATCAAATGGCAAAACAACATCATAATAGTTTTGGTAAAACTGAAATGTGGTATATAATGGATAGTGATGATAATGCAGATATTGTTTTAGGATTAAAAGATAAACACACAAATCCAGAGTTACTTAATCACATTACAGCACAAAATGTTGATACTGTTTTTAATCGCGAAAAAGTAAAAAAAGGAGATAGTTATTTTATTCCAGCAGGAAAAGTACACGCTATTGGAGCTGGTGTTTTAGCTGCCGAAATACAACAAACATCAGACATAACTTATCGTGTTTATGATTGGGATAGGATGGATGATTCAGGACATAAAAGAGAATTACATACTAAGTTAGCAGCTCAAGCAACTAAACATTTTGAGTCTAACGGAAAGGCAGATTATAGTTTGATTCCTAATTGTAGTACAAATCTAGTTGACTGTGATTACTTCACAACCAATATCATGTCAATATCAAAGATTAAAGTTAGAGATTATTCTAATTTAGATTCGTTTGTAATATTTATGTGTGTTGAAGGTAAAGCCGAAATTACTTCAGGACTACAAACTGAAACTATAAAAATGGGAGAAACCATTTTAATTCCAGCATCAGCTAAAGAAGTCGTTTTTAATGCACAAAAAGCTAAATTGTTAGAGGTTTTTGTTGACCACAAAATTGCTAGACCAGTTCAAAAAGCATCTTAGCATTACAATTAGTGTTTTAACTCAAAGCATTTACTATATTTGTGCGCATCAAAAAATAAATTATGAGCGTACTTCAAATGTTACATGAAAGAAGTAATACTACTTGCGAGTTGTGTACTTCTACTACAGATACTAGACAATATAATATTCCACCATCTTTAAACGAGACCGTAGACACTTGCTTGTTAGTTTGTGCAAACTGTTATGATCAAATAGAGAAAAATACACCAATGGATGTTAATCATTGGAGGTGTTTAAACGATAGTATGTGGTCAGAGCACGTTGCTGTTCAGATTATGGCTTGGAGAATGTTACAAAGACTAAGAGCCGAAGGTTGGCCAAAAGATTTACTAGATATGATGTATCTAGACGATGATAATTTAGCAATTGCTAGATTAACCGATGAGCACAAAGACGAAGCTGATAAAATTATCCATAGAGATTGTAATGGTGTTATTTTAGAAACAGGGGATAGTGTTGTCTTAGTCAAAGATCTTAAAATTAAAGGGTCTAGTCAAGTTGCTAAACAAGGTACTGCTGTTAGAAATATAAGATTAGATCGTGAGAACGCGACTTATATTGAAGGTAAAGTAGGACCTACACTTACCGTTATTATTACAGAATACGTTAAGAAACTATAATCTTAATTAATACATACAAAAAAGGCTTCAATTTTAATTGAAGCCTTTTTTAGTTACAATGCTTTTTGTTGCTGTTTATAAAAAGCATCGGCTTGAAGCTGCATTAATGCTCTGGCTTTTTTTTGTTTGTAGTCATATAATTCATCTTCTTCTGATAAATCTGCATATACTTTATCATTAATTTTAAAATCTGTAGCAACGGATAACTGCCTCTCTTTAACACGTTGCTCTACTACAGTTTTAATAGCAGTTTCATGATCTTCAAGTTTAAAATCATATTCTCCTTTTGGAGTTAAAAGTTTTGCTATTATTGGAGAAGTTTCAATAGCTAAAAATAACAAAAAGACAAAAAATGAAGGAAGCCAAGGCAAACTGTTTAAAGCATTTATTCTAGCCATTAAACCATCAAACCCATCAATTATCGGTTGTGTATTAGCAACTTGATTATCATACTTAGTTTTAAGTACTAATAATTCAGATTCAATTGCTGTGATTTTTTGTTTTGTATCTGCTTTAAGCGTTTGTAATTCTGCTAAAGCAGTATCATGTTTTTCTCTTTTTTCTTTGTATACAGGTCCTTTTCCTAATTTATTTGTTCCAGAATTACCTTCAGCTTCTGCAATATAAGTGTTGTAAAGGGTGTTAACTTCAGCCTCTTTAACAGTAATGTTATTTTCAAGGTTGACTATAGCTTGTTTTAGTTGTTTTTCTTTAGGTGAAAATTGTAAAGCAATAGCATCTTGGTTTTGAAGCGTCATTGCATTTTTTTCGGTTAATAAAACTTGATTGATTTCTTTTTCAAAAAGCTTTAACTCTAAAGGTTTAGATATTACTATTGCTATAATTAGTGCTAGTATTAATCTTGGTGTAGCTTGTAATAACTCTCTAGTAAAACTCCCTCGTTTTTTGATAGTCGAAACAATAAAACGGTCTAAATTAAATATTAACAAACCCCAAATTAGACCAAACCCAATAGCAGCATAGACATTGTCAAAGACTGTAAATAATGCGTAACTGGACGCTATAAAGGCCATTATAGCTGTGAAAAACACAGTAGCACCAATTCCAACATACTTGTTTTGTTCGCCTTTTGATGTTGTGTTTAATAGGTCTGTATCTGCTCCAGAGCAGATAATAAAAAAATGTTTTAACATGATATGATTGATTTTGATTGATGATATCTATTAGAACGCTAAATGCTTGCTTTTGTTACAGTTTAGAGCTAAAAAAACCTCAAAAAAATGAGGTTTTTAATATTAAGTTTGAATTTTTTAATCGTTTTAATTAGTTATCATTAATTGTAATTATTCCTTTTTCTGAGATTTTTACAGTTGAATTACCATTATCAGTATTTGAAGAAATATTTAAATTTTTATTCTGTTTAATTAATTCGATAGCTTTATCAGATGATATTTTATTGGTGTTGTAGTAAAATGTCGCTCCTTTTTTAGACATATCAATAACATGTTGTAAAGGTGACTTTGGTGGAGGTGGAGGCAGCATATTATCTCTTCTTTTTTGAAGTGCTATTTTCCTGGCGTCTCTTTTTTCCATAAGTTCAGCTCTTCTACTTTCTAGTGCTTCTTTTCTTTCTATTGATTTTGCCTTTTTTAAAGTGCTTTTTTTCTTATTTCTTTCAGCTATTATTTGATTACGTCTAGCAATCAATTTAGCTCTTTTTGCTTCAACAAGTTCTTTATCAATTTTCAAAGGTGCAGGTGGTGTTGGATCAGCAGGAGGAGGTGGTGGATTCTTGTACATCTTTCCTTTTATAATTTTATTCTCTTTATCGTATTGTTCTATGACTTCTTCTTGTTTGGCTTTTTCTTCTGGTGTTGCATTAGGATTTACAGGAGGTGGTGGAGGTGGAGGTGGAATACTAGACGCGTCTCCTTTTTTTACTTTAGGTGATTCTGAATAATTCTCATCATTTTTGTCTACAATCTTTATAACAACAGGCTTAAATTTATTGGACTTAGTTTTAATGTCAAATACTTGGATAATATCTCCTTGCTTAGCTCTTGTAATATATTGTTTAGTTTCATTATTAGGCATGTTACCTTCGTTAAATAAGGTTTTAATTCCGGGTATTTTAAGTTTAAACTCCGTGATTACTTCTTTGTTATTGGTAGATAATATTAGTCCAATTATGCCTTTTTTACTTAAATTAAGTTTACAACCATCACATTCTATTCCGTTTACTAGAAGAATTGAATTTTGAGTCTTTGTAATTTCTTGTTCAATTGAATCTTCAATTGGTAAATTATTTTTTATTTTTTTTAAAGTTTCTTTTTCAACTTCTATTGTATTACTGAAGCTGTAAATTAAAACTCCTAATAATGGAAGCAGTAGTAAACTGCGTAGCCAAGCGACTGATTTTGGTGTTTGTGTTTTCATAAGTGTAAAACGTTTTTTGATTGATGAATAATTGATGGCATTAACTAATGACTGTTCCTGCTGGCTTGATGAGAACGCTAGCAAAATATTTTGATAGTTTTTAGTGTCTACTCCTTGATTTAAAACCGCTTGGTCAGCTAAAAATTCATGATTAAGTTTAACCTCTTTTTTTAACCAATATAACAATGGATTAAACCAAAATATTATTTGTAATAGCTCAATAATTAATATATCTAAACTATGTTTTTGTTTAGCATGTGTTTGTTCGTGTAGTAATATTTCATGCGGAATTTGATTGTGTTCGAATTTATTTTTATTAAGAAAAATGAAGTTGAAAAAAGTATGTGGAATTTCCAGTTGATGTATTAAAACATTGATAAAATTATTATGTTTAACTTTTTCATGTTTTTTAATTTTTGAAACAATCCCAAAAACATTTTTTCCAAACCTAATTAAGAATAAGCTAACACCAATTGCGTATAAACTCCATAATACAATTGCTAAGTAATTAGTGCCTTCTGCTATTTTAAAAGTTGTATTTAATGGTATTGTTTCTGTATTATTATCAATTAGTAATACCTTATCAACTGAAGGAGCTACATATTTTACAAAGGTTATAAAAGGCGTAAGGACTGATGTTAAAATAGCGATTAATAAATAGGCTCTTTTAAATCTATGGTTGCTTAAAGTTTCTAATACTAATTTATAGAATATAAGAAGTATTAATAGACAGGTAATGGATTTTAATAGCAGTAATCCCATAATTATTTGTTTTTAATTTCATTATCAATTATAGAGCGTAATGCTTCTAATTCTGATTTACTTAAATCTGTTTCTTTAGTAAAAAATGAAGCAAATTGAGAACTGCTATTGTTAAAAAAGTTTTTGATTAATCCATTAACATGCTTAGAGAAATAGTCTTTTTTATTAACTAAAGGATAGTATTGTCTTGAGTTACCAAATTTAGTGTAAGTCACAAAACCTTTGTCTGTCATACGTTTTAATAATGTCGCTACAGTTGTATTTGCAGGTTTAGGCTCTGGATAGGCTTCTAATAAGTCCTTCATGAAAGCTTTTTCTAGCTTCCATAGGTGATTCATTAATTCTTCTTCCGTTTTTGATAATTGCATGTCTACAAGTTTAGATTAACCTCTACAAATGTAGAATAAAAAATCAATTCTACAAATGTAGAGCTGTTTTTTTTATTAAAATAATTTAGGTAAGGTGTTGTTTTTTAGTTGTTAGCAGTAGGTCTAACGTGTAAGCGGTAGTAGTGGCATCCTTTATTTTGCTGCCATATATGGCAAAATAAAGATATAACGGATGACGCGACCACCTTTTGCCACTTTTAAAGCAAAAGGTGGTGACACCCTAATTATTATTTATGCATTTCAGTAAAATACTTGTAGAAATATGGGATGGTTTCTATCCCTTTTAGGTAGTTCCAAACTCCAAAATGTTCGTTTGGACTATGTATTGCATCGCTGTCTAAACCAAAGCCCATTAAAATGGTTTTACTTTTTAGTTCTTGCTCGAATAATGATACGATTGGTATGCTTCCTCCACTACGTTGTGGTATTGGTGTTTTACCAAAGGTTTCTTGATAGGCTTTGCTTGCTGCTTGATAACCGACACTATCTATTGGCGTTACGTAACCTTGTCCACCATGATGTGGTGTTACTTTTACTTTTACGCCTTTTGGTGCAATGCTTTCAAAATGTTTTTTGAATAGGTCTGTGATGTTTTCCCAATCTTGGTTTGGTACTAAACGCATCGATATTTTTGCAAATGCTTGACTTGCTATTACTGTTTTTGCGCCTTCACCAGTATAACCACCCCAAATACCGTTAACGTCTAAGGTTGGTCTTATGCTGTTACGCTCGTTGGTTGTATAACCTTCTTCTCCGTAAACAGCATCAATATCTAAAGCTGCTTTATATTTATCTAAAGAAAAAGGGGCTTTTGCCATTTGCGCACGCTCGTCTTTTGATAATTCTTCAACATTATCATAAAAACCAGGAATGGTGATATGATTATTGTCATCATGAAGCGAGGCTATCATTTTAGTCAATACGTTTATTGGATTTGCTACTGCACCACCATATAAACCAGAATGTAAATCGCGATTTGGCCCTGTAACTTCTACCTCAACATAACTTAAACCACGTAATCCTGTTGTAATGGATGGTGTGTCTTTTGCAATCATACCAGTATCACTAATTAGAATCACATCATTTGATAGCTTTTCTTGGTTTTGCTTTACAAATTTACCAAGGTTAATACTACCAACTTCTTCTTCGCCTTCAATCATAAACTTGACGTTACAAGGTAAAGTATTATTTTTGGTCATAAACTCCATTGCCTTAACGTGCATGTGCATTTGACCTTTGTCATCACAGGCACCACGTGCAAAAATGGCTCCTTCAGGATGTAAATCTGTTGTTTTAATTACAGGCTCAAATGGTGGAGAGGTCCATAAATTTAATGGATCTGGTGGTTGTACGTCGTAATGACCATAAACTAAAACTGTTGGTAAATCTTTATCAATTATTTTATGTGCGTAAATAATTGGATAGCCTTCTGTTTCGCAAATTTCTACTACGTCACAACCAGCCTCTGTTAGGCTTTTTGCAACGACCTCTGCAGTGTTTATTGTGTGCTCTTTGTAAGCTGAGTCTGCACTTATAGAGGGAATCTTAAGTAGCTCTATTAATTCGTCAAGAAAACGTTGTTTGTTTTCTTGAACGTAAGATTTTATGTTTTTCATTGAAAAAAATATTATTGAATTTAGGTAAAAATACAAAAAGGAAAATAATTTGTTTGAAGTTATTATGAATATTCAAACTATTGTTTATATTTGCAATCCGAAATTATCGGTTTAAGTTGCAGGCGTGGTGGAATTGGTAGACACGCTAGACTTAGGATCTAGTGCCGCGAGGTGTGAGAGTTCGAGTCTCTCCGCCTGTACAAAGAAAAAAAGCTTCTCATTTTTGAGAAGCTTTTTTTATGCCATTTAGTTTATATAACAAAAAAAGCTTCAGCGAACGACTGAAGCTTTTCGGTTTAAATTGATTAAATAATTATGATTTAATCAGTTTAGTGGTTTTTATTAAACCTTCATTTGTTGTTGTTGTGACAAGATATAGTCCTTTTGCTAAGTTGTGAATGCTAAACTTGTGTCCAGCATTAAAACGACCTTTAAAATCCTTTATTAGCTTTCCTGATACATCCATTATTTGAACGTTATTTACTATTTTATTAACTGAAAAGGAAGTGCTTGACGGATTTGGATATAGTTTAAAAGTACTAGACAATGCAAACTCCTCTGTGCTTAAGTTTTGAGGTGCTGCATTACCATAAATTTTAAATTGTCCTGCAGGAATAGTTATTGGTGCTGTTGTACTTGTAACGTTTATACTTGTACTATTAGTTGCGTCCATTAAATCATACCAAGTACCTGTTGAAGGAAAGTCAGGAGTTATATTTTGTGAGGTAACATTAAAGTTTGCTAAAATAACAACATTGTTTAATTGATCTGAAGGAATTGTGTTATCTGAAATAAAAATTCTTGGTGTTAAAGTATTAACATCAGGATTAGTTGTGTTGTTAATAACATACTGACCTTCAAAAACAGGTTGGTTTACTTTTAAATCATTTAGTCTTGCCCAATCACTATAGACTTGACTTCTTGTAGCATCCGTTAACCAATTGTTGTCCCACTGTGGTTGAGGTTTTGTATCTAATTTACAGTCTCCATCGGATCCTGAAGTATCATTAACGTTACCATTATTACAAGTGTAAATCGAGTTTTCCATACCTAGCTCTCCAAAATGCCATATCATTTTTGGTCCTGGTATTGTTAAACTTACAGCTCCTAAAGCAGACATTCTTGATATTGCTGTATTTAAATTGGTAACATCATGGTTTGTGTTACTGCTGTTTCCGTATTGTAAATTTCTATACATTAATCGCTCTTCATCGTGACTTTCTGGATAACCAATTAATCTTGGAGCATCAAAGTTTCGGCTGTTGTGACCCATTCCGTTAATGTTACTTCCTGAGGCATAACCCATAGTTAATTGATTGTAAGGATCTGTCATTTTTCCCCAAAGCATGATTCCTTTACCTTCGTTTATTTTATAATCAGCCCATTCTTTTTCTTCTTGTGTACCACCTAAATGTTCGAAAATCACATAATGATCATCATCAAGAGACCAAGAGTAATCTGCGTATTGTTTTAAAATAGCAACTCTGTCTGCTTGATATTGGTTAGTACAATTTTCGTCCGAGTCAGTACAATTTTGGGTAAATCCTTTAGTTAAATCCCAACGTAATCCATCAATATTAAACTCTTCAATCCAATGTTTTACTACGCGTTGAACATAATCTTGAGTTTTTGAGTTAGAGTGATTAAAATCAGAACCAACACTATAAGTGTGTGTGGCTACTTGATTAAAATATGGGTTTTCGCTACTTGGTTCTCCCCAACCATCATTATCAGGATCGTCCATCCACATTCTAACCATAGGGTTTCGTCCAAAAGCATGGTTTAAAGCGATGTCTAAAATGACTGCAATTCCATTTTGATGACACACATCAACAAACTCTTTAAGTTTATCTTCTGTACCATAATACTTGTCTAAAGCCATATGAAAAGACGTGTTGTATCCCCAACTTTCATTACCTTCAAATTCCATTACTGGCATTAATTGAATGGCATTAACATTAAGGTTTTTGAAGTAGTCTATTCGATCTATTAATTGTTGGTAATTACGACCTCCATCAGCATTTTTGTCAAAATCTCTTATTAGCACTTCATAGATTACTAAATCCTCTTTTTTAGGTTTTTCAAAGTCAGTTACTTGCCAGTTATAGGCTGTTTGACCTGTTTGTAAAACTGTAACTTCTCTATCTTGATCAGTTGGGTAACTAGGTAAGTTTGGATAAGACGATGCTGGAATATAAGGATCGTCAAATGGAGATAATACTAATGTTGAATAGGGATCTGCTGTTTTTACAAGATTTGGCGAGTTAGAAACAGGGTTTTCTGCACCAACCCAATATTGGTAAGTTTCTATTTGACCAGCAGTTAGTCCAGTTAACTCTAACCAAAATTGTCCAGTTGTTGGATCTTTTTTCATTGCATAAGCAGATGTTGGTGAGTAATTATTGAAGCTACCTGCGACATATACAAAATCTTTTAAAGGAGCCTCTAAAACTAATGTTGCAGAGGTGTTGCTGGTGTAATTAATACCGTTTTCCATGTTAGCAGGTAATGCTTGAGATGTGCTGCTATTAACAAGAATTGTGAAGTTTTTAATAACAACTTCTGTTCCTTGTGTGACTTCTAATTGACAGTATTTGTTTTCTGTTATATTAGAAAAAGAATAGTTATAAAAATTGGTAGTTGCTGTATTAATATTTGTACCATTAGCTTTAAGTACATAATTAGCATCACCATTTGAATTTTGAGCAATGATTTGTGTGTCTGAATTGCTAGTTACAACTACAACTCCGTCAGATTCTGGGTTAATCATATCTACTTGAAAAGCTCCTACATTAAATACAAAGTTTTGACATCCACCATTGTCTAATTTTAATTCTTGGCTACCGTTTGGGTTTCTAAATACTAATCCCATTTTGGTGACTTCTGTTTCTTCAGTAGCTGTTAAATTAAAATAAGTACTAGGTGTGATTGTTATACTCCAAGTACCATCACCATTATTGGTCATTTCACCAACGCCATCATCTTGTCCCCAATTACCTACGACTTTAATTCCGTATTCGTCACTTTCATTACCAACCCCTAGATGTGCATATACTTTTGCAGGATTAACAATACTATTACAAGTAGATGCAGTTATATCTACAGTTATGGTTACTGGTTGATTTACTAATATAGGGTTTGGATTAACAGTGACTTGGCCAAGTACTAGTAATGGTAGAAATAATAATAAGTTGAGTAATATTTTTTTCATTTTAATATTTTTTAAAATGTGAAATTAAATTATAGTTTATAAAGAAAAAGCCTATTTACTTTTACAAGTAAATAGGCTTTAAAAGTTTTATTTAATACAATATTAAATTTATAAGATTACGGCTGTTCTTCTAGCGTATAAGTTAGATTAAATAAATCTATAACAATATTATAAGTTCCAGCTGTTACAATAATGTTATCTCCTCCATCATCTAGAGTATTATCTAAACCTGTGTCTCCGTAGTTGGTTCCCCAATCATTGTTTAATCTTAATTTTAGTTCACCATCAGTCAAATTGACTTTAGTTACGTAAAGGTCATTACCAGCTGGGTAAAAAGTCCAGTCTGGTCCATCCCAACCATTAGGAGTTGAGTCTCCAACTAATCCCCAAATATCAGTAGTTGAAGCATCTTCCATTGTATAGGTAAGATTGTTTAAATTCATGGTAATATAATATGTTCCTTCTGTAACAGTTATATTACCTCCGTTAGCTTCTAAAGCGTTACCTGTTCCAGTAACTCCATAATTTACATCCCAATCATTATTTTCTCTAAACTTAATTTCACCATCAATTAAATGTACATAAGCAGCAAGTACACCTTCTGTGTCTGTTTTGTAAAGAGGTACGTCTAGCCCATCCCATGCATTAGGTGTAGCATCACCCACTATTCCCCAAGTTGTACTAAGGTCTGGAAGTCCTGGGTAAGGTGTTACAGTTAAATTTATAGCTTCAGAATATACACTTGATACATTACTTAATTTGACTTCAACTTTTAGTTGTACTTGAGCTTCTTCATTAGGGGTTAATTCAAGCTCTGTTAAGAGTGCGTTTAGTTGTTGTACTGTAAAAGTTTTTTCTAAAGGCATACTTGCTGTAGCACTTTCTGGTGATGAAAAATCACCATTTTCTGTATCTATTAACACATTATATGCAAGAGGTGCTGCACTAAAACCAAAGTTTGGTTCTGTCCAAGTGACTATTAAAGCTTCTTCATCTGCAGTAGCTTCGGTTAAAACTACTGTATTTTCTGAAAGTGAAACTACAGGAATTCCGTTACTATTTAATTCGGTTATTTCCGTTTCATCACAACTCACAAAAAGAGTTGCAATGCATAACGAAAGGACTAATTTATAAAATATATTTTTCATTTTAATAGTTATTAATACCCTTCATTTTGAGAAAGGTTTGGGTTAACTGTTATAATACTGTTAGGTAATGGAAATAAGTTTCTATAGTTTGAAACAGAAGTTCCTTGAGGACTATTACCTTTAAATGGCCATAAGTATGCATCTGTGGTAAAATAATCATAACGAATTAAATCACTACGTCTTTGGCCTTCCCAGTATAACTCTCTTGATCTTTCATCAAGTATAAAGTCTAAGGTAATGTCTCCACTTGATATGTTAGCGCTTGAGTCTCCATTAGCTCTTTCAATTAATTCGTTAATTTTTGCTGTAGCAAGGTTTAAATCACCACTACCACCTCTAACAGTTGCTTCAGCATAGTTTAAATAAATTTCAGCTAATCTAATCAATGGAAGATCTGTATCTACAAAATCTCCCGCAGAATCAACACCTTGGTCACCATCACTATCGATATTTTTAAATTTAGTTACAGCATAGCCATCTGTAAACGAGGAGATATCTTCAATTTCTAAATTTTGACCATCAGTATAAAACATTGCTCTTTTATCACCTTCTATTGATGTTTCCAGTAAGTCATTGAAGTCTACATTTTCAATACTATATGTTAAATTATCAAGATCTAAAGTGATATAATATTGTCCTGCTAAAACTGGAATGTTTTGACCATCTGATTCTAAAGATAAATCAGCGTTATCATCACCATAATTAGTTCCCCAATCGTTATTAAATCTAAATTTTAAAAAACCATCAGTTAATTCGGCATATATTGCAAATTGGTTAGTTCCAATTTGATACATTTTAGTATCTGGATCATTCCAGCCATTTGGTGTACCATCTCCTATAATTCCCCAATCAGACATTGCTCCTAATGCATTATTAATTTCTTGAATATCTTGAGTTAATACGGTATAGTTAAATTTTTCTTCTAGTTTTTTTGTGGTTCTAAGTCCAGCCCATCCACCATTAACACCGAATTCTGTGGCATCCATATTTCCGCCAATAGCTGCATGTACTAAAAATGTACTACCACCATAAGTTTGTGATCTTAATCCATCAAAATTTAAAGCGAAAATGAATTCGTCTTGAGCTCCATTGGTATCATTATTAGCTAAAAATAGTTCGTCATAAGCTGTACCATTACCATTAGCATCATTCATGTTAATGCTGTATCCTGAGTTTATAACGTTATTAGAATAGGTCACACAATCTGTATAACGTGCTGTACCAGTCCATACTTCTGCATTTAAATATAATTTAGATAATAAAGCCCAAGCTGCAACTTCATCAACTCTTCCATATTCGTTAGAACGACCAGGTTTTAAATCTCCTTGAATATCAAGTAACTCTGATTCTATAAAATTAAATAATTCTATTCTAGAGGCTTGTTGTGGTAAATCTGTAGATACTTCAGTTACTAAAGGAACATTACCAAATAAGTCAATTAAATTATAATAAGCAAAAGCTCTTAAAAAACGTGCTTCTGCAATAAAGCTTGACACTTCTCCTCCAGTTAATGAAGCAGCATTGGTTATAAATGAATTACAAAATGATACTTCTTGAGCTAATCTATAATACATAGCTTCACTAAAATCATTGTTACCAGACCAGTACTGACCATGTAAGTCTGGTAAGCCAGCATCTCCCCAACCTACAACTGCATGATCTGTCGTTAATTCGTTTAGGTTAAAAAGCATTCTAGAATATTGAGAAAATCCTTCATCAATATCTGCAATATCTGCTTGTCCCGAAGGACCTTGTTGTCCTGTTAATGCTAGACTGGCATATAATTTTGCTAATGCACCTTTAGCTTCGGTTGCATTTGCAAATACATCTTCTTCAGTAAAACTATCTGGATCAATTGGTGATTGATCTAAATCGTCGTGACATGATACCAATCCTAAGGACAGGACCATGATTACAATTAGGTGTTTAAGTTTTGTTTTCATTTTTCTTTTCTTTTATTAAAAATCAATGTTTACTCCCATTACAAATGATCTAGGTCTAGGATAAAAATTATTATCGATACCTAAATTAATTTCTGGGTCCAATCCATTGTAATCTGTTACTGTTAATACGTTTTGTAATGATCCATAAAATCTAAACGTTGTATTTTTTACTTTATCTAAAGTATAACCAATTGTAATATTGTCTATTTTAAAGAAAGAAGCTTCTTGCACAAAGTGATCACTTATAGCTGTATTAGCATCTAATACAGTAAAACCAGTATTGTAATAATCTGTATGGATATTTGTTAAGATGTTGTTATTTGTTGCATTAGCTAAAACTCCTCTATTAGCTTCAACATCATTATACATATAGTTACCTAGGCTAGCTCTTGATTGTAGTGAAAAATCCCAGTTTTTATAGTTTATATTAGTGTTAAAACCCATTAGGACATCTCCGAAAGGATCTTCTTTGACGTATTTGTCTTCGTCATTAATAATGTTATCACCATTTCTATCTACAAATACACCTTCTAGTGGTGTCCCATTAGCGTCATAAACTTGTTCGAAAACATAGAAACTATTTGCAGATTCACCTTCGCTGTGTATTTGAACTGTATTACCTACACCTGTAGAGATACCTCCTTGAGGTTGATCTGTGTTAAGTTTAGTTATCTCGTTTTCGTTTAAAGAAATATTGTAATTAACTGACCATTCAAAATTATCAGTTTTTACAGGTATCACATTTAAATTGAATTCTAAACCTTTATTTTCCATGTTACCAATATTGGCATTTATTCGGTTTCCAAAGTTTGTGAAAGGGTCAACTAATGAACTTGCAATAAGGTCATTTGTTTCTTTCATATATGCATTTATTGATCCAGAAACACGTCTGTTAAAAAAGGCATAGTCTAAACCAACATTAAATGTTTTTCCGATCTCCCAACGTAAATCTTCATTAATAGGTTCTGGTCTGTAAGTTTGAAAAAAGCCACTTCCAAATTGATAATTTGCTGTATCTGTACTTCCGTTATAACGCGTTAAAAACTGGTAATCACCTAATCCATTAACGTTACCTACTTCACCATAACCAACACGTAATTTTAATTCATTAAAAAATGAATCTTGCATAAAATCTTCTTGATGTATACTCCAAGCTGCAGCTACAGAAGGAAAAATTCCCCAACGATCATCAGGATTTAATTTTGAAGAGGCATCGGCTCTTAAAGTAGCGGTAACATAATATTTGCTATTATAATTGTAATTGGCTCTCCCAAAGTAAGATAATAAAACATTTTTAGATTTATCTATAAACTCAAATTGATTTCCGTCTTCTTCAGCTTCACTATCATAACTAAAATTATCGTACTCAAAAGATTGGTATGAGTATCCTCCAGCAACTGTTAAATTATGTACATCATTAAGTGTTTTATTGTAAGTTAAATAAGCATCAAACAATTTGTTGTAAGAATTTTGAATATAACTTGTTTTTGATCCGTTGAAGGTCTCATCAGAAGTAGGTATAAGCTCACTAGTAACTGTACGTCCATGACTGTTTGAGGTGTCATAACCAACATTTATAGTTGCAGTTAGAGCTTCAAAACCGTGGATTTTATAATCTACTTTTGCATTTCCAACAAAACGTCTCACTTCTGCTGTGTCATCCTTTAAGTTTAATAAGGCTAGTGGATTTGTAGGAGCCAAACTATTTTGGTTACCAGTTCCATTATCTAACCAAGTAAAATATCCACCATATTGTGAGTTAGGATCAAATATAGATTGTGTTGGGTCAAAACTTACAGCACTTCCGATAGCTCCTCTGTCAGAAAAAGTATTTTCCGTGTACATTGCTCTTGCATTTAAAGCCACTTTTAAATGATCATCTAATAGGCTAGGAGTTAGGCTTAAAGATCCAGTAGTACGTTTTAAATTGTCTCCATCTAATATTCCATCATGTTCAGAATATCCTAAAGAGGCACGCATTGGTACTCCAAAAGCACTTCCTAAAGCACTAAAGTTATGATCTTGTCCAAAAGCAGTCCTGTAGATTTCATCTTGCCAATTTGTATTAGCATTACCTAATAACGCAATTTGCTCTGGAGAACCAATGTCGTTAATCAAAGTTCTAAACTGACTTGCAGACATGACATCAATATCATCAATTGGACTATAAACAGTTGTTTGAGAGCTAACATTAAATTTAAAATCTTTGTTTTTTCCTTTTTTAGTTGTTATTAAAATAACACCATTTGCAGCTCTTGAACCATAAATAGCGGTTGAAGAAGCGTCTTTTAAAACAACAAATGTTTCGATGTCATTTGGGTTTATAAAGTTTAAAGGGTTTCTGGTTCCTCCAACTCCACCATTGTCTAATGGTATACCATCAATAACGTAAAGTGGTTCAGTAGTTAAAGATAAAGATCCAGCACCACGAATTGTTATACTTTGTCCTTCACCAGGTGCACCACTTCCAGAGGTTACATTTACACCTGCAACTTTACCACTAATTAATGATTGAGCAGATACTATAGGACCTTTGTTAAAATCCTCACTTGTTAGTAGGTCTGTTGTACCTGTAATGTCTTCTTTTTTAACACCACCATATCCAATTACAACGATTTCGTCCAAAAGCGCAGCGTCTTCAACTAATTTTATATTAAGAGTAGATTCACCATTATAAGTAATTTCTTGTGTGTTGTAACCAACGTAAGAGAATACTAAAACATCTCCTTTATTAGCCTCAATGGTAAACTGACCATCAAAATCAGTAGTAGTCCCTTTAGTTGTATTTTTTATAACAACATTGGCAGTTGGTATGGGTAGGGCAGATGCTTGCTCTGTTACCTTACCTGTAACTGTGCTTTGAGCCCAAATTACAGTAGGTATAAACAGTAAAGCTAATAGTAGCCTTTTAAAAATTGTTTTCATACAATATTATTAAGTTAGTTTTAATTTTTTAGTATATATTTTTACTTCTCGATGATAAAGCTATGTAAATTTTGTGTTAATTTTTTGTATCGTTTTTGAGAATACGCTACGAAAACGTTTTCGTGTTGACAACTTTTTGCGATTTTAAGAAAAATCACCTCCAAATAATGAATAATCATCACTTTGTGACTTTCGTTTTAATTAAACTAATAACTTTACGTCATTATTTTTATTAATCTACAACATTGTCATTCAGTTTAAATTTTATGAAAAAAAAAGTAACCCTAAAACAAATAGCAAGAGAGTTAGATGTGTCTATTTCAACAGTATCTAAAGCCTTAAGAAATAGTATCGAAATTAGTGAAGATACACGTCAAAAAGTTCAGGCTTTTGCTAAGCTATACAATTACAGACCAAATAATATTGCACTGAGTTTAAAAAATAGGAAGACAAAAACTATAGGTATTATAATACCAGAAATTGTGCATCACTTTTTCTCCAAGGTCATTAGTGGTATAGAGGCTGTAGCCAATCAAAGAGGGTATAATGTTATTGTTGGATTATCAAACGAGTCTTTTGCTAAAGAGGTTATAAATATGGAAATGTTAGCCAACGGAAGTATAGATGGTTTTATATTGTCTATTGCAAAAGAAACCCAGCAGCAGCAAGACTTTCATCATTTTACTGAAACCATTAATCAAGGGATGCCAATTGTAATGTTTGATCGTGTGGTTAACGATATTAAATGCGATAAAGTAATAGTTGATGACTCTGAAGGAGCAAAATTAGCTGTCAATAAATTAATTGCTTGTGGTTGTAAAAACATAGCAATTGTAACTACTAAAGATTATGTTAGTGTAGGAAAATTAAGGACTCAAGGGTATTTAGAAGCTTTAGAAGATCATAAAATACATCCAAAAGCAAGTTTAATATTAAAAGTTCATGATCAATTATTATCCGAAGATCATTTAGATTCTTTAGAAGTAGAAATTGAAAACTTATTTAAAAATAATAAAAAAATTGACGGTGTTTTTGCTGTAAACGAGCTGTATGCTATAACAACAATGAAGGTTGCTAGAAAGTTAGGTTTAACAATTCCAGACGATTTGCAAATTGTTGGTTTTACAGATGGTGTTTTATCTAAACATGCAGTACCTGCTTTAACTACAGTCAGCCAACATGGTAAAAAAATAGGCGAAAAAGCAGCTGAATTATTAATCAATAACCTTGAACGTGAAGATGAAGAAGACATTTACGAAACCGTAGTTATTGAAACCGAATTAATTGAGCGTGACTCCACAAAATAAAAATTTAACATTGCTCAATTAAAATCTTTTATATCTTTACGACATTCAAAACATATATTTTTACTTCTCAGGTAATATAGTTTTGATAGGTTTTTTCGCTTATCAAATAGTATAAACTTTAATAATACTATTATGAAAAAACGCACGCTTGGTTTTTGGGAAATCTGGAACATGAGTTTTGGTTTCTTAGGAATCCAAATGGGTTTTGCGCTACAAAATGCAAACGCAAGTAGAATTTTACAAATTTTTGGAGCTGATGTACATGAGTTATCATGGTTTTGGCTAATCGCACCTTTAATGGGTCTAATTGTTCAGCCAATTATTGGACATTATAGTGACAACTCTTGGACAAGATTTGGACGTCGAAAACCTTTCTTTTTATTAGGAGCAGTACTAGCCTCCATAGGGATGGTTTTAATACCACAAGCAGACTTCATGATTGCAATTTTACCAGCACTTTGGGTAGGAGCAGGAATGTTAATGATTATGGACGCCTCATTTAATATCGCAATGGAACCATTTAGAGCTTTAGTTGCAGATAATTTATCAGATGAGCAAACTACTAAAGGATTTAGTATTCAAACAGCCTTAATAGGTATTGGGGCAGTAATAGGATCTTGGTTACCTTGGGTATTAACCAATTGGTTTGGATTTGCTAAAACTGCGGAAAAAGGATCAGTGCCAGAAAATCTACTATGGTCTTTTATTATTGGAGCAATAGTGTTACTAGGGGCAATTTTAGTAACCATTTTTACAACTAAAGAATATTCTCCTGAAGAATTAGCTCAATTTGAAGACAATAGTAATTCAGAAGTAAAATCTGAAGAAGAAAAGAAGGCAAAACTTACAGATATTTTTGAAGATTTCCGCAACATGCCAGAAACTATGCGTCAACTTAGTTGGGTGCAGTTTTTCTCTTGGTTTGCATTGTTTGGTATGTGGGTTTTTGCAGTACCTGCAATTGCCCAACATATTTATGGGTTGCCTCATACAGACTCAAGTAGCGAAGCTTATCAAGAAGCAGGAAACTGGGTTGGTATTCTTTTTGGTATTTATAACGGAGTCTCAGCAATAATTGCTTTTTTACTACCTACTATAGCTAAGTCTATTGGTAGAAAGTATACACATGCTTACTCATTATTTGCAGGTGGATTAGGTTTAATTTTAATTTATTTTATGCCAAACGAATATTGGTTGATTTTACCTATGATACTTATAGGTGTTGCTTGGGCTAGTATTTTAGCTATGCCTTATGCCATGTTAGCTGGTACAATTTCACCAAAAAAAATGGGTGTCTATATGGGGATTTTTAACTTTTTTATTGTGATACCTCAAATTATAAACGGAGTTATAGGAGGTCCTTTAGTGAAGTATATATACGGAAATCAAGCAATATTTGCACTAATTGTTAGCGGTGTAACTTTTATTATTGCAGGATTTTTAGCATTTAAAATTAACGACAAAAAAGATCAAGCATTAAATGAATAAAAAAGGATTCATATTCGATTTAGATGGTGTCATTGTAGATACCGCAAAATATCACTTTTTAGCATGGAAAAACCTTGCAAAAAGTATAGATATAGATTTTACTCACGAGCAAAACGAACAACTTAAAGGTGTAAGTCGTGTAAAATCATTAGAAAAAATACTGGAATGGGGAAACAAAACCATTTCAGAAGAACTATTTACATCATTAATGGGTAAAAAAAATGAAGAGTATCTAAGCTTCATCGCAAAAATGACTGAGGAAGAAATTTTACCAGATGTACCAAAAATATTAGATTATTTAATAGAAAACCAACAGCCTATTTCTTTAGGTTCTGCAAGTAAAAATGCACGACCAATTTTAGAGAAAGTCAATTTACTTAAAAAGTTTGATGCTATTGTTGATGGTAACGATGTTAGTAAAGCAAAACCAGATCCAGAAGTGTTTTTAATTGCAGCAAAGCATTTAAACATGAAACCAGAAGATTGTATTGTTTTTGAAGATTCTGTAGCTGGTGTTCAAGCTGCAAATACTGCAAACATGATTTCTATTGGTATAGGTGAAAAAGAGGTGTTACATGAAGCAGATTATATTTTTTCAGATTTCACCGAAATTGAAAATAGCTTCATTCAAGAATTAATCGAAAGATAAAAAGAGAGAAGAGAAAAAAGAGCAGAGAAATCATTTTTCTTCTAATTAAAAAAAATAAAAAAGAACAAGAGTAAGTCTAAAAACGAAGCGGTCTATATTCTTGATTCTTGATTCAAAAAAATAAAATATGAACCAAGATTATATACAACCAGACAATTGGTCTATTATTGAAGAAGGTTTTGATGCAGATCGCGTTAAGTCTTCAGAAAGCTTATTCAGCATCGGAAATGGTGCAATGGGTCAACGTGCAAATTTTGAAGAACAATATACAGGTTCAACCTTTCAAGGTAGCTACATTGCAGGCGTTTATTATCCTGACAAAACCAGAGTTGGTTGGTGGAAAAATGGCTATCCAGAGTATTTTGCAAAAGTTTTAAATGCTCCAAATTGGATAGGTATTAATGTAGAAATTAATGGCGAACAACTAGATTTAAATACTTGTGTTTCGGTTTCTAATTTTAGAAGAGAGCTTAACATGCAAGAAGGTTGGTTATCAAGATCGTTTACTGCAACGCTTCAAAATACATTAGAAGTGGAAGTGAAAGTCCTTCGTTTTTTAAGCTTAGATTTAGATGAAGTTGGAGCTATAAATTATCAAGTAACACCTTTAAATGGAGAAGCGACTATTAAGTTTCAACCGTATTTAGATTCAGGTATTACAAATGAAGATACCAATTGGGACGACCAATTTTGGGATACTTTAAACGTAAGTACAGAAAACGAGCAAGCATTTATTGAAGCAAAAACAATGAAAACTGGTTTTCATACTTGCACATTTATGCAGTCTTCGGTTTTTGTAAATAATACAAAACAAGAGCAAACACCAGAAATAGATAAACAAGCAAACGCTATTGCATTTACCTATACAGTTTCTGTAAATGCAGGTGAAACAGCAAGTATTCAAAAGTTTGGTGGTTACACAGTAGATAGAAACCACGATGAAAATCAATTGGTAGCAGCAGCCAAAAAAACATTAAATACTGCTTCCAATTTAGGATTCCATGCACTTTTAAATAATCAAAAAGAGGCTTGGTCAAAAATTTGGGAAATGTCAGATATCACAATCGATGGAGACGTAAAAGCACAACAAGGTATTCGTTTTAATATTTTCCAATTAAACCAAACCTACTTAGGAAAAGATTCTACCTTAAATATTGGTCCAAAAGGATTTACTGGAGAAAAGTATGGTGGAAGCACCTATTGGGATACCGAAGCGTATTGCATTCCTTTTTATATGGCTACTAAAGATCAAAAAGTAGCAAGAAACTTACTACAATATCGTTATAATCATTTAGAAAAAGCGATTGAAAATGCAGAGAAATTAGGTTTCAATAATGGAGCAGCATTGTACCCAATGGTAACCATGAATGGTGAAGAATGCCATAACGAATGGGAAATTACCTTTGAAGAAATTCACAGAAACGGAGCTATTGCTTTTGCCATTTTTAACTACTATCGTTACACAGGAGATTACAGTTATATTCCAGAAATGGGATTAGAAGTCCTTATCGGTATCGCTAGATTTTGGCAACAACGTGCCACGTTTTCTACAGATAAAAACAAGTATGTTATTTTAGGTGTTACTGGTCCTAATGAGTACGAAAACAATATCAATAATAACTTTTACACCAACTATTTAGCAAAATGGTGTATCGATTATGCTTTAAAGCAAATAGAAAAAGTAAAAGAAGGTTATAATGACGATTATTTGCGTATTTCTGGTAAAACAAAAATTACAGATAACGAATTAGAAGCTTGGAAAAAAGTAGCAGATAATATGTTTTTCCCTTATTCTGAAAAGCATCAAGTGTATTTACAACAAGATGGTTTTTTAGATAAAGAATTAATTACGGTTGCAGATTTACCAAAAGAAGATAGACCAATAAACCAAAAGTGGAGTTGGGATCGTATTTTACGTTCGCCTTACATCAAGCAAGCAGATACCTTACAAGGTTTTTACTTCTTTGAAGATCAATTTTCAATCGAAGAATTAAAACGTCATTTCGATTTTTACGAACCATTTACAGTACATGAAAGCTCATTGTCACCTTGTGTACACAGTATTCAAGCAGCGAAGTTAGACCAAATGGAGCAAGCGTATACGTTCTATTTACGTACGTCTCGTTTAGATTTAGACGATTATAATAAAGAGGTAGAAGAAGGCTTACACATTACAAGTATGGCTGGAACTTGGATGAGTATTGTGGAAGGTTTTGGTGGTATGCGTGTTAAAAACGATATGCTAAATTTTGAACCTCGTATTCCTAAAGAATGGGAAGCATATTCATTTAAAGTAAACTTTAGAGATCAAGTTTTAAAAGTGAATGTATCGCAAGAGGAAACGACTTTCGAGTTAGAAGGAAACACAGATTTAAAAATTCAAGTAAATGATAATTTGGTAACAGTATCACCAAATAACTTGGTGAAAATTTAAAACTAAACACACTAATTAGGATGAAAAAAATATTTCCACTAGCATTAGTAATTTTAATTAGTGTTAGTTTTTCTTGCCAAAAAGAAACCGAAAAAACAACAACTTCTGAAGTTGTAACCGAAGTTAAAAACGATATCGAGCGTATCGAACCACCACATTGGTGGATAGGTTTTAATACTACACAAGTACAATTATTGGTGAAGCATCCTAACATTTCGGAAGCAACACCTAGTATAAATTATGCAGGAGTTTCTATTGAAAAAGTACATAAAGCAGATAGTCCTAATTATCTGTTTTTAGATCTTAATATTTCAGAAAGTGCTAAAGCAGGACAATTCAATATTCATTTTAAATTTAATGAAGAAAAAGAGCTTGTTCAAACCTACGAATTAAAAGCACGTTTAAAAGAGGCTTCCGATTATCAAGGTTTTGATAGTACAGATGCTATTTATTTAATCACTCCAGATCGTTTTGTAAATGGAGATACTTCTAATGATATAAAGGAAGGTTTAAAGGAGAAAACCATCAATAGAAAAGACGATTATGCACGTCATGGTGGTGATTTACGAGGTATTATTCAGCATTTAGATTATATAGAAGATATGGGTTTTACTCAAATTTGGTCGTGTCCTTTATTAACTAATGATATGGAAAGAGCTTCGTATCATGGTTACGCCATGACCGATTTTTACCAAGTAGATCCACGTTACGGAACCTTAGAAGAATACCAAGAGTTAGCTACAAAAGCCAAAGAAAAGGGTATTGGTATAATCATGGACCAAGTGGCTAATCATTGCGGAAGTGCACACTGGTGGATGCAAGATTTACCATTTAAAGATTGGGTGAACCAACAAGAAAGTTTTGAGAATAAGAAACCACTAAATAACTCCAACCACAGACGTACGAGTAACCAAGATTCGTATGCTTCTAAACGCGATAAAAAAGAAATGGCAGAAGGTTGGTTTGTACCTACAATGCCAGATTTAAATCAGCGTAATCCGTTTATGGCTAATTATATTATACAAAATAGTATTTGGTGGGTGGAAACATTAAACCTTAGCGGAATTCGTCAAGATACCTATCCGTATCCTGATAAAACTTTTATGTCTAATTGGGCAGGAGCTATCATGAATGAGTATCCTAACTTTAGTATTGTTGGTGAAGAATGGAGTACCAATCCGTTGTTAATTGCCTATTGGCAGGAAGGGCATGACAATAAAGATGGTTACGATTCTAATTTAAGGTCGACCATGGATTTTGCCATGCAAAAAAATACGGTGGATGCTTTAAATGAAGACGAACAATGGGATACAGGATTGGTGAAAATATACGAAGGTTTAGCTAACGATTTTGCCTATGCATCACCAAAAGACATTATGATTTTTCCAGACAATCATGATATGAGTCGCATTTTCACACAATTAAAAGGTGATGTACCTAATACCAAAATGGCCCTAAGTTATCTATTAACCTTACCTAGAATTCCGCAATTGTATTACGGAACAGAAATCTTAATGAACGATTTTGAAAAACCTGGTGACCATGGTTTAATCCGTACCGATTTCCCAGGAGGTTGGCAAGGAAATACTGTTAATGCATTTTCAGGTGAAGGTTTAACAGATGCACAAAAAGACATGCAGCTATTCCTTAAAAATGTATTGAATTACAGAAAATCAAGTGATGCCATCCATAATGGAAAAACCATTCATTTTGCACCTTTTATGGGAACATATTTCTTATTTAGAGTTATTGAAGGCGAAACTGTTGTACATATTATTAATAAAAATAATGAACCAATTAGTTTAGATTTAAAACGTTTTGAAGAAGTTGGTTTGCAAGGTAAAACATTAAAAAACATAGTAACGAATGAAACTTTTGTTTGGGAAGATGAAATTACCTTAAACGAAAGAGGAAGTTTGTTGCTAACCACAAAAATATAATTATTTGTCATTCCGCACTGGATACGTAATATACTTTTAAAGATTAAACATGAGAAATTTATTATACATACTATTCTTTTTATTATTTCAAGTCACCTATTCTCAGGTAACCATCATTGTTGAAGCACTTCCAAAAGACGCTCCACAAGATGCTTCTATATTTGTTTCAGGAGATTTTGAAGGTTGGTCTGGCGGACACAAAGACTACCAATTACAATTTGTAAATGGTCAGCACCAAATAACACTTTCTAAAACAGAACAACGCATTTTATTCAAGTTTACCTTAGGGAATTGGGAGACTTCAGAAAGTACCAATACAGGTGAAACTATAGATAATCGTATTCATAAATTTGAAAAACCAAACGATACAATACATGTGAAAATAGCTGGTTGGAGCCATATGTTTGATAATAAAGATGTTTCTACTGCTTCAAAAAATGTTTCCATTATTTCTGAAACATTTCATATACCACAACTTAACAGAAAACGTCGTGTTTGGGTGTATTTACCACCAGATTATCAGACTTCAAAGCAAGATTATCCTGTGGTTTATATGCATGATGGTCAAAATATTTTTGATGCTAGTACTTCGGGTTATGGCGAATGGAATGTAGACGAAACCCTAGACAAACTATTTAAAGAGAACTTAAAACTTATCGTTGTTGGTGTGGATAATGGTGAATCTAAACGCTTAGATGAATATTCTCCTTGGGTACACAACAAGTATGGTGGAGGAGAAGGTGACGCATACATCGATTTTATTGTCAATACCTTAAAACCCTACATAGACACTAATTATAACACCAAAAAAGATAGAAACAATACAGCCATTTTTGGTAGTTCTATGGGAGGTTTGATTTCGCATTATGCAGCTTTAAAACATCCAACAGTTTTTGGTAAAGTTGGTGTGTATTCTCCTGCATTTTGGTTCGCTCCAGAAGTACATCCTTTTACAAAATCTCATGCCAATATTAAGGATACTAAAATGTATTTTTTAGCAGGAGGAAAAGAAGGCGAAAACGCAGGTTTTAATGAAATTAGCCAAACCGTTACAGACATGAATAGTATGATTTCTATACTAGAAAACAACGGGTTTCCAAAAAAAAATATACAGTCTAAAGTTGTTCCTGATGGAAAACATAATGAAGCACTTTGGAGTGCTAATTTTGCTGAAGCCATTACATGGTTGTTTGCAGATGCTATTAAAAAAAGAGAGTTCAAGACAGCGCGCTTTCAAGATAATCAATTACATATTCAGGTTTCAGACGGAAGCTATTTCATGCATTTTTACCATCCTGAAATTATCGAAACTACATTCTTACCAACAGGAGAAGTCTTTAATGAAAAGTCACACGCAGTTGTTTTAGATAAAGTACTTTCTGATGTGAAATTTAATGAAACAGCTTCAGAGATTAGTTTTCAATCTGAAAAATTAACAGTAAAAATCACAAAAACACCTTTTCATATTTCGTATTGGAAAGATGGTAAAGAAGTCACTTCTGTAAAAAATGGCTATCAAAAAACGGATGCATTTGAAACCATTCATTTTAATTTAAAATCAGAGGAAGTTTTATATGGTGGAGGCGCAAGAGCTCTAGGTATGAATCGTAGAGGTAATCGTTTAGAATTATACAATAAAGCACATTATGGTTATGAAGATCGCAGTGCGTTAATGAATTACACCATGCCAATGGTAGTGTCTTCCAACAAGTATTTAATTCATTTTGATAATGCACCTATTGGCTTTTTAGATTTAGATAGCAAAGCAGATAATACACTCACGTACGAAACGATTTCTGGTAGAAAAACCTATCAAGTAGTAGTTGGTGATTCTTGGTTAGATCTTACTAAAAACTATACTAAACTTACAGGAACACAACCCATGCCACCACGTTGGGCTTTAGGTAATTTTTCTAGTCGATTTGGATACCATTCACAAGAAGAAGTAACTGCTACTGTAGAAAAATTTAGAGAAGAGAACATTCCATTAGATGCTATTATTATCGATATTTTTTGGTTCGGAAAAACCATTCAAGGTACTATGGGAAATCTAGCGTTTGATCGCGATTCTTTTCCAAACCCAAAACAAATGCTAAAAGGATTAAAAGACAATAATGTTAAAACTGTTTTGGTCACAGAACCGTTTATATTAACTACATCAAACCGTTGGGACGAAGCGGTAAAAGCAGATGTTTTAGCTAAAGATTCTATAGGAAATCCGTTTACTTACGATTTCTATTTTGGTAACACAGGATTGATAGATATTTTCAACCCAAAAGGAAAACAATGGTTTCAAAATATTTATAAAGACTTGGCCGATCTAGGGGTTTCTGGTGTTTGGGGAGATTTGGGAGAACCAGAAGTACATCCTAAAGGGTTACTTCATGCTACAGGAACAGCAGATGAGGCACATAATATTTATGGGCATCATTGGGCAGAATCTGTGCAAGAGATGTACACGCAAAATTTTCCAAACACAAGACCATTTATTTTAATGCGTGCAGGAAGTTCTGGATCGCAACGATTTGGAATGATACCTTGGTCTGGAGATGTTAACAGAACTTGGGGAGGATTGCAAAGTCAGCCAGAAATTGCACTGCAAATGGGACTGCAAGGATTAGCCTATATGCATAGCGATTTAGGTGGTTTTGCTGGTAATAATTTAGACGATGAGTTGTATGCAAGATGGTTACAGTATGGTGTTTTTCAACCAATTTACAGACCACATGCACAAGAAGAAGTGCCTGCAGAACCTGTTTTTAGAAGCGATAAAGCGAAAGCTTTGGCAAAAGCGTCTATCGAATTACGTTACCAATTACTTCCTTATAATTACAATTTGGTATTTGAAAATAACCAAACTGGTGCGCCTTTAATGCGAGCCTTGTTTTTTGAAGAGGAAGACAATAAAAAGTTACAAACCAATGCGTCAACATACCTTTGGGGAAATGACTTTTTAGTGACACCAATTGTACATTCAGAACAAAAAGAAGCTGAGGTGTACTTTCCGAAAAACAGTAATTGGTTTGATTTTTATACCAATGAAAAGGTAGAAGGCGGACAAACATTGTCCGTAAAAACAGAGGAACACTACATTCCAACTTACGTTCGTGGTGGCGCATTTATTCCAATTGCAAAACCAATGCAAAGCACTGCAGAATATGACGGAAACACCTTCGACTTACATTATTATTTTGATGCTTCAGTTACAGAAAGCGAGCGAACTCTTTATAATGACGATGGCTCAACAAAAAATGCTTTTGAAAAAGGAAACTATGAGATTTTAGAGTTTGAAGCAGAAACATCAAACAACAATTTAGAACTAGAATTTGAAGCAGAGATAGGTGTAAATTACTCTGCATCAACAAAACAAATTGATGTAATTATTCACAATTTTCCTAAAGTACCAAAACGCATAAAATTCAATAGAAAAAAAATAGAGTTTAACTATAATGAAGTTTCAAAAACATTGACTTTTCAGGTGAATTGGAATACTTCAAAAGAGGTTGAAGCACAAATTAAATATTAAATTTAAAATGAAAAAGAACATACTTTTAATAGCATTAACTTTGCTTGCTTTCAGTTGTAAAACTGATAAAAAAGCAAATCAAGATATCGCAGAAAACAAGAAAAATGAAGAGGTTAAAACACCTTTTGTTTGGGACGCTGCAAATGTCTACTTTTTATTAACCGATCGTTTTAATAATGGAAATAAAACAAACGATGTTAATTATAACCGAACTAAAGAGACTGCTGTTTTACGTGGTTTTGAAGGTGGCGATTTACAAGGAATCACACAAAAAATTGAAGACGGTTATTTTACCAATTTAGGAATCAATGCCATTTGGATGTCACCAATTGTTGAGCAAATTCATGGAGCAACCGATGAAGGTACTGGAAACACTTATGGTTTTCATGGCTATTGGACTAAAGATTGGACCAATATCGATGCTAATTTAGGAACCAAAGACGATTTAAAACAACTAGTGGATGCTGCACACAAAAAAGGTATTCGTATCTTGTTAGATGCTGTAATAAATCACACAGGTCCTGTTACAGAGCAAGATCCTGTTTGGCCAAGTGATTGGGTAAGAACAGAACCACAATGTCAATACAATAATTACGAAAACACGGTTACTTGTACTTTAGTTGAAAACCTTCCAGACATTAAAACCGAAAGTAATGAAGCAGTTGAATTACCACCACAATTGGTAGAGAAATGGAAAGCCGAAGGTCGTTATGACGAAGAAGTTGCAGAATTAGATGCCTTTTTTAGAGCTACAGGTTATCCGCGTGCACCTCGCTTTTACATCATGAAATGGTTGAGCGACTACATTACAGATTTTGGTATTGATGGTTACCGAGTAGATACCGTTAAACATACTGAAGCTTTTGTTTGGCAAGAATTTAAAGCTGTTTGTGATAACGCTTTCGCGGAATTTAAGCAGCAAAACCCAAACAAAGTTCTAGACGATAATGCGTTTTACTTGGTTGGGGAAGTGTATAACTACGGAATTTCTGCAGGAACCGCTTTCGATTTTGGTGATAAAAAAGTAAATTATTTCGATGCTGCTTTTAATAGCCTAATCAATTTTGAATTTAAATGGAATGCAGCACAGCAAACCTACGAAGAGCAATTTAAAACATACGATAGTCTTTTGCATACCAACCTTAAAGATTATGGTGTATTAAACTATTTAACGTCTCATGATGACGGACAACCTTTCGATAAAAATAGAGAGAAAACCTACGAAACTGCAACACGATTATTACTATCTCCTGGAGCTTCACAAGTATATTATGGAGATGAATCTGCAAGAGATTTAACTATAGAAGGTACGGTTGGAGATGCTACTTTAAGAAGTTTCATGAATTGGAATGAAATAGCACAGCAACAAGATTTGCTAATCCACTGGCAAAAATTAGGACAATTTAGACGTAATCATCCTTCGGTTGGAGCAGGAAATCATACCATGCTAAGTAATACACCTTACCTTTTTAGCAGAAGCTACACTAAAGGAAATTTTAAAGATGACGTTATCATTGGTATTGATATTCCTAAAGAAAAACATACTATCGATGTGTCTTCAGTATTTAACGAAGCCTCTAAAATTAAAGACTTCTATTCAGGAGAAATTCTAGAAGTTACAAACGGAAAAATCACAATAGATACAGAATCTAACATCCTATTATTAGAAAATATTAAATAAACACTCACATGAAAAAACTAATCTTATCCCTTGCAATACTTAGTGTTTTTGCTTGTAAAGAGGAGAAAAAACAAGAAGAAACTAAAGTTGTTACAGAAGAAAAAGTAGCAATACAACCTATTTCGGCTTCCGATTTAGAAACGGCAGTTATCTATGAAGCTAACATACGTCAATATTCACCTGAAGGCACTTTTGAAGCCTTCATTAAAGACATTCCGCAGTTAAAACAATTAGGTGTAAAAGTGATTTGGTTAATGCCTGTGTTTCCTATTTCAGAAACAAAGCGTAAAGCTACAGGAGGAGAAGATAGCAAGTTTGCAACCGATTTTCCAGAAGCAGAACAAGACAAATATTTAGGTAGTTATTATGCAGTGTCAGATTTTACTAAAATCAATCCAGAATTCGGAACAATTGAAAATTTTAGAGACTTAGTAAATACAGCGCATGACAACGGGATTTATGTGATTTTAGATTGGGTTCCAAATCACACAGGTTGGGATCATACTTGGTTAAAAACCAATCCAGAATATTACACACAAAACGAAAAAGGTGAAGTAGTACATCCTGTAGATACAGATTGGACCGATGTTGCCGATTTAAACTATGACAATCAAGAGATGAGAAAAGCAATGATTGCAGACATGACGTATTGGTTAACAAAGGAAGGTGTTGACGGATTTAGATGTGACGTTGCAGGATCTGTACCGACTAATTTTTGGGAACAAGCGATACCAGAATTACGTGCTAAAAAAGACATTTTTATGCTTGCAGAAGCTTGGAAACCAGAATTATTAAAAGACGGTTTATTTGATATGGCTTATGCTTGGGATAGACATCATGCTATGAATGCAATTGCACAAGGTGAAAAAGATGCAACCGAATTTATAGCTACATTACAAACTGATTTTGACCGTTATGAATCAGATGATATTTTAATGAATTTTGTAACTAATCATGATGAAAATTCTTGGAATGGTACTATTAAAGAACGTATGGGAGAAGCTAGTGAAATGATGACTGCTTTAGCTTATGTAACTCCTGGAATGCCATTAATTTATTCTGGTCAAGAATACGATTTAGACCATAGATTATTGTTTTTTGAAAAAGATAGTTTTCCGCATACTAAAGGTAAAACATGGAAAGTATTAGAAAAATTAGCAACATTAAAACAGAATAATGCTGCTTTACATGGCGGAAAAGCTTCGGCTAAATACAAAGCTATTGATAATGGTGAAAATGTGATTTCTTTTTTAAGAACCAAAGGAAATGATGAAGCGGTATTTATTGCTAATGTTTCCGAAGAAAACATAAAGGTAAGCTTACCTCAAAAAGGAACTTACGTAGATTATATGTCTAACCAAACAGTAGAATTAAATGGCGATGCTATTCCATTAGCTAAAAAGGAATATAAGATATTGGTTAAGCAATAACTAAATTAGTCTTAGTTTAAAAAGTTGGAGTTTTCTCCAACTTTTTTTTGTTTCTAAAAGATTGAAGTTCAGAAAAACATTTAATGTTATTAGTGTTATTGTTTTATAATAATCTTATATACAAAGTTTTAAGTGGTGATGTGATTAGTGCAAATCCTGTTAATTATTTCGCTAAACCCTTTTATAATAATAGATAAGAGTGTTTTTTTATCTATTTTTGCAGTCTTATGCAAGATTTAAAACTTTCAGATTGGTTACCTACCACAAATAAAGAGGTCAAAATTCGAGGATGGGAAGCACTTGATGTTATCCTATTTAGTGGAGATGCTTATGTAGATCATCCAACCTTTGGACCTGCAGTAATTGGTCGTATGTTAGAAAGTTTTGGTTTGCGCGTGGCTATTGTTCCGCAACCAAATGTTAATGACAACCTACAAGATTTTGTTAAGTTAGGTAAGCCAAAATTATTTTTTGGTGTGACAGGTGGTTGTATGGATCCTATGATTAGTAATTATAATGCTAATAAAAAGAAACGTGATAAGGATGCCTACACACCAAATGGAGACATTGGTTTTAGGCCAGATTATGCAACGTCAGTTTACTCTAAGATTTTAAAAGACAAATGGCCAGATACACCAGTTTTAATTGGTGGTATTGAAGCCTCTTTACGTCGTGTAACACATTATGACTATTGGAGTGATAAGTTGTTACCTTCTATTTTAGAAACGTCTAAAGCAGATATGTTAGTGTACGGAATGGGAGAACAACCCTTGCGTGAAGTTGTACGTTTATTAGAAAGAGGTGTGCCTTTTTCTAGCATAAATACAGTGTTACAAACTGCTGTACTTTTAAATAAAGAGGATAAAATTCCGAAAAACAGTAATTGGGAAGATGTAGAAATAGCATCACACGAAGTGTGTTTAAAAGATAAGAAAAAATATGCTTCTAACTTTAAAGTGATTGAACAAGAATCTAACAAGTTAGCTGCAAGACGTATTTTTCAGAAAGTAGGAGATAAGACGTTGATGATAAATCCGCCTTACCCAACCATGACTGAGCAAGAAATTGACGCGTCTTTTGATTTGCCTTACACAAGATTACCACATCCAAAGTATAATAAGCGTGGACCTATTCCTGCTTATGAGATGATTAAGACCTCTATAAATATTCATCGTGGTTGTTTTGGTGGTTGTAGCTTTTGTACTATTTCTGCACATCAAGGAAAATTTATTGCATCGCGTAGTCAAGAATCTATTTTAAAAGAAGTTGATAAAGTTGCTAATATGCCAGATTTTAAAGGCTATTTAAGCGATATTGGTGGACCAAGTGCCAACATGTACCAAATGAAAGGTAAAGTACAATCTATTTGCGACAAATGTGTGGCACCAAGTTGTATTTCGCCTGTAATATGTAGTAATTTAGATACGTCTCACAAACCATTAACTGATTTATATCAAGCAGTAGATAAGCATCCAAAGGTTAAAAAATCATTTATTGGTTCAGGTATTAGACACGATATGTTAGTACCAGAATTTAATAAAAATGCAGATCCTAAAGAGTTGGACGCTTACACAGAAGAGGTGATGACCAAGCACGTCTCTGGACGACTTAAAGTGGCTCCAGAACATACCAGTGATCCTGTTTTGAAACTGATGCGTAAACCGTCGTTTAAATACTTCCATAAGTTTAAAGAGCGTTTTGATAAGATTAATATTAAAAAGGGATTAAAACTTCAGTTGATACCTTATTTTATATCTAATCATCCAGCATGTGAGGTTGAAGATATGGCAAATTTAGCTGCCGAAACTAAAGATATGGGTTTCCAGTTAGAGCAAGTACAAGGGTTTACACCAACACCTATGACTGTAGCTACGGTAATTTATTATTCAGGTTACCATCCATACACGCTTAAAAAAGTAAATACACCAAAAACTAGAAAAGAAAAGGATGAGCAACATCGTTTTTTCTTTTGGTATAAAGACGAAAATAAAGCGTGGATAAAAAAGACGTTAAATAAAGTAGGACGTCCTGACTTATTAAAAGTGTTATTGCCTGGAAAAGAGGAAAAATGGCGAAAAAATAAGCCTAAAGGTGATGCTAAAAACACATTTAATGATGCAGTACCTTTTAATCAGCGTAAAAACAAAGTAAAGTATAAAGGTAATAAAAAGAAACGTCGTTAATTGTTTTGAGGTTTTTTTGAAGTTATCAAAAAACAATTATTTTTGAATAGCGTTCAACTGTTTAAAAATCAATTAAAATGACTAATAAAATACTGTTTGTTCTAACTTTTCTTATTCATTCATTTTTATATAGTCAAAATGTAGGAACTGATTATTGTGGACCATATACAATTTCACAACCTATAGTTTATAACAACATTCATAATACAACAATTTCTGGATTAGAAATCACAAATCCCAATGGACATTGTATAATACTTAATAATTGTAGTAATATTATTATTGAAAATTGTTTGCTAAAAGAGGCTTCTGGTAATGCAGTAAATATCGAAAACTCTAACGGAATAACTGTCACCAATTGTAAAATGGAATCCGTTTCTACTGGAGTTTATGTTCAAGGACAAAGTTCTCAAATTCAGGTTTTATACAATACTTGTAAAAATGTTAATGGACCATTTCCAAGAGGACAATTAACGCAGTTTAATGGAGTTTCTGGGACAGGAAATAAAATTAATTATAATGTAGCTGAAAACATTTTAGGAGACAGTTATCCTGAAGATATAATTAATATTTACAACTCAAATGGTACAGCAACAGACCCTATTCAAATTAAAGGCAATTGGATTCGTGGTGGTGGACCAAGTACGTCTGGAGGAGGTATTTTAATTGGTGATAATGGAGGGTCTTACACTACCGTTGAAGACAATATTTTAGTAAATCCTGGTCAATACGGTCTTGCAGTTGCAGGTGGAAATAATATGATATTATTAAATAATACAGTTTTTGGAGAACAAAACTATTTTACTAATGTTGGTTTGTATGTTTGGGATCAGTATCAATCGTCATGTAGTAATATTATAGTTTCAGGAAATCAAGTTAATTGGACGCATGCAGATGGTTATTCAAACAGTGCTTGGGATGGTAATAATTGTGGTGTAATTACAGATTGGGATAATAATACATGGAATGCAAATATTGATGCATCAATTTTACCTAACGTGATAGATAATTGTAATAGTTTAGGTGTTGTAGATACGCTTCAAAATGAGTTTACATTTTTTCCGAACCCAACAGATGGTTTGTTTTCAATTAAATTTGAAGAAGTTCAAGACAACATCACTATTCAAGTCCTTTCGGTTTTAGGTCAGGTCGTTCAAAAAGAAAATTTTCAAAACACCAATCGCATACGATTACATATTAATCGATCTGCAGGAATTTATTTTGTAAAAATCACAGATTCTAAAAACAGACAAAATATAATACGACTAATTAAACAATAAGAAAAAACCTACTAATACTATTAGTGGGCTTTTTGGTTTTTGGTTGATGGATAGGTGTGGTTATTTTTTTATTAGCTTTTTGGTTGTGTTATTACCATTTTTGTCTTGTAAACTTACCATGTATAAACCATTTGGTAAAGACGAGATATCAATAATATGTGTTTGTATTCATTTACTCGATTAAATTAAAACCTTGTAGATTGAGTCTGGTTTCACAGTATTACAATCTGTTTATTATCAATTTTTACTTACATTTTAGGGATGATTGATATTTTAATTTAGAATTTACAATTGCCTTTATCTTATTTGAAATTAATCAAAACCATAATTGTAATTTTTTTTAATTAAATTGATTGCTAAGTCTAGAATATAATTTCTTACTATGAAAAAAAGTCTACAAATACTTAATGGTATTGCATTTGTTTGTGTAATAATCATGAATTTTTTAGCCAATACAGGTTTGTTAAACGATACAACCATTGGCGAAGTGTCTAAACAATACAATACTTTATTTACTCCAGCAGGTTATGCGTTTTCTATTTGGGGCATTATCTACTTATTGCTATCTGGATTTATAGTATATCAAGGTAGAAGTTTGTTTGTTACTGTCCGAAATGACGATTTTTTATTAACCACAGGATTTTGGTTTATAGCTTCTAGTCTAGCCAATTGCCTATGGATTGTCTCATGGATTTACGGTTACACATTAATATCTAGTGTTTGTATTTTTTTATTACTATTTACCTTGATTAAAATTGTACTAAACAATAACATGGAATTGTTTGATGCACCAATCTCAGTAATTATATTTTTATGGTGGCCTTTTGTAATTTATAGTGGTTGGGTCGCTGTAGCAAGTATTGCCAATGTCTCAGCAGTATTAGTAAAATATGATTGGGATGGTTTTGGGTTGTCTGCAACCGTTTGGACGGTTATAATGTTACTAATAGCAACAGCGTTAAATTTAGTGGTCACTTGGACACGCAACATGCGTGAATTTGCACTTGTTGGTGCTTGGGCATTAATAGCTATTTATATAGCTAACAAAAACGGAGATGTAACAGTGGCTTATACAGCTATTACTGTTGCAGTAGTTTTAATAATAAGTAGTCTATCTCATGCTTTTATAAACCGAAAAACGAATCCTGCAATTAAATGTATGGAGTTTTTTGAAGGGAAGAAAAGTTAGAGCTTAACCAATCGAGAGTTTTGCTGCATCTTTCCATAAATAATTTGGCATTGGTTCATTTAATTTCCAATTAATACTCATAGGTTTTGAACCGTAAAAATCTTTGATATTTCCCTCTCCAATGAAAACGTACCCTTTTGTATTTCCAAATTCATCTTTTGATTTTTCTCGAACAAATAATAAGATTCGTTTATTTTCTTCTTGATGTTTTATATATGACAACCCTTTTCCTTTATCTGGTCTTGCAGAGTTTTGCGTTTGCCAATGAAATAGTAATTCATTTACAGCATAATCATCATACATTGTAGTTGGTGAAAAGTTTTCTTCAGATTTAATAAGGTTAATGAATAGTATTTCAGTATTTAAATCTTTATTTAAAGCAGTTCCTTCTCTATTAGATGATTTATTGTTAAAAGTACTAAATTGGAAAGCAGTTAATATTTGGTCTCTTGTATAACGACTATGTAATTTTAAAGGTTGCTCGTACGGAAGTTGGATAGGTAATTCTTTGAAGTCTGTTTTATTAATTAAAAACTCTAAAACTTCCTTTATTTCTTCAATTAAAATAGGATTAATACCAATATGATGTATACTTTTTTCTAAAGACACAAAACCACCTTCTTTCTGCCAAACATCGTAATGTAACATAAGAAGCATGGTTTTTTCATTTTCATTTAAATCTGAAATTGTCACCTTAAAATTCTGTTTTGCAATTTTTAAAATGAAAGAGAAATAACTTAATGAATTTGTAGATAGCCATTTGTTTGAAATAGCAGAAACGATAGCTTTTTCATTATCAGAATTGAAGTTTTCTGTTTTTCCGGCTAATTGACATAATCGTTTCCAGCTACCTCTTTTGTATATTGATTGTAATGGTATATTATAAAACTTACTAAAGTTACCGATTGTTAAAGGTAGATTAGTGTCATGTTGAAATTGCTGTATTCTTTGAATTAACTTATTCTTATTTAATGAGGTTGCAGCTGAAATATTTTTAAGTATTGTTTCTTTTGTTTTTTTCTCTAAAATGATAGAGCAACCTAAAGGTAGATGAGGAAAATCGTCCTCAATTTCTTTTAAAATAGTTGTATTTGTTTTACCTATTAAAGCTCTAAACTTGCTTTCAAAGTTGTATTCAGGTTTTGAGTTTCCAACAAAATCTAAAACTGTCAAGCAGTCTTTCTCTTCATGAAGTCTTAATCCTCTTCCTAATTGTTGTAAAAAGACTGTTAAGCTTTCCGTTGGTCTTAAAAATAAAACCGTATCGATTTCTGGAATATCGATTCCTTCGTTAAACATGTCGACAACAAATAGATAATTGATTTCTTTTTTTTCTAATTTCTGACGAATATAAACTCTGTCTTTGCTGTTTTCGCTAGTTAAATAGCCAGCTTTTAATCCAGCTAAAGTAAATTTTTTAGCCATGAATTTTGCATGTTCCATTGTAACACAATAACCTAAAGACCTAACTTCATTTATATCTTTTGTGTATTTGTCTAATGCATCTATGATTTCCCTAACTCTTCTGTCATTCCCTGTATACAAATCTGTTAATTCACTTGGTGCATATTTTCCTCTTGACCAACTTACGTTTGTTAAATCAACACTATCGGTAATTCCAAAATATTGAAAAGGACAAAGCAATTTTCGATTCATTGCTTCTGGAAGTCTAATTTCTGCAGCAATCTTATTCTCAAAATCTTCTAAAATGTCTCCACCATCCATTCTTTCTGGAGTTGCAGTTAAGCCAAGTAAAACTTTTGGTTTGAAATAATTAATTATGTCTCTATAACTATTTGCTTTTTGATGATGACATTCATCTATTATGATGTAATCATAATAATCAGGAGTTAAGTTGTATTCTTGAAATTTGTTTTTAATAGATTGTACAGAAGCAAATACAAACTCGAAGTTATTAGGAGTGATACCGTCAACCCATAATTCACCAATATTATTATTTCTTAAAACACCTTGAAAAGTAGACAATGATTTTTGGATAATTTCTTTTCTATGTGCAAGGAATAGAAGTTTTACAGACTTATTATTTTGTTTAAAACGTTTGTAATCAAACGCAGAAATAACTGTTTTTCCAGTTCCAGTTGCTGCAACTACAAGGTTTCTAAACCTTTTGTGAACCGTTCTTTCTACTTCTAGTTTTTCTAATACCTCTTTTTGATAAGGAAAAGGTTTAATATCAAACAAAGCTGTAGCGTTTTCATAAGGTTTACTATATTTACTTTGTTTTAAGGCATTTTGAAGTTTCTCTTTGTGTTTAGAATCATCAAATAATTCAAAATCATCACTCTTCCAATAAGAATCAAATGTCTTATTGAATTTATCAATTATGTGACTTACTTCTTTGGTTGTAACTTTTAAATTCCATTCTAAACCATCTGTTAAAGCTGACCTCGAAAAGTTAGAAGAGCCAATATATGCTGTATGAAATCCAGTATTTCTGTAAAAAAGATATGCTTTTGCATGTAACCTTTCATTACTTGTATTGTACGATATTTTAACTTCAGTATTTGGTAGTTTTGAAAGTAGTTGAATAGCTTTATAATCTGTTGCTCCAATATATGTCGTGGTAATTACTTTTAGTTTTCCACCACGTTCAGTAAATTCTCTTAACTCTTTTTCAAGAATAATGATACCTTTAAATTTTATAAAAGAGACAAGAAGATATATTTCGTTAGACGAAAGAATCTCCTTTTTAAGCTCACTTTCTAGTGATAGACCACCATTTCCACCTGTAAATAATTCACTTTGTGTTAATCTTGTGTAAGGGGTTATTTCTTTTAATCTTAAATCTAAATTTGAAAAGTGCGCATCAGTTTTTGAAAATACTGCCTTTAAAATTTCACCTTCTACACTAACTAAATCATCATTAAATTCTTGTTTATTTAATTCGTCTTTAAGTAATTTAATTATTTTATTAGCTATTTCAATTTGTAATTCGGCTTTGCCTTTTATAAGTTGAAATGCATGTTTTAAAGTTTTAGCTAGATGTTTAGATAAAACACTTGAGGCTTCCTCTTTGTCAATTGAAGTTTTCTTTAGAAAGAATTTATCTTTATCAAGTTCATTTAATTTTTCAGATACTAATTGGGTTATTAATTCTTCGTAAATTCCTTGATTCATAGTGATAAATATTCTTTTAAAATAGGTAAATCTGCTTCAGCCCAATCTAAATTAATCAATTCTTCTTTATTAACTATAACAAAATCAGAATGTTCTTTGAGTATTAATTCTCCTGATAAATAATTGGCAGTAAAAGGAATCAATTCAATTTTAAAATCTAAATATTCATGAGTTACAGGAGTTAATTTTTCTTTGACTTTAATTTGGATATTTAATTCTTCGGATATTTCTCTTTTAATACAATCTATTTCTGTTTCTCCTTTTTCAATTTTTCCTCCTGCAAATTCCCATTTCAAAGGAAGTTTCATTGTTTCACTTCTTTGAACAGCTAAAACTTTATCGTCAAATTGAATGATTGCACAGGTTACAGAAATAGTTTTCATCTTAATGCGCCTCCAACCAATTCAAACCAGTATCCACCTCAACATCCAACGGAACCTCCATTTTAAAGGCATTTTCCATTTCGGTTTTAATTAAAGTGGTCATTTCTTCAAGTTCAGGTTTATAAACATCAAACACCAATTCATCATGCACTTGCAGTAGCATTTTGGTTTTATAATTACCAGTTTCTAGTTTATTATAGATATTTATCATGGCAATTTTAATAATATCTGCAGCACTACCTTGTATTGGTGCATTTACAGCATTACGCTCGGCTGCACTACGTACCATAGCGTTTCTAGAATTAATATCTTTTAAATAACGACGTCTGTCTAAGATGGTTTTTACATAACCGTTATCGCGTGCAAAATCTACTTGCTCGCTCATGTAGGCTTTTAGTTTTGGATAGGTTTCATAATAGGTATCAATAAGTTCTTTGGCTTCACCACGCGATAAATCGGTTTGGTTACTTAATCCAAAAGCAGAGACACCATATACAATACCAAAGTTTACGGTTTTAGCGTTGCTACGTTGTGCTCTAGTTACCTCTTCAATTGGCACACCAAACACTTTAGAGGCTGTAGACGCGTGAATATCTTCGCCATTTTTAAAGGCTTCAATCATGGTTTCCTCTTTACTTAAAGCAGCAATAATACGCAGTTCTATTTGGCTATAATCGGCAGCTAGTAAGGTATAGTCTTCATTTCTAGGAATAAACGCTTTACGGACTTGACGACCACGTTCTGTACGTATCGGAATATTCTGTAAGTTAGGATTATTACTACTTAAACGTCCTGTGGCAGCAACGGTTTGCATATAATCTGTGTGTACACGTCCAGTGGCTTCTTCCACCTGAAGTGGTAATGCATCAACATACGTACTTTTTAGTTTTGCTAGACCACGATATTCTAAGATATTACGAATAATTTCGTGCTCTTTTGCTAAAGCAGATAAAATATCTTCTCCTGTTTTGTATTGACCAGTTTTGGTCTTTTTAGGCTTATCGACCAATTTTAATTTTTCAAATAAAATAATACCTAACTGTTTTGGTGAGGCAATATTAAATTCTTCTCCAGCAACGTCGTAAATTTTTGTTACTAAAGCATCAATATCTTTGTTTAAATCTTGAGATAAAGACTGTAAAAAATCCTTATCTAAATTTATACCTTCCAGTTCCATAGCAGCTAAAACACGTAGTAATGGCACTTCTATGTCTGTAAATAACTTTTGTGTATTGGCTTCTCCTAGCTCTTTTTCAAAATGCTCTTTTAGTTGCAAGGTAATATCTGCATCTTCAACCGCATATTCGGTTTGTTTCTCCAACGGAACATCACGCATTGATAATTGGTTTTTTCCTTTTTTACCAATCAATTCTGTGATTGCAATTGGAGTATAATTTAAGTAGGTTTCGGCTAAAATATCCATATTGTGTCGCATGTCTGGATTAATTAAATAATGCGCTAACATGGTGTCAAATAAAGGACCTTTAACTTGTACGTTGTACTTGGCTAAAACTTTAATGTCGTATTTTAAATTTTGACCTATTTTCTGGATAGTTTCACTTTCAAAAAAGGGTCTAAGCGTTTCGATTAGGTCTTGCGCTTCGGTTTTGTCCTCAGGAAACGGAAGGTAAAAGCCTTTACCAACTTCCCATGAAAATGAAATCCCAACTAACTCTGCAATTAAAGGATTTAAACCTGTGGTTTCGGTATCAAAACACACACTGGTTTGGCTCATTAAATTTTTAATAAATAGTTTGGTTGCCATTCCTGGTGCGATGCTTTGGTAAAAATGTGAGGTGTTTTCGGTAGTTTTTCTTACAAATGCATCAGTTTCTGTTGTCGCTTTTGCGGAATTTGGGTCGCCTCCAAATAAATTGAATTGTCCAGCTCCAGCACTTTCTGCTTCTTTTGGTGTGACTTTAGGCGTTTTTTCTGCGGAAGCTTTATTGGCAAGAGAAGTGGCTTCTGCACCTGAGGTAAATGTTTTTGTAAAATTATCAATAAGTCTTCTAAATTCTAATTCTTGAAAAATCTCGGTAACTTTAGGAATGTCAGGTTGGTCAAGCTCAAAATCTTTAGCATTAAAAGTAACAGGTACATCTAACATGATTGTGGCTAGTTTTTTAGATAATAAACCAAGTTCTTGGTTGGCTTCAATCTTTTCTTTCATTTTACCTTTAAGCTCATGGGTATTAGCAAATAGGTTTTCCATGCTACCATAAGCTGCCAAGAATTTTTTAGCAGTTTTTTCTCCTACACCTGGTAATCCAGGGATATTATCGCTGGCGTCACCCATCATCCCTAAATAGTCAATCACTTGTAAAGGATCTGTGACTTCAAATTTTTTCTGCACTTCTGGGATTCCCCAAGTTTCATAACCACCTCCAAAAACAGGTCTGTACATAAAAATATTATCACTTACTAATTGCGCAAAATCTTTATCAGGTGTTACCATAAAGGTTTGGTAACCCTCTTTTTCGGCTTGTTTGGATAAGGTACCAATAACGTCATCTGCTTCATAGCCTTCTTTAAATATTATAGGAATGTGCATGGCTTTTAAAATCTCCATAATGTAAGGTACAGCAGTTTTGATACCTTCAGGCGTTTCGTCACGATTGGCTTTGTAGGCTTCAAACATTTCTACTCGGTCTGCACTTCCGCCTTTGTCAAAACAGACTGCTAAATGGTCTGGTCGTTCTCGTTTTATGACGTCTAATAACGAGTTCATGAAACCCATTATGGCAGAGGTGTCTTCTCCTTTGGAGTTTATTCTTGGATTTTTAATAAAGGCATAATACCCTCTGAAAATTAAAGCATAAGCATCGACTAGAAATACACGTTTGTTATCTGACATAATTGTTTTGAGTATAAATTATAAGTGTTTATCCATTCAGTAACAGTTACACAAAGCTATATAGTTATTGCTAGCAATGGTCTGTATTTGAGAAGACAAAATAGGGTGATTTTAATAGTTAATCAATCCGATTGCAAATTACAATTTCTTTAAAAATTAAAGAACTTCAGGATTGAGAATTTTTTAAAAGAATCAAGTCGTATTAATAGTACTGGCCAATATTAATGTTTAAAAATTAATATTAAGTAATTTTTAAATGTGTGATTTGACTGATTTTAAGTTGATTAACCTAAATAAATAAGGTTATAACTTCTGATAATTTACGGTAAATCACTTGGGTTAAAAGTGTTTGATTTTTAGACATTTGAATTGTATTTCGAAATGCATGTTAATCAATAATTTTAAAAAACAAAAATGTCAAATACTATACAATATAGTAGACAATAAAAACCAAATAATTATGAGACTGATAAAAATATTAACCATTGTAATAAGTTTAACAATGGTAACAACAGCAACTGCGCAATTACAAGTGCTGCAAAATGGAAACACGATTTTAGGAGGAGGAAATTCATCTTTTCCGTATGCTACTACAAAACTTTCGGTAAACGGTTCAACAAGTTTGAAAAGTAGTTTAGAAATTATGAATTTAAATAATACCAATTCTGGTTGGGGTGGACAGATAAGATTTACATCTAATAATCTTAGTGGAATTAATCATATTATTGTTGATAATGGTGCGCATGAAATGATTTTATTTCCTGGGTATAGTCATAGTGATGCAGCGACTAGAAAAGTCACTCTTGCTGGAGCATTGGATGTTTATGGGTATTCAAGTTTAGCAGGTGGAGGTTATTTTTCTGATATTAATTTGAAAGAAAATGTAACAAAATTAGAAGGTAGTTTAGAAAAAATCCTGAAGTTACAAGGTGTTAATTTTACTTGGAAAAAAGGTGTGACAAAAAAATCAGGGAAAGAACGTGTTGATATTACTGCGGGACTTCCAAAGGGTAAACAATTAGGTTTTATTGCTCAAGAAGTTGAAGCTGTAATACCGGAAATTGTTAATACAACAACTAGTGGCTATAAGTCTTTAGAATATCATACTATCACAGCTTTATTGGTTGAAGCCATGAAGGAACAACAATCACAAATTAAAACATTAGAGGCTCAGGTAACTGCTTTAACAGAAACATTAGAAAAGCAGAGTAGTGATAGTTTTATTGAAGAAAATACAAGTGTTAGCTTGTCTCAAAACATACCAAATCCTTTTTCTACTTCAGCTAAAATTAATTATTCGTTACCAGAATCTTATGGAAGTGCTGTTTTAATGATTAGTGACTTACAAGGAAAAGCACTTAGAACAATAGCTTTAAAAGCAGGAATGGATCAAGTTTTAGAAATTTCTTCAGAAAAATTCCAAAACGGAATATATCTGTATAGTATGATTGTTGAAGGAAAGGTACTTAAAACTAGACGTTTTGTAATTTCTAAATAAAATAGATATGAAAACTAAAATTTTTAATGTATTCTTTTTTTGTTTTTTAGGAACTCATCTAATATCAGCCCAAAGTGAAAACTCCGACTTTATATCTTTTGAAGTAGCTAATAAGGTTGCAGAAATATGGATGAATGCTAAAGGGTATGAGAAAACAGTAGATCAATCAGCATCGTTTACAAATGTTGAAATAGAAATAGGTAAATCATTAAGCCTATATGTGCTTAATTTTAAAGAAGGAGGCTTTGCAATTGTACCTGCAACTAAAAAGGTTATTCCAGTGTTGGCGTACAATGATAAATTACTTTTTAATAGTGATAGAAGAATTGAAGGAGCGCAACACTTTTTGAAAGCTTACAATGAGGCGATTACTATTCATCTTGATACAGATACAGCAATGGAATTAGCTAACGAGCAATGGGAAACACTTTTAACGACTTATAGTATTGCAGATTGTACTGGCCAAAGTACCTTATATCCATCATTATTGGAGCAGTATGGAACTTCAAGATGGGCTGGTTGGACTAATATTTATGACTGCGTTACACCATTATCTCCTTTAGCTCCAAATGCATTAGATTTTAATGATGGTATTGGTGGTACATGTGTACCGACAGCATTAAGTCAGATTTGTGCTTTTTTTAGACATCCTTTTGTAGGAGTTGGTACTGGTAGCCATACAATGGCTATTGGAAGTGCTGTGGGACAAACGGTTAGTTCTGATTTTTCAAGTCAAGCTTTTGATTATAATCTTATGCCTTATGCTTTACAACGTCAAGGTCCAGCTGATGGATATGGAAACAGCTCTTCTAACGATTGGTTGCACTTTACAGAAGAGTGCTCTGATGAAAGAAATGAAGTTGGGTTTTTAACTTTTAATTTAGGAGTGGCAGCTAGAATGAACTGGTACTCAGGAGGAACTTTTGGAAGTACTGCTAATTGGGCTCAAGATTTAGTAGACCATTTTGATTATGTATGGAATCCTAGTACAGACTTTGTAACGACTAGTTCTCCTGCTTTATTTAAAAGTAGATTAAGAAACTCTTTGGATAATGAAAGACCTGTTTTAGTTGCAGGTTTTAATAATGGAGGTGGTCATTGTTTTTTGTATACAGGATATGAGTGTGATAATTACTTTTATGCAAGTTTAGGTTTTGGTGGTAACTCTGACGGATTCTACTATATTTTCACCACTGATGCAAATGGTAATTACCAAAATACATCTTATACTAATTCTCAAAATTGTGCTACAAATATTAGACCTAATTGTGATTTACCAAGTTATTATCAAGTACCTGCTATGACATACGCTAATAATACTGTAGTTGTAGAGCAAGCTTTAATAGATTTGACCGTGTCAGATTTAGGTGCTTCTGTGCAACTAGATAGTGGATCTGAAGTCTTTTTTATAGGTGGGAATTCAGTCACTTTAAATGCTGGTACAAATGTTGATTTAGGTGCTCAATTACACGTAAATATAGAAGATTGTAATGGACCTAATTAAAGTTGAGATAATCTTAATCTTTTAAAAACTAAATACTCACCAAATGGTGAGTATTTTTTTTGCTCTAATGACTTTAATGTGAGTTGTTTTAGGGTTAAATTTTAAGATTTTAATTTAAGCGTGTGTTAATTCAAACAGTAAAAGTGTTTAATTAAAATCTATTGTTTTTGTTGAGAATTGTGAATTTTATAGATTACTCCGTATACCCATTTTTAAGTGCATAAACAGCTAACCCAACTCTGGTTTTAAGTTCTAATTTTTCAAATAAACTATCTCTATAATTTTCAACTGTTCTGGGACTGCAAAACATTTTTTCTGAAATCTCTTTGTAAGTCATTTCTGTAATGCTGTACTTCAGAAACTCGGTTTCACGATCAGAAATTTTAATTTTTAATTTAGCATCAATAGCATCGTCACTTATGCTTGTAAAAATTTTACTTGCTGCCCATTCAGGAAAGTAATGTCCTTTATTAGCAATTGTATTTAGGGCTATTTCAAGCTCTGTAGGATGTACATTTTTTAGCATATACCCTTTAGCTCCATTTTTAATCATTTTAATTAGGCTATCATCATCATCTTGCATGCTTAATGCCATTATTAATACATTTGGATGTGTTGTTTTAAGCCATTTTGCAGTTTCAAAACCATCCATAATAGGCATGCTAATATCTAATAGCACCAAATCTGGTACAGGATGCTTTTCTTTTAATTTATCCTGAAAATCTTGACCATTTTCACAAACATATAAAACTTCAAATTGATTAAAATTAGATATTATACCGCTTAATGCATTTGCTATTAAAACATGGTCGTCTATAATTACAATACTACGTTTCATTTGATAGGAATTTCTATGGTTAATGTTGTTCCTTTTTGATCCAGGCTTTCTAGCTTATATTGACCACCAATTAACTCGGTTCTCTTTTTTATGTTTTTTAACCCAATCCCTTCGGAATTTAATGCATTTATATTGAAACCTTTTCCGTCGTCTTTTAGAATTAAAACCAATGTATTGTCAGTATCTTTTAATAAAACAAAGATGTTTTCACAATTAGCATACTTGATACTATTCTGTAAAAACTCTTGAGTTATTCTAAATATAATACTTTTAATTTGATAAGATTCAATTTTAGTTTTTGAATCTTTTGTGAAGTGAACCACACATTTTTTTAATGCGTTAATTTTTTCGCATTCATTCTCTATTAATTCAGAAATTGAATGGATTTCAATTGAATTGTCAGTTAAAGATTTGGATAGCCTTCTTAATTCAGAGAGTGATTCATTTATAATGCCTCCAATGTTTTCAATACATTTATTAACCTGAGGGGCTTTATTTTCAAAAGCTAATTGTTGAGTGTACAAGCTAGCAAGTGTTAGTTTTTGACCAATATTATCGTGTATTTCCCGTCCAATATACTGCATGGTTTGCATTTGTATTTCGACTTGAGTTTCTAGAAGCTCTTGTTTGTGAGTCTCGTCAATAGTTTCTATTTGTTTTAAATGAGTTTTCTTTTTTATTCGGTATTCCCGAATAAAAATGAGTATTCCAGCGATAAATGCTAGAAAAATGATATTGAATAAAATTAAGGTAATTATGATTTGTGTTTCCCCCATATAAACGAAGCTATAAATAATAGATACATTATGCAATTGGAAATCAGGAAATATAGATAATACATATTCCAGATACTAATATTTGGTTTTTTTAATAATTCATCATAAAAAGCAGAAAATGGATAAGTACCAACATAGAAAAGAATCATACCTGTATTTATATAAAACATTTTGTTTTCTTTAAACTTTAAGATATCATCATTTTTAATTTGCTTAATAAATTCTAGTACGACTAATATTATAATAAATACACTTCCTACAGTTAGGTTTATGGTTGATATAGTTTTTATTTTTTGCTCATATATTTCAAAAGGTATTAAGCTTAATAAGTATATAGATGAAGAAAAAATAAATAACTTTTTATTTTTTAAAGATTTTAGAGCATATAGCCAATAAAAAAATAAATATTGAATTGGGATTCCAAAAAACGCATAATAATCTTGTTTTCTCAAGAAATTGATATGTTGTAATAGGTACTTAACAAAAAGTTCTTGAGCACAAATGAAAATCAAATAGATAGCAAACCATTTCCAATAAGTATGTTTTAATTTTGGTAAATAAAATGCAGCAACTATGGCAGAGAGGCATTCTATCCATTGTAATGCGTTATCTAGATTTGGGTAATATTGGTACATAATTAAAATCCTTCACCTGATCCATCAGCAGGAGGTATCAAATTTCCATGATTTTGAGCTCCAGTTAATTGGTTTTGAGAAGATTTTGTCAAAGGTAAAGATGGAATTGGTCCAGTATAGTTTGAAGGTATGCCTTCTCCAAAGGTGTTGATGTCTAAAGGGTTGAAGTCTATGTTGGCAGATGTTTCATTTCTTCTATAGGTTGGTATAGCAACAAGTGTATGATGTTTTGCAAAGTTTGTTGGCACATCTTTTAGATTGTTATAGGCACCTGGCATTTCATCAGGGTAACGTGAATAATAGATACGAAGACCTAAGTTTTCAGGGTTTATAGTATTGTCTTTATCTAATGCTTGATATTCTATGTGGTAAATAAACTTTTTAAGAGTCACTAAATCAAACCATATAGAATGCGCGTCGCTAAATTTTTCTGCTGCATTTATATGGACAAGTTGATTTTTTCTATACCCACCAACCATATTTCTGATTAAGTCTGTTTCTAGAGTATTCATTGTTTCATCAGAGTAATCCATACATATTTTAGTCGAAGTACTTGTATTTGGTGTCACCGATATATTTTGAGGTGCCACAATACGATTTGGTGGGTTTTTATAAACATAAAAACCAAAAGCAATAATTGTAATAACTAATAAAATGGTTGAAATCATAATTTGTTTTTTTAATATAAGTGGTTGATTGTTAGTTTGTTTTGCAAAGAAACAAATGGATTGTGGTACTTTGAAAACTATTGAACCTATTTTATAGGGTTAAATGACCTAAAAACAGAATCACTTTAATAAGTTACACCTTGTTTGTCCAAAACGGTTTTAGCTCTAAAAGCAAAAAACAAAAGATAAGCAAAACATAAAACAGCAACAATATACGACTGTTGTATACCAGATACATCTGCCAATTTACCTTGTAAAGGTGGTATAATAGCACCTCCTAAAATCATCATGATTAAAAAGGCTGATCCTTGTGAGGTGTACTTTTCTAATCCTGCAATACTTAGTGTAAATATACAAGGCCACATTATTGAACAAAATAAACCACCAGATAAAAATGCAAATAGTGCAACATTACCTGTGCTTACTAAACCAATTATAATGGCTAAAACACCAAAAAGACTAAATATTTTTAAGGTTTTTACAGGATTGTCTTTTGCTAAAAAGAAACCTCCAATTTGTACAGCAATGCAAATGGCAAAAAATAAAATTTGATGGATGGAGTATTTACCAAAATTGACTAATAATATTACTCCAAATGCAATATAAGGTACAATAATTAGAAGCCATTTTTTTAATCCTTTACTTGGGTTAAAAACAGTTACAGATCCAACCCAACGACCAACCATTAATCCTCCCCAATATAAAGATACAAAAGGAGCTATTTGAGCATCGTTTAAAGTTGGTAAGCCTAATGTGTTAAGACTGGTTCCGTTAATCGATTGTTTTAATAATTCGCCTAAATTACTACCAACTGTTACTTCTACGCCAACGTAGGTAAAAATAGCTAGCATCCCTAATACCAATTGTGGGTATTTCATTGCTCCCCAACCTTCGGGTTGTTTGGCTGATCTTGAGTAAGCAAATGATAAGCAACCAATAACTGCAATTAGTGCGACAATTAATAAAGTTAACCTGATGTTTTCTGTGGTTGTTGATGCGGTTTGATGTCCTGTGTAAGTACTAAAAATATAACCAAAACAGCCAATAATTATTAATGTTAAAAATATCAATAAGTTTTTGGCTTTGTTAGCTGGTTCAAAAGCGGTTTCAGATTGTAGTGCTGGTAATTTTTTTGAAAAATGAAATAATGCAGCAGCAACTAAAAACAATACTCCAACACCAAGGTACAATGCTTGTACAGTGGTTAATTTAATTTGATTGTTTTTAATCATGTCTGTTAATTCTTCTCCAGATATTGGTGCAGACCCAAAAATTATAAAAGCTACAACAATAGGTCCAATCATGGTTCCAAAAGAATTAATACCACCAGCTAAATTTAATCTGTGAGAACCCGTTTTTGGATCACCTAAGGCAATTGCAAAAGGATTTGCTGAGGTTTGTTGTAACGAAAATCCTAATCCAACAATAAATAAAGCAATTAGTACAAAATAAAACACACTAGTTTGTCCTTGTTCTGCTCCTGCAGTTGCTGGATACATAACAAATGCACCAACTGCAGATAGTAATAGTCCGTAAATAATTCCTTTTTTATAACCCCAAGCATTTAAAATGTCTTTTTTAATTGAGCTTGATAGGACAAATAACAACAAGGCTCCTATGTAGTAAGCACCATAAAAAGCAAAGTCTACTAATTGAGATTGGAATTGATCTATATTAAAATAAGTTTTTGAAAACGGAATAAAAACTCCGTTTGATGCAGCTATAAATCCCCAAAAAAAGAAGACAGTGACTAAAGTGGCTAAGGCCGATTTGTTGTTTTGGTTGTTCATTTAGTTAATTTTTATTTGTCTAAATATAGACATAAATCTGTTTTGGTTAATAATACTTGTTACTCATTTACATAGTAAAGTGACTCAATAAATCTGATTTTAATAATTTAACGTTTAACAATATAATAAGATTTTTAAATTTTGTAATAGTTAATTTTGTATATAAATTAGACTATGACGCGTTTTATTATACTTGCAATTATATATGTTGTTTTTACTGTTTATGGCTATCAAGCCATTAAAACAGTATTTAAAGCTAGCTGGACACACTATTTGTTTTTTACTGTAGCTTTTTTAGTAGCAGCTAATATTATTTATCAATTTTCTACACCTGGTGAAGGTCGTGTAATTTCAGGAGGAAGAGCTTATGCAATTGGTTTTATGTTGTCTTTTATGGCTTTTAATTTGGTAATAACTCCGTTGCTAATTGGTGAGGATATTATCCGTTCATTTATTGCTTTATATGATAGGTTTTTTATTACTAAGGAGTCGTTATACTTGCCTTCAAGACGTAAATTTATTAGTCAAGTCGCGTTAGGTTTAGCTGCTATCCCATTTTCTGGTTTGTTATACGGTATGTATAAAGGTCGCTATAACTACAAAGTACTAAAATACACCTTGCATTTTGAAGATTTACCTGAGGCTTTTGATGGTTATAAATTAACTCACATAAGTGATATTCATTCTGGGAGTTTTGATAATAAAGAAAAAATAAATTATGCTGTAGATTTAGTTAACCAACAACAAGGAGATGCTATTTTGTTTACTGGAGATTTGGTTAATAATAAGGCGTCAGAAATGTATGACTGGAAAGATACCTTTGCTAAGTTAAGTGCAAAAGATGGTGTGTTTTCTGTGCTTGGTAATCATGATTATGGTGATTATGTAGATTGGGAGACAGAACAAGAAAAGAAAGCTAATTTAGATGAATTAATAACTATCCAAAAGGAGATGGGTTTTGATTTGTTATTAAATGAAAACCGTTACATCCAAAAAAATGGACAACGTTTAGCCTTAATTGGTGTTGAAAATTGGGGAAAAGGTGGTTTTAAAAAAGCAGGTGATTTAGACAAAGCTTCTGCATCAATACAATCTGACGATTTTAAAATATTAATGTCTCATGACCCTTCTCATTGGGATGAAAAAGTTATTTCACACAAAGATCATTATCATTTAACCTTAAGTGGTCACACGCATGGTATGCAATTTGGAATAGAAATTCCTGGTTGGATAAAATGGAGTCCTGTAAAATGGCGTTATAAACATTGGGCTGGAATCTATCAAGATAAAGGACAGTATATAAATGTAAACAGAGGTTTTGGATATCTTGCATATCCTGGACGTTTAGGTATATGGCCAGAAATTACAGTTATAGAGCTTAAAAAAGGAAAGCAAATAGCTTAGTTTATTTTAAATTTTATATTTTAGTAATACGCTGTAACTAAATTATAAGTGTATGTCAAAATTTGGAGAATTAATAGATGTCGATGTTCCTGTGTTGCTAGACTTTTTTGCAGAGTGGAGTGATGCCTCTAAAGCAATGCATCCTATACTGAAAGATGTAGCTTTAGCATTTGGTAATCAAGCTAAAATTATTAAAATAGATATCGATAAAAACAAAGTGCTATCTGAAGCTTTAAGAGTTAAAGGGTTACCTACTTTAATTATTTATAAAAATGGTGAAATGAAATGGCGTCACAGTGGTGACCAAGAAGCAAATGATTTGATTACTATCTTAAAACAATATATTTAAAGCGATTTAAACTGATAGCCTTTTTTACTAAAATGATCTAGCATTTTAGGTAATGCATATTGCATGTTTTTTGAAGCTTTAACGCTATCATGAAACACCACAATACTTCCTGATGAGGTGTTTTTAAGTACATTTTTTAAGCACTTTTCTTGACTTACACTAACTTCCCAATCGTAAGACAATACGCTCCACATAACAATTTTATAACCTTTATTAATAAGTAAATTGGCTTGTCTGCGCTTAATTTTACCAAATGGAGGTCTAAATAGATGCTTGTGTTTTGGGTTAATAGCTTCTTGTGCTTTTTCGGTATTATTAATATAATCTTCAGTGTTTGTGTTCCAGCCTTTAAGATGATTAAAAGTATGATTACCTATAGTGTGTTTTTCCTTAATAAGATTGTCAAAAATACTAGGATGTTTTTTGACGTTATCTCCAATGCAAAAAAACGTAGCTTTTGCATTGTAATGTTTTAGCGTGTCTAAAGTCCATTGTGTAATTTCAGGCGTTGGACCATCATCAAAAGTTAAATAAATGGTTTTAGATAAAGACGCCTTTTTCCAAAGGTAATTTGGAAAAAGGCGTTGAATAAATTTTGGTGTTTTTACTGGAAAAAAAGGCATTTATTCGCTTTTAATAACAGTATCTAACTGTTGTAATAAATCTTGATCTGTTCTAATAGGAGCAGTTTCAGCTTCTGGTTGACTATCATAATATTGTTTGAACAATTCAAGATAGTTTGTAAAGTTCATAGACTCTTCTTTAGCAAACGTTTTATCATATTCCATCAAAACGTCTACTAACGCTTTATAACGTTCAATATCTGTAAGTATTTCGGTAAAATTCTTATCTTGATTGTCTCTAGTTAATGTGCTGTAGTATTTTAAGTTCTCTTGATATTTTACAGCTACATCTTTAAACAACTGTCTTGCTTTATCTTTATTTCCAACTTCGTAGTAAGCGCTAATAAAAGGTTCTAATAAAGTATAAAATCCAAACTTATCAACTGGCATATTTTTCATTGCAATGTCAGCTATTTCTTCTGCTTTGTCTAATTGATCCTCGTTAATTAAAGCTTCAATAAGTCTAGCTAAATTCCCTCTGTAGGTAATCGAGTTTCGTCTGGTTTCTGGATCGTGATAAATCTTATCGCTTCCGCTATTTCCCCAATCCCAATTAATAACTTTATTATACATAAAATCTGTATCCAAGCGTCCCATGTCAAAAGGGTTAGCTTGAGCAACAGGAGTTTTTATGGGTACTAATTTGTAAACCATACCATCTAATTGTAGGTAGTCTTTCATCCATATATAATCAGATTCGCTAAATGCGCCTCCAGTAAAATATATAGGACGTTCCCAATTATTGTTGGCCACAATATCTAACATTAGTAGTCTGTTTTTAGTTATTGCATTATCTGTTATTTTTACATCTAAATAATCTTCAATTAGATCCGCGTCTTTAGCTTTTACTATCTTGTTTTCTAGTACAGATTGTTTGTCAACAGGCACTCTAATATTTTCTACAGGAAAATAATTAGTGTTTAAATACTGGTCAGGATAGTTGCTAGGGTCTTCTCCTTCTTGAATTAATGCATAGCTGAGCTTTGTTTTAGGCTCATCACTAGATATAAAATTCATAAAAGTGTTAATGTCTAAAGTGTCTTTAGATCTTAATCGCTTTATTAAGTAATCTCTAGTACCATGTTTGTACTTGTCATGTGTTAATTTAGATGGTATTGGATCACTTTCATAAGCCTTACGCTTCATTTGATCTATGTACCAATCTGTTTGAAATAAACTAGTATTAACCACACGTACATCTGTGCGATAGTTTTCAATTTCTTGAGCATACCATAATGCAAAGGTGTCATTATCTCCAATCGAAAAGAGTATTCCGTTTTCACCACAAGAATCTAAATATTTTTTAGCCATAGCTAATGCTGTATATTTTCCTGATCTATCATGGTCATCCCAGTTTTGAGAGGCTAAAATAGCAGGTACTAATAATAAGCATATAAGCGAAACTGCAGGTGCTAATACTTTAGCAGATACATAACTTTTTAATAAGTCAAAAATAGCATAGACACCTAAACCAATCCATAAAGCAAAAACGTAAAAGGACCCTACTACAGAGTAATCACGTTCTCTAGGCTCAAATGGTCTTACGTTGGTGTATACTTGTATGGCTAAACCTGTAAATAAGAAAAATACTAAGGTTACCCAAAACAGTTTTTTGTCTTTATTAAATAAATACATTAATCCTATTAGCCCTAAAATTAAAGGGAAAAAATAATACGTATTTCTACCTTTATTTTCTGCTACATCAGTAGGTAAATTGTCTTGGGACTGACCTAAATTCCATTCGTCAATAGTTTTAATACCGCTTATCCAATTACCATGTTGGTCATAGCGACCCTGAAGGTCATCTTGACGACCAGAAAAATTCCACATAAAATACCTCCAATACATATACCCTAATTGGTATTCAAATAAATAAGAGAGGTTAGTTGCTAATGATGGTTTTTCGATATTTATAAATTGACCAAATTGTTTTAAAAAGTTATGGTAGTCTTCATAATCTATCATCCCTTTGTTTACATCGCTTTTAAAATCAAGCATAGATTGTACTAAACGTTGCTCTCCTTGGTATTCAGGTTTCAAACTAAAATCTAAAAAGCCTGTAAACAACATATAGTTTTCTGCATTCTCACCACTCCACATTCTAGGAAGGATGGAAGCTTGTTCAGAGTTATAATTCTGTCTTGCTTTTTTATACTGGTTCACTATTACGTAAGTTCCAGTAGCTTCATCTTTTTCATATTTAGGTTTGTCATCTACATACGGTTCGTTTTCGTCTAAACCAGTGTACTGTTCAGTAAATAATGGACCGTAAAATAAGTGCGTTTCAGGATATTGCTCTAAGTTATAATACGCCAAAAGTTCTCTAGCACTAGATGGATTGTTTTCGTTAATAACAACATTAGCATTGGCTCTAATTGGCAGCATTAACCAAGTAGAAGATCCAATTAAAACAAATAACAAGCATAATATAGCAGTGTTATATGGGTACAGTTGTTTTTCTTTAGTGTATTTAAGTCCATAATAAAAGGCTGCAATTAATAAAATACCAGCAATTATAGATCCTGAATTAAAAGGAAGGCCAATTTGGTTTACAAAAAACAATTCTAAAGCACTAAAATATCTTAATACATTAGGAAACATTAGTTTAAAGACGAATAATAAAACTGCAACAGAAACCACATTAGCAATAATGAAGTTTTTAACCGTAACCGTTTTGTAATTTTTAAAAAAGTAGATTAATCCAATTGCAGGAATAGTTAATAATCCCATAAAGTGAATACCAAAAGATAATCCAACAACAAAAGCAATTAATATTAACCATCGGTTACCTCTAGGTTGGTGCATATCTTTTTCCCAGCGTAAACCTAAATAAAACATAACTGCCATAATTAAGGTTGCCATAGCATAAACTTCGGTTTCAACAGCATTAAACCAAAACGAATCGGTAAACGCAAAAGCTAAGCTTCCAACAAAAGCACTACCTAAAATTGCTATTTTTTGTCCTTTTTTTAATAATTCTGGGTTACCAATTATTTTTTCTAATAATAAAATTATGGTCCAAAACATAAATAAAATAGCAAATGCACTAGACACAGCACTCATCATATTCATTAAAAAACCAATTTGTGAAGCATCAAAAGCAAACACTGAAAACACTGCTCCAAACATTTGAAACAAAGGTGCTCCTGGAGGGTGACCAACTTGAAGTTTTGAGGATGTAAGAATGTATTCTCCAGCATCCCAATAGCTTACTGTAGGTTCGGCTGTTAAAGTATAAGTAATAAGAGCAATTAAAAAAGCGAACCAACTTAAAATTAAGTTCCATTTTTTAAAGTTTAAAGACGTCATAAATTATTGGTTTATTATGTGAGGCGAATTTAGTAATTATTATGTTACAGAAGTCGCTTTTATGTTAACGTTAGCTTTTTATTATTATTTTTTTTAAAAAAAATTTGCAAGTATTAATATTTGTCTTAAATTTGCATCCTCAATACGAGATTGGCCCATGGTGTAACTGGCTAACACATCGGTTTTTGGTACCGAAGAGTCTAGGTTCGAAACCTAGTGGGCCAACAAAAAAAGCTTCCTTTTTAAGGAAGCTTTTTTATTTTATATCAGTTTTAAGCTATATTTTAAATGTAACGACTGGTCTATTAGCGTGATGCACTAAATCTTCGCTAATGCTACCGTTTAAAAAGTGAGAAATACCTTGTCTTCCATGTGTGCTTATTCCAATTAAATCGGCATTAACAATTCTAGAAAAGTTTAAAATTCCTTTTTCAACAGTATTGTCATTATAAATATTTATCGTGTAATTGTCAAATGTGGTTTGTTCAGTAAATTCTAGCATTCTAACCTTTGATGCTGCAGTAGTTGTAAAGTTGCTAGGTGTGTTGACGTTTAATAAGTGTATTTTAGCGTCAAATAGAGTTGCTAACTTTATGGCTTGCATGTAGGTTTCTTTATTGTCATTGTTAAAATCAGAAGCAAAAACAAATTCTTTGATATCAAAATGCTCGTGTGTATTTTTGATAACCAAAACAGGTATACTGGAAGTACGTACAACTTTTTCTGTGTTTGAGCCTACAAATAAATCTTTTTGCTGTTCAATACCATGAGATCCCATTACAATTAAATCAACATCGTATTTTTCGCAAGCATCTAATATCCCTTTAGAGACTTCGTTAAATTCTACAGTTTCACTAATTGTAATATCTTTTAAATACTCATTATTGATTTCCGTTTCAAATTTTTGATGCGCCAATTTCATAAAAAATAGTGCTTCAGGAAGATTTTCAGGTGACGTCATTTCTGTGCTTATTTGGTTTAATGGTAGCTCAATCATGTGAAGTAAAATAATTTCGCAATCATATTTTTTTGCCAATTGTGCTGCCACTTTTAATGCGTTTTCAGCTTCTCCAGAAAAGTCAGTTGGTACTAGTAGTTTTTTCATAATAAAGATGTAGTTGGTTTGTAAAGAACTTATTATAAAGTTAGTAATAAAAAATGACTTTTAAAAAGCTATGAAAATCAATAAAAAAATGTATATTTGCAGCGTTGATAGAGAAAAACGAAAATTGAGGGGACTAAAAGTCCCCTCTTTTTATACTTAGAAATGTTTATAGAAATAGTAAAAAAATTATTACAAGACGCCTTAACAGAACGCAACGATTTATTTTTAATAGATTTTAGCGTAGTAGGAAATAATGAGATTAAAATCATTATTGATGGAGATGAAGGTGTTAGAGTAGAGGATTGTATGTTTGTAAGTCGTACAATAGAGCATAACATAGATAGAGAAGAGCATGATTTTGCGCTAGAAGTTATGTCTGCAGGAGCAGCTGCACCATTAACCTTATCAAGACAATATCCAAAACATATTGGACGTAACTTGGGTGTTACAACTAATGATGGTAAATTTGAAGGGACTTTAACTGAAGTAAATGACGAAACATTTACGTTACAGTGGAAAGCCAGAGAGCCAAAACCGATAGGTAAAGGTAAAGTTACCGTAAGTAAAACAGAAAAAATTGCTTACAACAATGTTGTAGAGGCAAAAGTTATAATAAAATTTTAATTCAAATAGAGTTATGGAAAATATAGCGTTAATTGAATCTTTTTCAGAATTCAAAGACGATAAATTAATAGATCGTGTCACCTTAATGGCTATTTTGGAGGATGTATTTAGAAATGCATTAAAGAAAAAATTTGGAGATGACGATAATTTTGATATTATTATAAACCCAGATAAAGGAGATTTAGAAATTTGGAGAAACAGAATCGTTGTTGCAGATGGTGAAGTAGAAGAACCAAATCAAGAAATATCATTAAGTGCAGCTAGAAAAATCGAACCAGATTTTGAAGTAGGAGAAGATGTATCTCAAGAAGTGAAATTAATAGATTTAGGACGTCGTGCTATTTTAGCATTACGCCAAAACTTAATTTCTAAAATACACGAGCATGATAATACTAATGTATTCAAGCAATTCCAAGAGTTAGTAGGAGACTTATATACAGCAGAAGTACATCATATTCGTCACAGAGCAGTAATTTTATTAGATGATGAAGGTAACGAAATCATCTTACCAAAAGATAAACAAATACCATCTGACTTTTTTAGAAAAGGAGATAACGTAAGAGGTGTTATTGATAGTGTTGAACTTAAAGGAAATAAGCCAGCAATTATCATGTCAAGAACATCACCTAAGTTCTTAGAAAAATTATTCGAATCTGAAATTCCAGAAGTTTTTGATGGTTTAATTACAATCAAAAACGTTGTTCGTATTCCAGGTGACAAAGCTAAGGTAGCTGTAGATTCTTATGACGATAGAATTGATCCAGTTGGAGCTTGTGTAGGTATGAAGGGATCAAGAATACACGGAATTGTTCGTGAGCTTGGTAACGAAAACATAGACGTTATTAATTACACAACCAATTTACAACTTTACATTACTAGAGCATTAAGTCCTGCAAGAGTAACATCAATTAAAATTGATGAAGAAAATAAACGTGCAGAAGCTATATTAAAGCCAGAAGAAGTAAGTAAAGCTATTGGACGTGGTGGTCACAACATTAGATTAGCAGGACAATTGACAGGTTATGAAATAGACGTGTTAAGAGAAGGTGCTGAAGAAGATGTTGAATTAAGCGAATTTTCTGATGAAATCGATAGCTGGATTATTTCAGAATTTAGTAAAGCTGGTCTTGATACAGCCAAAAGCATTTTAGAACAAGATGTGGCAGATTTAGTAAAAAGAACAGACTTAGAAGAAGAAACAATTTTAGATGTTATTAGAATTCTTAAGGAAGAATTCGAAGATTAACATATATTTGAGAAAAAAAAGAAAAGGTTAAAGGCAATTTATGGCTGAAACAATTAGATTAAATAAGGTATTACGTGAGCTTAACATCTCTCTTGATCGCGCTGTAGAGTTTTTGGACTCTAAAGGTGTGGAGATCGAGAAGCGACCGACTACCAAAATTTCAGAGAAAACTTACAGTATTCTTTCTGACGAATTTCAAACTGATGCTAACAAGAAAATGGCATCACAAGAAGTTAACGAAGCTAAGAATAAAGAGAAGGAAGAGCTGCGTATTAAACGCGAAAAAGAGCTAGCAGAAAAGCAAAAAGCTGAAGATGCTGCTAAAGCTGCAAGAGCAGCCAAAGCTGCTATAGCAGAGCAAGAAGCTAAGGAAAAGAAAAGAAAAGAGGAAGAAGTGATTAAGGCTTCTAAATCTATATCTAAGCTTAAGCCTGTTGGTAAAATAGATTTAGACACTGGTAAAAAAGTCGCTAAAAAAGCAGACCAAAATACTCCGTCTAAAAAAGAAGCACCAAAAGCTCAAGAGCAAAAAACTTCACCAAACAAAGTGACTCCTAAAGTTGAAGCTAAATCAGATGCTAAACCTAAAGTTAAAACTGAGGTTAAACCTGTAGCTAAAACACCAGTTAAAAAGGATGTGGCTAAAGAAGAAGAAAGCAAAGCTCCAGTAGAAGAAAAGCTTAAAACAAAATACACCAAACTTTCGGGTCCTAAAATTGCAGGTGATAAAATTGATTTATCTCAGTTTAATAAGCCTAAAAAGAAAAAAGAGGATCCTAAAAAAGATGATAACGCAAATAAAAGAAAGCGTCGTCGTATCTCAAAACCAGGTGATAACAACCGTAAAGGATCAGGACCATCAAGAGGAAATGATAGATTTAAAGGTAGAAAACCAGGTGGTCGTAAAACTATTGTTAAAGCAGAGCCTAGCGAAGAGGATGTTAAAAGACAAGTTCGTGAAACTTTAGAGAAACTTCAAGGTAAGTCTTCTAAAGGTAAAGGTGCTAAATACAGAAGAGATAAAAGAGATCAGCATAGAGAGCAGACTGAAATCGATCAACAAATCGAAGCAGCAGAAAGTAAAATACTTAAAGTTACAGAGTTTGTTACTGCAAACGAAGTAGCGACTATGATGGATGTTCCAGTAACAAAAATTATATCTGCATGTATGTCACTTGGTATGATGGTTACAATGAATCAGCGTTTAGATGCTGAAACATTAGCTATCGTAGCTGAAGAATTTGGTTATAAAACCGAATTTGTAACAGCTGATATTGAAGAGTCTATTGAAGAAGTTCAAGATAAACCAGAAGATTTAAAATCTCGTGCACCTATCGTAACTGTAATGGGACACGTAGATCATGGTAAAACCTCTTTATTAGATTACATACGTAAAGAAAATGTAATTGCAGGAGAGTCTGGAGGTATCACACAGCACATTGGTGCCTATGGTGTACAATTAGATAATGGACAAAAAATAGCATTCCTTGATACACCAGGTCACGAAGCCTTTACAGCCATGCGTGCTCGTGGTGCTCAAGTAACAGATATTGCTATTATTGTTGCAGCAGCCGATGATGATATAATGCCTCAAACAAAAGAAGCAATATCTCACGCTCAAGCAGCTGGTGTGCCAATTGTATTTGCAATTAACAAGATTGATAAGCCACATGCTAATCCAGAAAAGATTAAAGAAGGTTTAGCACAAATGAACTTATTAGTTGAAGATTGGGGAGGAAAAATTCAATCTCATGATATTTCGGCCAAAGTAGGTACAGGTGTTAAAGAATTATTAGAAAAAGTATTGCTTGAAGCAGAATTATTAGAGCTTAAAGCAAATCCAAATAAACCAGCAGTAGGTACTGTTGTTGAAGCGTATTTAGATAAAGGTAGAGGTTATGTATCTACAGTATTAGTTCAAGCAGGAACATTGCGTGTAGGAGATTATCTACTAGCAGGTAAAAATAGTGGAAAAGTTAAAGCCATGCATGACGAAAGAGGTCATGACATTGAGGAAGCTGGACCATCAACTCCTGTATCTGTTTTAGGTTTAGACGGAGCACCTCAAGCAGGTGATAAATTTAATGTATTTGCAGACGAGCGTGAAGCTAAGCAAATAGCAACTAAGCGTACACAGTTACAACGTGAACAAGACGTTAGAACAACTAAAACATTAACGTTAGCCGAAATTGGTCGTCGTATTGCTTTAGGAACGTTTAAAGAGCTTAATATTATCCTTAAAGGAGATGTGGATGGTTCTGTTGAAGCATTAACAGATTCGTTCCAAAAACTATCCACTGAAGAAATTCAAGTTAACATCCTTCATAAAGGTGTTGGTGCAATTACTGAAAGTGATGTATTGCTAGCTACAGCATCAGATGCCATTATTATTGGATTTAATGTTCGTCCTGTTGGAAATGCAAGAACAATTGCAGATAGAGAAGAAGTAGATATCAGAACTTATTCAATTATTTACGACGCAATTAATGATCTTAAAGACGCTATGGAAGGTATGTTATCTCCAGAAGTTAAAGAAGAGGTTACTGGTACTGCTGAAATTAGAGAAATCTTCAAAGTTTCTAAAGTTGGTACTATTGCAGGTTGTATGGTAATGAATGGAAAAATATTTAGAAACTCTCAAATACGTTTAATTAGAGATGGAGTAGTAGCTTATACAGGTGAATTAGCTTCGTTAAAACGTTTTAAAGACGATGCTAAAGAAGTTTCTAAAGGATATGATTGTGGTATGCAAATCAAGAATTACAACGACATTAATGTTGGAGACGTTATTGAAGCATTCCATGAAGTAGAAGTAAAGAAAAAACTTAAATAATCATTTAAGTTTAATCATAAAAAAAAGCGATTCGTAATGAATCGCTTTTTTTGTTTTTATTATAAATGTTTAAAACTTTAATCTTTTTTTGGTTTAAAAATAAAAGCATCTTTAAATTTTTTCTGAACATCTAACAAAGCACGTTCAGCCTCTAATCTTGTTCTAAAATTCCCTACCCATACTTTGTAATTTGGAGACTCAAAAGTTAACTGAGATTTCCACACACCTATTGAATTATCAAAATTAGATTTGTTATTTTCAGCTTTACCTACGCTTCCAGAATAAATCTGAATTTTATATCTATCGCTATTATTATCATCTTTATTAATGTCTTTTTTAATCTCAAGTAATTTGGGTATTGAAGGATCTTCATTGACTACTACTGTCCCTTGTTGAGCAATTGTAAATGTTGAAAAACATATTGTGATTAAGGCACTTAGATAATAGGTTTTTATTTGTGTAATCATCATATTTTAGTATATTTATTGCAAATGTATAAGTATTAAACGTAAAAGTGATATAATTTGTTATTTAGAATATCTCTAAATTAGCAATTAAGACTTCTTTAAGATTTCTAAAATCGACTTTAAGTATTACTTTTGCTAAACGTTTTTTGAACTGTATTTTATTAAAATAGATGAAAAAACCATACCAAAGTTTAGAAGTAAATTCAATATATAATATGAAACAGGTGATTCACCGTAAGTTAAGTCGCAACACTCTTAGTTTAAGCTTAATTTTTTTACTAACACTCTCAACCTCTCTTTTCGCACAAGATGGCGACGCTGTTACTGGTAAAGCATTGTTTAATGCAAACTGTATAGCTTGTCATAAGCTAGACAAGAAAATGACAGGTCCAGCTTTACGTAATGTAGAGGCTCGTTTAGCAGATACTGAGGGATTGGATAGAGAGTGGTTGTACAAATGGATAAAAAACAGTGCAGGACTTATCAAATCTGGAGATGCTTACGCAAACAAGATTTATAACGAGTTTAATGGAGCTGCAATGAGTGCGTTTCCAACGTTAACAAATGCTGATATTGATAATATATTAGCTTATACTGCAACTGAGCCAACTGTTGCTCCGCCACCACCAGGTCCGATAGATGGAGGTAGTAGTAGTAGTTCTACTTCAAGTGAAGGTGGAATTTCAAATAAATTAATCCTTGGTGCTTTAGGTGTGTTGTTTGCTTTGTTGGCTGCAGCATTATTTTTAGTGAATAAAACTTTACGTCGTTTTGCTGAAGCAAAAGGTGTTGAGTTGTCTCAATCTTCAAAACGTACTCCGTTATGGAAAGCTTTTGCTCAAAATCAGTTTTTGGTTTTAGTTTCAGTTGTTGTTTTGATGTTAGCGAGTGCATATTTTGTTTACGGTTTCTTAATGCAAGTTGGAGTTAACCAAGGTTACGAACCAATACAGCCAATACATTATTCTCACAGAATTCACGCTGGAGATAATGGTATAGATTGTAAATACTGTCACTCTTCTGCAAGAGTAAGTAAGCATTCAGGTATTCCGTCTTTAAACGTATGTATGAATTGTCATAAATCAATTTATGAAGTTGCTCCAGAAACTCAAGCTGAAGGATTAGCTGAATACGGTGTAGATTATAATGCTGAAATTAAAAAATTATACAACGCTGTTGGTTGGGATGATGTTGAACAAAAATATACAGGTGAAAGTTCTCCAGTAAAATGGATTCAGATTCACAAATTGCCAGATTTTGCTTATTTCAATCACTCGCAGCACGTAGTTGTTGGAGGTGTTGAGTGTCAAACTTGTCATGGTCCTGTTGAAGAAATGGAAATTATGTCTCAGCATGCACCTTTAACTATGGGATGGTGTATTAACTGTCACAGAGAGACAGATGTTAAAGTAAAGGATAATGCTTACTACACAAAAATCCACGAGCAGTTATACAAAAAGTATGGTAAAGAAAACTTTACTGCAGCTCAAATGGGAGGTTTAGAATGTGGTAAATGTCATTACTAACAATATAGGATTACTTCCTAATTTATAAGGAAGAGATTAAAATAATTAATAAAGAAATAAATTCAATTATATAATATGTCATCAAACAAGAAATACTGGAAAAGTGTTGAGGAGCTAAACGATAGTTCTATTGTTGAGACGCTAAAACAAAACGAATTTGTTCAAGAAATTCCTACTGATGAGTTTTTAGGTGATAAAGATACATTAGAGAGTTCTTCAACAACACGTCGTGATTTCTTAAAATATGTTGGTTTTAGTACCGCAGCAGCATCTTTAGCTGCTTGTGAAGGACCAGTAGTTAAATCTATTCCTTACGTAGTTCAACCAGATCGTATTGTTCCTGGTGTTGCAAATTATTATGCAACTACTATAGCTAATGGTTTTGATTTTGCAAGTGTTTTAGTTAAGACTCGAGAAGGTCGTCCAATTAAAATTGAAAACAATACGTTAGCTTCAACTAATGGTCACGCAAATGCCAGAGTTAATGCTTCTGTTTTGGATTTATATGATAGCTTAAGAGTTCAAGGTCCTAAAAAAGGAGATAAAGCAATTGCTTGGTCTGAATTTGATACCGAAACTATTAATGCTTTAAACAGCTTAAAGGATTCTGGTAAACAAATTACTTTATTAACACAAACTTATGCTAGTCCATCGACATCTAAATTAATTGCAGAGTTTTCTGAAAAGTTTGGTAATGTAAACCACGTAGTTTATGATGCTGTTTCAGAGTCGGCTGCCTTAGATGCTTATCAGGCAATGTATGGAGAACGTGGTTTAGCAAATTATGATTTTGCCAAAGCAATGACAGTTGTTTCTGTTGGTGCTGACTTTTTAGGTGATTGGCAAGGTGGTGGATTTGATGCAGGTTACGCTTCAAAAAGAGTGCCTGATCATGGTAAAATGTCAAGACATATTCAGTTTGAATCTAATATGTCATTAACTGGTGCTAATGCAGATAAGCGTGTACCATTAACTCCTACTCAACAAAAGTTAGCTTTAGCACAACTACATAGTTTAATAGTTGGTAGCTCTGTAAATACTAATGCTTTACCTGCAAAAATTAAAGATGCTGTTCAAAAAACAGCTTCAGAATTACTTAAAGCAGGAAGTAATGGGGTTGTAGTAACTGGTATTCAAGATGTGAATGCGCAAACAGTTGCTTTAGAAATAAATAAAAAATTAGGAAGTAAAGCTTTTGATCCTAAAACGCCAATTAAAACGCGTCAGGGTAATAACAAAGCAGTACAAACTTTAATTGCTGATATGAAAGCAGGTAAAGTTGGAGCTGTTATAATGAGTGGTGTTAACCCAATGTATACTTTACCTAATGCAAAAGACTTTTCTGAAGGGTTAAAGAAAACTTCCTTATCTATAGTTTTTACTTCTAAGGAAGACGAAACAGCTTTAGTGAGTCAATATACAGCAGCAGCACCTCATTATTTAGAGTCTTGGGGAGATGTTGAAATTAAAAAAGGTCATTTTGCTTTAATGCAACCAACAATTAGACCTTTATTTGATACCCGTCAATTTCAAGAAGCTTTATTAAAGTGGACTGACAATGGAGTATCACTAAATGATTATATCAAATCAACTTGGAAAGATTCAATTCTTAACGGTAGTTCTTACAATCAAGCATTACATGATGGTGTATTTGTAAGCAATGTTTCAGTTGAAAATATTCTTGAAGAAGAAACAGTAATTGAAGAAACAATAGTTGAGGAAATTGCTATTGATGAAGTTCCTGCAACTAATGTAGCTAGAGAGTTAGCTGCTTCTGCAAAAACTACAGGAACAGAATTAACGTTATATACAAAGGTAGGTATGGGAGATGGTCAACAGGCCAATAACCCATGGTTACAAGAGTTTCCAGATCCAATTTCAAGAACATCTTGGGATAACTATTTAACGGTATCTAAAGCAGATGCAGAAGCTTGGAATATCATTAATGAAAATGATTCTACTGGAGCACTAAATGGTAGTTATGTTACTTTAAAAGTTAAAGGTGCTGAGCCATTAACTGTACCAGTAATAATTCAACCAGGTCAAGCTAAAGGTTCTGTTGGTTTATCATTTGGTTATGGTAGAACGACTGGTCTTAAGGACGAAATGAAAACAGGTGTTAATGCTTATGCATTATATACTAATTTTGACACAGTACAAAGTGTTTCTATTGAGCCAGCTAACGGAATGCATGAATTTGCTTGTGTTCAGTTACAAAACACATTAATGGGTCGTGGAGATATCATTAAAGAAACTACTTTAGAGATTTTTAATACAAAGGATAAACATTACTGGAATGAAGTGCCAATGGTATCTTTAAACCACGAAGAAACTCCTGTAACATCTCCAGAAGTCGATCTTTGGGATGAGTTTGATCGTTCTATTGGACATCATTTTAACTTATCTATAGATTTAAATGCTTGTACAGGATGTGGAGCATGTGTTATAGCATGTCACGCAGAAAATAATGTACCAGTTGTAGGTAAAGAAGAAATAAGACGTAGTCGTGATATGCACTGGTTACGTATTGATAGATATTATTCATCAGAAGATACATTTGCAGAAGATGATGCTAAAAAAGAAGGGTTCTCTGGTTTATTTGGAGATAATGGTTCTTTAGGAGGTTTTGGAGAATTAGAAGATCCTGCAGATAATCCTCAAGTAGCATTCCAACCTGTAATGTGTCAGCATTGTAACCATGCACCTTGTGAAACAGTTTGTCCTGTTGCTGCAACTGCACATGGAAGACAAGGTCAAAACCATATGGCGTATAACAGATGTGTTGGTACAAGATATTGTGCAAACAACTGTCCATATAAAGTAAGACGTTTTAACTGGTTCTTATACAATGGTAACGATGAGTTTGATTACCACATGAATAATGATTTAGGTCGTATGGTAATTAATCCAGACGTAACAGTTCGTTCTCGTGGTGTAATGGAAAAATGTTCTATGTGTATTCAAAAAACACAAAAAACAATCCTTGATGCTAAACGTGATGGACGTGAGATAAAGGATGGTGAGTTCCAAACAGCTTGTTCTGCAGCATGTGGAAGTGGAGCAATGGTATTTGGAGATATAAACGATGAAGAAAGTAAAGTTGCAAAACTTTTAAAAGACGATCGTATGTATCACTTATTAGAAAGTGTTGGTACTAAACCTAATGTTCAGTATCATACTAAAGTAAGAAATACAACAGAAGCATAAAATAGATTAATTAATAAACAATTATAAAAGGATTATGGCGTCTCATTACGAAGCACCTATTAGAAGACCTTTAGTTACTGGCGAGAAATCGTATCACGATGTAACTGTAGATATCGCAGCTCCTGTAGAGGGTAAAGCTAACAAACAATGGTGGATTGTTTTTTCAATCGCTCTTGTAGCTTTTCTTTGGGGAATAGGTTGTATTATTTATACTGTTTCAACAGGAATAGGAACTTGGGGTTTAAACAGAACAGTTAACTGGGCTTGGGATATTACTAACTTCGTTTGGTGGGTTGGTATTGGTCACGCAGGAACATTAATTTCGGCAGTACTATTATTATTCCGTCAAAAATGGAGAATGGCAATTAACCGTTCTGCAGAAGCTATGACAATTTTCTCGGTAGTTCAAGCAGGTTTATTTCCAATTATTCACATGGGTCGTCCATGGTTAGCATATTGGGTATTACCTATTCCAAACCAATTTGGTTCATTATGGGTAAACTTTAACTCACCACTACTTTGGGATGTATTTGCAATTTCAACTTATTTATCCGTATCATTAGTATTCTGGTGGACTGGTTTATTACCTGACTTTGCCATGCTACGTGATAGAGCTGTTAAACCTTTTCAGAAAAAGATATATGCTTTATTAAGTTTTGGATGGACAGGACGTGCAAAAGATTGGCAACGTTTTGAAGAAGTATCTTTAGTATTAGCTGGTTTAGCGACTCCTTTAGTACTTTCTGTACACACAATTGTATCATTTGACTTTGCTACCTCTGTAATTCCTGGTTGGCACACTACTATCTTTCCTCCTTACTTTGTTGCAGGAGCGATTTTCTCAGGATTTGCAATGGTAAATACACTTCTTATTATTATGAGAAAGGTATGTCATCTAGAAGACTACATTACTGTGCAACATATAGAATTAATGAACATTGTAATCATGCTTACAGGATCTATTGTTGGTGTGGCTTATATCACTGAGCTTTTTGTTGCTTGGTATTCTGGTGTTGAATTTGAGCAATATGCTTTCTTAAACAGAGCAACTGGACCATACGCATGGGCTTATTGGATGATGATGTCATGTAACGTATTTTCACCTCAATTCATGTGGTTTAAAAAATTACGTACAAGTATTATGTTTTCGTTCTTTATATCTATAGTAGTAAACATAGGAATGTGGTTTGAACGTTTCGTAATTATTGTAACATCATTACACAGAGATTACTTACCATCTTCATGGACTATGTTTTCACCAACTTTTGTTGATATAGGAATATTTATTGGTACTATAGGATTCTTCTTTGTATTATTTTTATTATACTCTAGAACCTTCCCAGTAATTGCTCAAGCAGAAGTTAAGACAATTTTAAAATCATCTGGACAACGTTACAAGAACATTAGAGAAAATGGTGAAAGTTTAATGGGTACAGGTGCTGATGCTAGAACATCAGATGTGATTAATAAAGAAACAAATAATTTAAAGTAGCATATGGAAGCTTCAAAAGTAATTCACGCTATTTATAACGATGACGATGTTTTAATGCATGCTGTTAAAGAAGTAAGAGCAGCAAAGCATCACATCGAAGAAGTATATACTCCTTTTCCAGTTCACGGACTAGATAAGGCAATGGGATTAGCTCCAACACGTTTAGCAATTTGTGCATTCTTATATGGATGTGTAGGTATAACTGTAGCAACATTAATGATGAATTTCATTATGATTGAAGATTGGCCACAAGATATTGGTGGTAAACCAAGCTTTAGCTACTTAGAAAATTTACCTGCATTTGTACCAATCATGTTTGAGTTAACAGTATTTTTTGCAGCTCACTTAATGGTAATTACATTTTATTTAAGAAGTAAAATGTGGCCTTTTAAACAAGCTGAAAATCCAGACCCTAGAACTACAGATGACCACTTCTTAATGGAGATTCCTGTTCATGGAAATGAACAAGATTTACACAATCTGTTAGCAAAAACTGGAGCAGTAGAGATTAACGTAGTAGATAAAGCACATTAATTAGATACAATGAAACATTTAATTAAAATAACAATAGTAGCATTAATAGCTATAACTTTTACATCTTGTAACAAAAGTTCGCGACCTAACTATCAATATATGCCTAACATGTATGAATCCGTAGGTTATGAAGCTTATCAGGAGTCAGATGCATTTGCAAATGGAGTAGAAGCTCAATTGCCTGTTGATGGAACTATCCCTAGAGGATACACACCTTTTGAATATTCAAACGATGTTGCTGGTTATGACTTAGCTAAAGCAGAACTTACAAGTCCTCTAGATTCAACTCAATTTGACGAGCCAAGAGCTAAGGAACTTTATAATATCTACTGTGGTATTTGTCACGGTAATAAAGGAGATGGTAAAGGTAACTTAGTAAAAAGAGAAAAGATTTTAGGAGTGCCTAGCTACGATGATGCTGGTAGAGCTATTAATTCAGGTAGTATTTATCACGTTATGTATTATGGTAAAAACTCAATGGGTTCTTATGCTAATTTCTTAAATGAAGAAGAGCGTTGGCAAGTAGTTGCTTATGTTATGAAATTAAAGGCAGACCTACAAAAATAAGATTTTAGATAAAGTTTATATATAGATATGTACACACTTTCAAATAGACTAAAAATAGTTTCACTAATCCTAATCATTTTAGGAGCAGTATTATGGGGAACAAGTTATTACTCATCTCATCATGTAACCAAAGATGATGTTAAAGCAATGTTAGCTGATGAAGCAAGTCATGGTTCTCATGGTGATGCTCATGCTGTAGCAGATAGTCATGCTCCAGAAGCAGCACATGACACTCATGCTAGTGAAGACTCTCATGGACAAACAGATTCTCATTCTGCATCAGCAGATCATGGTGATGAACATGCTGAGCATGTAATGCATCAAATTCATAACAGGCCATATTCTGCTCTTTACGTGGCAGCATTTTTCTTTATGATGATTGCTTTAGGAGCTCTAGCTTTTTATGCAATTCAATTTGCAGCACAAGCAGGATGGTCTCCATTGTTATTTAGAGTAATGGAAGGTATTACATACTATCTTTTACCTGGAGCCTTAATAGTTCTAGCAATTGCAATGTTTGCTGGTGACCATATTTTTGTTTGGATGAATGATGAAATGGTTAATCCTGAAAGTGATAAATATGATAAGTTGGTTGCTGGTAAATCAGGATGGTTAAATACTACTGGATTTTTTATAAGAGGTCTAATTTTTATTGGTGGATGGTCTTTATATAGATTCTTTGCTCGTAAATTCTCACTAGCTCAAGATCAAGCACCAGAAGGAGACAAAAGAAACTTTAAAAAATCTTTCCGTATAGCAGCTGCATTTTTAGTATTTTTTATATATACTGAATCAATGATGTCATGGGATTGGATTATGAGTGTTGACCCTCACTGGTTCTCTACTTTATTTGGATGGTATGTTTTTGCAGGTATGATGGTTTGTGCTGTCACTGTAATGGCAATGATTACAATATATCTTAAGTCTAAAGGTTTATTAGCTCAAGTAAATGACAGCCATATTCATGATTTAGCTAAATTTATGTTTGGATTTAGTATTTTCTGGACTTACTTATGGTTCTCTCAATTTATGTTAATTTGGTATTCTAATATTCCAGAAGAAGTAACATATTACGTAACACGAATTAACGATTATAACTTACCATTCTTTGGTATGATTGCAATGAACTTCTTATTTCCATTATTGTTATTAATGAATAGTGATTATAAGCGAATTCCTTGGTTTGTAATAATGACAGGAGTTGTAATATTAGCTGGACATTATATTGATGTTTTCAATATGATTATGCCTGCAACTGTAGGAGATAGATGGTTTATTGGTATGCCTGAAATAGGAGCAATCTTATTATTTGCTGGTTTATTCTTATTCATAGTATTCTATGCTATATCTAAACAACCTCTTATAGCTAAAGGAAATCCTTTCATCAAAGAAAGCGAACATTTCCATTATTAATAAAAAATAAAATAAAGAAGAACGATTACAATGACGACTTTATTATCAATTTTAGTTTTAGTATTTATTTTCATCGCTATTTGGCAAATGGTTAAAATCTTTGATTTAACCCAAACTGGCAAAACAACTGAAAATAATCAAGTAGCAAACGATAACGATAACCGTATTAACGGTTACTTAATGATAGGATTTTTAATCTTTATCTATGCCATTACAATTATCTGTTTTGTGAAATGGGGAGATTTACCGTTAATGTCTAATTCGGCTTCAGAGCATGGACCTGGAATAGATAACTTAATGATCATCTCAATGATTGTTATCTTTTTTGTACAAACAATCACACAGTTTTTATTGCACTATTTCGCATTTAAATATAGAGGCGAAAAAGGTAGAAAAGCTTTATTCTTTGCTGATAACAATAAATTAGAAGCTATCTGGACTATTATACCTGTAATTGTATTAGCAGGTTTAATTATACAAGGTCTATTTACTTGGACTAGTATCATGAATATTGATGAAGATGCTGATCCAATGGTTGTAGAACTATATGCACAACAATTTAACTGGAAGGCAAGATACTCTGGTATTGATAACGCTTTAGGTAAAGCAAACGTTAGATTAATTGATATTAATAGAGCTAATGAATTAGGTGTTGATGAAGCTGATCCAAACGCACAAGATGATATTATTGTTAAAGAATTACATTTACCTGTAGGTAAGCCTGTATTATTTAAAATGAGATCTCAAGATGTATTACATTCTGCTTACATGCCTCACTTTAGAGCACAAATGAACTGTGTTCCAGGTATGATTACTCAGTTTAGTTTTACTCCAACTAAAACAACTGCAGAAATGCGTGAAACTGCCGAAATCCAAGATAAGGTAGCTAACATTAATAATATAAGAAAAGAAAAAAGTCAAGAATTAATGGCTAAAGGTGAAGAAGCTTTAGAACCATATGAGTTTGATTATTTATTATTATGTAATAAAATTTGTGGTACTTCACACTATAACATGCAAATGAAAATAGTAGTAGAAACACAAGAAGAATATGATGCATGGATTAAAGAGCAAAAGCTTTTTGTAGATTCATTAGTAAAAAATTAAGGTAAAAGAAAACTCAAATTAAAGATTTTAGATTATGTCAGCACACGTAGAAGAACATGGACATGACGATCATGGTCATCATCATAAAGAAACATTTATAACTAAATATATTTTTAGTCAAGATCATAAAATGATCGCTAAGCAGTATTTAATTACTGGTCTAATAATGGGTATTATTGGTGTAGCGATGTCTATAATGATGCGTATCCAAATTGCTTGGCCTGAAGAGGCTAATCCAATGTTTGAAGCATTATTAGGCAAATGGGCTCCTGATGGAGTTATGAGTGCAGATATTTACTTAGCATTAGTTACTATTCATGGTACAATTATGGTATTCTTTGTACTTACTGCAGGTTTAAGTGGTACATTTAGTAACCTTTTAATTCCGTTACAAATAGGTGCCAGAGATATGGCATCAGGTTTTTTAAACATGGTATCTTACTGGTTATTCTTTTTATCAAGTGTAATCATGATTAGTTCTTTCTTTGTTGAAGCTGGACCAGCTGCAGCAGGTTGGACAATTTATCCTCCTCTTAGTGCTTTACCTATGGCTCAAGGTGGATCAGGTTTAGGTATGACATTATGGTTAGTATCTATGGCAATATTTATCGCTTCCTCTTTATTAGGATCTTTAAATTATGTTGTAACTGTAATTAATCTTCGTACAAAAGGTATGTCTATGACTAGATTACCATTAACGATTTGGGCGTTTTTTGTTACAGCAATCATTGGTGTAGTTTCTTTCCCTGTATTATTATCTGCTGCATTATTATTAATAATGGATAGAAGTTTTGGTACATCATTCTTCCTATCTGATATATTTATCCAAGGTGAAGTTTTACATTACCAAGGTGGTTCTCCAGTTTTATTTGAGCACTTATTTTGGTTCTTAGGTCACCCAGAAGTATATATTGTATTATTACCAGCATTAGGTATTACCTCAGAGATTATTGCAACTAACTCACGTAAACCAATCTTTGGATATCGTGCAATGGTAGCTTCAATTTTAGCAATTGCATTTTTATCTACAATTGTTTGGGGACACCACATGTTTATCTCAGGAATGAATCCATTCTTAGGATCTGTATTTACTTTCACAACATTATTAATTGCTATTCCTTCAGCAGTTAAAGCGTTTAACTATATTACCACACTATGGAAAGGTAACCTCCAAATGAATCCAGCCATGCTGTTTTCAATTGGATTAGTTTCAACTTTCATAACAGGAGGATTAACTGGAATTATCTTAGGTGATAGTGCTTTAGATATTAACGTTCATGATACTTACTTTGTTGTTGCTCACTTCCACTTAGTAATGGGTATCTCTGCATTATATGGTTTCTTTGCTGGTGTATACCACTGGTTCCCTAAAATGTTTGGACGTATGATGAACAAAAACTTAGGTTATGTTCACTTCTGGATTACAGCTGTTTGTGCTTATGGTGTATTTTTCCCAATGCACTTCATTGGTATGGCTGGATTACCAAGACGTTATTATACTAATACTAACTTTCCATTATTTGATGATTTAGCTAGTGTAAATGTTGTTATTACAATGTTTGCTATTATTGGAAGTATTTTCCAAGTCGTATTCTTATATAATTTCTTTGCTAGTATTTTCTACGGTAAGAAAGCAGAACAAAACCCATGGAGATCAAACACTTTGGAGTGGACAACTCCAGTAGAGCATGTACATGGTAACTGGCCAGGAGCTATTCCTCAAGTACATAGATGGGCTTATGACTACAGTAAACCAGGTCATGTTGAAGATTTTGTACCTCAAAATATACCTTTAAAAGAAGGAGAAGAAGAATTACAACACTAGATTTACATCTATATATAATATTGAAAAGCCTTTCTGTTTAATCAGAAAGGCTTTTTCTTTATATTTGTTTATACACTTTATTAAACAGTTTATTATTAATCTAAAACTGTTTGCACAATATTATTAATTCTATTACGCTTTCGCGAAAATATTATGAACGAAAACCTAGATCCAACTAACGATAATTTTTCTCATGAAGAGTTTGATGTTGAAAGACAATTAAGACCCCTTTCCTTTGACGATTTTACAGGTCAAGACCAAGTGTTGGAAAATCTACAAATCTTTGTTCAGGCAGCTAATAAGCGTGACGAAGCACTTGACCACACTTTATTTCATGGTCCTCCAGGTTTAGGTAAAACGACTCTTGCTAATATATTGGCAAACGAGTTGGGAGTTGGAATCAAAATTACATCAGGTCCTGTATTAGATAAACCTGGTGATTTAGCTGGTTTATTAACTAACCTTGATGATAGAGATGTCCTTTTTATAGACGAAATCCATCGTTTAAGTCCAATTGTAGAAGAGTATTTATACTCAGCAATGGAAGACTATAAAATTGATATTATGATTGAAACAGGTCCTAATGCTAGAACTGTTCAAATCAATCTTAACCCATTTACTTTAGTTGGTGCTACAACGCGATCTGGTTTATTAACAGCTCCAATGAGAGCACGTTTTGGTATCCAAAGTAGACTTCAATATTATAAAACAGATTTACTGACTACTATCATTCAGCGTAGTGCAGATATCTTAAATGTACCAATTTCTATGGAAGCAGCAATCGAAATTGCAGGACGTAGTCGTGGGACTCCAAGAATAGCCAATGCTTTACTACGTCGTGTACGTGATTTTGCTCAGATTAAAGGGAATGGTAGTATAGATATTAAAATTGCTAGATATAGCTTAGAAGCACTTAATGTTGACGCTTATGGTTTAGATGAAATGGATAATAAAATTCTGTCAACCATAATCGATAAATTTAAAGGTGGTCCAGTAGGTATTAGTACTATTGCAACCGCTGTAAGTGAAAGTACAGAAACGGTTGAAGAAGTGTATGAACCCTTTTTAATACAACAAGGTTTTATAATGCGTACTCCACGAGGACGTGAGGTTACTGAACTTGCCTATAAACATTTAGGGAAAATTAAAGGACCAACTCAAGGAGGTTTATTCTAGTACATTGCAATAGTTAGAGTTTTATAATTGAATTAAATATTTTAAATGAAAAAAATACCAGAAGTTTCGTTATTAAAATTCATTAAGCATTCTTTAGAAATTTTAAAAAACCCCTTACCTTTTCATAATAAGAATTTTACAGAAAAAGGTGATATTTTTAAATTGAATGTCAGCTTTAATTCTAAAATATACTTTTGTCGTGATGCTGCTTTTGCACAATATGTTCTTCAGAAAAACCAAAAAAACTACACTAAGTCTAACATACAAACAAAGGATTTAGTCAAATATGTAGGTGAAGGTTTATTAACCTCTGAAGGTGATAAATGGAAAAAGCAACGTAAAATGATGCAACCCGCTTTTCATAAAAAGCAATTGCAAAATTTATTAAGCGGTATGCAAGACACCATTGTAGAAGAATTTAATAAAATTTATACCAACAAAACTATTGATGTTTTTCCAATACTAAATGACCTTGCGTTTCAAACAGTAGTTAAGTCTTTATTTACCAAACCAGCTAGAGCCAAAGATATGGAACGTCTTCAGTTTATAACTGAAGCTAATCAACGTATGTTAGTAAAAGAACTTAGACAACCTTATTTAGGTTGGTGGTTTAAAACAGGAGGTGAACTAAAAAAACATTTAAAATTATCTGAAGAGGCTAGAATTATTTTAAAGGGTATTGTTGCAGATCGTAAAGCCTCTAATAAACGTTATGATGATTTGTTGGATATGCTTTTAGAGACCAAATATGATGATGGTCAAGGTATGTCAGAGCAACAATTAATAGATGAAATATTAATTATTTTTACAGCTGGACATGAAACAACTTCTAATGCTTTAACTTTTACTTTTCAGTTATTAGCTATGCATCCTGAATGGCAAGATAAAATCTATAACGAGTGGTTAACTTTAGGAGGCGATGATGCAGATTTAATGACACGTGTTTCTAACTCAAAAATCTGTCAACAAGTTTTAGAAGAAGCTATGCGATTGTATCCTCCTGCTTATTTTATAGACCGAGTAAACATTAAACCAGATGATTTTAATGAGTATCATTTTGAATCTGGTAGTAATTTATTGTTTTCAGTTTATGAAATGCATAGACATCCAAAGCTTTGGGACCAACCAGATACTTTTTTGCCAGAGCGTTTTAAAGATGGAGGACGTCAGTATTCAGCTCAATATTTTCCTTTTGGAGCTGGACCTAGAAAATGTATAGGTAATAATTTTGCGATGTTTGAAATGATTATAGCTGTTACAGAACTACTTAAAAAGTATAAAATAGAACCTAAATCTGAAATTATCGAAATTACCCCTTTGATTACATTAAAACCTAAAAACGCATTGTTACGTTTTCAGAAAAGAGACTAATGCTTAATAATAAAACTAAGTATACTAATCTAATTAAGGATGAGGCTAAACGTTTAGGTTTTTTGTCTTGTGGTATCAGTAAAGCTCAATTTTTAGAAGAAGAAGCGCCAAGATTAGAACGTTGGTTAAACAATAATATGAATGGTCAAATGGATTACATGCAAAATCATTTTGACAAGCGTTTGGATCCAACAAAATTAGTAGAGGATTCAAAGTCTGTGATATCATTGTTATTAAATTATTACCCTGAACAACAACAAATAAATGATACCTATAAAGTGTCTAAGTATGCGTATGGATATGATTATCATCATGTCATAAAATCTAAATTAAAACAATTATCACAATTCATCCAAGAACATATTGGAGAGGTTTCTGGACGTGCTTTTGTGGATTCGGCTCCAGTTTTAGATAAAGCTTGGGCTGCAAAATCAGGTTTAGGTTGGATTGGTAAACACAGTAATTTATTAACTCAAAAAGTGGGTTCGTTTTATTTTATTGCAGAACTTATTATTGACTTAGAGTTGGATTATGATACACCAGTAACAGACCATTGTGGTACTTGTACAGCATGCATTGATGCCTGTCCAACACAAGCAATTGTAGATCCTTATGTTGTAGATGGTAGTAAATGTATTAGTTATTTTACTATTGAACTTAAAGATCAATTACCTAACACAATGAAATCTAAATTTGACGATTGGATTTTTGGGTGTGATGTTTGTCAGGATGTTTGTCCTTGGAATAAGTTTTCTAAACCACATAATCAACCATTATTTAATCCTGATCCAGATTTATTAACAATGACAAAAAAAGATTGGCAAGAAATAACTGAAGATGTTTTTAAAAAGGTGTTTCAAAAATCGGCTGTAAAGCGTACTAAATATTCGGGTTTAACCCGAAATATAAACTTTCTTAAAGATTAATATTTTTATCTTTAAATCTACAGTTTATCAATTCTTATTTTAAACCTGTTTTCTTCTAAAAACACTACATTTGTAATTCACTAAAAATTAAAGTGAAGATATGAGCAAACAAAGTAGAAGACGTGAAGCTTTAGTATATCATGCTAAGCCAACTCCTGGAAAAATAAAAGTTGTTCCAACAAAAAAATATGCATCACAAAGAGATTTGGCTTTAGCCTATTCTCCTGGTGTTGCAGAACCTTGTTTAGAAATTAAAAAAGACGTTAATAACGTTTATAAATATACAGCAAAAGGAAACTTAGTAGCAGTAATCTCTAATGGTACTGCTGTTTTAGGGTTAGGTAATATTGGACCTGAGGCATCAAAACCAGTAATGGAAGGTAAAGGCTTACTATTTAAAATATTTGCTGATATTGACGTTTTTGATATTGAAGTTAATACGGAAAATATTGAAGAGTTTATTGAAACTGTAAAAAATATAGCTCCAACTTTTGGAGGTATAAACCTAGAAGATATCAAAGCTCCAGAAGCTTTTGAAATAGAAAGACGTTTAAAAGAAGAGTTGGACATTCCTGTTATGCACGATGACCAACACGGTACAGCAATCATCTCATCTGCAGCATTAATAAATGCATTAGAAATTGCAGAAAAAGACATTAAAACTGTAAAAGTGGTAATCTCTGGAGCAGGATCTGCAGCTATGGCTTGTGTAAATTTATATGCTGCTTTAGGTGTTAAACCAGAGAATATTACCATGTTTGATAAAGATGGTGTTTTACATAAGGATAGGACTGATTTACTAGATAGTCAACTTAAATTTGCTTCAGATAAAAAGTTTAATAGCTTAGCAGAAGCTATGGTCGATAGCGATGTCTTTTTAGGACTGTCTGTTGGTGATTTAGTATCTCAAGACATGTTAAAAACTATGGCTAAAAATCCTATTGTTTTTGCTATGGCTAATCCAGACCCAGAAATTAGCTACGAGCTAGCAATAGATGCCAGAGAAGATATCATTATGGCTACTGGACGTAGTGACCATCCTAACCAAGTTAATAACGTTTTAGGGTTTCCTTTTATATTTCGTGGTGCATTAGATGTACGAGCGACTAAGATAAATGAAGAAATGAAAATGGCTGCAGTTAAAGCATTGGCTAAATTAGCTAAAGAGTCTGTGCCAGAACAAGTCAACATTGCTTATGGAGAGACAAGATTAGCATTTGGTAAAGATTACATCATACCTAAACCATTTGACCCAAGATTAATAAGTACTGTGCCTCTTGCAGTAGCTAAAGCTGCTATGGATAGTGGTGTTGCTAAAGAACCAATAACAGATTGGCAAAAATATGAAGATGAGTTATTAGACCGTCTAGGTAGTGATAATAAAATTGTAAGACTACTATTAAACAGAGCTAAATTAAATCCAAAACGTGTGGTGTTTACAGAGGCAGACTCATTGGATGTTTTAAAAGCAGCTCAGATTGTTTATGAAGAAGGTGTTGCAATCCCTATTTTATTAGGAAGAAAAGATGAAATCGAACGTTTAAAAGAAGAACTAGAGTTTGATGCAGATGTATTAATTATAGATCCAAAATCGGACGAGCAATTAGAACAAAAAAACAAATACGCAAAAGTGTTTTGGGATCAAGGTAAGCGTAAAGGTGTCACTCAGTTATTAGCCGAAAAACTAATGAGAGAGCGTAATTACTATGCAGCTATGATGGTTAATGAAGGTGATGCAGATGCATTAATATCTGGTTATACACGTAGTTATCCTTCGGTTGTAAAACCAATGTTAGAGCTTATTGGTTTAGCTCCAGGATCTACAAGAGTGGCAACTACTAACGTGATGATGACACAACGTGGACCAATGTTTTTAAGTGATACAGCTATAAATATTAACCCATCTGCTCAAGATTTGACTAAAATTGCACAAATGACAGCAAAAGTGGTTAAAATGTTTGGTATGGAACCCGTTATGGCAATGACTTCTTTTTCAAACTTTGGATCATCAAAAGACCAAACCGCAACAAAGGTTAGAGAAGCAGTTTCATATTTACATAAAAGACATCCAGATTTATTAGTAGATGGTGAGTTACAAACAGATTTTGCTTTAAATAGTCAGTTATTATCGGATAGTTTTCCGTTTTCTAAACTAGCAGGTAAAAAAGTAAACACTTTAATTTTTCCAAATTTAGAGTCTGCAAATATTACTTATAAGTTACTTAAAGAACTTAATAAAGCAGAATCTATTGGACCAATAATGATGGGTATGCGTAAGCCTGCACACATTTTACAATTACACGCAAGTGTAGACGAAATTGTAAACATGGCAGCTATTGCAGTTATTGATGCTCAGCAAAAAGAAAAGCAAGAGCAAAGTATAAAAAATAGTAACTAATTTATTCTACCAATAAATTTCTTACATTTGGTGGATTAACATAAATTTATGATTACACATATTCAAGGAAAATTAGTAGAGAAAAATCCAACAGATGTAGTCATCGATTGCAATGGTGTTGGATACATGCTTAATATATCTTTACACACCTTTTCTCAAATTCCCGATCAAGAATTTTTAAAATTGTATACGCATCTTCAAGTCAGAGAAGATGCGCATACATTATATGGTTTTGCATCAACTACCGAAAGAGAATTATTTAGATTATTAATTTCGGTTAGTGGTATCGGAGCCAATACCGCTAGAACCATGTTGTCTTCTCTAACTCCTAAACAAATTAGAGAAGGAATTGCTACTGAAGATGTAGCTTTAATAAAATCTATAAAAGGTATAGGTATTAAAACAGCACAACGTGTTATTATTGATTTAAAGGATAAAATTCTTAAAATTTATGATATTGATGAAGTTTCTGTAACACAAAGCAATACTAATAAAGATGAAGCGTTATCTGCTTTAGAAGTTCTTGGTTTTGCTAAAAAGCAAGCAGAAAAAGTGATTGACAAAATTGTTAAAGTAGAACCTGAAGCTAACGTAGAAACAATTATCAAACTAGCCTTAAAAAATTTATAATTTATTTTGAATACACGTCAACATACTTTTTATAAATCCCTTAAATATTTTTTATTAACAGTATTTGCATTATTGACTACAACTTTATCTTTTGCTCAAGAAGATGATGGTGCAGTGGAGCAAGATAGTACCAAAACTGGTTTTAATTTAGGGACTATTAATATGCCAAATCCCAACAGCATAGAGTCTAAATATACCTATGATCCTGTAACAGATCGTTATATTTATACTGAGTCAGTTGGTACATTTAATATAAATTACCCTGTAATATTAACACCACAAGAATATCAGGATTTAGTATCTCAGCAAAATTTGAAATCTTATTATAAAGATAAAATTGATGCTTATGAAGGTAAAAAAGGTAACTCAGAAGAAGCTCAAAAAAATCTAATTCCTGAGTTTTATGTTAACTCTAGTTTTTTTGAAAGTATATTTGGTGAAGGACCAATATCAATTGTGCCTCAAGGTACGGTTGAAATGGATTTAGGAGTATTATTTACTAAACAAGACAACCCATCATTTTCACCAAGAAATAGACAAAACTTTTCTTTTGATTTTGATCAGCGTATTAGCTTAAGTATGTTAGGTAAAGTAGGGTCAAGATTACAAGTTAATGCTAATTATGACACACAATCTACCTTTGACTTTCAAAATTTAATAAAATTAGAATACACACCAACAGAGGACGATATTATCCAAAAAATTGAAGTTGGTAATGTCAGCATGCCACTTAACAGCTCTTTAATTACAGGTGCGCAAAGTTTATTTGGTGTAAAAACACAATTAAAGTTTGGTAAAACAACAGTTACTGCTGTGTTTTCTGACCAAAGATCAGATGCAAAATCTGTAACAGCTCAAGGTGGAGGTACTTTGGATGAGTTTGATTTTTTTATTCGTGATTATGACGAAAATCGTCACTTTTTCTTAGCACAATACTTTCGTAATAATTATGATGATGCATTATTAAATTATCCATTTATAAATAATAATATTCAAATTACTAGAATTGAAGTTTGGGTAACCAACCGAAGTAATTCAACTGAAAATGTTAGAAACTTTGTTGCATTTCAAGATTTAGGAGAAACAGATGTTATCGGTAACTCTGGTGTTGCAGTCTCTGGTGGTCCCAATGCCTTCCCTGATAACGGAAACAATGGACTTGATCCAACTAATATTGGTAATGCTGGATCGCAATTAAATGATGCAGTAAGAGATATTGCAACGGTTCAGAATGGTATTTCAATACCTAGTTTTAATGAAGGATTTGATTTTGCTAAACAAGAAAATACAAGAAAACTTACCGAAGGTCAAGAATATACATTAAACACACAATTAGGTTATATATCCTTAAATCAACGTTTAAATAATGACGAAGTTTTAGCTGTTGCCTACCAATACACAGTAGGAGGTCAGGTGTTTCAAGTTGGTGAATTTGCAAATGATGGTATTGGAGCAACAGATGTTGATGTCAATACAGATGGACAAGTAACCAATGTCACCAATAACGCATTAATTTTAAAATTATTAAAAAGTAGTATTACTAGCGTTTCTCAGCCTATTTGGGACTTAATGATGAAAAACGTCTATGATACAGGAGCATACCAATTAACACAAGAAGATTTTACACTTAATATATTTTATAACGAAGCTGCTGCGCTAAACTATATAACTCCAGTTGAAGGTACCCCTTTTGGAGTTGATTTTAATGGAGAACCAATAGAGCAAACTACATTATTAAAACTATTTAATTTTGATAAATTAAATTATAATAATGATCCGCAAACTAATGGAGACGGATTTTTTGATTTTGTCTCAGGTATAACTGTTATACCAGCAAATGGTAAAATTGTATTTACAAAAGTAGAGCCTTTTGGACGTTATTTATTTGACGTTTTAGATAACGATGGTAACACTGGTAACAATGCTTCAGACTATGAAGCAGATACTTATACCAATGCCAACCAAGAAAAATACGTGTACGATTTACTTTATAAAGCGACAAAGACTGCAGCTTTAGATGAAAGTGAAAAAAATAAATTCCAAATCAAAGGACGTTACAAATCTTCAGGAGGAGATGGTATACCAATTGGTGGGTTTAATGTCCCAAGAGGATCTGTTCAAGTAACAGCAGGAGGTCGTGTTTTAGTAGAAGGTCAAGATTATACAGTTAATTATCAATTAGGACGTGTTTATATTATTGACGAAGGTTTAAAAGCATCAAATATTCCAATAGAAGTTTCAACAGAAAACAATTCTATTTTTGGACAACAAACTAAGAGGTATACTGGATTAAATATAGAGCATCAATTTAACGAAGACTTTGTTATTGGTGCTACATATATTAATCTAAACGAAAGACCTATTACTCAAAAAGCAAATTATGCTAATGAGCCAATAAATAACACCATACTTGGTTTTAATGCAAACTTTTCATCTGAAGTACCATTCTTATCAAGATTAGTAAATAAATTACCAAATATAGATACAGATGCACCTTCCAATATTTCTGTTAGAGGAGATTTCGCTTATCTATTACCAGGTGCTCCAAAGGGTACAGATTTTAATGGTGAAGCAACTGCTTATATAGATGATTTTGAAGGCACACAAAACGGAATAGATTTAAAATCTGCTCAGTCATGGAGTTTGTCAAGTAGACCATTAAACGTTAACAATGTTACCACTTTTGACGATAATGGTATAGAAAACGGTTATGGTAGAGCAATGCTTAACTGGTACACGATTGATCCTATATTTTATGGTAGTCAACGTCCAAGTGGTATTTCTGACGATGATATGTCTAGCTTATATACTAGTCGAGTTTTTGTAAACGAATTATTTCCAGAACAAGATATAGCACAAGGACAAACAACAGTGTTAAACACATTAGATTTATCATATTACCCACAAGAGCGTGGTCCTTATAATTTTGAACCTGGTACTGAAAATGAAACCATAGCAAATCCAGCAGCTAGTTGGGCTGGTATTACAAGACAAATAACTTCTACAGATTTTGAACAAGCCAATGTCGAGTATATTGAGTTTTGGTTACAAGATCCTTTTCAAGAAGATACCAGTAATCCAGGAGGTAAACTTTATATCAATTTAGGTAACATATCTGAAGATGTACTAAAAGATGGACGTAAACAATATGAAAACGGATTGCCTCAAGATGGTAATGTTAGTTTGTTACCACAAACAGCTTTTCAATCTGTAGTTCCTCAAAATCAAGCATTAATTTATGCATTTGACACAACAGGAGAAGAGCGTACAAATCAAGATGTTGGTTTTGATGGTTATGATGATGTAGAAGAAGCAACAAGTTTTCCTTCGGGTTTCGCAGGATTGACAGATCCAGCTAAAGATAATTATAACTACTATCTTAATGCAGAAGGTGATATTTTTGATAGATATAAGTTATATAATGGAGTAGATGGTAACTCTCCAGATACGTTTAGTGATACAGACAGAGGGTCAACAACACAACCAGATGTTGAGGATGTAAACCGAGACAATACAATGAATACTATTGATAGTTATTTTGAGTATGAAGTAGAAATCACTCCTGCATCTCTTAATATTGATAACGAATATATAGTCGACACTAAAAACGTAACAGATAATAACAACCCTAGAGTCTTGCCAAACGGAGATACTGCTTATCCAAAATGGTATCAGTTTAGAATTCCTATTCGTACAGATGATGAATTTGTAGTTAATGGTATTACGGATTTACGTTCTATAAGATTTACAAGATTATATCTAAACGAGTTTCAGCAAAACACAACCTTACGTTTTGGTACTTTAGAGTTGGTACGTAGTGATTGGAGACGTTTTCAGTTGGCTTTAGATGGAGGAGCTACGCCTTTAGATTTTGACGATACAGATTTTACCGTTGGTGCAGTTAGTACCCAAGAAAATGATGGAAGTTATGTATCACCACCTAGTGTAGTGCCAGAACAGTTAAACAATAACAATACTATAGTTAGGCAAAACGAACAGGCTTTAGTAGTTGATGTTTGTGATTTAAAAGCAAAAGACGCAAGAGCTGTGTTTAAAAATATAAGTTTAGACATGCGTCAGTATAAAAAGCTAAGGATGTTTATGCATGCTAGAGATGGCGAAACTCCTGGATTATCAGATAATGAGCTTGTAGGTTTTATAAGAATGGGTAATGACTTAACTCAAAATTATTACCAAATAGAAGTTCCTTTAAGTGTTTATAGTGGTGGATCTTCAGCGGAAGCCTTTTGGCCAGATGTAAATGAAATTAATATAGAGTTAGAGCTTTTACAACGAATTAAATCGTTAGGTATAAGTAATCAAACGTTAACGGATGGTTCAGCTAACTTCTATGATGTTGTTGGCTCAGATTTGGTACCAGTTGTAGACCAGTTTGCAGGTTATGTTACAGGTCAACAACGTGTCGCTATTAAAGGAAACCCAAATTTTGGAGATATCAGAACTTTAATGGTTGGTGTTAAAAACGGAACCAATAATGTGCAATGTGGTGAAGTTTGGTTTAATGAACTTAGGTTGTCTGAAATGGATAATGAAGGTGGTTGGGCTGCAATTGTAACTGTTGATACACAGTTAGCAGATTTTGCAAGTGTTAGTGCATCAGGAAGAATGAGTACTGCTGGCTTTGGAAATGTTAATCAAGGTCCTAGCGAACGTAGTTTAGAGGATAGTAAACAATATGATGTTGTTACAAATGTAAATGTTGGACAACTATTACCTAAAAAATGGGGTATTCAAATTCCGTTTAGTTACGGTCAAGGGGTTGAGCTTATCACTCCTAAATACGATCAACAATATGAAGATTTAGAATTAGATACAAGGTTAGATGAAGCTGCAGATTCTGAAGAAAGAGATAGAATATTAGAACAGTCCGAAGAATATACCAAACGTAAAAGTATCAACTTTATTGGTGTTAAGAAAAACAGGGTTGGAGACAGTAAACCTCGTTTTTATGATGTCGAAAATGTAACATTAAACTATTCGTACAACAAACTAGAACATCGTGATTTTGAAATAGAAAGATCTGTAGATAAACAAGTAAGAGCAGGTGTTAACTACGCTTATAACTTTGAACCTAAAATAATTGAGCCTTTCAAGAAAAACGATTCGTTGTTTACTGGTAAATACTGGAAAATTATTAAAGACTTAAATGTTAATGTACTTCCTGCAAGTTTCACAGTTAATACAGATTTAAATAGACAATTCAACCGTCAAAAGTTTAGAGATATTGACCTAACTGGTGATAATATTGGATTAGAAGAATTATATAGGCGTAATTATACCTTTGACTATCAGTATAATGTTAATTGGAATTTAACTAAGTCTGTACAAGTTAATTATTCATCATCAAATAATAATATTGTTCGTAATTACTTTAAAGATAACATCATAAATGGCGAGCCTGATCCATTGTTAGATGTTTGGGATGGCTTTTTTGATTTTGGAGATCCAAACAGACAACAACAACAAATAGGTGTTAATTATGAATTACCATTAAATAAAATTCCGGCTTTAAGCTTTTTGCAAGCAACCTATTCTTATTCTGGTTTATTTCAATGGGAAAAAGGTTCTGATCTATACGGAAGCTTATTAGCTGATGATGGAAACACCTATGATTTAGGTAACTCTATTTCTAACGGTAATACCCATAATATTAATTCAACTTTAGACATGAATAAGTTGTATAAATTTTTAGGTATAGCTAAAAAGAGAAAAACAAGTAGAGGTAATAAAGTTGCTCGAGGGTCAAGAACAAGTGGACCACCAATTGCAGAAAAAGGTAAAAAGAAATCTGAAACCAAAAAGAAAGGAGATGGTTTTGGTGCTAAATTAGGTAACATAGGTCTTGGTTTATTAACTTCTGTAAAACGTATACAAGCAGTTTATAGTGAAACTAATGGTACTTATTTGCCAGGATATTTACAAACACCAGGTTTTTTAGGAACCGTAAAACCGACTATTGGTTACACTTTTGGTAGCCAAAGTGATGTTAGAGAGTTGGCTGCAAGAAATGGTTGGCTAACAACCTTTCAGGACTTTAACCAACAATATACTACCAATCAAACGAAACAATTAGATGTATCTGCAAATCTAGAACCTTTTAATGATTTTAAAATTGACTTAGTTGGGTTTAGAACTTATGCTGAAAACTATACTGAGAACTACAGGATTGAAAATGGTGACTATTTATCATTAACACCAAATACATATGGTAATTTTAGTATTTCTGCATTTACATTACCAACCGCATTTGGTAAAAGTGATGAAAATGGATCACAAGCATTTGATGATTTTAGAGAAAATAGATTAGCAATAGCAAGACGTCTAGCAATACAAAATGGATCAGATCCTAACGATGTAGATGAAGACGGTTACCCTAAAGGATTTGGTAAAACAAGTCAACAAGTTTTATTACCAGCTTTTGTTAGTGCATATACAGGTCAAGATGCTAGTAAAACTAAATTAGGAGCTTTACGTAATGTACCTATACCAAACTGGGATATTAAGTATTCTGGATTTATGAAAATGAAATGGTTTAAAAAGAATTTTAAACGTTTCTCATTAACCCATGGATACCGTTCTAGCTATAACATTGGTCAGTTTAGAACTAACTTGGACTATGATGGAATTGATTATACTCTAGATTACGATAACCAACCAACAGAAGACCTTGATCAAGCAGGGAACTTTAAAAGTGAAGAATTGTATAGTAGTGTGACTTTAACAGAAATGTTTAGTCCTCTGTTTAGGTTTGATATGGAAATGAAAAACTCGGTTAGAGTATTGTTAGAAATGCGTAAAGACCGTATGTTATCCTTAAGTTTTGATAATAATTTAATGACTGAAATTTCAGGAAACGAATATGTAGTAGGTTTAGGATACCGTATAAAAGATGTACGTATCAAATCCAATTTAGCAGGACCTAAAAAGTCAATAGTATCTGATTTAGTTATGTCTGCAGATGTATCTGTAAGAGATAATAAAACAATTATTAGATATCTAGATTTAGATAATAATCAAATCACAAATGGACAAACAATTTGGGGCTTAAAATACAACGCAGAATACGCTTTTAGTAAAAATCTAACAGGAGTGTTTTACTTTGATTATACATTCTCAGAATACGCAATATCAACAGCATTTCCACAAACAACAATACGTTCTGGATTAACCTTGAGATATAATTTCGGAAATTAGTAGGTCATTGTTTGAAATTAATCGTCATTAAGTTACATTTGTAATTCAAAAAATAAAATAATGAATATACCATCAGAATTAAAATATACTAAAGATCACGAGTGGGTTAAAGTAGAAGGTGACCAAATTACAGTTGGAATTACAGATTTTGCACAAAGTGAATTAGGTGATATCGTTTATGTAGAAGTTGAAACTTTAGACGAAACCTTAGAGGCAGACGAAGTATTTGGGACTGTTGAAGCAGTAAAAACGGTTTCAGATTTATTTTTACCAGTATCTGGAGAAATAGTCGCTTTTAACGAAGATTTAGAAGATGAACCAGAAAAAGTAAACACAGACCCTTATGGTGATGGTTGGATGGTAAAAGTTAAGGTGTCTGATGCCTCTCAGTTAGATAATTTATTATCAGCAGACGACTATAAAGCATTAATTGGTGCGTAAAACGTTACCAATAATTAGCTTTGGTTACAGCTTATTGTTATTATATGTATGCCTTGTAAATGTAAATGAGGTTGTAGAAATACCAAGTTATAATGATAAGTTAACACACTTAATAGCTTATTTTTTGTTTACTAGTGTTTGGTTTTTGTTTTTTTATGGTTTTCAAAAAAAAACAAAAAAACAAGCTTTAACACGTTCATTTATCTTTGCCATAGTATTTGGTATAATAATTGAAGTATTACAAAAAGTATTAACAGAGCATAGGCAAGCCGATTATAAAGATGTTATAGCCAATGTAATAGGTGCTCTAATAGCAGTTATAATTATAAATTTAATAACATACTGGAAAGTTAAAAACAACTAATAGCTTGTTTTTTTAACAAATAAATAGTTATTTTAGCAGTCAGTAAACATCAAAAGATATGGAATCTAAAAAAAATACAAAAGCAAATGTAGGACGTAACAGTTCTCTTTATGTTGCGGTAGGTCTAGCATTAATGCTATTTTTATCTTATGTAACAATCAATTACACAACAACAGAAAAATCTGATATAGATATAGGTATGTTAGTTTTTGATGATACTGATGATGAGGATGTGCCAATTACTGAAATCCAGAACACTCCACCACCACCACCACCACCACCAGCTGCTCCTGAAGTAATTGAAGTGGTAGAAGATGAAGAAGAAATAGAAGAAACTATTATAGAATCAACTGAAACAACTCAAGAAGAAGTAGTTGAAATTGAAATTGCAGAAGTTGAAGAAGTTGCAGAAGTTGAAGAAGATATAGATGTACCATTTTCAATTATTGAAAACGTGCCAATTTATCCAGGATGTGAAAGTGCTGGAAATAACGACGCTAAAAAGAAGTGTATGTCTGAAAAAATTGGAAAATTTGTTAGAAAAAACTTTAATGCAGACTTAGCACAAGATTTAGGTCTTGATAGTGGTATTAAAAGAATTAATGTTGGTTTTAAAATTGATAAGACAGGTAAAATTGTAAATATACAAGCTAGAGCACCTCACCCAAAGTTAGAAGCTGAAGCAAAACGTATTATTGCTAAATTACCAAAAATGAAACCTGGTAAACAAAGAGGTAAACCTGTAAATGTACCTTACGGATTACCTATTACTTTCAAAGTAGAGTAAAACATATTCCATATAAATATTAAATCCCGTTACTTTTAGTAGCGGGATTTTTGTTTTTGGTACGTTTATTGTGAAATATTCATAATATTAATCTTTAAACTCTATTTATTATGAAAAACTCTATCAAACACAAAGAATGTAATCGTAAAAACGAAGAATCATTCAGAAAATCTCAAAAAAAAGAAGCTAATTTATCTAAAAATACTGCACTGTACTTTCAGATTGGCTTAATTATGTGCCTTTTAGCAGCATATGGTGCTTTAGAAATGAAATTTGAAGAGCACGATTTTAAGCTTCCTGATACAGCCACAATAGCTTTAGATGAAGATTATATGTTTGCGCCAACAATTGCAATACAGCCAGATGCTTTAGAAACATCTGAACCTGTTAAGAAGCAGCCACAACCTGTGATTGATCCAGAGATAATTCCTGATGATACGCCTGAGAAAGAAACTAGTAAAAAGTTAGAGTCTGATATATTTACACCAACTAAACCTGAAAATTCAAAACCAACAGTTAATCCTGGAGATCTTGAGGTTTATAAAATTCCAGAAGAAGTACATGTTAATTTTGTGGATTTAGTACCTGTTTATCCAGGTTGTGAAAGTGCAAGTAATAATGATCAGCGCAGAAAATGTATGTCAGAAAAGCTGTCAAATTTAGTTCAGAAAAAATTTGATAGAGATTTAGGTGCTGATTTAGGTTTAAAGGAAGGGATACAACGTATTTATGTTAATTTCAGAATTAATAAAGATGGATTAGTCGAAATTATAAATACTAGAGCAACACACAAAGATCTTGAAAAAGAAGCTAACAGAGTAGTAGATAAAGTACCACAAATGACACCAGGAAAACAAGGTGGTCAACCTGTTTCGGTTTTATATAGTTTACCAATAATATTTCAAGTAAAATATTAATACAATTAATTATTAATTATTAAGTTTTAAGTCGCTATCTTAATCAGGTGGCGACTTTTCTATTTTATAGCGTTAATAAAAAGCAGTATCTTTCGCCTTAATTAAACCCTTAAAAACTAAATATGAAAACTTTCATTTTAGGACTAATATTAATTTGTAATACCATTGCTTTTTCACAAGATACTACTGTCTATCAGGTGTCTCCTATATTTGAAGTTTGTGACACTACTGATTTAAAACAGCTTGATGTTTGTTTTAATCAAGAAGTGTATAAAAATTTTTATACTAATTTTCAGCAACCTGAAACAGTTAAACCTGATTATGAAGGAGAAGTCGCTGTGGTTTTTGAAGTTTCTAAATCAGGAGAGTTTAAGACAATTTATATTGATGCACAGTTTAATCAATTAAAAGAAGAGGTTAAACGTGTGTTTGCAGAATTTCCTGTGGTAAAGCCAGCAACCTATAATGGTAATCCTACATTTAAACAGTACAGTATCACGCTGTATTTTCCGTTAAACGAAAATAATTCACCTGTAAATTCATCTAATACTGCTTTAGTTTATGATGACAATAAAAACAGTACAGTAAACAAAATAGAACAATTAACCGCTTTACAACTTAAAGCTAAACAGGAATTTGACAGTGTTCAAAAATCGGTTACTGATTATACTGATAAAGCGTATTCAAGTCAAGTTAATATTCCGTTTTCTCATGAAAATTATTTTAGATTCGATCAAGATATAAACAGAATAGGTACAAATAACCATACAGCTTCAAAACCTTTTATGTATGAAGATGTTGATGATTATTATAGTTTTTCAGATGAAAATAAGGCTTTAAAAAAAGAATCTTCAACTTGGTCTGGTCGTAAATTATGGAATGAACATTTAGTACAACTTCAAAGTAAAGATTACTGGTTTACTTTAGATCCTATTTTTGATTTACAATTGGGTAAGGATACAGATGCAGATTTTAATTACACGTATAATAATACTCGTGGTGTATATATACAAGGTGGTTTAGGTAGTAAATTTAGTTTTTCGGCCTCTGTTTATGAAAGTCAAGGTCGATTTGCACAATATTTTAACCAGTATGCAGAAACTTTAAAAGCATTTGGTCCTGATCCAGCCATAATACCTGGTCGTGGTATTGCTAAAAGATTTAAGGACGATGCTTATGATTATCCTGTTGCAGAAGCCTATATGTCTTATTCTCCTGCTAAGTTTATGAATATACAATTTGGTCACGGAAAACAATTTATAGGAGATGGTTACCGTAGTTTATTACAGAGTGATGTTGCAAGTTCATATCCTTTTCTAAAACTTAATACTAAGTTTTGGAAAATTAAATATACTAATACTTGGACTTGGTTAAAAGATGTGCGTGATGAAGTAGAAGAAGACAAAGCTTTTAAGACAAAATATATAGCAAATCATTATTTAAGTTGGAACGTCAACAAACGATTAAACTTAGGTTTTTTTGAATCTGTTATTTGGGAAAATAGTAACGATCGTGGTTTTGATATAAACTATTTAAATCCATTAATATTTTTTAGAGCTATTGAGTTTGAAACTGGTCAAGGTGCAGGAAATGCTATTTTAGGTGCTTCAGGTAAATATAAATTAAGCGATAATGCTAACGTTTATGGACAGTTTATTTTAGACGAATTTTCATTAAGCGATGTCACAGGAGGAAATAAAAGTTGGAAAAATAAATATGGTTTTCAGTTAGGAGCTAAGTATTACAATGCTTTTAAAGTGAAAAATTTAATGCTTCAAGCGGAATATAACCAAGTGCGACCATATACTTATTCTCATAATACAATTGTGTTAAATTATGCTCACAACAATCAGCCTATGGCACACCTTTGGGGAGCAAATTTTAAAGAGTTAGTTTTAATTGGTCGTTACCAAAAAGACCGTTGGTTTGCAGAAGCCAAATTGATTGCAGGTATTAGAGGGTTTGATATTAATGATGGAACAGATAATTTTAGTTATGGTGGTGATATTTATCGCAATTATAACGACAGACCATTTGATAAAGGTGTAACCATAGGTCAAGGTATAAAAACTACAACTATAAATGCCAGTACGCAATTAGGTTATTTAGTTAATCCAGCGTCTAACTTAAAAGCTTTTGTTAATTTAAGTTACCGTAATTTTGATCCTGAAGCCGAGACCGTTTCGGTTTTAAACAATAGCACAGTTTGGATAAATTTTGGTGTCAGAACCGATTTGTTTAATTGGTATTTTGATATGTAAACACCTAGCAAATATCACAAGCTAAAAACCTTAAGGTTTTTTTATGCCAAATTCCTTTTTAGCAGTATCTTTGCACAAGCAAAAAAATAACGTTGGTTTGAGTACAACAGCAACAACTACAATAAAACATACAGTAATATCAGATTTTAAAGAAATCACTAAAATGCGTTTGTCATTAAGTGTTGTGTTTTCGTCAGTTGCTGGTTATTTTTTAGGAGCAGAAACTATTAGCCTAAAAATTGTTTTATTACTAGCATTAGGAGGTTATTTTATGGTAGGAGCAAGTAATGCTTTTAACCAGATAATCGAAAAAGATTTAGACGCTTTAATGCATCGTACAAAGCACAGACCTGTCGCATCAGGTCGTATGACAGTTAATACAGCATTTTTAATTGCATGTTTGTTTACTGTTCTAGGGATTACAATTTTATATACTATTAATGCTCAAACAGCTATGTTTGGAGCTATTTCTATATTTTTATATACTAGCGTTTATACGCCTTTAAAGACAAAAACACCATTATCTGTTTTTGTTGGAGCTATTCCAGGAGCTATTCCATTTATGTTAGGTTGGGTTGCTGCTACAGATAATTTTGGTATTGAGCCAGGAACATTATTTGCATTGCAATTTTTTTGGCAATTCCCTCATTTTTGGGCAATAGGTTGGTTTTTATTTGACGACTATAAACGTGGTGGCTTTTTTATGTTGCCTACAGGTAAACAAGATAAAGGGACAGCCATACAAGTGTTATTATATACCATTTGGACCATTCTTGTATCTATTGTGCCAGTATTTGGTGTGACAGGACGATTAAAACTATCTATTGTCGCAGCAGTTGTAGTTTTTGGTTTAGGTATTATGATGTTGACTTATGCTATTAAACTTTATAAAAATAGAACCGAAAAAGCTGCAAAACAATTAATGCTATCAAGTGTATTGTATATAACCTTAATACAAATAGTATACGTTATCGATAAATTTATAAGATAAAATGGATTTAACTCAAGGAACCTTAGAAGAAAAAACAGGACGTGCTAGAAAGATGATGCTGTACTTTGGTATTGCCTCTCTAATCATGTCTTTTGCTGGTTGGACCAGTGCCTTTATAGTGAGTAGTTCTAGGCCAGATTGGCTTCAAAATTTTCAAATGCCACAACCATTTTGGATCAGTATTATCATTATGATAATTAGTAGTATTACCTTTATGGTGGCAAAAAAAGCATTAAAACAAGGTAATACTAAATTAACGACAGCAATGTTGGTAGTTACTTTTGTTTTAGGATTAATTTTTATCTACAATCAATTTGTAGGATTTAATCAAATAATTGGCGAAGGTTATAACTTTACAGGACCAACAAGTAATATAACCGTTACCTATATTTACCTTATAGCAGTGGTGCATATAGTACATGTTGTTATAGGTTTAGCTCCTGTTTTTGTTGTGTTAATCAATCACTTACGTGGAAAATATTCTGAAAAAAATATAGTTGGATTTGAGTTAGCCGAAACGTTTTGGCATTTTGTAGACCTACTTTGGTTATACTTATTTTTCTTCTTATACTTTTTTCTTAACTAAAGAAAAACAAACATTAAGCACAAAAAGCTTATTTAGATAGTATAAAATTAGACTTTGCTATTTTTTTAACTGAATAAAATGATTATTTTTGTGCCACATTTTAACAACTAATTTAACACTATGAATACTACAGTTGCAACTACTGATACAGAAGGAAAGACTTGGGAAGGTGGTAACCAACCACTAAAGGCAAGTTATGGTAAGATGATGATGTGGTTTTTTATCCTATCAGATGCATTAACATTCTCTGGGTTTTTAGCAGCCTACGGTTTTTCAAGATTCAAATTTATAGATGCTTGGCCAATTGCTGACGAAGTTTTTACACACATTCCATTTTTTCATGGTAACTATCCAATGATTTATGTAGCGTTTATGACGTTTGTATTAATCATGTCTTCAGTTACAATGGTATTAGCAGTAGATGCTGGACATCATTTAAATAAGAAAAAAGTGACTTGGTACATGTTTTTAACCATCATTGGTGGTATCATCTTTGTTGGTTCTCAAGCTTGGGAATGGAATACATTTATAAAAGGAGATTTTGGTGCAGTACAAACAAAAGGAGGTAATATACTTCAGTTTGTAGATACTGATGGTAATCGTGTTGCAGTTAGAGATTTTGTCGCAGTTACACCTACAGAAAGAGAAGTGCACGAGCGTAGCAAAGGACTTTGGTTTGTTGATGAAGATGCTTTACCACCTTATCAAATTAATGATGTAGTAACTGGTTTTGAAGCCAATTCAAATATTTTAGTAAGAACGCAAACATTAAATGAAGAAGGACATAAAACAGTATTATCTAGAACAGAGTCATTAAAAGCTTTAAAAGAGAATGGTAAAACTGTTGTAGAAGGTGCTAATCTTCACGTAAATGAATATGGATCTCCATTATTTGCAGATTTCTTTTTCTTTATTACTGGTTTTCACGGTTTTCACGTATTCTCTGGTATAGTGCTTAATATTATTATTTTCTTCAATGTTGTTCTTGGTACGTATGAAAGACGTAAAAGTTACGAAATGGTTGAAAAAGTAGGTCTTTACTGGCACTTTGTAGATTTAGTTTGGGTATTTGTATTTACATTCTTCTACCTAGTTTAATAATTTTTTAGAAACAATATATCATGGCAGACGCACATAAATTAGAAATATTTAGAGGATTAGTAAAATTTAAATCTAATACTCAAAAAATTTGGGGAGTTTTAATCTTACTTTCTATTATTACAGCAGTTGAAGTTTTATTAGGTATATACAAGCCATCTTGGGGAACTAATATGGTATTAGGTATGAAACTTTTAAATTGGATTTTCATAATCTTAACGATAGTAAAAGCATATTACATTACTTGGGACTTTATGCACATGCGTGATGAAGTACCTGGTTTAAGACGTGCTGTAGTTTGGACAGGTATCTTTTTAATTAGCTACATAGTATTTATTTTGTTGCAAGAAGGAGGTTATGTATTTAACGTTTACGACAACGGTTTTATTAAAAGAGATTTTTAATACTGTTATCAATATAAAATATAGTTAAAAGGTGGTTTTTTAAAGCCACCTTTTTTATTTTTGTAATCTCATTACAAATACAATAAAAATGGATAAAAAAAATATCAAAAAAGTAGTTACCTTAAGCGCTTTATTTTTTCTTCCAGTTATATTTTTATTGTTTTTATACCCTTCAACAAATAACTATAACCCTTTAGAGGTTGTTAAGACAGAAGTCTTAGATATTCAAAATTTATCATCAGCAAACACTGAAGCTCAATTTAAAGACTACATTACTGTATTAGGCTTTTTAGGTAAAGATCCAGAAGCTAGAGTTGTCGAGATGTCTAACCTTAAAGAATTAATTTACGATAAGTTTCAAGGTTTTAAAAAGTTTCAAGTTGTGACTTTAGTTTCAGAAGAAGCAAAAGAAGCTGCAGGAAGATTAAAACAGGAACTTACTAAATATGGCGAACTTAAATACTGGAAGTTTGTCTATTTAAATGATTCGGATATAAAAAAAATGTTTAATAGTTTAAGATCAAGTGATGTATTGGATTTTAATCTTTCTACAAACAAAGTGTTTATTATAGATAAGGCATTAGATCAACGTGGTCGTTTAGATAATCGTACTAAAAAAGAAATAGAAAACAAGCGTGAAGCTTATCCTTTAACAGCTTATAATGCTGCCGAAGTTGCACAACTTAAAAATGTGATGGGAGCAGATGATTTGCGTGTTTTATTTACTGAGTATAGACAAAAGCGTAAAGGAGAATTTAACTCTACATCAAGGCGTGCTGACGATTTAAAAGGGGATTTAAATTAATAAGTATCATGAGCAAAAAGGCAAATTATTCTTACATAGGTATTTCATTTATAATCCTATTATTTGGAATTATTTTTATTCCAAAAATAATAGATCGTATAAATAACAAAGATATTAATCGTGCTGCCGAAAGCAGAAGTGAAGGTATACTTGTTAATACTAATACAGAGTCTACTAAAACTAGTGGATTAGACTATTTAGTTATTGATGGTAAGCGTAAAAAAGTACCAGAGTTTAGTTTTACAGATCAAAATGGTAAAACTATAACTAACAAAGATTACTTAGGTCAGGTTTATGTCGTAGATTTCTTTTTTACGACATGTCCAACAATTTGCCCAAGGATGAGTTCTAACCTAACAGTTATTCAAAACACTTTTAAAGACCATAAAGACTTCGGTATTGCCTCTTTTAGTATTATGCCAGATAATGACACTCCAGAGGTCTTAAAAGCATATGCAGAAGATTATGGTGTTACTAATCCCAATTGGCATTTAATGACTGGTGCAAAAGAAGACATTTACAAACTAGCAAACATAGGGTTTAATATTTTTGTTGATACAGATAATTTTGAGCATTCTGGTGATTTTGCTTTAGTTGATAAAGAAGGCTATTTAAGATCTAGACAAGATGACTTTGGTAATCCTAAAATATTTTACAAAGGCGTTATTAGTGAACAGGAAAAAGTAGATGAAGATGGAAATGATCAAGAAATTACTATCTTGAAAGAAGATATTGCCAAATTATTACAAGAGTAAATAAAATATTATTCTGATAACCGTCAGATTTATTAATAACTATTATGAGTACTAGAAAATTAAACGGAGAGGAAAAATACAATAAGTGGATTATCATTTTATCTGTTGTAATTCCTGTTGCAGTTGCAATACTTTTTACTATAAAATTAAAAGATTTTGGTTTTAATATAGAACCATTAACTTTTTTACCTCCAATTTATGCAGGTATTAATGCTTTAACAGCATTGGTATTAATAATTGCTGTTTGGGCAATTAAAAATAATAACCAAAAACTACATGAAAACTTAATGAAGTTTGCTGTAAGCCTATCCGTTTTATTTTTGTTAATGTATGTAGCTTATCACATGACTAGTGATTCAACTAAGTTTGGAGGAGAAGGCATGATTAAATATGTGTATTATTTTATTTTAATAACACATATTTTACTATCAATTGTAGTTATTCCTTTTGTGTTAATTACTTATGTAAGAGGTATTACAAATAATTTTCAACGTCATAAAAAAATAGCGAAAATAACTTTCCCTATATGGTTGTATGTTGCTGTAACAGGTGTTATAGTGTATTTAATGATTTCGCCTTATTACGTTTAATTATGAAAAGTAAAATTTCATTTTTTGTAATTTCAGTGTTGTTTACAATCCAAAGCAATGCACAATGTGCAATGTGTCGTGCAGTTCTAGAAAACGAAGAAGGACAAACAGCAGCTAAAGGAATAAACAATGGTATCGTGTACCTAATGTCAATCCCTTATATCCTAGTTTTTGGATTAGGATTTTTTATTTATTGGAAATATTTTAAAGTAAAAAAGAATAAGACTGTTTAAAAATATATTTATTTAAAAAAAAATAGTTAAATAATTATGTAACATTTTATAAGCTTAGTAGTCTTATTTGTATTGAGTCATTTATCAATCAAAAAAACCATCACTATGCTCAAAATAAGCAAGCTTCATAAGTCTTACCCAATAGGCGATTCTAGCCTACATGTTTTAAAAGGAATTGATCTTTCTGTAGAAGAAGGAGAAATGGTTGCTATTATGGGATCTTCAGGTTCTGGTAAATCAACATTACTTAATATTATAGGGATGTTAGATGAAGCTGATGAAGGCGAATACATTTTAGATGGTGTGCCAATAGTAAATCTTACCGAAAAAAAAGCTGCAATTTATAGAAATAAGTTTTTAGGGTTCATTTTTCAATCATTTAACTTAATAAACTATAAAAATGCAATCGAAAATGTGGCACTTCCACTGTATTATCAAGGACTAAAACGTAAGGAACGTTTAGAAAAATCGTTGTTTCATCTTGAAAAAGTAGGATTAGCTAATTGGGCAAACCATTTGCCTAACGAATTATCAGGTGGTCAAAAACAACGTGTAGCCATTGCAAGAGCTTTAGCAGCAAACCCTAAATTATTGTTGGCAGATGAGCCAACAGGAGCATTAGATACTAAAACATCTTATGAGATTATGGATTTTATCCAATCGTTAAACGATGAAGGTAAAACCATCTTAATGGTGACTCATGAAGAAGATATTGCAAATATGTGTAAGCGTATTGTGCGTCTCAAAGATGGTGTGATTATGGAAGATGTATTTGTTAATCAAGAAAGAGCTTCTGCACATGTTTGATAGAGATCTTTGGCGCGAAATTTTTCAAAGTATAAACATGAATAGGACCAGAAGTTTACTATCTGGTTTTACCGTAGCATTTGCTATTTCTTTATTCGCAATACTATTTGGAGTAGTTAACGGTCTTGTTAATACATTTGATAATGCATTTGCTGATGATGCAGCTAACTCTATTTTTATACAATCTGGACGTACCTCTAAAGCCAATAAAGGATTGCAAGCAGGTCGTCAAATTCAATTTAAAAATGAAGACTACCAATATATCAAAGATGAGTTTGGGGATAAAGTTCAATTTATAACTGCAAGAGTTTACAGAGGTGGTATAGCTTCTTTTAGAAACGAACAAAACAGTTATAATATTAGAGCAGTTCATCCTGATCATCAGTTTTTAGAAAACACTAAAGTGGAATATGGTCGCTACATCAACCAGTTAGATGTGGATAACAAAACAAAAGTAGTGGTCATTGGTCGATTAGTTGAAGAAGATTTGTTTTTAAAAACAACTGCCTTAGGAAAATACATTAACCTTAACGGAATACAATACAAAGTAGTTGGAATTTTTAGTGATGATGGAGGAGACAATGAAGAGCGTTTAATCTACATGCCAATTTCAACAGCGCAGCAAGTATATGGTAATAACGATTATATAGACCAAATTAACTTGACTTATAATCCTAATTTAAATTTTGATCAAGCCATAGGGTTTAGTAACCAACTTACAAAAAAGCTAAAAGATAGATTTTTAGTATCTCAAAACGATCAACGTGCCATTAGAGTAAGAAATTTGGCAAACGAGTCTAAGGCTATTAACCAAATGACAGGAGGTTTAGGTGTTATGGTTTTAGTTATTGGTTTTGGAACATTAATAGCAGGAATAGTTGGAATTAGTAACATGATGATATTTATTGTTAAAGAGCGTACTAAAGAAATTGGTATTAGAAAAGCCTTAGGTGCTTCACCCAAATCCATTGTGCTTATTATATTGTTAGAGTCTATTTTGGTTACTTTAATTGCTGGATTTGTAGGTTTGCTCATAGGTATGGGAGTTGTAGAGTTAGCAGGTCCAATGCTTGAAAAATATTTTATTAAAGACCCATCTGTCAGTTTAAGTGTAGTAGTTGCTGCATCAATAACACTTATAGTTGCTGGAGGGATTGCAGGCTATTTACCTGCAAAAAAAGCCTCTAGAATTAAACCAATTGTTGCACTTAGAAATGATTAAATTATAATGTTTTTATTCGAAAGAGATACATGGCAAGAAGTTTACGATAGTTTAAGTAAAAATAAACTACGCTCTGCATTAACTATGGTTGGTGTTTGGTGGGGAATTTTACTACTTATCGGATTATTAGGATCTGCAAAGGGATTAGAAAATTCTTTTAATCGATTATTTGGTGACTTTGCTACAAATAGTGTGTTTGTTTGGGCACAAAGTACTAGTAAACCTTTTAAAGGTTTTCAGGAAGGTAGACAAGTAAACTTAACGGTTAGTGATGCTAAAAAAATTGAAGAAAACGTTGAGGGAATAGAGTTTGTGGTTCCAAGAAACGTAAATTCGGCATTAGTAGTTCACGATTTTTTATCAGGAAATTTTAGTATCAATGGTGATTACCCAATTTTGGATCAAGTCCAAAAAAAGAAAATGATACAAGGTCGATTTATTAACCAAACAGATATAGATCAAAATCGAAAAGTAGTCGTTATTTCAGAAGAAATTTACAAACAACTTTTTGAAAAAGATGCTGAAATGATAGGAGAGTACATTCAGTTAAACGGAATGAATTTTAAAGTTGTTGGTATGTTTGAAACAGGTAACGCTAATATGGGACCATCAAGTGACATGCATATTCCTTTTACAACCTTTCAGCAAATTTATAATATGGGAGACGAGATTAGATGGATGATGATTACAGGAAAAGCAGATTATGACATTTCTCAAATTGAAGCAGATGCTAAACTAATTTTAAAAAACTTAAACAACATACATCCTGATGATAAGCGTGCTTTTGGAAGTTTTAATTTAGGAAAAGAATTTGCAAAAATCACAGGTTTTTTAACTGGTATGCAGTTTCTAACATGGTTTGTAGGTATAGCAACTTTAATTGCAGGAGTATTTGCTATTGGTAATATCTTACTAATTACGGTTAAAGAACGTACTAAAGAGATTGGTGTAAGACGTGCTTTAGGTGCAACACCATATGAAATTAAAAGACAAATAGTAGTAGAAGCTGTTTTTATAACGCTATTAGCTGGACTTTTAGGAATAATTAGTGGAGGTTGGATTTTAATAGCGCTTGATGCTGCTTTTGGACAAGGTACAGAAGCTGTTATTGTTAACGCATCAGTGTCTATTGCTGTAGTATTTATAGCCTTGTTAATATTAGTGTTTTTAGGAACTTTAATAGGGTTAATACCTGCTTTTAAAGCAACAAGTATAAAGCCTATTGATGCTTTAAGAGAAGAATAGAATCAATCAAAATATAGATTAAAACCAATAAAATCAACTGAGTAAACTGTATAAAAATGAAAAAAATAATCAAAATAATTGTAATAGTAGCTTTGGTAGCAGCACTAGTTATGGTGTTAAAATACTTTAAAGATTCTAATTCAAAATCTGTTGAAGATTTTAAAACAGCAGTTCCTTTTTACACATCTATGCAAACCAAAACTGTTGCAACAGGTAAGTTAAACCCAGAGGAAGAGGTAGAACTTAAGCCTCAAATTTCAGGTATTATCGATAAAATTCTTGTGGAAGAAGGTGATATAGTTAAAAAAGGAGATGTAATAGCTAAAATTAGAGTTGTGCCAAACGAGCAAAGCTTAGTTGGAGCAAGTGGTCAAATATCTACAGCAAAATTATCTTTTAATAATGCTAAAACGTTGTTTGATCGTAATAAAACATTATTTGACAAAGGTGTAATTTCTAAACAAGATTTTGAAAACAGTCAATTATCTTTAAATCAAGCACAAGAAACATTAAATCAAGCACAAAATAATTATCAGATTATAAAACGTGGTTCTTTATCTGGTGGTGGATCTGCAAATACAAATATTGTAGCTTTAATACCTGGTACTATTCTAGAAATTCCTGTACGTGAAGGTGATCAAGTTATTGAAAGTAACAACTTTAATGCAGGTACAACTATTGCTACAATAGCAGATATGAGTAAAATGATTTTTGAAGGAAAAGTTGATGAAGCTGAAGTTGGTAAATTAGAAGAAGGAAAAGATATTAAAGTTATCCTTGGAGCAATAAACGAAAAAGAATTTCCAGCAAAATTAACTTTTGTAGCTCCTAAAGGTATGGAAGAAAATGGAGCAGTTCAGTTTACAATTAAAGCAGATGTAACTGTAGAGCCTTCAACTAAAATTAGAGCTGGTTATAGTGCTAATGCAGAAATAGAAATGGAAAGTAGAGATAGTACTTTAGTAATTAAAGAATCTTTACTACAGTTTAACAGAATTACAGAAAAGCCTTTTGTTGAAATTGAAAAAGAAGCTGGTAAATTTGAAAAACAAAACGTAGAATTAGGATTATCTGACGGTATAAATGTTGAAATTACAGATGGTGTTAAAGAAGGAGATAAAATTAAAGTGTGGAACAAAGCATCAAAAGAAGATAACGATGAAGATGAGGACTAATATGAAAAAGTTAACATATCTATTATTGCTGTTAATAGGTTTTTCAGCAACAGCTCAAGAAAAAAAATGGACGTTAAAAGAAAGTGTAGACTATGCTTTGCAAAATAATATTTCGGTAAAACAATCTATATTAGATCAACAAATAGCAGAGCAGGATTTAAAATCTGCAAAAGGTAATTTTTTGCCAACGGTTAGCGGTAGCGCTTCTCAAAACTGGAATTTTGGTTCTTTTATAGATCAAAATGGAAGTAGAATTTCTGTTGATTCTAGAGGTAATGGTTTTGGACTTAGTACTGGTGTAACTCTGTTTAATGGTTTTAGAAACACTAATCTGCAAAAACAAGCCGAATTAGGTATTGAGAGCAGTAAAGTACAGTTAGATATTTTAAAAAATAATATATCATTAAATGTGGTTAATGCTTTTTTAAATATTTTATTTAATCGTGAAGCTGTTAAACAAGCAGAAGAACAAGTTATTATAAGTCAAAAAAGTTTAGATCAAGTTCAAGAATTGGTGGATGCTGGAGCAAGAGCAAGAGCAGATTTGTTAGTGTCCAAGTCCCAATTAGCATCAGATAATGAACGCTTAGTAAATGCAGAAAATAATGTTGTATTATCATTATTAAACTTATCTCAACTTTTACAGGTTCCTGCTCAAGGTTTTGATATAGAAAATGTAGATATTGATTTAACCGAAGCAGTTCTAGTATATAATAATTCAAACGAAATATTGTCTTATGCCTTAGATAATAGACCGGAAATTAAAGGTGCTCAATTAGGTATAGATAATGCTGAATTAAATTATCAAATAGCAAGAAGTGCTTACTATCCTACCCTAAGTTTTGGAGCAGGAGCAAGTACCTCTTACCAACATTTACAAGGTCAGGATGATGTATTGCCAATTATAATAGGTTTAGATTCAAATACAGGCTTGCCTATAATTGAAAATCAAAAAAACGGATTTTTAGAGCAAGTTGAAAATAATTTAGGATACAATGTTGGGTTTAGTTTAAGTATCCCAATATTTAATGGTTTTAGAACAGATGCAAGTGTTAAACGTGCCGAAATCACAAAAGAACGTGTCGTTTTGGCTTTAGAGCAAGAAAAGCAAACATTAACGTCTAACGTTGAACAAGCATTTGCAGATGCTAAAGCTTCATTAACACAATACGAAGCTTCAAAAATATCATTAGAATCTCAAGAATTAGCGTTTCAGAATGAACAGGATAAGTTTGATTTAGGTGTTAGTACTTCGTTTCAATTAGAACAAGTTAGAAATAGGCTAATAAATGCACAGTCCTCTTTTTTAAATGCAAAATATAACTATGTATTTAAAACTAAAGTTTTAGATTTTTATCTTGACAAACCAATAACAGAATAAAAGTGGCATATATATTAAATATAGAAACATCAACAACAAACTGTTCAGTCTCTCTTTCTAACCAAGGAGAGACTTTGGTGTTAAAAGAAGATTATGGAAATGGATATTCTCATGCAGAAAAACTCCATGTCTATATTGAGGAGGTTTTAAAAGAAGCTAAAATAAATTCAGAACAATTACAAGCAATTGCTGTAAGTAAAGGCCCTGGTTCTTATACAGGACTACGTATTGGTGTTTCTGCAGCAAAAGGTTTAGCTTACGCTTTAAATATACCTTTAATCTCTGTATCTACCTTACAAGCTTTAGCAAAACAAGTTGAAGCAGATTCTGGTCTTATTGTGCCAATGTTAGATGCAAGACGCTTAGAAGTTTATTCTGCTATTTTTGATATAAATAATAGATTGGTTAGGAAGATTGAAGCTCAAATATTAGACGAAAATTCTTTTGAAGAACAATTAAACATAGGTAAAGTCTTTTTTATTGGTGATGGTGTTGCTAAAACTAAAACATTATTATCTCACGCTAACGCAATTTTTATTGAAAATAAGTTGCCCTCTGCAGACCAAATGAGTGCATTAAGTTTTGATAAGTATAAAAAAAGCGACATCGAAGATGTCGCCTATTTTGAGCCTTATTACTTAAAAGATTTTGTTGCTTTAAAGCCAAAGCCTAAAAAATAATTATCCTTCTTTTTGTATTTCAACAGAATGAGGATAAGGTATCTCTATTCCTGCAGCATCTAATGCTTCTTTTGTTTGTTCAGTAATATCAAAGTACACAGTCCAATAATCCTCAGTTGTAGACCATGGTCTAACTGCAAAATTAACAGAGCTATCAGCTAGTTCCATAACATTAACAGTTGGCTCTGGAGATTGTAAAACTTTTGGATGATCTTTTAATACTTTCATTAAAACGTCTTTTGTTTTTTTAATGTCAGAATCATATCCTACACCAAAAACTAAATCTACACGTCGTGTACCTTCCGTAGAAAAATTAATAATATTTCCGTTAGATAATGAACCATTAGGTATAATGATTTCTCTGTTAGATAAACCTGTAAGTTTTGTAGTAAATATTTGAATTTCTTTTACAACGCCAACTTCTCCTTGAGCTTCAATTAAATCTCCTATTTTAAAAGGTTTAAATAGCATTATTAAAACTCCACCTGCAAAATTACCTAAAGATCCTTGTAATGCTAGACCAATTGCTAAACCAGCAGCAGCAATAATCGCAGCAAAAGAGGTTGTTTCAACACCTAATGTACCTAGTACCACAATTATTAAAACAATTTTTAAAACCCAATTAATAAGGTTTAGTAAAAACTTCTGAAGACTTTCATCATAACTTCTAGTTGCCATTAATTTTTTTAAGCCTTTAACTAATTGCTTAATTATAAAATTACCAATAATCCAAATAGCAATAGCAGCTACTAATTTAGGCGTATATTCAATAATTAACTCAGTGCCTTTATCAATCCATTTTTGTAAATCCATAATAAATGTTTTTTTGTTTGAAGCAAATATAATTATTAATGCTAATCTTTTTCTTATGGTAGGAATAAATAGATTAAAATTGTTTTATTAAAAATGAATGAGTTGTTAATTTAAATAATCTATATTTTTCTTACAAATAACGAAAGCTATTTTATTGATTTTAACACGTATAATGGTGCTTTTGCTAAATTTATTAATCATAATTTTAGTATAATTGTAAATCGTAATTATATTAATCCCTTTTATAATAAAATATGAAAAAACTTCTACTAGTTATAACCTTCCTCAGTATTGTTCTAACTGCAAAATCACAAGATATTATTATGCAAAACGGAACAGTTAACCAATGTTCTGGGGTGTTTTATGATTCTGGAGGAACAACATCAAATTATAATGATGATGAAAACTATGTAATGACTATTTGCCCTGATGGACCTGATCAGTTTGTCCAATTACAGTTTACTTTATTTAGTACAGAATCAAATTTAGATATCATGACTATTTATGATGGTGATGATGTCACAGCAGATATCATTGGTACTTTTTCAGGAGGAGGAGCAGCAAATAATCCAGGGACAATTACTGCGTCTTCAACTAGTCCTTCAGGTTGTCTAACAATCGAATTTGTATCTAACGCTAGTTTAAACACTTTAGGATGGGCTGCAAACGTATCTTGTTTACAATCTTGTCAAGATATTACTCCTACAATAGATGTTACCAATCCAGTAGCAGATAGTACAGGTGTTATTCAAATTGCTTTAGGAGGTACTGTTAATTTTGATGGTAGTGCTGTTTTTGGAGATGATGATACAGGTGCTGTTTATAGTTGGAATTTTGGTGATGGTACCACAGCAACAGGACAGTCTGTTAGTCATGATTATAATAATACAGGGACTTACACTGTGACATTTACTGCAAGTGATATTAATCCAACAGGATGCTCAGAGTCAGTCACTGTTGTAGTTGAAGTTTTAAGCCCATATATTGATGTAGATCAAACAACATATACTGTAGATGAGTTAGTAGAGGATGTTTTAATTAATAGTCCTTGTGCTACTGTTTCTTCTATTGGATCTAGTACTGGTATTAATTTTGGACAAGAAAACGGTATAGGATATTTTACAGCAATTCCTGGGGCTTTTGCTTTTGAATCCGGAATTGTTTTAAATTCTGGTGATGCTATGGAAGCTGAAGGACCTGAAACAGGAATACAAAGTAGTGGAGGATGGGCAGGTGATGCTGATTTAGAAACCGCAATTCCTGGTTTAAACTTAGGGGATACTAACGATGCAACTTACATTGAATTTAATTTTGTTCCAATTGCTAATTCTATAAGCTTTGATTTCTTATTTGCTTCAGAAGAATATGGAGGTTTTCAGTGTAGTTATACTGATGCATTTGCCTTTTTATTAACAGATCTTACCACAGGAAATGTAACTAATTTAGCAATTGTGCCAGGAACAACAGATGTTGTGTCTGTTTTTACAGTAAGAGATAATGCTTATAATGCCTCTTGTGCCTCAGCTAATCCAGGATACTTTGATTCATATTATGGTGCAGGAGGAGAACCTACAATAAATTCTCCAATTGATTTTAGAGGTTATACTCGTCCAATGACGGCTTTTGCAAATGTCATACCTAATAATAATTATAAGATAAAATTAGTTATAGCTGATGATGGAGATTCAGCATATAACGCAGCTGTGTTTTTAGAAGCTGGCTCCTTCGATTTAGGAGGTGATTTAGGTGAAGATGTAACTATAGCTCAAGGAACAGCAATTTGTAGTGGAGGTGTAATTCCTCTTGATACAAATGTTCCTTCAGCTACTCATGTTTGGTATTTAGATGGTAATGTTATAGCAGGAGAAACAGGATCTACTTTAGACGCCACTCAAGATGGTGTTTATAGTGTTGATGTTGTTTTTTCGGGATCTTGTCAAACTTCTGATTCTGTTATTGTAGAGTTTATTCCTGGCCCAACTGTAGAAAACACTATTGATATTGCTATTTGCTCTAATCCTATCGGAGACGAAGTGTTTGATCTTACATTAAACGATGTTGAAGTGATAGGTACTCAAGATCCAACTGAAGTAAATGTTAGTTATTATACTCTTTTAATTGATGCTGAAAATGGTGTGAATGAAATTGTAGATCCTTCAAATTACATAGGTAGTGGTACTTATCCTGAAACAATATACGTTAGAATTGATGATACTGCGTCTCAAACTTGTTTTGATACAGACTCATTTAATTTGAACGTAATCATAACAGGTATTAATCCTGTTATGGATTTGGAAGTATGTGATGATGTTTCAAATGATGGATTTGAGCTTTTTGATCTAGAATCTCAAACACTTTCTATACTAGGGACACAAGCTGCTACGGATTTTGATGTAACTTATCATACTTCTTTTACAGATGCAGATTCAAATACTAACGCTTTAACAAGTCCGTATAACGGAAGCAACGGTGAATTTATTTTTGTTAGAGTAGAAAATATTTTAGACTCAACTTGTTATGCTGTTAGTCAAGACCCAAATGGAGAATTTACTTTAGTTGTTAATGCTGTAGCCTTAGCAACACAACCATTGGATATGATAGTATGTGATGATCTATCAGAGGACGGATTTGAGGTTTTTGACCTAACCTCACAAGAGTTGACAATTTTAGGAGCTCAAGATCCTAATGATTACACTGTTTCTTTTTATGAAAATATGGCTGATTTGTCATCAGAAATGAATCCAATTACAAATCCAACAGCATATCAAAATACAGTCGTATCTCAACAAACTATTTATGTTCGTGTAAACGAAAATGCTAATCCAACATGTTTTGGTAGCACTACTTTTGATTTAATTGTAAATCCATTACCCACTGCAGTCACACCAACAGCATTATCAGTATGTGATGATGGTACACCAGATGGATTAACCAGTATAGATTTAAGTATCAAAAACAACGAGATTAGTGGAGGTAACCCAGCGTATTCAGTGACATATTATTTGTCACAGTCAGACGCAGATTTAGAGGTTAATCCATTACCAATACCTTATGATAACGTCAGTAATCCACAAATTATATTTGTGCGAGTAGAAGATGTAAACACGACATGTTATACGACAACAACATTACAATTAGAAGTAGAGCAAGCACCAGTAACCTTTCCGCCATCAGATTTAACATTTTGTGATCCAGATAGTGATGGTTTTGGAATGTTTACATTAACAGATGCAGATGCCGAAATCACAGCAGGT